>Ga0182747_1000029_pt1 | contig 164549 bp, 147 predicted proteins | sample eDN3rd30CBELigBY_FD_128526 | JGI IMG/M metagenome (GOLD analysis project Ga0182747, IMG submission 128526) | Enriched backyard soil microbial communities from Emeryville, California, USA - eDNA 3rd pass 30_C BE-Lig BY (version 2) (version 2) | ecosystem: Environmental > Terrestrial > Soil >...
CCGCGACACGGGGCGCGTTCACCACCGAGATCACCGGCGCGCCCGGCGCATTCGGCTGGAAGCTGATATTGACGACCGGCGCGCCGCCGGCGGGAAGCGCGGGATTGTACCAGCTCGTCGCATAGTCGCCGTTGCCGGCCGGCGTCGGCGGGGGCACGGCGATGGTGAGATCGGCGCCGACATAGGACAGGCTGTAGTTTGCCGACGCGGCCAGCGAGCCCTGCAGGATGGCATAGACGCCTTCGGTCTCGCCCGGGTCGCGGGTAAGCGCGCCGGTGAGCGTGTCGGCATTGACCAGATTGCCGAAGGTGATGCGGTAGCTGAGCAGCGGGTCGGCTTCGCCGACAAGCTTGCTCTGGGCATCGGCGGTGACGGTCAGCGCGCGCGGTGTCACGGTCAGGCCGTTCGCCACCGTGGCATAGGTGATGGTGTAGTTCGACAGGCCGGTGCCCGTGGCGTTGGAGCCGGTCAGCGCGTAACTGCCGACCCCGCTCGCCACTGTCGCCGGCGACGACAGACTGACGCCGGTGATCGTGTCGCCATTGACCAGATTATCGCCCGTCGCCGTCCCGGCCCCCGGGTTGGCGTCGCCATAAACGCGCGACACGGTGTTGGCAGTGATCATCAGTGCGCGCGGCGTCACCGTCAGGCCGTTCGCCACAGTCGCATAGGTGATCGTGTAGTTCGACAGGCCCGTACCGGTGGCGTTCGAGCCGGTCAGGCCGTAGCTGCCGACGCCGCTCGCAGCCGTGGCGGGCGACGACAGATTGACGCCGGTGATGCTGTCGCCATTGACCAGGTTGTCGCCGGTCGCCGTGCCGCTCGCCGGGTTGGCATCGCCATAGATGCGCGAGACGTTGTTCGCCGTAACCACCAGCGCACGCGGGGTGACCGAGAGACCGTTGGCCACCGTCGCGTAGGTGATCGTGTAGTTGCCGAGTCCGGTGCCGGTCGCGGCCGAACCGGTCAGTGCATAAGTGCCGACGCCACTCGCCGCCGTCGCCGGCGTGTTCAGTGTCACGCCGGTGATGGTATCGCCATTGACGAGGCTGTCGCCGATCGCCGTGCCGCTCGACAGATTGGCGTCGCCATAGATCCGCGAGACGTTGTTCGCGGTAATCACCAGTGCACGCGGCGTGATCGTCAGGCCGTTCGCCACCGTGGCATAGGTGATCGTGTAGTTGCCGAGTCCGGTGCCGGTCGCAGCAGAGCCGGTCAGGGCATAGCTGCCGACGCCGCTACCGGTTGTTGCTGGCGTGTTCAACGTGACGCTCGTGATTGTGTCGCCGTTGACAAGGTTGTCGCCGGTCGCCGTGCCGCTCGCCGGATTGGCGTCGCCGTAGACGCGCGACACGTTGTTCGCGGTGATCACCAAGGCGCGCGGCGTGACCGTGAGGCCGTTCGCCACCGTGGCGTAGGTAATGGCGTAGTTCGACAGGCCCGTGCCCGTCGCCGCCGAACCAGTCAGGCCGTAGCTGCCGACGCCGCTCGCCGCCGTCGCCGGCGTGTTCAGCGTCACGCCGGCAATCGTGTCGCCATTGACCAGGTTGTTGCCGGTCGCCGTCCCGGTCGCCGGGTTGGCGTCGCCATAGACGCGCGAGGCGCTGTTCGCCGTGATGATCAGCGGCCGCGCCGTGACCGTCAGGCCGCCAGCCAGCACGTTGTAGACGATGTTGTAGTTCAGCGCCGAGCCCACGCCGAACACCGCGTTCGACGACACGATGTCGTACTGGCCGACGCCGGCCGTGGCGACGGCGCCGGCGCTGGTCAGCGTCACGCCCGAGATGGTGTCGCCGTTGACGAGACCGGTCTGGCTGAACTCGGTTCCGGCGAAATTGAGCGCATCGCCGTAAACCTTGCTCGCCGCATTCGGCGTGATCGCTACCGTCAAGGCCGCCGGCGTCACCGTCAGCGCACCGTCAACATAGGTGATGTTGTAGTTGCCGGAGTTGAACGTGCCGCCGCTCGCCGTCGACGCGACGATGGCGTAAGGCGAGCCGTTGACATTGGCGCCCGCGGCCGCGCCCGCGCTGCTCAGCGCCACCGAGCCGATGGTTTCGCCATTCCTGAGGCCGGACGAGGTAAACTCGGTGCCGTTGAACGCCACCGTCTGGCCGTAGCCCTTGGTGGCATCGTTGGCGGTGACGGTCAGGTTGGCGCGGTTGACGGTCAGAGCGCCGCTGACATAGGTGATCGCATAGTTGGAAACACCGCTGCCCTGCGCGTTGCTCGCCCCGATCGCATAGGGACCGCCCGACACGCCGGCATTCGCGGCGGCACCGGCGCTCGCCAGCGTCACGCCGGTGATGGTGTCGCCGTTGAACAGCGTGCCGGTCGTGGTGAAGCCCGCGTTGCCAAGCGTCAGAACGTCGCCATAGGTTTTGCTGCGGTCGTTCGCCGTGACCGTCAGCGGCGCCGGCGTCACCTGAAGTGTGCCCGGCACATAGGTGATGTTGTAGTTCGATACGCCGGAGCCGGTCGCGGCGCTCGCGAACAGCGAATAGCCGGCGACATTGGCCGTGGCCGGCGCGCCGCCCGGGCTGGTCAGCGTGACGCCGGTGATGGCATCGCCATTGACCAGCGCGCCGGAGGTGACGCTGAATGCCGTGCTGCCGAGACCGGCGGTGCTGCCATAGACCTTCGACTGGTTGCCGGCGGAGATCGTCAGCGGTGCCGGCGTCACCGACAGGCTGCCCTGGTTGTAATAGATCAGGTAGTTCGACAGGCCGGTGCCGGTCGCGTTGCTCGCGTTGATCCAGTACGAGCCGACATTGGCGGTCGCGGCGGCGCCGGCGCTGGTCAACTGCACCGAGCCGATGCTGTCACCGTTCACCAGGCCTGTCGCGTTGAATTCGGTGCCGCTGGAGCTGCCCGTGGTGCCATAGACCTTGGTGCCATTGGCGGCGTTGATGGTCAGGATCGCCGGGCTGACGTTCAGGCTGCCAGCCTGATAGCTCACCGTGTAGTTGCCAAGGCCCGTGCCCTGCGCGTCGCTCGCGGTCAGCACATAGTTGCCGACATTGGCGGCGGCCGCGGCGCCGGCGCTCGCCAAAGTGACCGCCGTGACATTGTCCGAATTCTTCAGGCCCGAAACCGTGAAGTCCGTGGTGGAGCTGTAGGTCGTGCCGTAGCCCTTGCTCCTGGTGCCGGCGTAGACGATCAGCGAGGCCTTGTTCACCGTCAGCGAACCGTCGGCGTAAGTGATGGTGTAGTTGCCGAGGCCACTGCCCTGGGCGTTGCCCGCCGTGATGGCATAGGGCCCGCCCGCGACGGTTGCCGTGGCAGCCGCGCCGGCGCTGGTCAGCGTCACCCCGGTGACACTGTCGCCGTTGAACATGCTGCCGGTGACCAAATAACCGGTGGTGCCGAGGCCGAGCGCGTCGCCATAGGTCTTCGATTGATTGTTCGCCGTGACCGTGATGTTCGCCGGCGTCACCGTCAGCGCGCCGGCGACATAGGTAATGGCGTAGTTGTAGAGACCCGTGCCGGTCGCGTTGCTGCCGGTGATGACATAAGGGCTGCCGGAAACCTGTGCGGTGCCCGCGGCACCGGCGCTAGCTAACGTCACGCCGGTAAGCGTATCGCCATTGAACAAATCGCCGGTTACCGTGTAGCCGGTGCTGCCAAGGCCGAGCACCTGGCCGTAGGTCTTGGTGCGGTCGTTCACCGTGACCGTCAACGGCGCGGGATTGACCGTCAGCCTGCCCGTGGTGGCGTAGGTGATGGCGTAATTCGACAGGCCAGTGCCGATGGCGTTGCTGACATAGATCGTCTGCCCGCCAGCCGCCGCGGTGGCGGCGGCTGCGCCGCTGCTCAAAGTGACGCCGGTCAGCGTGTCGCTGTTGAACAGCGAACCGCCGGTGATCGAGAATTCGGTTGTGCCGAGGTTGAAAGCGGTGCCGTAGGTCTTCGTCCGGTCATTCGCGGTGACCGTGAGCGGCGCCGCGGTCACGTTCATGCTGCCGTTGTTGTAGTAGATCGCGTAGTTCGACAGCGCGCTGCCGGTCGCGTTCGACGCCACGATCTGGTAGCTGCCGACATTGGCGCCAGCCGCCGCTCCCGCGCTCGCCAGACCGACCGAGCTGATCGTGTCGCCATTGACTAGGCCCGTGGCCGTGAATTCGGTTCCGGCGAATGTATGCGTCGTGCCGTAAACCTTCGACGCATTGCTGGCGATGATCGTCAGCGTCGCCGGGCTGACGTAGAGCGTGCCGGGCTGATACGAGATGGTGTAGTTGCCGAGGCCGGTGCCCTGCGCATTGCTGCCGTTCAGCGCATAATTGCCGACCGACGCCGTCGCCGCCGCGCCGGCGCTGGTGAGGTCGACCGAGGTCACGCCGTCGCTGTTCTTGAGGCCGCTGACCGAATACTGGTTGGTCAGGCTCGACGTCTCGCCGTAGCTCTTGCTGGCCGTGCCGACATAGACGATCAGCGTCGCCTTGCTGACATTGAGCGAGCCGTCGACGTAAGTGATGTTGTAGTTGGCAAGCCCGCTGCCCTGCGCGTCGCTCGCTACGATAGCGTGAGTGCCGGCGCTGCCGGTCGCGGCCGCGCCCGTGCTCGCCAGCGTCACGCCGGTGAGCGTGTCACCATTGAACAGCGAGGAGTTCGTGAAGCCGTTGGTGCCGAGATTGAGCGCGTCGCCGTAGTTCTTGGACTGGTTGCCGGCGGTGACGGTCAGGTTGGCCTTGGCGACGGTCAGCGTGCCCGGCGCGTAAGTGATGGTGTAATTGTAAAGCCCGGTACCCTGCGCGTTGCTGGCGTTGATCGCGTAAGGCCCGCCGGCGACGCTGGCCGAGCCGGCAAAACCGGCGCTCGCCAGCGTCACGCCGGTGAGCGTGTCTCCGTTGAACAGCGTTCCGCCCGTAACCGAATAGGCGCCATTCGAGCCCAGCACCTGACCGTAGGCCTTGCTTTGATCGTTGGCCGTGATGGTCAGCGGCGCCGGCGTCACCGTCAACTTGCCCGCGGCGCTGTAGCTGATCGAATAGTTCGACAGGCCCGTGCCGGTGGCATTGCTCGGGATGATCGACTGGAACCCAACCGCCGCGGTGGCCGCGGCCGCGCCGCTGCTCAGCGTCACGCCGGTGAGCGTGTCGCTGTTGAGCAGCGAACCGTTGGTGATGCTGAACGCCGTCGTACCGAGATTATGCGCCGTGCCGTAAACCTTGGACTGGTCGTTGGCGGTCACGGTCAGCGGCGCCGGCGTCACGCTGAGGCTACCGTTATTGTAGAACACGATATAATTCGAGATCTTGGCGCCGGCCGCGTTGCCTGCGACGATCTGATAGCTGCCGACATTGGCCGTGCCGGCAGCGCCGGTGCTGGTCAGCGACACCGAGCTGACCGCGTCGCCGTTGACCAGCCCGCTGACCGTGAACTCGGTGCCGGCGAAGGCCGCGGTCGAGCCATACACCTTCGACGCATTGGCGGCGTTGATGGTCAGGATGGCCTTGCCGACCTGCAGGGTACCGGCGGCATAGAGCACGTTGTAGTTCGACAGGCCGGTGCCGACCGCGTTGCTCGCTGTCAGCGTGTAGCTGCCGGCGTCGGCGCTCGCCGCGGCCCCGGTGCTGGCCAAGCTCACCGATGTGACGGTATCACCGTTGAGGAGGCCCGACGTCGTGAAATCGGTGGTCGACGCATAGGTCTGGCCATAGGTCTTGCTGGCGGAGGCGCCGTAAACGATCAGCGTCGCCTTGTTGACCGTCAGCATGCCGCTATTGGCGAAGGCCAGCGCGAAGTTCGATGTCAGGCTGCCCTGCGCGATATTGACCGCATAAGGCCCGCCGGCGACCGTCGCCGTTGCCGCCGTACCGGCCGAGGTCAGCGTCGGCGTGCCGGAATATGCGCCGGTATCGACCGTGAACGCGTTGGGGACTGAGGCGACATTGGCGCTAACGGTGTAGTTCGACGATATGTCGGCGGTCTGACCGTAGTACTTCGACGCACTGGTCGAGGTGAAGGTCAGCGTCGGCTGCAGCGCAAACACATAGCGATTGCCCGCCGCGATGGTCGAGGGCGCGTTGTTGGCATAAGTCGCGTTGAACACCGCCGCGTTGTTGCTGTTGAGATTATTGAACGAGCTGCCGCTCGGCGTGCCGGCATAGACGATCCAGCGGCCGTTCGGAGTCGTGATGGCGGTCGAAGTCCCAATGTTCGTGAACGTGCCACCGGCGGAGAGCACGACGGCGTCGCCGACAGCGGTGGAACTGACGACATTTGAAAGCGTCAGATTGCCTGCGGTCCGGATCACCAAGCCGCCATTGGCGGTGACCGCGGCGATAGAAAGTGCCGCACTGGTGTAAAGATTGAGGCTGCCGGTACCGAGGGTCGACATGCCCAGTCGGGCGAAGCTGTTGCCGGCGTCAAGCAGCGTGAAACTCGCTCCCCCGCCCGAGATTTGCCCCAGCCTCAAATCATTGGCGGTGATTGACGCACCCGCGTTCTGGGTCACGGTGCCGCCGCTGTTAATGCGCAATATGCCGGATTGCGTAAGCGCCTCATCGAGCGTGAAACTCGAATTCCTCGCGATGATGTCCCGGTTGGCCAGCGCGGTTGAAACGCCCGACGAGCCGATGGCGGTGGCCAGACCCGACGATATGGCCGACATCGACGCCGCCGAACTCGTCTGGCTCAGCCACCCGCCCAAGATGATCATGCCCAACTGCGAGCCGGACGCATCCTGCAGGTAGGTGACGCCGGCATTGGCGCCGGTCGTATAAGTCGCGATCTGGCTGTTGGCGGCGATGCTGCCGGAGGGCAGCACGACATTATAGTAGCCGTTGGCGCCGGCATAGGCCGAGCCGACATAGACGCCGTTGATGAGCGCGCCGACTTTAGCGCCGGCGGCGGCGGTGTTGCCGGCATCGCTAAAGGCCGTTCCGGAAATCACGTGCGGCGCGGTCGGATAGAAGCCCGTGAGGTAGAAATAGCTCTTGCCGGTGACGACGCTCCAGTTCGAATCGAAACCGCCGAGCGCCGACTGCATCTGCGCGGTGACATAGCCGGTGCCGGCGCCAGAATTCCCGGCCGTCAGCGTGTCGTAATAAACGTTGCTGACCGTACCGTCGCCCGCTCCGAAAACGGCACCAACGCCGACGCTGCCGACCCCAGCCGTGACATAGCCGGCCGAATAGGCTTGCGAGAGAATAGAGTTGTTCTGACCGATCAGCCCGCCAATATCGCCCCCGGTTCCAAAAACCGAAACATTGGCATAGAGCCGCGTATTCCCGGCCGTAGAAAAGGTCGGATTGTCGGTTTCGCCGAGCAGGCCGCCGACCTGCCACCTGCCTGAGACGGCACCCGTCGCGAAAGAATCCGTGGCCACACCATAGAATTGACCGGCCAGCGATCCGACAAGGTCCTGTCCCTTGACGTCAACATTGGTGAGACCGACACGAGACAGACGCGCGTCGTACGTGTACCCGAACAGCCCCACATGATTTTGCGTCGGGCGGCCGATCTTCAACCCGTCGATGATGTAATAGTTGCCGTCGAAAGAGCCATTGAACGCCAATGCCGCAGTGCCGATCGGCACCCAGCCCTTCGATCCCCACATCTCCGACGCGTTCGACAGCGTCGCACCGAGATTGAGATTATTGGAGAGGCTGTACGAACCGGAGAGCGTATCCCGGTTCATACCGATGAGCTGAAGCTGATGCGCGTTGCCGATCGTCGTCGAGAATTCGCTGCGCAGGAACGGCCGCGTGTCGCCATCGACCATGTACCAGGTGTTGGCAAAGTCGAAGCCGGGATAGGACGATTGCGTGCGCGCCTGCGCTGTGGTCAGGCCGGCCGTGCCGGCGATGGCACTGGTCGATCCGCCGTGTGCATAAGCTTGTCCGGTGGACCCAGTGTCCCAATAGACATTGGAGTATGTCGGATTACCCGCAACAGCGCCAGCAATGCCGCCACTTTGCACGAGTCCGGAAATCAGACCAGAACTCCACGCATTTGAGACCGTTGTCGCGTCGCCGTTGGAAAGTGAGCCGAAAAGACCTCCCGCGCGCTGTGCCGAAACGGCTGCCGTCGAGTAAGAGTTTGCAAGCGTCGAGCCCGGCCCGCCAAAGGCACCAGCGAGTCCACCGGCGTAAAGGCCGCTCGCGCTGACGGACCCCGCTGCCGCCACATCGGATAATGAGATGCCGACGAATGAACCGACAACACCGCCGATATTGTTGACGCCGCTAACCGAGGCATTCACATGCGCATCGGCGATCGTGCTTCCGATATATGCGTATCCGACGATGCCGCCCACGTTGCCGGCGCTTCCAACCAGCGTTCCAGACACGTTGATGTCGGACACAGAGCCGGAGCTCTTGCCGACAATCCCGCCCAAAGAAGAGTTAGCGGTATAATTGATGCCCGACAAATTGAGGCCTGAAATCAAAGATCCCGAGCCGGCCGCACCGAACAATCCGACATAGTTGACTCCGGGCATGTTGATCGTCAGGTTCGAAATCGTGTTGCCGAGGCCAGTAAACCTGCCCTTAAACCCGCCTGCTTCGCTGTCGCCGTTGGTAATCGCCCCCGCGCCATCGGTGCCGATCGGAATCCAGTTCGACACCCCCGATGCATCCAGCGACGCGATCAGCGCGTAGTTGCCGGTGAGGTTGCTGTTGATGTTCTGTAACCCGCTCATGCTGTCGATGAGCGTGTAGCTGGTGCCATTGATGACGAGCGATTGCGATGTGCTGGCGAAAGTCGCCTTGCCGCCGAAGGTGAGCGTGCCGCCGGTGCCGCCATTATTCGTGGTCAGCGTCAGCCCGGCCGTGCCGGTCGCGGTCAGGTTGCCATTGACGATAATGGAGCGATAGGCCTGAAGCGTCAGCGTATTGGCCGACCAGGTGACGTCGTTGGCGACCGTGATGTCGCCGGCCTGCGAACCGGCCGAGCCGGCGCCGCCGGTGGTGACGATGACATTGCCCGAGGCAAGCGCAGCCTGAAGCGTTGCGACGTTGATGATGGAATTGTCCGCACCGGGGGTAAAGGTGCCGCCGGCATTCGACGAGTTTTGATTGCCGCCATTCGAAATCGTGACGTTGCGCGGATCGAGCAGCAGCGTGCCGGCGCCGTTGGTGCCGGCAAGGTTCGCGGTGCCGGTAAAGTCGAGCAGACGATGGCCCGACACTTCGGCGAAGCCGCCCGCACCACCCATACTGCCGACATCGACATGCCCGGCGAACTGCGTGACGTCGTCCGACCAAACGACGATTTTGCCGCCGTCGCCGTTCGTGCCTGCCGCATTCAGCCTCGCGCCTGCGGCAATGGTCGTCGTCAACGCGGCCTTGACCGGCTCGATCGCGAAGTTATTGGCGGCGTTGCCGCCGCCCTGATAGTCGCCGCCGATCAGCAACAGGCCGCCTTGCGCGCCGCTGACATCCAGCTTCGCGGCGCCGCCGACAGTGATGGCGTCGGCGGAGACGATGACGGTGCCGCCCTTTCCACTCTCCCCCTTGGCTGACACGTCGCCGGCAATGTCGGCTTTCTCCGTGCCCGTCACCTCGACGGTGCCGCCCTCGGCGCCGTTCGCCCGGACCTTGCCGGACACCGCGACCTGCGCGCCGGAAATATCGATCTTGCCGCCCTTGGCAGTAGCATTGCCATTGGCCTTCACCTTGCCGCTGACGGTGACCTTGCCGCCAGCGCCGCCGCCGATGACGATCCGGCCGTCGCGCGTGCCAACCGAATTGGCGCGGATCGAGCCCGGCACATGCACAGCGTCGCGCAACAGGCCGGCCGCGGTCGCGGCGCTGAGATAAACCACGCCGCCATCGGCGCGAATCTTGCCCTTGTTGGAGACCAGCGGTTTGCCGTCAGCGCCGACAATGCCGTTCAGCGTCGGTACGGCTACGGACAGGAAGCCGTCGCCCGCCAGGTCGAGCGTCATCAGTTCGCCGCTGCCGAGCCCGACCTTGCCGAGCCGCGCGGAGATGACACCGTCATTGGCGACCTGGCCGCCCAGCAGGGCCGCAAAGCCGCCGTCCGCGACATTAATGCGGCCGGCATTGGTCACACCCGCAGATGCACCGTTGCCGGTGAATCTGTAATTCCCCGACATGAAGTCGTTGTCTTTGATGTCGAGCGTCGAAGCGGCGAAGGATCCGACATTGACGATGCCACTTTTGGTGATGGTGATGCCGTTCGGATTGACGAGCAGCACCGTGCCGGGCGCATTGATAGTGCCGGCGATGGTCGACGGCGTTGATCCAGTCACGCGATTGAGCGTCGCCGACGAGGCTCCGGGCTGATTGAAATTGACGGTACCGCCCGCGCCGACCGAGAAATTGGACCAGTTGATGACGGCGCGATCAGTCGATTGATTGACATTGAGCGTGCCGGCATTCGGCGAGGCAATCGTGACGCTGCCGGCCGCTACGCTGCCGCCCGTCGGCAACTGCTGGGCACTCGACAAGGTCGGCGTCAGGATCAACGCCAGGGCCGCCGCAAGGCTGATCGCTCTTTTTACAGATCGACGGCGCGCTTTAACGACACCGTCCTGCGCAATGTGCAGCGACCACTTGCCACAGTCTTCCGAACACTCCGAACGCATGCGACTTTTCTTTCACCGCGCCGCAAAGCCCGCGAAAGATTGCGTGCCCGGCCAAGTGGTTAAAACTTTCTTAGCGATCGATTTTGTGGAAGAATGGAACCAATAAGAGAAATGGAAAAACCGTATAGGCGTAATTCGGAGACCTGATTACTCGCCTCCGGGAAGATGCAAGTCACTGAAATGCCGGGTTGAAATGTCTATTAATCTCAGGACTATCGACCTTAACCTTCTGGTCATCTTCGAAGCGCTCTACGCTACTCGCAACACAAGCCGCGCCGCCGAGCGTCTCGGAATGAGCCAACCGGCCGTCTCGAACGCGCTCAGCCGGCTGCGCGACCTGATCGGCGATCCGCTGTTCGTGCGTCAGGCGCAGGGGCTCAAGCCGACACTCAAGGCTCAAGAAATTGTCGGGCCAGTGCGCGAGGCCCTGTCCGTTATCGGCCGGCAGTTCGCCAACAGCGAGACGATCGATCTGTCGTCCTACAAGCGCATTTTCCGTATTGTCATGGTCGATCCGCTCGAGCCGATCATGATGCCACCGGTTGTGCGCACCATCTCGGAACAGGCACCGGGTATCGAAATCGAGAGCGTCCAGGCGGGTGCCAATTTTGCGGAATTGGTTCGCGCCGGCGATATCGACCTTGCCTGCATAAGCTTTCCCGTCGATACGACAGACCTCATCATCAAGGCAATCGGCCCTTGGAATCTCGTCATCGTCAGCCGGCGCGATCATCCTCAGATCGAGAAGCCGCTCGATGCGGCAACGTTGATGCAGCTGCATCAGATCGTGATCGGGCGTGAACTACGCGGACTGACGGGAATCGAAAAATCTCTCGTCGCGCAGAACATCAAGCGCCGGACCCCCTATGCAGCGGCCAAGATCTGGTCCGTGCCGGCGATGGTGCAACGCACGAATCTGATCGCTTTCCTGCCACGCCGATTCGCCGAGACGATGGCGCCACTCTTCGATCTCGATATTCACGAAATCCCAGTCGAAATGCCGGAGCAGCACGTTTACATGATGTGGCACGTCAACAGCGAGCAAGACCCCGGCCACCGCTGGCTGCGCGAGTCGATGCTCGCCGCGCTGGAAGCGGAGCAGCCGGCCAATCAGTAGCGGAGCGATCCGCCGGCGAAGACCCGCCAGCCCTGACGCTGGCCATCATCGCTGTACCGCCTGCTGACTTCAATGAAGCCGCTGACGTCGGTCGCATGTTCGCCGGGCGTCGCCGCATTGAGGCGCAGGCCGCCGCCCGCATTCCGCGCCCGCACCAACGCCTGCTCCAGCGCCGTCGGCGCCTCCAGCAGGCGTTCGCCGGCCGCCGCGAACACATAGGGCGTAAGGATGCCCGGCAATACAGGATTGGGGAAATTGAAGGCGCGGCCCAACTCACCGCGCACGGCCCAGCCGGCATCGCCGGCAAAAGTGCCGCTTGTATAGCCCGACAGCATACGGGAACCCACGATGTCGAACTGCTCCGAATTCAGAAGCGGTTTATTGAACGCCGTCTGCCCTGCAGTGCTGACCGACACGTAGAATGCCTCGGGCAAGCTCTGGGTGATGTCGATACGGCCCTGCAGCTTGCCGAACACTGCGTCCGCCCCGGCACGCGACAGCGGCAGGAAGACGTCCGCGTCGGCGGCGGTGCGCGCGCCGAAGGCGTCGAGGCCGCGCGAATAAGTCGCGCCGTAGGCAATCACCGTGCCGGTTTCGCGCCAACGCAGCACGCCTTCCGCGCCGAAACGCAGCACGCGCAGCCGGTCGAGGCTGAGCGCGATGGGCGGCGCGAACGCCAGCGTTTCGAGTTGTTCGTCGGTCGCATCGAAACGGGCGCTGAATGTCAGTTCGGCGTTGCGCCGCTTGAGGAAGGCATAGGACAGCTTGGCATGACCTTGCGTCAAATTGCCTTGGGAGGCCGACGACAGATTGACCCTCGGGGTGGTGACGCCCCTGGTAAAGCCGCCCTCCAGTATCCAGCCATCGGTGCCGAGCGGCAGCGATGCGACGGCGCTGAGATAGCGGCGCGTCGGAAACGAGGTGCTGTAATCCTTGTCCGGCAAGCCGGCCGCCGACACGGTCAGTTGCTCGCCCCGACCGAACACGCTGTTGAGCGAGGCTGTCGCGACAAGTTGGCCAGTGCCGAACACCGTCGGCATGGAGTCATCCGAATAGAGGCTCAGCGATACCGGCCGGTAGCGTCCGGTGAGTACGAGGACCACGCCGCCGACTTCCTTGCCAGCCGAGAACACCGCGTTGAGCACCAGCCCCGGCGTGTCGCCGGCCAGCAGCAGGCGCCGCTCCAGCTCGGCCTGCGTCAGATGACGCTTGCCGATGAGCGACGAGATGACGGACAGCACCTGGCCGCGCACGCGCTCGCCAATCGCGCTGGCATCGACGCGTTCGACGAAACCGTCGACGACGCGCAGCCTGATCGTCGCCGCGGTGCCCAGCTCCTGGGGAGAAACGACCACCCGCACGAGCGGGTAGCCGGCATTCACATAGGCCGCCTGAAGCGCGGCGGCGAATTCGAAGACCTGCGCCACCGAAACGCGCCGGCCGACGAGCGGCGCTTCGAGCGTCTTGCGCGCCTCGGCGAGTTCGGCGAATTCACCGTCGATGGCGAAACCGGTGAGATGGAATTTCAATGCCTTGGCGCCGAGCGGGATGGCGGCGCCGGCCTCGACCTGCGGCAGCACAATGCGCGAAGGTTGACTCGGTGCCGCGGGTGCCATGGGTGGCGCCACCTGGCTCGGCGCCGGCACATTCTGCTGCGCATGCACCGACGACGGCAACAGTGCCACAAGGGCGGTCAACGCGACCAGCATTACTCTTGGTAAATACGCCACGGACATCGAGTACAATTCCCCCACCATCAGTTTAATCAACGGTTATCGGGAGAAAGACAAGCCCGTCGGACTTAAGACCGCGATCTTTCTGTACATTATTGATGTGACCAATAATTGTTATTCTCTCTTTCAATTGGCCTTCCTCCATTGAAATTCATACTCGGCTTTAAATGTCGGCGACGGCCGCCTGCTTTTCTCTTTTTACTTGCGGAAAACGTAGTCATGTCAAAACGTCCTCTAATTGCACTCGCCTTGCTGCTCACCGGCACCAGTGTCGCCACTGCGCAATCTAAAACGCCGCAGATGACGACAGCGACCTACGATGACTGGACGGTGCGCTGCGAAGCACGCGAAGCCGCCACATCATGCGAAATGTCGCAGGCCATGCAGATCAAGGGGCAGGCCCAGCCAGTAAGCCAGATCGCGGTCGGCCGGCTGACCAAGACCGATCCGCTCAAGATGGTTTTCCAGGTGCCAATCAACATCTGGATTCAGGACAATATCGCCCTCGTCATCGATGAAAGTACGACGGCCGTGAAGGCGAATTTCACGCGCTGCATCCCGATGGGATGTTTTGCCGAGGCGGACATCAAGGACGACATGATCGCCAAGCTCGGCAAGGCGGAGAAAGGCGGGCGACTCGAGTTTTCCGACGCCGGTCGGCAAAAGATTGCGATCCCGGTATCGTTCAAGGGCTTCACCGCCGCCTATGAAGGCCTGAACGCCAAAAAGTAAGAGCCTTAGCCAGCGACTTCCATTCAGCCGCCTAGCCATTGCAACGCATGGCCGCGCGTGACACGTTGCGCACGCCATGCCGTCAATCCCGTCTCCAAGCCAGCCCAACGGCCGACGCTACACGCTGTTCGTCCTCACCGTGCTTTCGGCGATGAACCAGCTCGACCGGCAGCTTATAAACATCCTGATCGAACCGATCCGGCGCGAATTCTCCCTCAGCGATCTGCAGATAGGCTTTCTTGTCGGCCTGGTCTTTGTCACGATCTACTCTGCCCTGAGCATTCCTGCTGCCGTCGTCGCCGCGCGCTATAGCCGCCGAAATCTGCTATTTGCCTCCGCGGCCGTGTGGGGCGCGATGACCCTGATGTGCGGATTCGCACAAAGCTACTGGCACCTGTTGCTCGCGCGGTTTGGCGTGGGCATCGGCGAAGCCGGCGGCATGCCGCCATCGCACTCGATGATTTCCGATCTTTACCGGCCCCACGAACGCGCCACCGCACTGTCCACTTGGGCCGCGGGCATAAACGGCGGAATTTTCTTCGCATTCCTGTTCGGCGGAATGATCGGACAGTTATATGGATGGCGTTGGGCGCTGATCGCAGCCGGCCTGCTGACCGTCATACTTTCTATTGTTCTCCGATTGACGGTTCGCGAGGTGCCCCGCGGCGGCACAACACAAACGCAGAGTAGCGCGCCGGCGACGTCAGTCGCGCTGCTGCGCAGCACGCTCGGTCAAATGTTCCGCGACAGCACGATACGCAACATCACAATAGGCGCAACGCTCGCCTGCATCGTCGGCAGTGCCTCGCTGGCATGGATTCCATCTTTTCTGGTCCGCAGCCATGGCATGAGCATCGCCAGCGTCGGCGTCTATCTTGCAGTGCTGGTCGGCGTGGGTGGCGCCGCCGGGACATGGTTCAGCGGCGCAGCGAGCGACTGGTTGCGCAAACGCGACCTCCGGTGGTCGATGTGGCTTATCGCGGCAATTTTGATCGTGACCAAGCCATTTGCATTCGGGTTTTTCTTTGTCGAGAACACAACGATCGCACTGACATTATTCACGATACCTGCAATCTTCGGTGCCGCCTATGTCGGCACCTCGATCGCCGTTCTTCATAATCGGATCGACGGCGAGATGCGGCCGATGGCATCGGCACTCTTTCTATTGATCGTCAATTTCATCGGCTTCGGCTTTGGTCCATTGCTGGTCGGCGCCCTCAGCGACATGACCACAGGCCGGTGGGGCACGGACGCCTTGCGATATGCTCTCGTGATCTCACAAGGCGTCGCGATCTGGGGAGCGCTGCACTATTATATTGCAGGACGCGAATTGGCGCGTGGCCGGTGGCGAGCGGGCCAATGCGTCGCTGACGTTTAGATACGCGTTATCGGCAGAGCCAAGTGTACACCTCTGACCGATGGCCTTGCGCTGCTGCGCAAGGCCGAGGGAGGCATCGCGAATATTGACGAACTAACGAATGCTACTTTGACCCTAGAAGCGCGTGCCTCAGAAGCGCTTGCCGCAGTCGGCCTTGATGTGCCGCTCCAACCCCCTTTAACGACCTGTCCGGCGGAGAGCGAACCCGCGCGGCCCTTGCGGGCGCTGTTTTTGCCCGGCCGGATTTTCTGCTGCGAACTGAATTGCCTTCGCCATATTCCCCCTTACGCGAAGGTTAATTGCTACCCCGCGCCCCAGCCCCAAGATGGTCAAAAATTATTATAGGCCTGCGTGTGGACAACAGAAGTTCGTGCTTCGCTTCGTATAATGCCTTGGGACGAATGGAAGTGCGGCGCGCAAAGAATGCGCACGCGCACCTTCCACTTGTGCTTCGTCATTTCGGCATGAACGTTTTTGCTGCGCTCGATCTCACGCGCCAACGCGGCCTTGCTCTCGGCCTCGAACCGCCGAATGGAAGAAACGAAGTCCGCTAGTTTTACCAATTGAATCAGAGGCAATTCCGATTTTCGCTCTTTATTGGGCTATTGACGGCGCAGGAGAATTTCGCTCGTTCGGAGTGCCAAAATCGCCACACCCTCTATCAGTAAATCTCAACTCCGCCGAGAGGCGAGAAGAACCGCCAGTGTCAGCGGCGATGCGGCGCCACGACATTGCGGCCCCAGCCTGCAGCGTCGACCGCCTTGCCCTCCTTCGCCACCGTGCGACCACGCACAAAAGTGCGGACCGGCATGCCCACGACCTCGAATCCCTCGAACGGCGTTGCATTCCCGATCGAGTGCAGCGATGCGCCCTCGATCGTGCCGCGCTTCTTCATGTCGACAAACACGATATCGGCATCGGCACCTTCGGCCAGAACGCCCTTGCGCGGATAAAGCCCGAAGCTCCGGGCCGGCGCAGCACACGCCATGCGGACATAGTCGCACAAGGTCATGCGACCGCGCGAAACCTGCGTCAGCATCAAGGCCATCGACGTCTCGACGCCGGGGAACCCCGGCGCACAATCCCAGATGACGTCGCGACTTTTCTCCGCCGGCAAATGCGGCGCGTGGTCGGTGGAGATGATGTCGATCGTGCCATCGAAAAGTGCGTCCCAAAGCGGCTCGCGATGACCCGGCTCACGAACCGGCGGTTTGACACGCAAGAAGTTTTCGCCGAGCCGCTTGCCATCGTCAGTCGTCAACAACAGATAATGCGGACAGGTCTCCACGGTCATATCGACACCGCGTTGCTTGGCAAAGCGGATATGGGGCAGCGAATGACGAGAATTTTCATGCGCGATGTGAACCTTGCAGCCAGTCCACTCGGCGAAGATACCGGTGCGGCTCACGCCTTCGATCGCCGCGATGTCGCTATGCTGCTCCAGATGCGCGGCCGCGTCGATACGACCGGCGCGCTGCAGCTTTTCGCCGCGCCATTGCAGGATCGGCGTATTCTCGGAGTGGACGGTGCAGCGAATGCCGAGCTCGGCGATGATCGAAAAGGCGTCGAGGATGGCGCCATCCGGCGGACACGGCACCAGCGCGTTCTCGCTGCCCATATACAGCTTGAACGACACCGCGCCAGCCTCTGCCATCGACTTCAGACCGCCGAGATTATGCTCGCCGATATAGCCATAGACACCGAAATCGACCGCCGCCTGACGCGACGCAATGGCGAGCTTCTGCGTCACGGCGTCGGCGGTTGCCGTCGGCGGGCTGGTATTCGGCATCTCGAACACCGTGGTAACGCCGCCGACTGCGGCGGCCTTTGTAGCGCTGGTCCAGGTCTCCTTGTGCGAGAATCCCGGTTCGCGAAAGTGAACATGAACATCAATCGCGCCTGGAATGATGTGCAAGCCGGCAGCATCGATCGTCTCGCGCGCCGGCGGCATCGCGGCCGACGCGCCGATGGCAACGACGATGCCGTTATCGACCGCAAGGCTCTGCTCGACAATCTCGGTCGGGCTCACCAGTGCCCCATTGTGAATGACCAGATCGACGAGTTTCCTCGACACGCTGCTTCTCCTTACGCTCAGGGAACAAGTGTGGCGATCGCCTCAGCCACTGCGAAGAGGTCTTCATTGCGCTGACGCAAGCTTGTCACCATAGCCGCGATCTCCTTCTGCAGCGCCTCGGCGTCAAAGCTCTTCACCTTGCCGCCCTCGACGACAAGCGCACCATCAATCATCACGATGTCGACGCTGGCGCCTGTTTCCGAGAACACCAGTTGATTGACGAGATTATTGATGGGGATCCACCACGGCGTGTCGAGGCGATAGATGACGAGGTCCGCCGCGTAACCGGGCGCGATGGCGCCGAGCTTGCTTTGACGCAACGCCCCCGCGCCACCGGCCGTCGCCATGCGCAAGGCATCGCGCCCGCTGATCCAGCGGCTTCGATCCGGCTCAACTGCGCGGTGCGCCGTAGCCACCGCACGCATCGCTTCGTGGAGGACAAGGTTGTCGTTGGCACTGGAGCCGTCGCTCCCCAACGCCAGATTGACGCCGCGCCGCATCATGTCCGGGACGCGCGCAAGCCCCGTGCCAAGACGTGCGTTGCTTTCCGGATTGAGCACAGCGGTGACGCCACGCGACGCCATCAGGTCGATATCATTATCAGTCAGCCAGATGCTGTGTGCGCAGGACCAGCGGTCCGATAGCACACCGATATCGTCCAGATGGCCTACGGTAGTGGCGCCATACCGCTTTTCGGCTAGGTCGGCCTGCTTACGGGTTTCCAGCAGATGCGTGTGGATGCCAGTATCAAAGCGCTCGGCCAACTCGGCGCAGATGCGCAGTGACTCATCCGAACAGCGGTCCGGGTTTGACGGCGCGGGAAACACCGACAGCCGCGGCTTACCATGCCAGCGGAGGAGGACGGCTTCCATCAAGCCGGACAGCTCGTCGGTCGGCTGAGGCTTGAGGATTTCGACGGAGCGCAGCTTAGCATCAAGATCGGGCGGCAAAGACTTTGACGGGAAAATATCGCTAAAGTCGCCATCGAAGTATCGCATGGCGAGCGCGGCGCGCATGCCGCTCTCGTTCCAGGCCGACAGTACGGCATCCATATCTTCGAGTGTGAAGCGCTGGCCGGGAAAGTGGTCGATCACCGACGTGGTGCCGCTCGTCATCAAGCCATAGGCCTCGAGATAAACGGCGAGCCGGATTTCGTCCGGCCCGCGACGCGATGTGTGCGCCTGCGTCAGCCACATGAAGGCAGGGTGGCTTAGCTTGTCGCCGAAGCCACTCATGGTACTCGATTGGGAATGCGCATGAGCATTGATTAGACCAGGCGCAATGAGCTTGCCGCGACAACCAATAGTGCGATCGGCCTGCACGGTGTGCGGCGCGTCACCCTCGCCGACTTCGGCGATGACGCCATCACGGACCACGACATAGCCCTGCTCGATGATGCGTTCAGACGCATCGAGCGTCAGAACCCGGGCACGGCTGAACAGCGTCGTTGCCATCACGCCACCCCGGCTTGCGGAGCCGTCGCGCCATAGGCGCCGGTTAGCGGATCATAATCGAGCCCGATCGATTGCTCGAGCGCGCGCTTCACCAGCCAATCGGCGACCACAAGATCCTGCTCGATGATCCCCATGGACTTGAACACCGTGATGTCCACACCGGCTGGCGGCGACACCGGCTGGCCCGCAATAGCCAGCCCGATGGCGCCGGCGAACTGCTCCGGTTTCATCGCACCGGATTCAAGCGGAATTCTCACGTCACCGGCACGGCTCCGGCAACCGACGACGTCATCGGCGTAAACCTGCGCGCGGCGCATCAGCGCGTCGTCGGCTTCGCGCGCATCGGCGCGGTTGGCGCCGGCAAGAATGACCAGCGCCCCAGGTTTTACTGACGCCCCCGCCATCACCGGTGTCGCCGATGTGGTGAGTGTGACAACGATGTCGGCCTCATTAAGCGCCGCGTCCATGTCGGTCCCGGCGATGACAGCACACCCCGCCAGCGACGGCCATTGTCCGACAGACTCAGCCAGCTCGCGCGCGCGCTGCGGACGGCGGCCGAATATGAAGATCTTGGTGAGTGTCCGCACCGCAGCGAGATAACGAATCGCAGCCGGTGCGATCTTGCCGGCGCCGATCATCACCAGCACGCGCGCACCTTTCGCCGCGAGCGCGTCCGTCGCGGCAGCAAGCCCCGCCCCGGTGCGATGATTGTTAAAGTCGGTCGTCGCCAGCATCGCCAGCGGCTCGCAGCGCGCGGAATCCCACAACAGCATGGCGCTGCGCGCCAGCCGGCGTCCGGACTGCGCATCCGGATAAACATGTACATTGGTCTTGGCAGCGAACAAACCACCGTCGCCATGCCCCGCGAGCACCAGCACGCTGCCTTTCGGATCGCAGCGCGGCGCGTCGAGACGACCGTGTTCCGCGTGCGCGGTCACGGCCTGCGCGCGAAAGCAATCGGCCACGACCTTGATCGCTGAAACGGGATCGATCAGGCGCTCGATGTCAGCTTCCGAGAGCAAGAGCATACGCGGTCAGGCCTTCCAGCTCAGCATCTTCTTCTCGGCGGTCGCGGTCGCCCAGAACACGACGAGCGCCAGCAGAATCGAGATCAGCACTGCGGCCCACAGGAGTTCGATCTCGCGCATGTCGCCGGCATCAAGGATGAGCTTGCCGAGGCCGCGCGTGCCGGTAATCCATTCCGACAGCATGGCGCCGAGAATGGCACTGGTGCCGGAAATGCGCAGGCCAGTAAACAGATAAGGCAGCGCATAGGGAATGCGCATCAGCCGCATCTGTTGCAGTTTCGAGGCGCCGTAGACATGCAGCAACTCGGCCGCGTTGTTGTCGGCACTGGTGAGCCCGCGCATGAGGTTCACCAGGATCGGAAAGAAGGAAATGATCGTGACCACCGCGATGCTGACGCCGATGCCCCGGCCCATCATCAGCGTCATGATAGGCGCAACCGCCGCGACTGGCATCGAGCGAAACACCAGCACCACCGGCAGCGAGGCCTGCGCGAGACCACGACTCATCGAAAAGGCGACGGCAATCAGCGAGGCCGTCAGCGCGCTCACCGTCAGGCCGAGCGCCGCAGCCGATGCTGTGATGCTCAGCGGCAGCGCCAGCGCCTTCCATTGCGTGACCACGGCGTGCAAGACACCGAGCGGACGTGGTACGATGTAAGGCGGGATCGAAAAGCCGACCACCAGCGCTTGCCAGATCAGGCCGATGCTGGCGAACACCAGCAGCGTCATGGCAATCCCGCGCAGCAACGGCACTGTGGCGCTAGCGCTAGTTGGCGAGCTGGACATCGCGCCCCCAATAGAACGCAAGACGTTCGACGAGCACGACGAAGCCGTAACCGGCGAGCGCCAGCGTGCAGGTCAGCAACACCGATAGCCAGACCTTTGGCGTGTCGTACGAAAACAGAGCATAAAGCATCATCGCACCGATACCGCGCTCCGCCCCCGCCCATTCCGCCGTGATGGCGCCAAGGACGGCGGCCGGCGCTGCAATCTTGAAGCCAGCGAAAAGATAAGGCACCGCGCCCGGCAACAGCAGAATACGCAGCGTCTGCAGCCGCGACGCCGACAGCACATGCATCAATTCGCGTTGCCGCTCGTCGGCTGCGCGCAGGCCCTGCATGGTGCCGACCAGCACCGGAAACTGGCACGCCAAAGCCGTGATGATGATTTGCAACTGCGGTCCGGTGCCGAGCCAGAGCGCCAGCAGCGGCGCGGTGGCGATAATCGGAATGCTGTGCAGGATCACACCGAGATTGTAGATCGACCCGTAGAGCACCCGCGCCAGCACGGCAATGGCACCTGCGATCATCGCGATGGCGCTAGCGATGACGAAGCCACTCAGCGCCTTGTAGGCCGTGGGCGGCAGGCTATCGGTGACCAGGCGTGGCGACTTGACGATCTCGTTGAGCACCTGCGACGGCGCCGGCAGGAAAACCGGCAACATGTTGGCCTGCTTCAGGACCTCGAGTAGCGCGAGCAGCACGGCGGCCGTCAGCAGCGGCCGCCATGTGGTCGCCAGGCCCCGCTCAATGCTGCGTAACGACACGGCCATCAATAAGCCTCGACAACATCCGCGGCGGGCGTGCTTTCTTCATGGCCGAACAGGCCGTCCCGAACGCGGTTGACGCATTCGAAGAACGGCGACGTTCGCATCATGTCGACGGTCCGCGGGCGCGGCAACGGCACGTCGATCACGCTCGTGATCTTGCCGGGGCGCGGGCTCATGACATGCACCTGATCCGACATGAACACCGCCTCCGCGATCGAGTGCGTCACCAGCAAGGCCGTGGTGCCGGATTCCGACCAGATGCGCAACAGCTCCATATTCATGCGTTGCCGCGTGATTTCATCAAGCGCGCCGAATGGCTCGTCGAGCAGCAGCACATCCGGCGTCAGGATCAGCGCACGGGCGATCGCCACCCGCTGCTGCATGCCGCCGGACAGCTGATGCGGCAGGGCATTCTCGAACCCCTTGAGACCAACGAGTTCGATCAGATCCTGCGTCGAACGAGGCGACCGTCGGGCGCTATCGCGGCCGACGACGTCGAGCGGCAACTCGATATTCTGCATCACTGTGCGCCACGGCAACAGAGTGGCGCTCTGGAACACGAAGCCAATGGCGTGGTCATGCCGCGCATCCCGCGGCGTGCCGCTGCCCAGTCTCACATTGCCGGCGAAGGGCTGCATGATGTCGGCCACAAGCCGCAGCAGCGTAGATTTGCCGCAGCCGCTTGGGCCGATGATCGATGCGAACTGCCCCGAGGCGACGTTCAAATTGACCTTTTCGAGCGCAATGACGCTGTCGCCGCGGCCGTGGAAGACCATCGACACGTCATTGACCTGAATGTCCCGTGATGTAGTCGCCAGCAATATCCTTGCTCCTTACGCCTTGAGCGCGGCGTCGATGAAGCTCGGATCGCAGATATCCGCAGCCTTGATGTTGGACTTTACCATGCCGGCCTTGCGATAGACCTCGATGATCTTGTCAAAGAGCGGCAGATCGAGCGCCAACAGACCCTTGGTCTTGCCGGCACCGACGTCGATGTAAGGCGTACTCGCCTTGATCTCGGTGAGCTGCGCTTTGTAGTCGAGGCCCGGCGCGCCGTACTTCTCGACCATCAGCTTGGCGGTTTCATCAGGATGCGCCAGCGCCCAGCCCCAGGATTCCGACGCCGCCTTGAGGAATTTAACGACGGTGTCCTTGTTGTCCTTGAGGTAGTCCTCGCGACCATACAGCGTGCCGGTAGTTTCCGGCAGACCAAGCTCTTGCGCGTTCAGCGCGTACAGCTTCACGCCGCGCGTCTCAAGAATGACTCCCTGATTGGTCAGGTAGCCGCAATAGGCATCGATCTGGCCGCTGACCAGCGCCGACGGATCGGGCGACGACGGCACCATGTTCACTTCCTCGGGCTTGAGGCCGGAGTCAGCAATCAGATTGCGCATCAGCGGCATGCCGGAGGTCGCCACCATCACGGTCTTGCCCTTGAGTTCAGCGATCGACTTGATCGGCTTCTCGGCGAGACTCATGATGCTGAACGGGCTCTTCTGGAACACGGTGCCGATCACCTTGATCGGAATTCCCTTCTCCTTGGCGACCAGCAGCGGACCGATCGGACGATCGCCGAGCTGCGAACTGCCGCTGGCGACGTTGCCGACCGGATCAATGTTCGGACCGCCAGACACAAAGGTCGGATCGATGCCGTGCTTCTTGAAAATACCGTTTTCGATCCCGGCGAAGTAGCCGCCGTACTGGATGCTCTTTATCCACGACAACTGGAACGAAACCTTGGCCTCAGCGGCCAAAGCGCTGCGCGAGCCCAGCATTGGAACGCCCATCGCACCGGCAACGCCCAGCGCGGCGCCTGCCTTCAATACCGTACGGCGACTAATCTTCTTCAGCATTCTCGACCTCTCCTGACCACCACGTGCACGAACCTTGTCCCACCGACTTTGCAATCGGTGTGCCAGTTCACTGACGGGCGCATGCATCGCGAAGCCGCTGCGGTCCGAACAGCGTCTTGATCTGCGCGGCGCTGTCGCGCACATGCTCGCTCAACAACTTCAGAGAGCGATCGGTATCCCGTGCAAGCACTGCCTTCACGATTGCGCCGTGCGTCTGCTTCACGCGCGGATGATGCCCAGCGGACAGGACCGCGAGACGACGGTAGCGATCGAAATCATCGCTGAGTTCGCGATAGCAGCCGAGCAGACGCTGCAGGCCGCAGGCGTTGATCAAGGACACATGGAAGCTGCGATGCAGCTCTTCCCACACCGGATCGATGAGCTTCTTGTCGCTGCGCGGGTTGCGGCTGAGGCGATGATGAGCCGCTAAAATCGCGGCTTCCCAGCCGTCATCGCCATTTTCGATGGAGAGACGCAACGCAATGGCTTCGATATGGATGCGGGTTTCGGTGACGTCGTCGAGATCTTCTTCGGAGACCGGCGCAACGCGAAAGCCACGCTGGCCTTCCTGCGCCACCAGTCCACGGCCGGCGAGCGCGGCCAGCGCCTCGCGCAGCGGGCTCATGCTGACCTCGTAGGTGTCGCAAAGGGCCTGCAGCTTGAGCCGCGTGCCCGGCGCCCATTTGCCATTGAGAATGTCGTCGGCGAGCTGGCTCTGGATGGTCTGGGCATAGGTACGCTGATCATCGCCAGCGCCCTTCTCCAGCGGCGGGGCAGCCGGGCTCATGATCTTTCGCGGTGAAACGGGCATAGGGCGACCTGACCATATTTGAGGCATTGATGTAGGCAATCTGACCGAATAAATGCAAAGTAACGGAATTTCGAAATTTAAGGTGGGGCATCTCGGGTGGCCTTTTCGATCTGCCGCACCCAGGCCCCGACGCCCGCGTTACGGGCCCGCAAATGCCGCACCAGATCGCCGGCCTCGGCCATGACCGCCGCGGCGTCGAACGACAGGATCCGGCGGCCCTCGACCACGATGCGCCCGTTAACGATGACGGTATCGACCGTGCTACCGGAGGCGCCGAACACCAGTTGCAGCACCGGATCATTGAGCGGCGCCCAGAATGGCGCGGTGAGATCGTGGAGCACCAGATCGGCCGGCGCGCCGGGCGCCAGTGAGCCCAGTCTGTCGATGCCGAGCACTTTGCCACCATTCACCGTCGCCATGCGCAAGGCGTCTTGCGCCGTGGGCCAATGCGCACGATCCGGCGTGCCCGGCCGCTGTAGCATGATGGCGATCCGCATCACTTCGTGCAGATCGAGATTGTCATTGGTGCTGGCGCCATCGGTGCCGAGCGCGACAGGAATGCCGGCACGCAGCATCTTCGCAATCGGTGCGATACCAGCGCCCAGCTTCAGATTGCTGTCCGGATTATGCACCGGCACGGCGCCACGCGCCGCCATGATCGCGATCTCATCGTCGTCCAGCCAGATGCTGTGCGCCGTCGACAACCGCGGCGAGACAAAGCCGAGGTCATCCATATGCCGCACCATGCTGGTGCCGTAACGCCCGCGCGCGATGCGGGCCTGAATCGCGGTTTCGAGCAGATGCATATGGATCGGCGTATCGTATTGGTCGGCCATATCGCGCACGCCGGTGAGCAATTTATCGCTGCAGCGCATGGGATTTGACGGCGCCGGACAGACCCGGATGAGGCCGCCAGCTGCGTGATCATGGTGTTCGATCGATGACGCCACCAACGCCAGAGTTTCATCGAGTGGCGGCGGCGTGAGTGGATTATCTACGTCACCCGCCGGCAGACCGCTGGGCGGCTCAATATCGGTATAGGGCTCATCGAAGATTCGCAGCGCTACGAGCGCCCGCATCCCCGCCGTGCTGTATGCATCGACAACGGCATCGACATCTTGAGCGGCAAAGCCTTGCTCCGGAAAATGATCGACCACCGTGGTCGTGCCATTCAGCAGATGTTCAATTGAGCCCATCAGCGCCGACAGGCGTACTTCGTCCGGAGTGCGACCGACCGTGTCTGCTTGATTGCGCCACATAAAGGCGACGTGGTTGAGCACGTCGCCCGTGCCCTTCAACACGTTCAGCGGCGAATGCATGTGGGCATTGACCAGCCCCGGCATCAGCAGACGATCCTTGCCCTCGATAACCCCAACCCCAAGTTCGGGGGTGGCATCGCCTTCGACCACCGCCGCGATCACCCCGTCCGCGATGAAGAAGGTCTTGTGCGTGGCCTCCCCGCCGACTGGATCGGCCGTCAGAATATTGCGGATACAAAGTCGCTCGGTCACGGAAGCCCTCAAGGCGGATGGACGGCCGTGCCGTCGCGCTGATGTGGTGTCGTGCTTTGCAACAGCCGTGCCAGCCCTGGAAGGCTTCGGCATGCCTCTTGCTAAGTCCCGGAACGCCGATGGTCTTCACTTCGACGCATCGGCCCTCGCGCCGGGAGTTCCTTGTCCATGTCTCACGAGGTTTTCGACCTGATCCGGCCGCGCCGTCCGGTGCGCCCGTTGACCCTGCAAGCCAAGTCGCGCGAATTGCGCATCGACGCCAACCGCTCGGCGGTGATGGTGATCGACATGCAAAACGATTTCATCGCGCCGGGCGGCTGGTTCGACGCCCGCAACGTCGACGGCTCATGGGTCAAGCCGCTCTACCCTGTCATCAACGACACCACCGCCATGGCCCGTCGCGAGGGCATGCCGGTGATCTGGCTTAATTGGGGCGTACGCGCCGATCTGCTCAATGTGCATCCGTCGCATCGCCGCCTGGTCAAGCCCTCGCCGGACGATCCGAGCTATGCGCCGCGGATGGCAACCGGCAACGGACCGGTGCTCGAGCGCGGCTCATGGGGCGCGGCCGTGGTGCCGGAGCTCACGGTCTCGCCTGAGGACATTCATGTCGACAAGCATCGCTATACCGGGTTCTGGGACAATGAGCTGGACAGCGTGCTGCGCAATCTCGATGTCACCACGTTGTTCGTGACGGGCATCAACGTCGACCGCTGCGTGTTCGCGACCATCACCGATGCCTGCCACGCCGGATATGACGTAGTGATGCTGGAAGACGCGGTCGGCACCTATTCGCCGCAATATGTCGCGGATGCCACCCTGTATCTTGTAGAGCGCATTTTCGGCTTCCTGTCGGACAGCGCTTCGCTGGCGAAAGCGCTCGAGAAGGCAGGCTGATGCGGAACAAATGCTGCGCTTAACTTTCAGAATGCCGAAGCTCTGGCTGGGGCGGGAGGGGCCCCAACTGACAAGATCCACCAATATCTAACTGACACTACAGAACTATTTCTGTCGCGCGCCATCCAGGCCGACGGCGAGATCTCGTTTAATGGGTACGGCAGCTCAGCGGCGGTGATGACAAGCTTGGACGCGGCCAGACTCTTGATTGCGGCCGCGGGCAGTCAGTTCGCCGAGGACTCGCTGCGCGTGCTGCAGGACTTCGCCAAGCTCAAACCGTTGGGGGGCCACAAGGCCCGCATCCTGGAAGAGTTCTTGGCAATGCGGATTGACGATTTCCGCTACGGTTTGGACGCTCCGACCAGAGCTAAATCACCGAAAAGATGGCGCGCCCGAAAGGATTCGAACCTCTGACCCCCAGATTCGTAGTCTGGTGCTCTATCCAGCTGAGCTACGGGCGCTGATGCCGCCGGAAACATGACCTTCGGTCATGAAGCAGCGGGGGATAGCTATCGTCTTGCTCCCCCCTTGGCAAGTCTAGAAAATTCTCTTTGAGGCACACGCTGTTAACGCCATCCGCCCTGGCGGGGACCGCCGGCCTGCCGGCAGCCGGCCTCACGAAGCCTGGCTGCGCAAGCCCCCACGCGCGGACAGGTCGATTTCCCCGTCCGGAATGGTGATGCGGAAGGTCGCGCCCATGGTGCCTTCGACCAGCAGGATGTCACCGCCATGGGCCCGCACCAGCTCGGCCGCAATGGCGAGCCCGAGCCCCGACCCGCCCGGCCGGGTCGAACCCTGGAAGGCCTGGTAGAGGTTCTTGCGGGCCTTTTCGGGAATACCGGGCCCCGTGTCGGAAATCTCGATCGCCACCACGCCGCCTTCGCGGCGGCCGGTGATGCGGATCTGATCGCGCGCCGGATCGCGGGCGCCATGGGCCTCCAGCGCCTGCACGGCATTGCGCGCCAGATTGACGACGACGCGAAACATCTGGTCGGCGTCGGCTTCCATGGTCAGACCACGCTCGACCGAGACGATCCAACGGATGGGGATTTCTATCGTGAGGCCAAGCGATTCCCGGACGTCTTCCAGCAGTGGCTCAACCGCAATCGTACGGCGGTCGGGGGCGGCTTCCTGGGCGCGACCATACGACATAGTGGACTGACATAGCGCGATCGCGCGTTCGAGCGCGTGCATGAGCTTCGGCGCGAAGCGTTGCACTTTCGGATCGGGCAGACTGGTCAGTTGGTCGGAGAACAACTGCGCCGAAGCGAGCAGATTGCGCAGATCGTGGTTGATCTTGGCGACGGCGAGGCCGAGCGAAGCCAGCCGGCTCTTCTGGTGCAGCGTCGAGGCGAGATCGGCCTGCATCGCCGCAAGCTCTTCCTCGGCGGTTCCGATTTCGTCGTTACGGTTGGAGCGGCGAATGATACGCGACGGATTTTCCGGGTCGGCCCGGAACGCCACCATGTTGGCGGTGAGACGCTCCATCGGCCGCACCAGCAGATAATGCAGGGCCAGAAACACCAGCATCGCGGTGAAAGCCGAGATTGCCAGCGACACGACAAGAATGGTCGCCGAGAAACTCAACATCGCTTTGTAGAGCGGAGCCTCGTCGACGACGAGCTCGATGAACTGCCCCTTCGCCATCGGCGCCGGACCGATGACGCGCATGACGTCGCTGGAATGGCAGAATAGCAGAACCTCAAAAGCCTCCTGGATCGACCGCCACCATGTCACGTTGCGCATATCGATATCATCGGTGACCGAGGATGGCAGTTCGGCCGAGGCCAGCAGGCGTCGCTGGTCGCCCATCTTGACTGCTACGGCGCGGGCGCCGATCGAATCCAGAATCTGCTTGGCGAGGATTTCCGGAACCATGCCGCTGGGCGCGGCATCAAGCACGAGCGCAGCGGTATGCGCTGCGGCCAGACGGTCGTTCAACCAATTGACGCGGTAGTTGGCAATCAGCGGGACGTAGATGAGAATTTCGGCCACCAGCACGAAAAGAATGGTCAGCACCAGAAGTTTGCCGGACAGTCCCACGCGCAGCCGCGTCCACCATCGCTCGGGCGGGCCTGCGGCCTCAGACGACGGCTCGGAGCCGGTGATCCCAGATGTTTCGACTGGCTGCATCACAATCAATTATAGAGGACAGAAGGTCCCGCAATGAGGGCGAACACCCTCCGCCTGCCGGCTATTCCCCGGTCTCGGGCTGACGTCCAAAACTCGCGCGCAAGGGTGGCAAATATGTGGGGCCACGCCAGTCCCCGCCTGGGCGACAGTATTAAACGACCAGCGTGCCGAAAAAGGCCGGTTTGCCGCCCTCCGGTCGCATTGACGGGCTGGGATGGCTGCCTTATAAGCCGCCCAACATATGCCCCTCGGTCATGAATGACCCGGGAAGTGGCGGATTTCGGGGCTTTTGCCCCGTCCCCACGGCGGTTTCAGCGGAGATTTGAACGTGAAGCGGACCTACCAACCGAGCAAGCTTGTGCGCAAGCGCCGTCACGGTTTCCGCGCGCGCATGGCGACCACCGGCGGACGCAAGGTGGTCCAGGCCCGCCGCGCCCGCGGACGCAAGCGGCTCAGCGCCTAAACGGCGGCTTTTCCCGCCGCGACGCTGCTTTAAATGCAAAAATTGAAGCAACGGGCGGATTTTCTCAAAGCGGCGACCGGGACCAAAGTTCCGGCCGCCGCTTTTGTGCTGCAGGCGCGCCAACGCGATCCATCCGAACCCGGACCCGTCCGGGTCGGCTTCACCGTCTCGCGCAAGGTCGGCAACGCCGTGGAACGCAACCGGGTGCGCCGCCGCCTGCGCGAAATGGTTCGCCTTTTCGGCGAAGGCCGCATGCACGCCGGCACCGATTATGTGCTAGTCGGGCGGCAGGCGGCGCTCAGCCTGCCTTTCGAGCGCATGACCCAGGACTTCGAACGGGCCTTGCGGCGAGCCCATGACGGCTCGCTCAAAGGCGGTTCGCCGAAAGACGGCTCTCGAAAAGACCAGACGCGACAAGCGCGGGGCGCGCACAAGAACCCACCGGCAGGAAAGCCCGAGACGGAATCCCGATGACCGACAACAAGAACACCATTATCGCCATCGTGCTGTCGGCCGTCGTGCTGATCGCCTGGCAGTATTTCTACGCCGTCCCGCAGGCGGAAAAGCAGAAGGCCGCCCAGCAGGCGCAGAGCCAGCAGACGCAGGCCCCGGCCGTTCCCGGCCAGGCGACCACTGCCCCCGGGACTGCCCCTGCCGCTCCCGGTGCCGCTCCTGGTGCCGGTCCTGGCGCCACCCCCGGCGCTCCGCCGGTCCCCGGCGCCCAGCCGGCCGCCCAGGCCGCCGCCCCGACCGCCAACCGCGCCGCCGCGATTGCCGCCACCCCGCGCCTGCCGATCGAAACCGCCGACCTGCAGGGCTCGATCTCGCTCAAGGGCGGACGCATCGACGATCTCGCGCTGCTGAAATTCCGCGAGACCGTGGACCCGAAATCGCCGCCGGTGATCCTGCTGTCGCCCTCGGGCTCGCCCGACCCGTTCTACGCCGAATTCGGCTGGAGCCCCTCGACGCCGGACATCAAGGTGCCGGACGGCAACACCGTCTGGACTCAGGTCGGCTCCGGCAAGCTCGACGTCGGCCACCCGGTCACCCTCTCCTTCGACAACGGCGCCGGCCTCGAATTCCGCCGCACCATTTCGGTGGACGACAAATATCTGTTCACTGCCAAGGATGAAGTGATCAACAAGACCGCCAATCCGGTCACGCTTTATCCCTACGCGCTGATCTCGCGCCACAACACGCCGCACACCGCCGGCTTCTACATCCTGCACGAAGGCCCGGTCGGCGTGCTCGGCGACAACGGCCTGCTCGAGAAGAGCTACAAGGACCTCGAGGAGAAGAAGGAATTCTCCTACGCCAACACCAAAGGCTGGCTCGGCTTCACCGACAAATACTGGGCCGCGGCGCTGGTGCCCGACCCGAACACCAGCCTTTTGAAGGCGCGCTTCTCCGGCGGCATGCTCGGCAACGTGAAGACCTACCAGTCCGACTATGTGCTCGACGGGCAGACCATCGCGCCGGGCGCCACCGGCACGGCGCAGGCGCGCCTGTTCGCCGGCGCCAAGGAAGTGCGCGTCGTCAATGCCTATGAAGAGAGCCTCAAGCTCGACCGCTTCGACCGCCTGATCGACTGGGGCTGGTTCTACTTCATCACCAAGCCGCTGTTCCTCGTCATCGACTGGCTGTTCCACCTCGTCGGCAATTTCGGCGTCGCCATTCTTCTGGTGACGGTGCTGATCAAGCTGATCTTCTTCCCGCTGGCGTCCAAATCCTACGCCTCGATGGCGAAGATGAAGGCCGTGCAGCCGCAGATGGTTGCGCTGCGCGAGCGCTACAAGGACGACAAGGCCAAGCAGCAGCAGGAGCTCATGGAGCTCTACAAGAAAGAGAAGATCAACCCGCTGGCCGGCTGTCTGCCGATCCTGATCCAGATCCCGGTGTTCTTCTCGCTGTACAAGGTGCTGTTCGTCACCATCGAAATGCGGCATGCGCCGTTCTTCGGCTGGATCAAGGACCTCTCCGCGCCGGACCCGACCAACCTGTTCAACCTGTTCGGGCTGATCCCGTTCGATCCGACGCATATTCCGGTGCTGGGGCCGTTCCTGCATCTGGGCATCTGGGCGATCATCATGGGCATCACGATGTGGGTGCAGATGAAGCTGAACCCGACGCCGCCAGACCCGACGCAGGCGATGATCTTCAACTGGATGCCGCTGATCTTCACCTTCATGCTGGCGAGCTTCCCGGCCGGCCTTGTGATCTACTGGGCGTGGAACAACACGCTCTCGGTGGCGCAGCAGGCCTACATCATGAAGAAGAACGGCGCGAAGATCGAACTGATCGACAACATCAAGGGCACCTTCGCAAGGAAGAAGAAGGAAGCGTAGGCGGGGCGTGCGCCGCTACTGCTGAAAGAAAAAGAGCCGGGCGAAAGCCCGGCTTTTTTTGTGGGGCGAGCGGCAACGCGATACGGACGCGCCGCCCCGGATTTCGCTTCGCTCCATCCGGGCTACGGGACGTTGCCGTCAGTCCGCAAAGACCGCGTCAATCGTTTCCTCATTTTCCGGCGAAAAGGGATTGAGCAATCGCAAGCCGTCAAGCGAGCGGCCGTCCTGCATATCCTCCGTCAGCAGAACCTTGGCGCCAGCGTCGAGCGCCGCAGCGCAAACCACGCAATCCCAGAATTGCAGGCGATGGTCGCGCGCCATGTCGGACGCGGCGGCGATGACAGCGCCCGTGGTCGGCGGCGTCAGAAAAGCCGACTGATAGATAGACACCTGCCGGATCGCTTCATCGAACAGCGCCGGGACGCGGCGCTGCACGACGCGCAAATATTCGCCGAGAACCTGCACCGGAATGACACCGTCGCGCGCCGCCCGCAGAATCAATTCGGCCGCGCGCTTGCCCTTCGCCGACTCCGGCTCAAGCTCGGCATAGATCAGGATGTTGCTGTCGAGCGCGACCCTCATCGCGCGGGATCGTCGCCGTACTTGTCACTCTCGGTGATCGTGCCGACCCTGTAACCGGTCGCGCGTTTGGCGCGCAGGCTCTTGCGCAGCGCTGCAAAGGCCGCCTGCCATTCGGGATCGGACGTCCGATCAGCCGTCTGCGGCGTGATCTTGGCCACCGGCTTGCCGTTCTTGGTGATGAGGATCGTCTCACCGCCTTCGGCGGCCGAGATGACCTGCGAGAAGTTCTGGTTGGCCTGGCGAACGGTCATTTCGCGCATGGGCACCTCATGTTCTACGTTGCAACATATGCTAATCATGCCGGGCCAGCAAGGGTTTGAATAGAGTCCTTGCATGCCGCCGCCGCCGGATTTCGCTACGCTCGTCCGGTTGCAGGGTGACCGGGGAAATCAGATGGACGACGAAGCCGAAATCCGCCGCATTATCGAACGCCAGTTCGCCAGCCTGTGCTGGACGCCCGCCGCATCGGCCGACTGGGCGGCATTCGCCGGCGATTTCATGCCGGGCGCGACGCTGTACCCGGCGGCGCGGCCGTTGCAGGCGCAGACGCCGGACGCTTTCTTGGCGCGCATGAAGGGCGTGGCCGCGAAGATCGCCACCTTTCAGGAAGACCCGCTGGGCATAACCATTAGCGTGTTCGGCAATGTCGCGATCGCGGCGGCCGGCTGCCGCATCACCGAGAACGGCACGGCCGCGACGCGCGGCGCCGAGATGATGTTGTTCGTCAAGGATGACGGCCGCTGGCGCATCGCGGCGCAGGCCTGGGACACAGAGGGCGACGGCAGGACGCTGCCGGCGGCGCTCGCCGGGGAAGCCACGCGTGAGGAAACGTGATAGAGGCGGCGGCAGAACCGAACCTCGTCATGGCCGGGCATAGCCGTTTGAAGAACGGCGTTCTATAGAACGCCTATGTCCCGGCCATCCACGTCTTTAGGCTATGGCAACAAGCAAGACGTGGATGCCCGGCACAAGGCCGGGCATGACGCCGAGTGTGCCGAGGCGTTTTTCCGATGAACGACTACACCCGCGACGAGATCGAGACCGGCCGCAAGCTGTTCAACGTGGACTGGCAGTTCGCCGCCGCCGCGGCGAATCTCGATTCGCTGCCGAAGATGCGCGGCGTCGAGATCGCCTTTGCCGGGCGCTCCAATGTCGGCAAATCCAGCCTCATCAACGCGCTGACCTCGCGCAAGGCGCTGGCGCGCACCTCGCGCACGCCCGGGCGCACGCAGGAGCTGATCTTCTTCAACGGCGGCGGCGAACTGAACCTCGTCGACATGCCGGGCTACGGCTATGCCGCGGCGTCGAAATCGCGCATCGCGCAGTGGACCGACCTGATCGAGCGCTATCTGCTCGGCCGCGCCAACCTCCTGCGCGTCTATGTGCTGATCGACGCGCGCCACGGCATCAAGGACACCGACGTGCCGACCTTCAAGGTGCTCGGCAACGCCGCGGTGAGCTATCAGGTGGTGCTGACCAAGACCGACGAGGTGAAGGCCGCCGATCTGCCGGGGCGCATCGCCGAGGTCGAGGCCGGCATGGCGAAATATCCCTCCGCCTTCCCCACCGTGCTGGCGACGTCGAGCGAGACCGGCGCCGGGCTGCAGGACATGCGCTCGGCGGTGGCAAGGTTACTGAATGAGAGGAAGGGCTGATCCGAGGGCGAGAATTTTAACTCCGTTCGTCCCCGCGAAAGCGGGGACCCAGTCTTAGGCTGCACGTCCGCGAAGCAGATCTGGATCCCCGCTTTCGCGGGGATGAACGGAGAGTGGAGCAACCACTGGAGACGGGAAAAACCATGGATACACTCTTCATCGTTCTCGCCGGGTTGATGGGCGCATCGGGCGTCGTGCTCGCCGCGGCCGGCGCGCATGGCGCGAAAGCCGGGATGGGGCTCGACAGCGCGGCTTATCTCTTGCTGATCCATGCCTGCGCGGTGATCGCCGTCACGCTGGCGACACGCAACGGGCTGACCATGCGGCCGCTCGGGATCGCGGCCAGCGCCGGCTTCGTCATCGGCGCCGCCTTGTTCGCCGGCGACCTTTCGCTGCGCGCCTTCGCCGGGCACCGGCTGTTCCCGATGGCAGCGCCGACCGGCGGCACCATCATGATTTTGGCGTGGCTCGTTGTGGCCATTGCCGCGCTGCTTGCGCGCCGCTAAAACGGCTGCACCATTCATTGGGTCGCGCTTCCGGACGGCGAACCGGTATCCACTTCGCCTGGAAGCGCTCCCACACGAACCAAGGTCGGCCATGAGCCAGTCGAAAGTCGATCCGCAGGAACAGGCGCGCGTGCTCTCCGAGGCGCTGCCGCACATGCAGCGCTATGACGAGGAAATCGTCGTGGTGAAATACGGCGGCCACGCCATGGGCGACGAGACCCTGGCGCAGGATTTCGCCCGCGACATCGTGCTGCTCGAGCAGGCCGCCATCAATCCGGTGGTGGTGCATGGCGGCGGGCCGCAGATCGCGGCCATGCTCAAGAAGCTCGGCATCAAGTCGGAATTCGCCGCCGGGCTGCGCGTCACCGATGCCGCCACCGTCGAGATCGTCGAGATGGTGCTGGCCGGCTCGATCAACAAGCAGATCGTCGGCTACATCAACGCCGCCGGCGGCAAGGCCATCGGCCTGTGCGGCAAGGACGGCAACATGGTGCAGGCCAAGAAGGTCACGCGCACCGTGGTCGATCCGGATTCGATGATCGAGAAGGTGGTCGATCTCGGCTTCGTCGGCGAGCCCGACAAGGTCGATCTTACCGTGCTCAATCACGTGCTCGGCAAGGAGATGATCCCGGTGCTGGCGCCGGTCGCGGCCTCGGCCGACGGCGGCACCTTCAACGTCAACGCCGACACCTTCGCCGGGGCCATTGCCGGCGCGCTCAAGGCCAAGCGCCTCCTGCTGCTCACCGACGTGCCGGGCGTGCTCGACAAGAACAAGAAGCTGATCACCGACCTGTCGGTGGCCGACGCGCGCAAGCTGATCGCGGACGGCACCATCTCCGGCGGCATGATCCCCAAGGTCGAGACCTGCATCTACGCGCTCGACCAGGGCGTCGAGGGCGTTGTCATCATGGACGGCAAGGTGCCGCACGCGGTGCTGCTCGAGCTTTTGACCGACCACGGCGCCGGAACCTTGATGCACAAGTGACGGCCAGGGCCGTCACCGCAAACTCCGCTCATTCCCGCGAAGGCGGGACTCCAGGCAGCGACATTTTCGGCATGTTTTTTGGCTTCTGGACCCCCGCTTTCGCGGGGGTGAGCGGAGTATTGGGCAAGCGCATTCCCCGCCCTACTATCCCCGCATGATTCGCAAAGTCATGATGGCGACGGTCGCGCTCGCCGCGGTTCTCACCGCCACCGCGGCGCGGGCGGACCTCACGCTGTGCAACCGCACCAGTTATCGCATGGACGTCGCGCTCGGGCTCGAGCGCCGCGCGCTGGTGGAGACGCGCGGCTGGATCGCCATCGACCCCGGCCAGTGCAGCAAGGTGCTCGACGGCGAATATGACGCCGACATGAGCTACATCCATACGCGCACGCCAAAGGTCTACGGCTCCGCGCCGCTGCCGCAGAACGGCAATGCCGACCTGTGCGTGCGCGACACGACGTTCCAGATCGCCGACGGCCGCGCCTGCCCGGTCAGCCAGCAGGTGCGGTTCACCGCGGCGCGGCCCTCGGACTCGCCGCGCGGGCCGGTGATCAATCTCGCCGAGGAAGCCGATTACGACGACGCCCAGGCGCGCCTTGCCGGCATCCAGCGCCTGCTGGTCATCGCCGGTTACGACGCCAATCCGATCGACGGTATCCAGGGCGGCAAGACGCAAGCCGCGATCGCCAGGTTCCTCGCCGACCGCAAGCTGCCGGCCGACGCCGTCAATGGCGCGGATTTCTTCGCGACGCTGCTGAGCGCGGCGCAGAGCCCCGAGGGCCACGGCTTTGCCTGGTGCAACGACACGACCTATCCGGTGATGGCAGCGATCGGCACCACGGAGGCCGGCGGCATCGTCACGCGCGGCTGGTACCGCGTCGAGGCCGGGCAATGCGTGCGGCCGGAAATGCGCGGCGAGCAGAAGAAGATCTACAGCTACGCCGAGGCGGTCGACGACAAGGGCGCGGCGCTCAAGAAGAACGGCGTGGCGCTGACCTTCGGCGGCGACGTTGCTTTGTGCACCCGCGACGGCCGTTTCGAACTCGCAGACAACAAGGATTGCGCCGCGCGCGGGCTCAATGCCGCCAATTACGCCGAGGTGGACCTGACCCAGGAACCGGCGAAAACGATCCGTTTCCGGGAGAAGTAGATCATGCACTCCGTTCGCCCCCGCGAAAGCGGGGGCCCAATTCTTCCTGCTTAAGCTCACGTGTGGCGCTCCTGGGTCCCCGCTTTCGCGGGGACGAACGGAAAATGGAGCGCCTGCTTGCGAATTCGATCGGAATGCCGTTTAAGGCCCTTCGTATATAGAAAGGCCTTGCCTCGCATGCCGACCCGCGGCTTTTCCAGCGTCGAAACCTGGGTGTTCGACCTCGACAACACGCTCTATCCGCACCACGTGCTGTGGCAGCGCATCGACGACCGCATCCGCGCCTATGTCGCCGAGTTCCTCAAGGTCTCGGCCGACGAAGCCTTCCGCGTGCAGAAGGATTATTACAAGCGCTACGGCACCACGATGCGCGGGCTGATGACCGAGCACGGCGTCAATCCCGACGAGTATCTCGATTACGTGCATCAGATCGACCACTCGCCGCTCGAGCCGAACCCGGCGCTCGGCGACGCTCTGGAGAAACTGCCCGGCCGCAAACTGATCCTGACCAACGGCACGGTGGCGCACGCAAGCGCGGTGCTCAAGCGGCTGGAGATCGACAAGCATTTCGAGGATGTGTTCGACATCGTCGCCGCCGATCTTGAGCCCAAGCCCAAGGCGGTTACCTATGACCGCTTCCTCAAGCGCCATGGCGTCGATCCGACCAAGGCGGCGATGTTCGAGGATCTGTCGCGCAATCTCGAAGTGCCGCACACGCTCGGCATGACCACGGTGCTGGTGGTGCCGTCGGGCCAGCGCGAAGTGTTCCGCGAGGACTGGGAGCTCGAAGGCCGCGGCGACCCGCATGTCGATCACGTCACCGACGATCTCACCGGCTTTCTGGCGCGGACGCTGGCGGAGCGCTGAGCGCGCCGGCCCGAAAAATGCTCGCGACATTCGTCAGATAGGCCGCGAACGGCGTCCCCGGGTTAAGCGCAGCCGCCAGCTTTGTTTACGCAAATGTAACGGCCAGGCCGCCGCTCCAATCTTGACGGCCTGAGCGCTGGCATACCTAATAATTGCGACAAGCGGGGCGCGCTTTCGTCGGACTATGGCAATGCGAGTGGGCACAGACCCTCGCTTGGCTCTGATGCGTCTGTCCGAAAGCGTCATCGCTCTCGGCAGCGCCGACCTCACGATTTCCAGCATCACGACCGGCAACCGGCGCGGTGAGCACGGCAACGTCCGTGTCATCGCGGCGAATGATGGCGCGCGCGCCGAACGTACCAAAACCAGAATCAAAAAAACGATCACCCGAGGAAACCCCAAGGAGCCGAGACAATGGCCACTGCTTCTCTGATTCAATCGACGTCGCCGCTACGCCATCGATGGACGCAGCTCACCGCCGGCGTGATCTGCATGATCATGATCGCCAACCTGCAATATGGCTGGACGCTGTTCGTTCAACCGATCCAGCAAAAGCACGGCTGGTCGGTTGCGGCGATTCAACTTGCCTTTTCGGTCTTCGTCGCGCTTGAAACCTGGCTGACGCCGCTGGAAGGCTGGATCGTCGACTGGCTCGGCCCGCAGCATGGCCCCAAATTCATGGTTGCGTTCGGCGGTGTGCTGATCGCCGCCGGGTGGATCGTGAATTCGATCGCCGACTCGTTGACGCTGCTCTATGTCGGCGCCGTGCTCGCCGGCATCGGCGGCGGCGCGGTCTATGCGACTTGCGTCGGCCTTGCCGTGAAATGGTTTCCCGATCGCCGCGGCCTCGCCGTCGGGTTGACCGCGGCCGGCTTCGGCGCCGGCGCCGCGCTCACCGTCGTGCCGATCCGCGCCATGATCGACAGCGCCGGCTACGAAAGCGCCTTCTTCTGGTTCGGCCTCGGCCAGGGCGCCATCGTGTTCATGCTGGCCTGGCTGCTGCGCGGGCCCGAGCCCGGCGAACTGAAAATCGCCGCGGCGGCAACCAATCTGGTGCAGACCTCGCGCAGCTACACGCCCGGCGAAATGCTCAAGACGCCGGTGTTCTGGCTACTCTACGCCATGTTCGTGCTGGTCTCCGCCAGCGGCCTGATGGCGACCGCGCAGATCGCGCTCATCGCGCAGGACTTCCACGTCGCCGACACGGCGATCCTGTTCGGCGCGTCGGCGCTGTCGGTGGCGCTGATCGTCGACAATGTCTGCAACGGCGCGGCGCGGCCGCTGTTCGGCTGGATATCGGACCACATCGGGCGCGAATACACCATGGCCATCGCCTTCGGTCTCGGCGCCGTGTCGTACTGGCTGCTCGGCTCGCTCGGCACCGCGCCGTGGGCCTTCGTGGTGTTCGCGGCGCTGATCTTTCTCACCTGGGGTGAGATCTTCAGCCTGTTTCCGTCGACCTGCACCGACTCGTTCGGGCCGAAATTCGCCACGGTGAACCTGGGCCTGCTGTACACGGCCAAGGGCGCCTCGGCGTTCCTCGTGCCGATCGCCAACATCGTCAAGACCCAAACCGGCGGCTGGCATGCGGTGTTCGCGGTGACGGCGCTGATGAACCTCCTGGTCGTGGCGCTGGCGCTGTTCGTGCTCAAGCCGATGCGCTCGCGCGCCACCGCGCACGAAGCGCGGGTGCTGCAGCCGGCGGAGTGAGGCTTCGCCCCGCACACAGCGCGCTCCCTCTCCCCTTTGGGGAGAGGGTTGGGGTGAGGGGGCTACTGAATTCGATAGTTTGTAACCCCTCACCCGCCCGCCTGCGGCGGGCGACCTCTCCCTATGGGAGAGGTGAAGAAGAAGTCACCCAATCCCGCTGACAAACTGCTGCAATTCCGGCGTCTGCGGCGCGGCGAAGACCTCCTTGGGCTTGCCGGATTCATGCACCTTGCCATGATGCATGAACACGAGATGCGTGCCGACATCGCGGGCGAAGCGCATTTCGTGGGTGACGAGAATGAGCGTCATGCCCTCCTTCGCCAGTTGCTCGACGACGCGCAGCACCTCGTTGACCAGCTCGGGATCGAGCGCCGATGTGATTTCGTCGCACAGCAAAACCTTGGGCCGCATCGCCAGCGAGCGGGCAATAGCGACACGCTGCTGCTGGCCGCCCGACAACTGGCTCGGATAGGCGTCCATCTTTTCCGACAGCCCGACCTTGGCCAGCACCTCGGCGGCGATGGCGCGCGCTTCCTTCTTCGGCGTTTTGTTGACGACCGTCGGCGCCAGCATGACGTTCTCGGCGGCGGTGAGATGCGGGAACAGGTTGAACTGCTGGAACACCATGCCGACATGGCGGCGCAATTCGCGCAAATTGGCGTGCACGCCGCCGACCTCGATGCCGTCGGCCAGAATGGCGCCGGACTGATAGGTCTCCAGCCCGTTGATGCAGCGAAGCAGCGTCGATTTGCCGGAGCCCGAGCGGCCGATGATGGCGACGACATCGCCCTTCTTCACCTCGAGCGACACGCCCTTGAGCACTTCGACCGTGCCGTAGCTCTTGCGGACGTCGCGGATGCTAACGAGCGACATTGAGTTTCCCCTCAAGGCGTTTGGCGTACCAGGACAGCGGGAAGCACAGGCAGAAATAGATCAGCGCCACCAGCGCATAGACCAGGAAAGGCCGGAAGGTGGCGTTGTTGATCATGGTGCCGGCCTTGGTCAGTTCGACGAAGCCGATGATGGAGGCGAGCGCCGTGCCCTTGATGACCTGCACCGAGAAACCGACGGTCGGCGCAATGGCGATGCGCATGGCCTGCGGCAGGATGACGTAACGCATCTGCTCGACATAGTTCATGGCGACGCTGGCGGAGGCTTCCCATTGGCCCTTCGGGATTGCCTCGACGCAGCCGCGCCAGATTTCGGTGAGGAAGGCGCTGGTCCACAGCGTGAGCGCGAGGCCCGCCGCCATCCAGGGCGAGACCTCGATGCCGAACAGCGCGACGCCGAAGAAGAACAGGAACAGCTGCATCAGCAGCGGCGTGCCCTGGAAGAATTCGATGTAGAGCTTGGTCGGCACTTCCAGCCATTTGACCTGCGAGGTGCGCAGGAACAGCAGGATGAGGCCGACAATGCCGCCGCCGATGAAGGCGATCAGCGACAAGAGGATGGTCCACTGCGTCGCCCACAGCAGGTTCTTGACGATGATCCAGAGGGAGAAGTCGCTCATGCTATGGCGCCTTCTCGTCCATGGCACAAACCATCCTTCGTCATGGCCGGACTTGTGCCGGCCATCCACGTCTTGGCCACAAGCAAAGAAGGCGTGGATGCCCGCGACAAGCGCGGGCATGACGGAGTAATCATCGTCGGCCCTGCCATCGGCCTACCCCACCTTCACGAAGCGGTCGCCGATGAGGCGCAGCACGTAGCGCAGCACGATGGCGAGCACGAGATAGATGAGCGCGACGACGAGATAGACCTCGAAGGCGCGGAAGTTGCGCGACTGGATGAAGTTCGCCGCGTAGGTCAGATCGGGCGCGGAAATCTGCGACACCACCGCCGAACCGAGCATGACGATGATGATCTGCGACGACAAAGCGGGATAGATCTTGGCGAAGGCCTGGCGCAGCACGATGTAGCGCAGCACTTCGAGCCGGCTCATGGCGAGCGAAACGCCGGCCTCGATATGGCCTTTCGGCACTGCCTCGATGCCGGCGCGGATGATCTCGGTCGAATAGGCGCCGAGATTGATGACCATGGCGAGAAAGGCCGCCGTGGTTTCCGACAATTTCAACCCGAGCGCCGGCAGGCCGAAAAAGATGAAGAACAGCTGGACGATGAACGGCGTGTTGCGGATCAGCTCGACATAGACGCGGACGAGGCCGGCCAGCCACTTCGGCCCGAAGGTCCGCGCCGAGGCCCCGAGCGTGCCGACGGCGATGCCGGCGACGGTGGACACCACGGTGAGCACAATGGTGAACCACAGCCCTGCGGCAAGGTCCTCCCAGTAGGGCAGCAGCGCGGAGAATTCGAGTTTGTAGGTCATGCGAGCCTGTGCTGTCGCATTGGTCCGCGCCACACTCTCCGTTCGCCCCCGCGAAAGCGGGGGCCCAGTCTTCGATCGATACGCTGTACTGGGTTCCCGCTTTCGCGGGAACGAACGGAGATTGAGGTGCTGCCTCAGCCGAACAATACGCCTAGAACCCCGCCGGCAGCGGGTTCTTCAGCCACTTCTCGGAGAACTTGTTGAGCGTGCCGTCGGCCTTCGCCTTGGCGATGATCTCGTTCACCTTGGCCTTCAGCGCCGCCTCGTCCTTGTTGAGGCCGACATAGCAAGGGCTATCCTTCATGATGAACTTGGTGACCGCCGGACGCGACGGGTTCTTCTCGGTGATCGCGGCAGCGACGACGTTGCCGGTGGCAATGAGATCGACCTGACCGGAGACGAAAGCCGCGATCGTGGCGTTGTTGTCCTCGAAGCGCTTGATGGTCGTGTCCTTCGGCGCGTCCTTGGTGATCTCCTGCTCCTCGATGGCACCGCGCGTGGCGCCGATGGTCTTGCCGGCGAGATCCGCGATCTTGGCGACGGCGATGTCCTTGGTGCCGAACACGCCGGAGAAGAACGGCGCATAGGCGTCGGAGAAGTCGATGACCTTCTCGCGCTCGGCGTTCTTGCCCAGCGAGGAAATCACGAGGTCGGCCTTCTTGGTCTGCAGATAGGGAATGCGGTTGGCCGACGTCACCGGGATGATCTCGGCCTTCACGCCGAGCTGTTCGGCAATGTAATTGCCCATATCGACGTCGAAGCCCTGCGGCTTGAGATCGGGACCGGCCGAACCGAACGGCGCGAAATCCTGCGGCACCGCGACCTTGAGCACCTTGGCTTTCAGGATGTCACTGAGCGCATCCGCGCGCGCGGCACCCGATACCAGCGCGACGCCCAACAAACCGGCAGCCACTGCACGAAAAAACGACATGAACACCACTCCTCGCTTGAGACATCCAGAGATGCCCAAGTTTCAAGCAAGCGGTGTGCCATGCGTGTTTAGGGCACCCAGGCCGGGCGCGGCGAAGGCGACGGAAAACCCTGTTCCAGCACGACAAAATGCGCCGAACGCGGCACGCCGGCTTCGCCCTGGATTTTCACGATGTCCTGCGGACAGGCGGAAAACGCGACGTAACAATCCATATCGGCGCGCAAGGTGATGTAATCGCCGGGTTTGGTGAGCGCCGGGCCGGTGTTGAGCGAGCGGCCGTCGCTTGTCACCGCGATGTTCATAAAGACATTGAAGGACGCCAGGATCGGCATCGGCGGCTCAATGCCGAATTCGCGCATGCCCTCGAACATGTTGTCGAGGCAGTTGCGATGGTACTCCTTGACGCCGAGGCGCTCGTAGCGGTGCTTGTCGCAGGCGGCCATGAAGGTGTCATGCACGCCGGGCGAGGTGTCCTCGACGATGGTCAGGATCGGGTTGCGCTTCATCGTGACGAAGGTGTCGCCGACGATGGGGTTGAGGCGCTGCAGCCAGACGCGCGTCGCCTCCATGCTCATGTGGTCGGTGAGATCGGCGGCGTTCCACGCCCAGCAATCGACCACCTGGGTGCCGTGGGTGTTGATCAGGCGAACCGCCTGACCCTTTTTCAGCTTGAGCGCCTTGCCGTGGCGGGCGGGAATTTCGGTCAGCGTGTCGGTCTGCATGCGCCGCTTATAACGCCGCGCCGCGACGCGCGGCAACGGTCACGCCGCATCCTGATCGTCGCCCGATCCACCGGGCTTGCCGACATAGCGCAACTGACGCTGCGGCAGCGGGATGGTGAAGCCGGCGGCCTCGAGCGCGGACTTGCCCTGCCCGGTCAGGCCGCGAAACACGGTCCAGTAATCGGCATTGGCCGCCCAGCAGCGCAGCCGCAGCACCACGGCGTCGGGCGTGAGTTCATCGACGAACGTCATGGGCTCGGACGGCACCTTGAGCACCATCGGGTTGCTGCTGGCGAGATCGAGCAGCACCTGCTGGCCCTGTTGCGCGTCGTTCTCGTAGGCAATGCGGAATTTCAGATCGACGAGGCGTGTCGGCAGGCGCGAGTAGTTGATGATGCGCTTGTTCCAGAGCTCCGAGTTCGGCACGAACAAATAGATGCCGTCCCACGAATGCAGTTCGCTGGCGAACAGGCCGACATCCTTCACCGTGCCGGCGACGGTGCCGGTGTCGATGTAATCGCCGACGCGGAACGGCCGCAGCCACAACAGCATCATGCCGGCGGCGATGTTCGACAACGTGCCCTGCATGGCAAGGCCGATGGCGAGGCCGGCGGCGCCCAGCGCGGCGATGATGCTGGTGGTCTGAATGCCGAGCTGGCCGAGCACCGCGACAATGACCAGCACCAGGATGCCGTAACGCACCAGTGTGGCGACCACGCCGCCCAGCGTGGGATCGATGCGCGACTGCACCGAGAAGAGCCGGCGAATGCCGCGCTCGGCCCAGCCGGCGAACCACCAGCCGACGACGAATAGAAGAATGGCGCCGATCAGGCTCGGCAGCGCGACCGCCGCCCAGGCGGTGAGCTGGGTGACAAAAACGGAAATCTCGTTGCCAAGCTGCTCGACGTTCGGAACATCCATCGATTCTGTCTCCTCCGGAATAGGCACGCCCGGTCTAACGCCCGCACCGCGAGCGTCAACGCACAGATCGATGAAAAGCTGCGGTGTCGCAGGGCCTCGAGGAACCCGGCCGTCAGACCGCGGGCACAACCTGCTGCACGACGATGGCGAGGCCGATGCCGGCAATGCCGGCGCCGATCAGGCGCAGCGGCGCGGCCTCCGTCATGCGGCGGGCGGCGAGGCGCGCAAGATTCATCGCGGCGAGCGCGATGACGCTCTGAATGATGGCAAGGCCGGCGAGGTAGGCGACGAGCGGCGTCGGCTCGGCGCCATAGATGGATTCGCCGAGCGCATAGCCGTGCAGCAGGCCGACCGCGGAGAACACCGCGACGGCGGCGACCACGCCGAGATCGCGGCGCGTGGCGAGCACGAGACCGAGCGCGATCACCGAGGCGGCAACCCAGAGTTCGGCGCCGGGCAGGCTGGCGCCGAACAGATGCACGGCGACGCCGGCCATCATCGCGACGACATAGCCGACCACCAGCCGCGCGCCGGCGGCATGCACCGAGGCGATGCAGCCTATCGCCACCACGGCGGCGAAATGGTCGAGCCCGATGATGGGATGGCCGAGACCCGACAGCAGCCCCTGCGCCAGGGTCGCCGGCATGCCGCCGTCCATGACGTGATGGGCGAAGGCCGGCTGGACGAAGCTGACGGCGGCGAGGATGGCGCTGAGGCTGAGGACTTTACGGCTCACGGTCGGGACTCCTGTTCGAGGTGGCCAGACTAGCCGCTCCGGCGCGGCTTGACATCCCCCGCCCCGGCCCCGACAAACCGGGCCGTTTCGTACAAAAGCCCGGGGGCCCGCATGGCAGCCAAGATCAATCTCCAGAGCCTGGAAAAGACCGTCAACGAGGCCTTCGAGGGCCGCGACAAGATCACGCCCAAGACCAGGGGCGCGGTGCGCAAGGCGGTCGATACGGCGCTGGAGCTTTTGGACAGCGGCGCGGCGCGCGTCGCCGAAAAGCAGGACGACGGCAACTGGCAGGTGAACCAGTGGCTCAAGAAGGCCGTGCTGCTGTCGTTCCGCCTCAACGACATGACGGCCATTCCCGGCGGCCCCGGCGGCGCCAAGTGGTGGGACAAGGTCGATTCCAAGTTCAAGGGCTGGACGCCGGCGCGCTTCAAGAAGGAAGGCTTCCGCGCCGTGCCGGGCTCGGTGGTGCGCAAGTCGGCCTATATCGCGCCGGGCGTGATCCTGATGCCGTCCTTCGTCAATCTCGGCGCCCATGTCGGCTCAGGCACAATGGTGGACACCTGGGCGACCGTCGGCTCCTGCGCGCAGATCGGCAAGAACGTACATCTTTCGGGCGGCGTCGGCATCGGCGGCGTGCTCGAGCCGCTGCAGGCCGGCCCGGTTATCATCGAGGACAACTGCTTCATCGGTGCGCGTTCGGAAGTGGTCGAGGGCGTGATCGTGCGCGAGGGCGCGGTGCTCGGCATGGGCGTCTATCTCGGCATGTCGACCAAGATCGTCGATCGCGAGACCGGCAAGATCTACATGGGCGAAGTGCCGCCCTATTCCGTCGTCGTCTCCGGCACCATGCCGGGCAAGCCGCTGCCCGAGGGCGAGCCGGGCCCGAGCCTGTACTGCGCCGTGATCGTCAAGCGCGTCGATGAAAAGACGCGCAGCAAGACGAGCATCAATGAGTTGTTGCGAGACTAACGGACTGCGCCGCCCCATACTCCGCTCATTCCCGCGAAGGCGGGAATCCAGAGCAATATACTGGACGCTGTCGGTCGTAGCCTTCTGGGTCCCCGCTTTCGCGGGGACGAGCGGAATATGAAAGTCTGGGCCACCCATGCTCGTCGACGCCCCACCGGTAGATCACCCCACCCCGGCGAGCTTCGCTCGCCGACCCTCCCCCTCCAGGGGAGGGTGAAAGAAGGCATCATGCCCGCCGATCCCGTTGCCATTACCCGCGAGCTGCTGCGCTGTCCGTCGGTGACGCCGGCGGAAGGCGGCGCGCTGCGTTATCTCGAGACCACGCTGAAGGCCGCCGGCTTCACTGTGCACCGCAAGGTGTTCTCGGAGCCGGGCACCGACGACGTCGAGAACTTCTACGCCCGCATCGGAACCGAGGCGCCGCACCTCACCTTCGCCGGCCACACCGATGTGGTGCCGACCGGCGATGAGACAGCCTGGACGCATCCGCCGTTCGGCGGCGAGGTTGCCAATGGCGAGCTCTATGGCCGCGGCGCGGTGGACATGAAGGGCGGCATCGGCTGCGCGGTCGCGGCCGTGCTCGATCATCTCGCCGCCAATGGCGGCAAGCCGAAGAAGGGCTCGATCTCGTTCCTGATCACGGGCGACGAAGAGAGCATCGCCGTCAACGGCACGCCGAAGCTGCTGCAATGGGTCGCCGATATGGGCGAGACATTCGACCACTGCATTCTCGGCGAACCGAGCAATCAGGACGAGATGGGCGACACCATCAAGATCGGCCGCCGCGGCTCGCTCAACGGTCATCTCATCGTCACCGGCAAGCAGGGGCATGTCGCCTATCCGCAGCGCGCCGACAATCCGGTGCGCGGCATCGTCAAGCTGATCGACGCCCTGCTCTCTGAGCCGCTGGACAACGGCAACGCCAACTTCCAGCCGTCGAACCTCGAATTCGTCTCGGTCGATGTCGGCAACAAGACCGTGAACCTCATTCCCGGCCAGGCCAGCGCGCTGTTCAACATCCGCTTCAACGACTGCCATACGCTGGATTCGCTCAAGGCGCTGCTGCAACAGCGCGCCGAGAAAGCGTCCGGCGGCAAGATCAGGTTCGAGTTCAAGTTCCAGCCGTCCAATGCCGGCGTGTTCGTCACCAAGCCGGGGCCGTTCACCGAACTCGTTTCAACCGCGGTGAAGGAAACCACCGGCCGCGCGCCGACGCTTTCCACCACCGGCGGCACGTCGGACGCGCGCTTCATCACGCATTATTGCCCGGTGGTGGAATTCGGGCTGGTCGGCCAGACCATGCATGCCATTGACGAGCGCGTGCCGATCGCCGACCTGCGCGCGCTGACGACGATTTATCGGAAGATTGTCGATCGGTATTTTGCTTCTTGATCCCTCCCCGTCTTCGGGGAGGGTGGCGAGCCATCAGCGCGTTTACGCGCCATGGCGAGCCGGGTGGGGTTCGTGGTTGGGCAGACTAAACCCCACCCGACTCCGCGCTAACGCGCGGAGCCACCCTCCCCCTTCGGGGGAGGGATGAGAAGAATCACACCAGCTTCGCGTCCATGGTGATCTCGGCATTGAGCACCTTGGACACCGGGCAGCCGGCCTTGGCCTTGGCGGCAAGGTCCTGAAACTTGGCGTCGTCGGCGCCGGGGATTTTCGCCTTCAGCGTCAGATGCACCTTGGTGATGGCGAAGCCCTCGCCCTGCTTCATCAATGTCACATCGGCCTGCGTTTCCATCTTTTCGGCGGCGAGACCTTCCTGGCCGAGGATGTTCGACAGCGCCATGGTGAAGCAGCCGGCATGGGCGGCGCCGATCAGCTCTTCGGGGTTCGTGCCGTTCTTGCCGTCCTCAAAGCGCGCGGCGAAGCCATAGGGATAATCCTTGAGCGCGCCGCTTTTTGTCGAGATCGCGCCCTTGCCGTCTTTCAGACCGCCCGACCAAACCGCCTTGCCGAAAGTGCTCATGAGCTTGCTCCTGTGCTTTTGAAAATACTTCCCCGAGTATAGGCAACGTTTGAGAGGGCAGTATCGTTGCAGCGGCTTGGTCATCCCCGCGAAGGCGGGGATCCAGCTCTTGCAAAGCTCGAAAACAACGCGGGATCGCCCGCCTTCGCGGGCGATGACGTGAGCTAATAATCCACTTTCATCAGATACAGCCCATCCGGCGGCGCGACCTGACCACAGGCGGTGCGGTCGCGCGCTTCCAGCGCGGCCGATAGATCGTCGGCGGTCCACGCGCCGGGCCCGTTGAGGCCGGTGCTCATCAAGGTGCCGACCATCGAGCGCACCTGATTGTGCAGGAACGAACGCGCCGAGGCGAAGACATGCACCTCGTCGCCGATGCGCGAGACGTCGAGGCGATCGAGCGTCTTGTCCGGCGACTTGGCCTGACACTCGGTGGAGCGAAACGTCGTGAAGTCGTGCTTGCCGACGAGCCGCTGCGCCGCCGCGTGCATAGCGTCGGCATCGAGCGGCCGCGCGACGCGCCAGGCATATTTGACGTCGAAGGTGAGATCCGGCCGACGGTTGATAATGCGATAGAAATAATGGCGCTTGATCGCCGACATGCGCGCATTGAAATCGTCGCCGACCTGCTCGGCGCTCAGCACCGCCACCGGATGCGGCCGCAGGTGAGCATTGAGGGCATCGCGCACGGTGTCGGTGCGCCATTCGCGCGTGAGGTCAACGTGAGCCACCTGCCCGCGCGCATGGACGCCGGCATCGGTGCGGCCGGCGCCCTGCACCAAAACTTCTTCGCCGGTGAGCGCCTTGACGGCATGGGTCAGCGCGCCCTGCACCGTGACCTGGTCGGCCTGATACTGCCAGCCGCAGAACGGCGCGCCGTCATATTCGATGAGGAGTTTGTAACGCGGCATGGGGCTTGGGTGTACCCTTATTCCACCGAGACGCAAGCGCGCGTCTTGCGGTTGACGATCATGTCGGCCCAGAAGCTGCGCGGGCTGCAATACATCGCCGCGTCGTCGCCGCGGCAATCATTGCCGCTTTCGGTCCAGTCGCCCATCTGAACATAAAGGTAATCGCCGGCGCCGATGACGCGGATGGTGCAGCGCGGGCCGGTGGCGGTGGCGCTGCCTCTGGTGCGCAGCAGTATGCCGGCGTCGGATTTTTCCTGCTTCACGTCGGCGAGCGCGATGATGCAGGCCTGATCCTCGCCATGCGTGCCGGTTTCGCCGCGCACGATATCGAGGGCGTTGACCGCGCCGCGCGATACCTGCAGCTTCAAGCTGTGGCGATAGGTGTAGCCGAAGGCGCGATCGACTTTCTTGGTTGCGCAGGTGAAGCGGCCGGAGAGGCCGGACAATGCATCGGCGCTTTCGGTCAGGCGCAGCGGCAGGCTCGTCTGCTGTTCCGGCTTGCGCCAGCTGCCGTTCCACTTTCCGCCGTCGATGCGGCCGTCGAACGCGCCGGTTTTCTGCGAGGCCGGGCCGCTGAACTCATCGAGGGTAAAAGCGCCGTCGGCCGCAGCCTTGCCTTCGAGCCTGATCTGCTTGCCCTGCCGCAAATAGACATACCAGCCGGACAGGGCTTCATCGTTGCGTTCGATCATCAGCAGGACGGGTGCGCTGCCGATCGTGCCGGAGAGATAAAGCGGATGCGCCGACGCGAGCTGCGGGAGGTAGAGCATGGCCACGATTGTGAGCCAAAGCGAGCGCATCAGTTCACCCGTGCGCCGCGCGTCACTGTATTGCCGCGCAGGAATTCCTCGGCGCTCATCGCTTTCTTGCCCTCGCGCTGCACCTGGACGAGACGCACCGCGCCGTCGCCGCAGGCGATGGTGAGAGCATCGTCCAGCGCCGTGCCCGGTGCGCCGGAGCCGGAACCGAGCGTCGAGCGCAGCACCTTGACGCGCGCGCCGTCAAACTCGAACCAGGCGCCGGGAAACGGCGACAGGCCGCGAATGTGATTGTGCACGTCGTGCGCCGGCCGCGACCAGTCGATGCGCGATTCACTCTTGGAGATCTTCTCGGCGTAAGTGACGCCCTCGGCCGGCTGCGGCGTCGGCTTGAGCGAACCGCGATCGGCGGCGGCCAGCGCCACCGGCATCAGCCGCGCGCCCATCGCGGCGAGCGCGTCGTGCAATTCGCCCGTCGTGGCGTCAGCGGCGATCGGCATCGCCTCGCGCATCGTCATGGCGCCGGTATCGAGGCCCTCGTCCATCTGCATGATGGTGACGCCGGTTTCGGCATCGCCGGCCATGATGGCGCGGTGGATCGGCGCCGCGCCGCGCCAACGCGGCAACAGCGAGGCATGGACATTGAAGCAGCCGAGCCGTGGCGCATCGAGGATCGGCTTCGGTAGGATCAAGCCGTAAGCGACGACGATGGCGGCATCGGCGTTGAACGCCGCGAACTCGGCCTGCGCCTCGTCGTTGCGCAGCGACTTCGGCGTCAGCACCTTGAGGCCGAGCTTGGTGGCTCCGCGCTCCACCGGCGTCGGCACGAGATCGAGGCCGCGCCGTCCGCCCGGTTTCGCCGCGCGCGTATAGACGGCAACGATCTCATGCCCGGCGGCATGCAGCGACAGCAAAGTCGGCACCGCGAAATCCGGCGTGCCCATGAAGATGAGGCGGAGCGGCATCACCCTGTCCTTCGGCGTCAGCCGATATGATGCGACGGCTCTTTGTCCTTGGCGAGCGCCGGCGAGACGCCGTGCTTGGCAGCCTTGGTGAACTTCTTGACGACGCGGTCGCGCTTGAGCTTGGAAATGTGATCGATGAACAGGACGCCGTTGATGTGGTCGATCTCGTGCTGCAAACACGTCGCGAGCAGGCCGTCGGCTTCCAGCTCCTGCGCCTTGCCGTCGGCGTCGACGAACTTGACGCGCACCTTGGCCGGCCGCTCGACCTCCTCGTAAAACTCGGGGATCGACAGGCAGCCTTCCTCGTAAACCGAATGCTCCTCGGACGACCAGACGATCTCCGGATTGATGAAGACGCGCGGCTCCTTGACGCCCTCTTCCTTGGAGACGTCGATGGTGACGACGCGGACCGGCTCGCCGATCTGGATCGCGGCCAGCCCGATGCCTGGCGCCTCGTACATGGTCTCGAACATGTCGTCGACCAAAGTGCGCAGCGGCTTGTCGAAGGTCCGGATCGGCTCGGAAACCAGCCGGAGCTTCTTTTCGGGGATGATGAGGATGTCGCGGATCGCCATGGCGGCGATTTAAGGGGTGGCGGCTGGAAGGTCAACGGAACCGGCCAAAACCGCGCCGTTCTTGGGCTCGCGGACGACGTTCGCCGTTCGTTCCCTTGGCCTCCGAATCGGGGTAAAACCCGGCCCATGAACCCCTCCCTGACCGACACGCTTCGCGACTTCCTGCAATCGCCGGCCGCACTGCCTATCGGGCTGGGCGTGGCGGCGCTGCTGGTCATTGGCGTCATCGCCATCCTCGTCATCCTGCTGCGGCCGAAAAAGCCGGAGGTCGACGCGGAACAGGACGCGCGGCTGCGCGAACTCAACGCCCGGCTCGACGCGATGGGCTCGTGGCTGCAGAATGCCCATGGCCAGCTCGCACACACGGTCAACACCCGGCTCGACGCCGTGAGTCAGAACCTCGGCGAGTCGATGAAGACGACCGCCAAGCACACCTCCGAGCATCTGCAGGCGCTGCATTCGCGCCTCGCCGTGATCGATCAGGCGCAGAAGAACATCACCGACCTGTCCTCGACCGTCACCTCGCTGCAGAATGTGCTGAGCAACAAGCAGTCGCGTGGCGCCTTCGGCCAGGCGCAGCTCGAGGCCATCGTCGCTGACGTGCTGCCGAAGAACGCCTTCGAGTTCCAGTACACGTTGTCGAACCGCACCAAGCCCGATTGCGTGGTGTTCATGCCGGATTCCGGGCCGCTGGTGATCGACGCCAAATTTCCGCTGGAGGCGATGACGGCGCTGCGCGACGCGCAGACCGATGAAGAGCGCAAGCTGGCCGCGGCGCGCGTGCGCACCGACATCGCCAAGCATGTCTCCGACATTGCCGGCAAGTACCTGATCCCCGGCGAGACGCAGGACATTGCGCTGATGTTCATTCCGTCGGAATCTGTCTATGCCGACCTGCACGAGCAGTTCGACGATCTGGTGCAGAAGGCGCAGCGCGCCCGCGTCATGATCGTGTCGCCGACTTTGATGGTGATGGCGATCCAGGTCATCAAGCAGGTGCGCAAGGACGCCGAGATGCGCGAGGCGGCCGACCAGATCCGCACCGAGGTCGGCATGATGATGAAGGATGTCGGCCTGTTGTCCGACCGCGTGCGCAAGCTGCAGTCGCATTTCAACCAGGCCAATGCCGACATCGACAACATCCTGATCTCCACCGGCAAGATCGAGAAGCGCGCCGGCAAGATCGAGGGCCTCGATTTCGACGCCGACAGTCCGGCCACCGCCGAGGTGATTGCCGCGCCGGTGCGCAAGATCGCGGGGGAGTAGGCCTCCCCGCACGCGGGAAGAGGTGATAACGGTGCGAACCGCCGCTGGACCCGCGAATCAATGACCGCCACGCCCGACGCGAACGCCGATACCGCCGCCCGCCGCTCCTTCGCCGAGGCGCTGGCGGTTTATCTCAAGCCGCGCGTGCTGATCGTGCTGCTGCTCGGCTTCTCGTCCGGCCTGCCGCTGGCGCTGTCGGGCACCACGCTGCTGGTGTGGATGCGGGAGGTCGGCGTCGATCTCGGCACCATCGGCCTGTTCGCGCTGGTCGGCACGCCCTACACCATCAAGTTCCTGTGGGCGCCGGTGGTGGATGCGCTCGACGTGCCGGTGCTGTCGCGCCTGCTCGGACGCCGCCGCGGCTGGCTGATGCTGTCGCAGATCCTGCTGATCGCCGCGATCCTCATCCTCGCCGCCAGCAATCCGAAGTTCACGCCGCTGATCGTGGTGGCCGGCGCGGCGCTGCTGGTGGCGCTCGCCTCGGCGACGCAGGACATCGTCATCGATGCTTTTCGTGTCGAGAGCCTCGACACCGACGAACAGGCCGCCGGCATGGCCGCCTATGTCGCCGCCTATCGCGTCGGCATGCTGGTCTCGACCGCCGGCGCGCTCTACATCGTCAGCGGCTTCGAGCTGATCGGCAGCGGCAAGGACGCCGCCTGGTCGCTCGGCTATGCGGTGATGGCGGCCATGGTCGGCATCGGCATGCTGGCGACCTTGTTTGCCAGGGAGCCGGCGCGCTCGCAGGAGGCCGCTGTGGAGAAAGCCAGCCACGCCGGCGAAAGTCCGATCAAGCGCGTGTTCGGCGCGGCCTATGCGGCCTTCGCGGAATTCCTCAGCCGCGACGCCGCCATCGCCGTGTTGATCTTTGTCATCCTCTATAAACTGTGCGACGCCTTCGCCGGCACCATGACGGCGCCTTTCGTCATCGATCTCGGCTTCACGCGCACCGACTACGCCAACATCGTCAAGGGGCTCGGCCTTGCCGCGACGTTGCTCGGCGGCTTCGCCGGCGGCATGGTGGCGCGCGCACTGCCGCTCGCCACCGCGCTGTGGATCGGCGCTATCCTGCAAATGGCGTCGAACTTCGCCTTCGTCTGGCAGGCCTATGTCGGCCTCAACTACTGGGCGCTGATGGTGTCGATTACGGTGGAGAGCTTCACCGGCGCCATCGGCACGGTGATCTTCGTCGCTTATCTGTCGTCGCTGTGCCAGTCGCCGCTGCACACGGCGACGCAATACGCGCTGCTGACGGCGCTGGCCGCGTTCGGCCGCACCTATCTCTCGGCGAGCGCCGGCTATCTTGCCCAAAGCGTCGGCTGGCCGCTCTTCTTCACGATCAGCGTCGGGGTCGGTTTGCCCAGTATCGTGCTGCTGTGGTGGCTGCAAGCGCGCGGGCACTTCGCCGCGCTGGAGAAGCCGAAGGGGCCAGTCGCGGCGAGCGATTAGAACGGCAGGGGGCTGAAATATCCTCGTCATTCCGGAAGCCGAGCGAAGTGAGGCTATCCGGAATCCAGCGCTGGATTCCGGGTTCGCGCGTTTCACGCGCGCCCCGGAATGACAACGAAGCTAAAACGGCAGGCCGACGTAGTTCTCCGCCATCACGCTCTTGGCCGCGTCGGACGACAGGAGATAGTCCAGCTCGGTATTCTGCAGTCGGTCCTCATAAGGCGAATTGTCCGGAAAGCGGTGCAGCATGGTGGTCATCCACCATGAGAAACGCTGCGCCTTCCACACCCGCGCCAGCGCCTTGGCCGAATAGCCGTCGAGCCCCGCGTCGTCGCCCTTCTGATAGTGATCGACCATGGCGTGGTAGAGGTAATAGATGTCGGAAGCGGCGCTGTTGAGGCCGCGCGCGCCGGTCGGCGGGAAGATGTGCGCGGCGTCGCCGGCGAGAAACAGCCGGCCGTAGCGCATCGGCTCGGCGACATAGCTGCGCAGCGGCGCGATGCTCTTCTCGATCGAGGGCCCGGTCTGCAGCCGGCCGGCGACCTCGGCCGGCAGACGGTGCTTCAGCTCGGCCCAGAAGGCGTCATCCGACCAGTCCTCGACCTTGTCGGTGAGCGGCACCTGAATGTAATAGCGGCTCAGCACTTGAGAGCGAAGGGAACAAAGCGCGAAGCCGTTCTTGTGCTTGGTGTAGATCAATTCCGGCGACACCGGCTTGGTCTGCGACAGCACGCCGAGCCAGCCGAACGGATAGACGCGCTCGTATTCGCGCAGCACGCCGACGGGAATCGACTTGCGGCTGACGCCGTGGAAACCGTCGGCGCCGATGATGTATTCGCAATCGACGCGGTGGCTGGCGCCGTCCTTGTTGTAGGTCACATAGGGCTTGCCGCCGTCGATGTCATGCAGCGCCACATCGTCGGCCTGGTGGATGACCTTGCCGTTCATGCGCTCGCGCGCCTCGTAGAGATCGCGCGTCACCTCCGTCTGGCCATAGACGATCACCGACGAACCGCCGGAGTATCTGTGCAGGTCGATGCGGTCGAGCTTGCCGTCATGGGCGATGAACACGCCGTCATGCACCTCGCCTTCGCGGTCCATGCGCTCGCCGCAGCCGGCCTCGCGCATCAGCCGGGCGAAGCCATGCTCGAGCACGCCGGCGCGGATGCGGGCAAGCACGTAGTCGCGGGTGTGTTTCTCGAGGAGGACGTTATCGATGCCCTTGAGGTGCAGGAGCTGCGACAGCAGCAGGCCGGACGGGCCGCCGCCGATGATGCAAACCTGGGTCTTCATGGGGCGAAATCCTCCGGAATGGCGCCTTGTTTGCGCGCACTATCGCCCGGAAGCGGCGCGGCGGGGAATGGATCGAGCCGACGATATCTTGTACAAATCGAACATGCCCCGCCCGCCGCTGAAGCCCGCGATCCTGACCTACAACCTGTTCGGCGAGGACCGCGACCTCCCCGACGTGGTGCATTGCGAGACCATTGCAGCCCGCTCGGTGCTGCATGACTGGCAGTTTCCGCCGCATCGCCATGGCCGGCTGCACCAAGTGCTGCTCATCGCCAAGGGCGGCGGCCGCGCCAATATCGAGGGCCGGGAGTTCCGGCTCCGGCCGATGACCGCGATCAACATGCCCGCCGGCCACGTTCACGGCTATCAGTTCACCCGCGGCACGCAGGGCTGGGTGCTGACCATCGCCACCGAGATTCTCGACGAAGCCATCGCGCCGTCGGAAGGCCTGTCACGCGTCCTGTCGGATGCGGCGCTGCTGCGCGCGACGCCGGCGATGCGGCGGCTGATGCAGGACATCTTCACCGAATATGATGGCCGCAACTTCGCGCGCGCTCATGTGCTCAAGGCACTGTCGGCCGCGCTGCTCGGCCTCGTCGCGCGCCAGCTCGCGGCGCAGACATCGCAGGGCGCGACGCTCGCCGGGGACCGGCTGGTCGATCGCTTCGAGGCGCTGATCGACGATCACTATCGCGAACACTGGGCGGTAACGCGCTACGCCGCCGCGCTGAAGGTGACGCCGACGCATCTGTCGCGGCTGACGCGCGAGGCCTTCGGCTGCCCAGCATCGCACCTGATCCGAGACCGGCTGGTCCGCGAGGCGCGGCGGCATCTGGTTTACACCAACATGCCGGTGTCGAAGATCGCCTACGCGCTCGGCTTCAACGATCCGGCTTATTTCACCCGCACCTTCACCGTGGCGACAGGGCTGTCACCGAGTGAGTTTCGTGATCGGGTGCATAAGGGGAAGTAGCTAAAACAGCGTGCGCTGCTTCATCGCCGCCGACAAGGTGCCTTCGTCGAGATAATCGAGTTCGCCGCCGACCGGCACGCCGTGCGCGAGGCGCGTGACCTTCACATTGGCGTCGGCGAGCAGTTCGGTGATGTAATGCGCCGTGGTCTGACCATCGACGGTGGCGTTGAGCGCGAGGATGACTTCGCTCACCTCCGGCTCGTGCGCGCGCTTGACCAGCGCCTCGATCGACAGGTCCTGCGGGCCCACGCCATCGAGCGGCGACAAGGTGCCGCCCAGCACGTGGTAGCGGCCGTTCACGGCATGGGCGCGCTCAAGCGCCCACAGATCGGCGACATCGGCGACGACGACAAGAATGCTCTGGTCGCGGCGCAGGTCTGTGCACACCGTGCAGGGATCATGCGTGTCGATGTTGCCGCAGGTCTTGCAGACGACGATCTTCTCGAGAGCGGTCTGCAGCGCATTCGTGAGCGGCGTCATCACCTGCTCGCGCTTCTTGATCAGGAACAGCGCGGCGCGGCGCGCCGAGCGCGGGCCGAGGCCCGGCAACCGCGCCAGAAGCTGAATCAGCTTTTCGATTTCGGGGCCGGCAACGGCGGACGCCATATTACCCCAACAGCCCCGGCGGCAGCGGCAGGCCGCCAGTCACCGACTTCATCTTCTCGGCCAGCACGGTTTCGGCCTTGCGGCGCGCATCGGCATGCGCGGTGACCAGAAGATCCTCGACGATCTCCTTCTCGGACGGCTGCAACAGCGAGTCGTCGATCTTCACGCCCTTGAGCGCGCCCTTGGCGGTGAGCGTCACCGACACCATGCCGCCGCCGGCCGTGCCTTCGACCTCGATGGTGTCGAGCTCGGCCTGCATCTCCTGCATCTTCGATTGCAGCTGCGCGGCCTGCTTCATCATGCCCATGAAATCCCGCATGATCAGTCTTCCTCTTCCATATCCGCCGGCGGCAGGCCGCTGTCGTCGAGCGGCGGCTCATCGCCCTGCTGGGTAATCTCGCCTAGCTTGGCGCCGGGAAACTTCTTCAAGACCGCCTGCACCAATGGGTCCTGCATCACTTCATGGCGCAATTCGGCCTGACGGTCGTTGGCCTGCTCGCGCAAGGTCGGCGCGCCTTCCTCCCTGGACACCGCGACCATCCAGATGCGGCCGGTCCAGGCCGACAGCTTGCGCTGCAGCTCGTTGGTCAGGCCTTTCGGCGCGCTGGGCAACAGCGCGATCTCGAGCTTGCCGTCCTCGAAACGAACGAGGCGCACGTCGCGTTCCAGCGCCATCTTGGTGTTGATGTCGCGCTTGTCGCCGACGAAAGCGATCAGGTCGGGAAACGACTTGATGACGACCGCGGGCTGTGCTTCCTGCAGGTCGCGGCGGGCCACCGGATCGCCCGCCGGCATCGCCGCAGCCGAAGTTTGCGCCCGCGGTGCACCGCGCGGCGCCTCGAAGCGCGGGGCAAAACTTTGCGCGGTAGCCGAAGCGCCACCGCCACCACCGCCATTGCCGCCGCGCACGGGCGCCGATCCGGCGCCGCCATTGTCGCTGAGCGAGCGGACGACTTCGTCCGGCGTCGGCAGATCGGCCGAATAGGCGATGCGGACCAGCACCATTTCGGCGGCCGCAAGCGGCCGCCCGGAAGCCTGCACCTCGCCGACGCCCTTGAGCAGCATCTGCCAGGTACGCGACAGCACGCGCAGCGACAGCTGCGTGGCGAAATCGCGGCCGCGCACGCGCTCGGCTTCCGACAGCGAGGCGTCGTCGCCGACGCTCGGCACCACCTTCATGCGCGTGACGAAATGCGTGAACTCGGCGAGATCGCCGAGCACCACGGACGGATCAGCGCCGATGTCGTATTGCGCGCGCAATTCGGTGAGCGCGGCGGCGATATCGCCCTTCATCAGCGCTTCGAACAGATCGACGATGCGCACGCGATCGGCAAGGCCGAGCATCTGCCGCACATCCTCGGCGCGCACCGGGCCGGCGGCGTGGGCGATGGCCTGATCGAACAACGACAGACTATCGCGCACCGAGCCTTCGGCGGCGCGCGCGATCAGCGCCAGCGCACCGGGCTCGGCCTCGATATTTTCCTTGGCCGCGATGCCGGCAAGATGCGCGACCAGTACATCGGCATCGACACGGCGCAGGTCGAAGCGCTGGCAGCGCGACAGCACCGTGACCGGGACTTTGCGGATTTCGGTGGTGGCGAAGATGAATTTGACGTGCGGTGGCGGCTCTTCGAGCGTCTTGAGCAGCGCGTTGAACGCCGCCGTCGACAGCATATGAACTTCGTCGAGGATATAGACCTTGTAGCGCGCCGACACCGGCGCATAGCGCGCGGCCTCGTTGATCTGGCGCACGTCATCGACGCCGTTATGCGAGGCGGCGTCCATTTCGAGGACGTCGATGTGGCGGCTGTCGATGATGGCCTGGTCGTGAATGCCCATCACCGGCATGTGGATGGTCGGGCCCTTCACCGAACCGTCCGGCAATTCGTAGTTCAGGGCGCGGGCGAGAATGCGCGCGGTCGTGGTCTTGCCGACGCCGCGCACGCCGGTGAGAATCCAGGCCTGCGGGATGCGGCCGGTCTCGAAGGCGTTCGAGACGGTGCGGACCATGGCCTCCTGGCCGATCAGGTCGTCGAAACTCGCCGGGCGATATTTGCGCGCCAGCACGCGGTAGCCGCCGGCCGGTTCGGCCGGGGCGGAACCGGCACCTGTCTGGCTGTCGGGTTCGCTCATGTCCCTATACTGGCAAGCCCGGGACGCGGGGGCCACCCGCCCGGGCTGGCCCAAAGGGCACATCCACAAGGCGGCACGTCCAAGGGAAGCTCTCAACCAAGAAAATCTTGGAAAAATCGGTGGGAGGCTGACGAGCGACCCGATCCGTGCTCGTTAGGGCTGCTTCCTTCCGGACCTGACCCGGTTGGCGAGTGGTTCGTCCACCGCCAACCTCCCGGGGCCTATATCGGGCCATCCGGGGGAGAAAGCAAGCCGAGGAGCCGCCATGCCGGACACGCCCTTCTCCCTCCACCCCCAGCTCGCCGCCGACACGGTTCCGGTAGGGGACCTGCCGCTCTGCCGCGTGCTTCTGTCGAAGGACGCCAATTATCCGTGGCTAATTCTCGTGCCGCGACGGCGCGAGATCGTGGAACTGATCGACCTTGCCACGGCGGACCGCGCCGCGCTCAGCGCCGAAATCGACGCGGCTTCCCGCGCGCTCAGGGCGATCACCGAATGCGAGAAGCTTAACGTCGCGGCGCTCGGCAATGTCGTGCCGCAGCTTCATGTCCATGTCATCGCCCGACGGCATTCCGATGCGGCCTGGCCGAAGCCGGTCTGGGGCGCGGCACCGGCGACCGCTTATGACCCTGCGGTGCGCGACGGCTTTGTGACGGCACTGCGGCGCGCCCTGGGTGTTACCGGCTGACCGCGGCGGATTGCGCTCCCCCGGCCGCCATGCGACTTTCCGCGCCTATGTCCACGCCTCCGATTCCCGCCGCCCTCGGCCCCAAACCTCTCCTCGGCTACACCGACAGCCGCCTCGAGCGCGCCGCCGAGCTGCGTATCGACCGCGCAGCACAGGAGGCGATGGTCGCCGACGCGCGCACCCGCGCTTATGTGATCGGCGGCGAGATGGTCGTGCTGCGCAAGGGCGATCCGAGCGATCCGCTCTTTACGCTGGAAGAAGCCCGTGCGCTGGGCGCCTCCGACGCGGCCGTGTTTCTCGGCCATCTCGACGGCGCGCCACGCTTTGGCTGCGGCATGCCGCAGGCCACCGCCGAAGCGCTGAAGACGCGCGACGATCTTCTGATCACCGACCTGCGCTCGATCGCCGTGCAGGGCCTGGTCGCGGCCGAACACCTGCCGCCGCTCGCGGAAGCCAAGTCGATCCTGCACTGGCATTCGCGCCGGCGGTTCTGCTCGAACTGCGGCGCGCGCAACGAAGTCGTCGATGCCGGCTGGAAGCGGCAATGCCCAGTCTGCAAGACCGAGCATTTCCCGCGCACCGATCCGGTCGTCATCATGCTGATCGTCGATGGCGAGCAATGCCTGCTGGGCCGCTCGCCGCGCTTCATTCCCGGCATGTGGTCGTGTCTTGCCGGCTTCATCGAGCCGGGCGAAGCCATCGAGGACGCGGTGCGCCGCGAGACCAGCGAGGAAGCCGGCATTCTGTGCGGGCGCATCAAGTATTTCCGCTCCCAGCCCTGGCCATTCCCGTCGTCGCTGATGATCGGCACCCACGCCGAGGCGAAAAGCCGCGACATCGTCATCGACGCGACGGAACTCGAAGCCGCCCGGTGGTTTACTAAGGACGAGATCGTCTCGATGCTGACGCGCAGCCATCCAGACGGTCTGACCACGCCGCCGCCGATGGCGATCGCGCATCACATCATCCGCGCCTGGGTAGAGGACGAAGTAAGTTTTGATTAGGGAGAGGACGAAGTCCGTTTTACCTGAAGAGAGGACGAAGTAAGTTTTGACTGAGTCGAAGAACCTCATCCGCATTGTCTGCGCCGGCGGCGCCGTGCAGGACAATGTGATGCGGGTCGAGAAATTCCCCGCACCCGGCGGCAAGGTTTCGGCGACCGATTTCGTGGTGACCAGCGGCGGCCAGGCCGGCAATGCCGCCGTGGCGATGGCGCGGCTCGGCGCGCACGTGACTTACATTGGCGCGGTCGGCGATGAGACCGATGACGTCGCCAATTCCATCCTCAAGACTTTCGCACGCGAAAACATCGACGTCTCGCACGCCATTCGCGTGCAGGGCGCGCGCTCGGCGGCGTCGCTGATCATGCTCGACGCCGAAGGCGAGAAGATGATCGCCACCATGCGGCCGACCGGCCTGCACGCAGCCGTGCCCACCGATCCCGATGGCATCGTCGCGACGGCCGACGCCGCGATGCTCGACAACCGCTACAGCAATATCAGCCTGCCGATCTGCCTTGCCGCGCAGAAGCGAGGCATTCCGCGCGTGCTCGACTTCGACAAGCCGACGCCGCCGGACGATCCGCTGTTTCAGGCCTGCTCGCACGTGATCTGCTCGGCCGACGCCATTCGCGAGTCGACCGGCATCAAGGATCTGCCCGGCGCGCTGAAAAAGCTCGGCGAGAGCTTTGGCGAATTCCTCGCCGTCACCGATGGACCGGACGGCGTCTATTGGCTCGACAGGGACCAAGGCTCGGCCGAGGTCCGCCACATGGACGCCTTCAAGGTGAAGGCGGTCGATACGCTCGGCGCCGGCGACACGTTCCACGGCGGCTTCGCCGTGCATTTCGTCGAGACGCGCGATGTCGTGAAATCGATGCGCTTTGCCGCCGCGGCCGCGGCGATCAAATGCACGCGCTTCGGCGGCCTGATGGGCGCCGCGACGCGTGACGAGGTCGATGCGTTTCTCAAGGAACGCACCTAATTCCGCTCGTCCCCACGCAGGCGGGGACCCAGTGCAGCCTATCCTGGATTCCCGCCTTCGCGGGAATGAGCGGAGCGCATCGCTACTTCACCAACGGGCACGGCGCACACGCGCCGGCGAAATCCTCGGGCGACACGGCGCGTCCGGTGGACGGGCTCATCAGGTGATTGCCGACATTGGCGAACAGCGCGACCAAGATCACGGCGATATAGACCTTCCGCATCGGTCTATTTCTCTTTGCGCATGATCTGATCCGAAAACCGGTTCCCCCTTTTCGGGATCATGCGCTACTCCACTCCCGCGACATGCCGGACAGCGGCCGCAGGCGGACGCCGACCCTGCTGCCGGCGAGCGCCATCGCGAACCACACCCAGCCATGCAGCGAGCCCGAGGCGACGCCGGCGACGAAGGCGCCTGTTCGCGCCAACACATAGGACTTGAAATAGAATATTTTTCTATGTAAAGACATTAATAGGACGCGAATAAGAAAAATCTTCTTCATATTCCCTCGTTGAAGGCTGAAGATTCTTCTTTAGCAAGGATTGAGAGAATGGATGCTATCGATCGCAAAATCCTCGCCGTGGTGCAGGAGGATGCCTCCCTGTCGGTTGCCGAAATCGGCCAGCGGGTCGGTCTGTCGTCGACGCCGTGCTGGAAGCGCCTGCAGCGGCTGGAGGCCGACGGCGTCATCACCAAGCGCGTCGCGATCATCGACCCGGAAAAGATCGGCCTCGGCATTACCGTGTTCGTATCGGTGGAGACCGGCGACCATTCGCAGGACTGGCTCGGACGCTTCGCCGATGTGGTGAATGCCATGCCGGAGGTGATGGAGTTCTACCGCATGGCCGGCGACGTCGATTATGTGCTGCGCGTCGTCGTGCCGGACATGCAGAGCTACGATCTGTTCTACAAGAAACTGATCGCCACGGTACCACTGAAGAACGTCACTTCGCGCTTCGCTATGGAGCGCATCAAATCCACGACGGCCCTGCCGATCGGCGATACCAAAGTGGCGGCGCGCTGACCTTCAGGTACAGGTCTGGTTGGCGTATGCCGGCGCCATCTGACGCGGCGTCATGTACATCTTGTCGGCAAGCGAGATCGTGCCGGTGATGGTGTAGCCGACGGTCGGCTGATAGTCGTAACTGGCCTCGGCAAGAATGATCTGGGAACTGGCGACCTGCAGCGCGGCCGGCAAGGTCACAGTCCCCGACTTGACGGTACCATTGCGCGTCTGGCTCCATTTCACCGTCGCCTTTTTGCTGGCGTCGATGCTGATGCAAGTGACCGTCATCTTCATCTTGCCGACGTCATAAGGCGCGACGATCGCGCCCGAGGCGTCGAAGATATTGCTCATCTCGGTGCTCGAAATTGTCGTGACCTGCGACGACAGATTGGCGAGCGCGGCGGCGGCCAGGCTCACCTTACGATCGACGCTGACGGCGTCAGAAATCTCGACGCAGCCGAAGTAAAGGCCGATCATCACCGGCGCGACCAGAGCGAACTCAACCGCAGAGACGCCACGTTGATCGCGCGCAAAACGCGCACGGCGCCGGCGCATTCTATCCACCGCCACGTTCAGCATCCCCCCGTTCCCCCGAAGGGCTCGTTGCGGAACACCGATGTCGCCACCAGAAGCTTCTTGTTGCCGTCGAGGTTCGCCAGGTTATTGCCGAGCAACGAAACATATATCGGCCACTGGTAGTAGATCGCGACTTTGACGATGCAACCGGGACCGCCAGGCGTATAGGACATGTTCGATGTGTCGAGCTTGCCATTGGCGATGGGTGACGCGGTATTGACCGAATCAAAGTTCGTATAGGTCTTCACGTCGACATAGACGCCGCCGCTACAGTCGAACAAACTGGCGACGCGATTACAGACCTGGGTCTTGAAGTCGGACGCGCTGAGGCTGCTGGTCTGGGCCTGGCCGGTCAGGATGAGCCGCGCAGCCGATGCGGTGGCCGCTTCCAGACTTTGGCCGGCGAAAAACACCATCGCGGATTCAATGATCGCGAAGGTGAGCGCCAGAAACGGCGTCGCGACCAGGGCGAATTCCACGGCTGCGGCACCGTCCTGCTGCTTGATGAAACGACGGCCGAGCTTGCTGCGCTTCACGGCGCCGCAACGTTCGACAATGACGTTCCTGAGCTTAATGAACATGACCGGGTTCCCCGCCGATAACCACATCGCCCAACCCGGTCATTTATAGCGAAGTCGCGTTTTTGATTTCTTGCGGGTATTCGCGAAAAACGCCGCGGGCACGTTAAGTCCGTGCTAACCGTAAACGGTGGCGAGCCCAGTCGTTCAGCGAACGCCCGGCGCGCCAGCCCCGGCAGCGCCGCCCATGCGGGCACCGGATTGCGACAGGATGCCGGAGAAGTACGCGGTGGAATCGCCCAGCGTCAGGCGCTTCTCGCATTCGGGAGCGCAGCTATACGACTCCCGCTCGACGCCCTTATAGACGACGACAAGATCCGACTTGCTCGGCCCGACCACCTGCACCGTGGTGTCGAGAACGGTTTTGCCCGCGCGATTGAGAGCCAACATGTTAGTAGAGCCAAAACCCTTGCCGGTGAGCACGAGAACGCCACCCGCCTGCAGCGTGGCGTCGGCGATCAGGGGATTGCCGATGACAATGGTGGCAACGCTGTCCGGCAGCTTCATGAGACGGGCCTCGTCGACCGAGACCGAAATCGTCTCCGCCCGCGCCGATGCCAGCGAAACGGCCATCAACCAGCCAGCCAACGCCATAGGCAGCCGTCCGGGACGGGGAAACGCAGCCGACATCGGCTTTCTCCAACGCTACGCAACACACAAGGCCGCGCGGCCATACGTGCCGGCGGGTACGCCTCAGTTGACTTGAAATTGGTGAACGAAGTGCAAAGGCGGGCGGCGGCCGGTCCTAGCGTTTGTAGGGATAGGCCATCTGGCCGCTGAAGCTCTCGGGGAAGTCCTTGTCGTCGATGCCGTAGGCGTCCGGCAGTTCGCCCGTGGGCATGTACCAGGTGCCGAACATCAGATCCCACAGCGGAAACGTGCCGGCGAAGTTGGACGAGCCGCCACGGTCCGCCGCCGTGTGATGCCAGCGATGAAAGACCGGCCCCGCGATCACATATTTGAACGGCCCCAGGGTCCAGTTCAGGTTGGCGTGCACAAAAGCGGAAGTAATGGTGGAAAACGGCCCGACCCACAGCAAAGCATTGGGCGAGATGCCAATCAGCATCATGAACACGTCCACCAGCACGGTGCCGAACAGAATGTTGATGGGGTGGAAGCGCGCCGCTGAAATCCAGTCGAGATCGACCGATGAGTGATGGACGGCGTGGTATTTCCACAAGGTAACACCGTGGTAGAGCCGGTGCGACCAGTACAGCATGAAATCCGAGACAACCACGAAGAAGATGACCTCGCCCCACATTGGCAGGTCGGCGAGCGGGCCGAAGCCGTCGTTGTAGAAGTCGAGCAGCGCGTCAGTGCCATGAATGCCGTAGAAATACGCGGCGCCGACGATCATCAATCCGATGCGCAGAAACCGGGCGACCAGCGGCACCAGGAACCAGTACAGAACATCGGTCGCGATCTGGCGCTTGCGCCACCAGGACTGTCCCGGATTGCAGGCCGACCAGTGCGTCAGCGTGGCAAAGACAATACCAAAAGCAATTGTCACAGGGACGATATGGACCACTGTCTCTCCCGCAGCGAGGAGAACAGCATAAAACTCGTTCAGCATGTTCGCGGCTCACGAATGAGCGCCCCTGCCCCAGCTATTGGCCTCCGGCGTTAATGCGAGGTGAAAAGCCGGCATTCAATGCCGAGCAGAAGGACTGCGCGGTAATCATCAGCGCGCGCTCAACGGCGGCCGCAGTATTGCTAATTTTCAAGCGCAATAACGGTTTTCGTATTATTCGGCCGATAAACAGAGACGCCATCCAAGAAACAATGTATTCGCAAAATATACAAACGCAAACCTATTTTGAATACATAAGTTACAATTGATTAACCATCATCTTCGACGAGTTACTACCCATTAACTACAGTACAATCGGATGAAATGCCCCTGTTTTTCTTCAACCAGATTAAGATGGCCGCAAGACCTGCCGCGTAGTGTCACTCCCACGATCGGAACAACCGGACGCCAAACCGGCTGCCCGATCAGCTCAGACAGCCACGTGGATCTCTTATGGAGCTTTCGATGAAGACCCTGTTCGTGCGTTTCATGAAGGACGACTCGGGCGCCACCGCCATCGAGTACGGCCTCATTGCCGCCGGCATTTCCGTCGCGATCATCGCGGTCGTGAACGGCCTCGGCACCAAGCTGAACACCTCGTTCACCAGCATCTCGAGCCAGCTGAAGTAAGAGCGCTCGACGCATTGCGACGAAGGGCTCCGGTCATTCCGGGGCCCTTTGTCTTTGTGAGGGAAAACTGCGCGTATTGCGCTAACCGAACCTCAAGCAAATCGCCGCTAACGTCTGGCTGTCGCGAGCGGACACTGCCGCCGGACGAAAGGTCGAAGGAAGATCCGATGACGGCGCTCGATGCGGTCAGGCTTGTAGTATTCCCGGCGCTGATGGCCTTTGCCGCTTCCAGTGACCTTCTGACCATGACGATCTCCAATCGACTGTCGCTGGCGCTGAGCGCCGCGTTCCTTGCCATGGCGCTGTTCACCGGCATGCCTTTGCAAGCGGTCGGTATGCATGTGCTCGCCGCCGCGGTCGTCCTTACCATCGGCTTCATTTTCTTCGCCCAGGGCTGGATCGGCGGTGGGGACGCCAAGCTGGTGGCCGCTACGGCATTGTGGTTTGGTTTCGACCACCTGCTGAACTACATGATCTACGCCTCGATCTTCGGCGGCGCGCTGACACTCCTGCTGCTCCAGTTCCGCAAGCTGCCATTGCCGGCGCTGCTCGCCCGTCAGAGCTGGATCATGCGTTTGCATGATACCGGTGCCGGCGTCCCATACGGCATCGCGCTGGCCGCGGCCGCGCTGATCGTCTATCCGAAAACCGGCTGGATGCCGGGCGGATTCAACTGACACTTCGTCGTCGTCAAGAACCGTCGCGCATCGGCACCCGTGCGGCCAAAAGGTTTTTGACGCCGGAACTCCGCCGGAAAGTGTTTATTAACTCGACTTACTCACCTCTCCTTAACCATGCCTTGACCTTTAGCTGGTCAAATCCATGCAGGCAGCCGCTTCGGCCGCCATGTGGGTTTTGACGGCGTCTTGTCGTCGGTATCGGTGAGAGTCAGCGTATGAAAGCCGCGCGTCTTGTTGTCTTGACGGTCGCTATCGCCGCAGGTGGCGTCGCCGCCATGCTGGCCGGCCGCAGCGAAAAGCCGCCGGAAGCGCCGGCTCCGGTCGTGGCCAAGCCCGAGACCGTCGATATCCTCGTCGCCAGGAACAACATCGGCATGGGCCAGACTCTCGGCGCCGGTGAAATGGCATGGCAAGCTTGGCCCAAGGAAGCCGCGACGGGCAATTTCATCCGCAAAAGTGATCGGCCGGCCGCACTCGAAGATCTGTCGGGTCAGATTGCGCGCTATCCCTTCGTCGCTGGTGAGCCGATCCGCGAAGCCAAGCTGGTGAACGCCAAAGGGGCCGGCTTCATGGCGGCGATCCTGCCGCCGGGCATGCGCGCCGTTTCGACGCAGATCTCGCCGGAGACCTCCGCGGGCGGCTTCATCCTGCCGAACGACCGGGTCGACGTCATCCTGACGCGCCGCGATCAGGAAGCCGAAAAAGCCACCGGCGTGGAAACGCACACCAGCGAAGTCGTGCTCGGCAACATTCGCGTCCTGGCTATCGATCAGAACGTCGAGGAGAAGGGCGGCCAGAAAGTCGTCATGGGCAAGACTGCGACGCTCGAACTCACACCGGCGCAGACCGAGACGCTCGCGCTATCGCAAAAACGCGGCACACTGTCGCTGGCGCTGCGCAGCATCACCGATGCCGAGAAGACCGATGCGCCGGTCGAAGCCCCGCGTAACAGCGGCGTCAACATTGTCCGCTTCGGCGTTTCAACCGTGAGCACGCCGCGATGAACCATTCCGACGCAAATAGCCTTGGGAACCCCGGCATGCTGACATACAAGCCGACGCGCGCCGGCCTGCTGGCCGTTCTGCTGGCGACCGCGGCGCTGACCGCCCCCGCGCCTCTGCGCGCCGCTGACGCCGGCGCCGGCGTGCCAGTCATTCAGGTGGCCGCGAGCGAAGCGACGTCACGCTTCATCCCGCTTGGTATCGGCAAGTCGGTCGCCATCGATCTGCCGGCCGATATCAAGGACGTGCTGGTCGCCGATCCGACTATCGCCAATGCCGTGGTGCGGACGTCGCGCCGCGTCTACATGATCGGCGTCAAGATCGGCCAGACCAACATCTTCTTCTTCGATGCCGCCGGCCGGCAAATTGCCGGCTTCGACATCGCCGTGACGCGCGACCTCAACGGCCTGCGTGCTGCTCTCAGACAGGCGATGCCCGAAGCGGATATTCGCGTCGAAGGCATCGGCGAAGGCGTCATGTTGACGGGGTCGGCGTCGAGCGCCGTCGAATCGCAGCAGGCCTACGACCTGGCATCGCGTCTCGCCGGCGACGGTACCAAGGTCGTCAACGGCATCACCGTGCGAGGCCGCGACCAGGTCATGCTGAAGGTTTCGGTTGCCGAGGTCCGCCGCGACGTCATCAAGCAGCTCGGCATCGACCTGTCCGGCAGCTTCAATTACGGCACCGCTGTCGTGAACCTGAACACGCAGAACCCGTTCTCGGCGACCGGCCAGACGCTCAGCAACACCAACCTCGAGGGCATTGGCAGGAACGTCACCGCGACCTTGCGTGCCATGGATCGCGCCGGCGTTTTGCGCACGCTTGCCGAACCGAATCTGACCGCGATCTCCGGTGAGACGGCGAGCTTCGTCGCGGGCGGCGAATTTCCGATTCCGTCCGGCCTGTCCTGCGACACGACGAAGTCGCCCCCGACCTGTCAGCCGCAGATCGAGTTCAAGAAGTTCGGCGTCGGCCTGGTCTTCACGCCGGTTGTGCTGTCGGAAGGCCGCATCAGCCTGAAGGTGATGACGGAAGTGTCCGATCTGTCGACCGACAACTCGATGACGCTGACCGTACCAGGCGCCTCGTCGTCCCTGACCGTACCGTCGATTTCGACCCGCCGGGCCGAGACCACCGTCGAGATCCCGTCGGGCGGCTCGCTGGCGCTCGCCGGCATGATCCAGGAAAAAACCAAGCAGCAGATCAATGGCGTTCCCGGTCTGATGCAGTTGCCGATCCTCGGCGCCCTGTTCAAGAGCCGCGACTACGTCAACAACCAGACCGAGTTGGTGGTCATCGTCACGCCCTACGTGGTGCGCGCGGTCGCCCAGAAGCAGCTGTCGCGTCCAGACGATGGCTTCGCCGATCCGAGCGATCCGTCGACTGTCCTGCTCGGACGGCTGAATCGGATTTACGGCAATACGAACCAGCCAGCGCCGGCGCCAGTCGGCGCTCCCCGGAGCAAGTACGGTTTCATCCTCGATTAAAGCGGCGGAGACGATGCCATGACGAGTTCGCGAAATATAACGGCTCGGCGCCGCCACATGGCGCTGCGGCTGTTCGCCGCCGCCGCGCTGACCAGCGTGCTCGGGGCCTGCAACCAGACCCAGACGGCGAGGAGCGAGTATCCGTTCGACTACCGCGACCGCCACCCGATCACGGTGCGCGAAGGTTCGCGACAGGTCGATGTCTTTCTCGGCCGCAACCGCGGCGGCCTGACGCCAGCGCAGCGCGCCGACGTTCTGGCCTTTGCGCAGTGGTGGAAGCGCGAGGCCAACAGCGGCATCGTCGTACAAGTGCCGCGCGGCGGCTCGACGGATCGCGCCGCCGCGGATTCGATGCGCGAGATCCATTCGATCTTTGCCGCATCGGGCGTTCCGGGCAAAGCCGTCTACGTCCGTTCGTATCGTCCGGAGGCGGCGTCGCTCTCTTCCATCAAGATCGAATATTCGAAGATGGTCGCCGAAGCAGGTCCCTGCGGTCAGTGGCCCGAAGATCTCGGACCAAGCATGCAGAAGGACTACAACCAGAACCGGCCATACTGGAATTTCGGCTGCGCGTCGCAGCGCAATCTCGCCTCGATGATCGACAACCCGGCCGACCTCGTGCAGCCGCGCGGCGAACAGCCGGCCTACGCGGCGCGGCGCTCGGTCGCTCTCGACAAATATCGCAAGGGTGAGAATCCGAGCGGCAGCTATCAGAACTCCTCCAGCGGTTTCGACAGCGGCAAAATCAGCGACATCGGAAAATGATCAAGAACGCCAGTCTCCTTTCGACGATCCAGGACGGCGGCCAGCCGACGCAGGCGGCATTGCCGTCTGACGAGCACATTGCGCCGGCCCCGCGGGTTTCAGTGCAAGCATTCTGCGACACCGTGGAAACCGCGGCCGCCGTGCAGTCGGCGAGCGAAGATCGTCGTCTGGTGAAGGCGCATGTGAAGATCCAGATGGGCGGCGCCGCAGCAGCGGTTGAAGCCTATCGAATGTCGCCAACGCCGAACGTTATCATCATCGAGGCCGAAGGCCGCGGCGACGCCATCCTGACGCGTCTCGATCAACTTGCCGAGGTGTGCGACGCCGGCACACGCGTCATCGTCGTTGGGCGTATCAACGATGTGACGCTCTACCGCGAGCTGACCCGCCGCGGTGTCAGTGACTACCTGATCGCCCCCGTCTCGACGCTCGACATCGTCCGCGCCATCTGCGGCCTGTTCCATTCGCCGGAAGCCAAGCCGGTCGGCCGCATCATCGCCGTGGTCGGCGCCAAGGGCGGCGTCGGCGCTTCCACCGTCGCCCACAATATCGGCTGGGCGATCGCGCGTGACCTCAACCTCGACAGCGTGGTCACCGACCTCGATCTCGCTTTCGGCACCGCCGGCCTCGACTACAATCAGGATCCGCCGCAAGGCATCGCCGACGCCGTGTTCTCGCCGGACCGTATCGACACCGCCTTCGTCGACCGCTTGCTGTCGAAGTGCACCGACCATCTGAGCTTGCTGGCGGCGCCGGCGACGCTCGATCGCGTCTACGATTTCGGCGCCGAAGCCTTTGACGCCATCCTCGATTCGATGCGGGCGTCGATCCCCTGCGTGGTTCTCGACGTGCCACACATCTGGTCCGGCTGGACGCGGCGGCTGCTGATCAGCGCCGACGAGATTCTCATCGTCGCGGGCCCCGATCTCGCCAACCTGCGCAACGCCAAGAACCTGGTCGACCTGCTGCGCGCGGCGCGGCCGAACGATCATCCGCCGCACTACTGCCTCAACCAGATCGGCGTGCCGAAGCGGCCGGAGATCGCGCCGGCCGATTTTGCCAAGGCGCTGGAAGATCAGCCGCTAACGGTAATCCCGTTCGAGCCGCAGCTGTTCGGGACCGCCGCCAACAACGGCCAGATGATCGCGGAAGTCGCGGCCAACCACAAAACGGCGGACCTGTTCCGCCAGATGGCCCAGGTCTTGACCGGCCGCGCCGAAGCCAAGCGCGGCCGCCAGAGCCTGCTCGGCAAGTTGCTCAAGCGCGCGGGGTAAGACCCGCGCAGGTACCAGAAGTTCGCTGGAAGTGTTCGGAGTAAGTCAACGTGTTCGGTAAGCGTGGCGCCACCGCTGACATTCGTTCCCCTGTCCCGGCCATGCAGCCGGCGCCGGCGCCGCATACGCCTGCCGTATCGCCTCAGCCTGTCCCGGCCGCGCCGCAGGCTGCGCCGCCCGTCGACACCGGCCGCACACCGTTCCCGTCCGACGGCCTTGGCGCGCCACTGGTGCCGGCACCGACGCCGGAGCGCCGCCAGGCTGCCGTCAATATGCCGGCGGTCGATTCCCGGCGTTCGGAGGCCTATTACACCACCAAGGGCACCATTTTCGGCGCGCTGATCGAAGCCATCGATCTCGCCCAGCTTGCCCGCCTCGACGCCGAATCCGCCCGCGAGGAAATCCGCGACATCGTCAACGAGATCATCTCGATCAAAAACATCGTGATGTCGATCTCGGAGCAGGAAGAACTGCTCGACGACATTTGCAACGACGTGCTCGGCTTCGGCCCGCTCGAGCCTCTGCTCGCGCGTGACGACATCGCCGACATCATGGTGAACGGCTCCGGCACGGTCTATATTGAAGTCAAGGGCAAGATCCAGCGCACCGGCATCCGCTTCCGCGATAACCAGCAGCTTCTCAATATCTGCCAACGCATCGTCAGTCAGGTCGGCCGCCGCGTCGACGAAGCCTCGCCGATTTGCGATGCGCGATTGCCCGACGGCTCACGCGTCAACGCCATCGTGCCGCCGCTCTCCATTGACGGCCCGGCGCTGACCATTCGTAAGTTCAAAAAGGACAAGCTGACGCTCGATCAGCTCGTCAAATTCGGCTCGATCACCGAGCAGGGCGCGGAGATCCTTCGTGTTCTCGGGCGTTGCCGCGTCAATACGCTGGTATCCGGCGGCACCGGCTCCGGCAAAACCACGCTGCTCAACTGCCTGACGCAGTTCATCGATTCCGACGAACGCATCATCACCTGCGAAGACGCCGCCGAACTTCAGCTGCAGCAGCCGCACGTGGTGCGCCTGGAAACCCGTCCGCCCAACCTTGAAGGCGAAGGCCAGGTGACCATGCGCGAACTGGTGCGCAACTGTTTGCGTATGCGTCCTGAGCGTATCATCGTCGGCGAAGTCCGCGGCCCTGAGGCATTCGACCTCCTGCAGGCCATGAACACGGGCCACGACGGCTCGATGGGAACGCTGCACGCAAATAACCCGCGCGAAGCCCTGTCGCGACTTGAGTCCATGATCACCATGGGCGGCTTCTCGTTGCCGTCGAGAACGATCCGCGAGATGATCGTCGCCTCCGTCGATGTCGTGGTCCAGGCTGCGCGCCTGCGCGACGGTTCGCGTCGCATCACGCATGTCACCGAGGTTATGGGGCTCGAAGGTGACGTCATCATCACCCAGGATCTGTTCCTCTATGAAATGGTCGGCGAAGACGCCGACGGCAACATCATCGGACGCCACCGCTCGACCGGGATCGGCCGGCCGCGCTTCTGGGATCGTGCCCGTTACTACGGCGAAGAGAAACGGCTCGCCGCCGCTCTCGATGCCGCCGAAGAAGCCTCTCAGGCGATGCGAGGCTAGCCGTGCCGGAGATGAACGCAATTGCCGTTTTCTTCCTGGCCGCCGTCGCCATCGGCGGTATTGCCTATGTCTTCCTTTATCCGATCCTGTCCGGCGAGAAAAAGGCCGAGCAGCGCGTCGCCAGCGTGGCGCGCGCCGAACCGATCGCGCGCAAAACGCGCGGGCCGCAGAAGAGCCGCCGCGATACCATCGAGAATACGCTCAAGGAATTTGAAGAGCGCAACCGCAAGCAAAAATCGCCGCCGCTCGCGGTCCGCCTCACGCAAGCCGGCCTGAGCTGGTCCAAGCAGACCTTTTTCATCGTCTCCGGCGCGGTCGGCATCGGCATGTTCCTTCTGGGCATGCTCTCCAATGCCGGGCTCGTGCCGGCGATCGGCCTGGGTTTCGCCGGCGCTTTCGGCATTCCGCGCTGGCTTCTGGGTTATCTGAAGAAGCGCCGGGAACAGAAATTTCTCAACGGCTTCCCCGACGCCGTCGACGTCATCGTGCGCGGCATCAAGGCCGGCCTGCCGCTGCTCGACTGCGTCAAGATGATTACCGTCGACGCACCGGAGCCGGTGCGCTCTGAATTCCGCGCCATCCTCGAGACCCAGGCCATCGGCATGCCGCTGGGCGAAGCCTGTGGCAAGCTTTACGAGCGTATGCCGGTGCCTGAGGCCAACTTCTTCGGTATCGTTATCGCCATCCAACAGAAGGCCGGCGGCAATCTTTCGGAGGCGCTATCCAATCTTTCGCGCGTGCTGCGCGACCGCAAAAAAATGAAGGCCAAGATCCAGGCCATGTCGCAGGAGGCGAAAGCCTCCGCTGCCATCATTGGCGCGCTGCCGATCGCCGTCATGACTTTGGTCTGGATCACCAGCCCGTCCTACATCAATCTTCTTTTCACCGAGCAGCTCGGCCACATCATGCTCGCCGGTTCGGCGGTCTGGATGATGATGGGCGTTCTGGTGATGAAGAAGATGATCAACTTCGACTTCTGATGGCGGGACGATGTTCGACCTGATCGCCAGCTCGCTGAACGCCCAATCCCTGACGGTGATTTTCGCCGCCATCGCCGCGATGGCGACCGTGCTGACGATTGCCATGCCGCTCGTGTTCGCCAATCCGCTCGACAAGCGCATGAAGGCGGTGGCCATCGAGCGCGAGAAGATTCGCGCCCGCGAGCGCGAACGTCTGGCCAGAGAAAACGAGAAGGTGTCGCTGCGGCAGTCGCCGAAGCAGTATATTCAAAGGGTCGTCGACGGCTTCAACCTCAACAAGTGGTTCGGCCAGGAAGAAGCACGATTGAAGCTGGTGCAAGCCGGTTATCGTGGCCAGGCGCCTTACGTCACCTTCCTGTTCTTCCGCATGGTTGCGCCGATCGCCGCTACACTGTTTGCCGCGTTCTACCTGTTCGTCGTCACCGATCTGGACCAGTCGACGACCGTCAAGCTCGGCCTTTGCATCGGCGCGGCCTATCTCGGCATGCATCTGCCGCTGATGTTGCTGAAGAACAAGATTCAAAAGCGCCAGATCTCGATCAAGCGCGCTTTCCCCGATACGCTCGATCTGCTCCTAATCTGCGTCGAATCCGGCATGTCGATCGAAGCCGCCCTCAAAAAGGTCAGCGAGGAAATCGGCACGCAGTCGGTGCCGCTGGCCGAGGAATTGACGCTGACGACGGCGGAACTGTCCTACCTGCCGGATCGCCGTCAGGCCTACGACAATCTGGCCAAGCGTACCGATCTCGAAGGCGTTAAATCCGTATGCATGGCGCTGACGCAGGCCGAGAAGTACGGCACGCCACTCGCCAACATGCTGCGGGTCATGGCCCAGGAGAACCGCGACATGCGCATGTCGGAGGCCGAGAAGAAAGCCGCCGGCCTGCCGCCCAAGCTCACCGTGCCGATGATCCTGTTCTTTCTGCCGGTGCTGTTCATCGTGATCCTTGGCCCGGCCGTCATCAAGGTGCTGGCGATCAATTAGCCAGGACGAAGCAGACGAAGCTAGCCGCCGGGGTTCGGTGTCGGCACGTAAGGCCGGCTACCCTTCTGTTGCTCTGACAGCACCTGCCGCAGATTGGCGACATTGGCCGCGGCCTGTTCGGGCGGCAGGCCATCGCCGGCGATCCGCTCGGCTTCGGCGAACTTGCCGCGCAAACCGAGGACGAGCGCGAGATTCTGCCTGACCTTCGGATCGGCGCCCGGCTGCGCCAGCGCGCGCCGCAACGTGATCTCGGCGCGCTTGAGGTCCTTGGTGAGGACGTAGGACAGGCCGAGATTTGACAGCACCGACGGTTCGTCAGGCACGATCTTGAGTGCCGCCGAATAGTGCCGCTGCGCTTCGGCATTGCGGCCCATCTGGTCGAGCACCGCACCCTGAGCGTTGAGAATGCTCCAATCCGGATTGTCCGGCGTGTGCGCCCGGCTGAGCGCATCGAAGGCCTGCTGATAGTTGCCAACCGCTGCCAGCGCCCGGCCATAGGCGCCGAGCAGCGCCATGTTGCTGGGATTGCGGATGGCCGCCTGCTCCAGCACGGCGACCGCCTGCGCGCGCTGGTCGGTCGCGCGCAACGCCCTGGCGTAATTGATTGCGGCCTCGGCGTTGGACGGGTCGGCCTTGTACCGGTCGCCCCATGTTTCCAAAGCGGCGCGCCAGTCGCTTTCGGTAACCGGTTCAGGAGCGGAACGGCCGCCGATCGAGCCGGTAATGTCATTGCTGGTCTTGCAGCCGGCGAGACCCAGCGTCAGCGCGGTCGTCAGCGCGGCAGCGACCAGGAAGCGGGCCCGGCGGGGGGAAGCGTCACGCAAGGAAAGGCGCATGGACATCCCGGCGGTGCGAGGAGAAGTTTCCGGCGGCATACCCGAGCAATAAAACGTTAACCCTAACGAGTGGTTAACCGGACGAATTGGGCTAGTCTCACCAGCACTGCCAGCCACGAGACGGCGACGACCGAACATCCGTCAGAGAGACAACACAGAAATGCACCCTATCTTTGCTTCAACCAGTGAGCGCGGCACCCCGATCTGGTTCATCCATGGCGGCAACGCCGAGGCGGTGCTGGCCGGCTTCAGCGAGCGCGAGCGCAATTTCGCCAAGGCGGCCGGCTTCGAGGCCAAGCCCGGCCGGCTGCTCCTCATTCCGGCGCAGGACGGCAAACTGGCCGGCGTACTCTTTGGTCTCGAGCGGCCGGGCGATTCGATCGACATGTTCCGCCCTGGGGCGCTGGTGAATTTGCTGCCCGCCGGCACCTACCGCTTCGCCAATGACCCGCACGATGTGCGCCTTGCCACCCTCGCCTTCGCCACCGGCGCCTACCAGTTCACGCGCTACCGCAAGGCCGAGGCCCGCAAGATCAAGCTGGCCTTGCCCAAGGGCGTCGATGGCGACGAAGTCAGCCGTATCGCCGAAGGCGTGGCACTGGCGCGCGACCTCATCAACACGCCAGCCAACGATCTCGGGCCCGACGAACTCGAAGCCGCTGCGCGAAAACTCGCCGACCAGCACCGTGCAAAGATCAAGGTCACGACCGGCGACAAGCTCGCCAAGGGATTCCCGCTGATCCACGCCGTCGGCATGGGTTCACCGCGCGCGCCGCGCCTGATCGACATCACCTGGGGCAAGGATAAAGACCCGAAAGTAACGCTGGTCGGCAAGGGCGTATGCTTCGACACCGGCGGCCTCGATATCAAGCCGTCGAGCGGCATGCTCAACATGAAGAAGGACATGGGCGGCGCCGCCACCGTGCTCGGCCTCGCCCACATGATCATGGCCGGCAAGATGAAGCTGCGCCTGCGTGTGCTCATCCCCGCAGTCGAGAATTCGGTGTCCGGCAAGAGCTTCCGGCCGCGCGACATCTTCAATTCGCGCAAGGGCCTCACTGTCGAGATCGGCAACACCGATGCCGAAGGTCGTCTCATCCTCGCCGACGCCCTGACGCTGGCGAGCGAGGACAAGCCCGCCCTGCTGGCCGACTTCGCCACGCTCACCGGAGCGGCGCGCGTCGCGCTCGGCGCACAACTGCCGGCGATGTTCACCAATGACGACAAGCTCGCCGCCGATATGAGCAAGATGGGGCTTGCCGAGAACGATCCGGTGTGGCGGCTGCCGCTGTGGCAGCCTTACGAGGCGCAGCTCGATTCCAAGGTGTCGGACATCAACAATGTCGGCAGCGATGGCATGGCCGGCGCCATCACCGCGGCGCTGTTTCTGAAGAAATTCGTCGATGCACCGTCATGGATGCACCTCGATATCTTCGCCTGGACACCGTCCGCGCGGCCGGGTCGTCCCGAAGGCGGTGAGTTGATGGCGGCGCGAGCCCTGTATGCGGCGCTCGTCGAACGTTATGGCTGAAATGCTCGACCCCCGTCTCAATCCTTATCGCAAAGACATCGCCGCCGCGCATTTGCGCGGGCAGATCGAGACCGCCCGGTTTGTCGAAGGTCAAGTGTACGAAATCATCGAGCCGCTCGCAGACCTGCGCCGCGAACCCGCGCACGAGGCCGCGCTCGATACCCAGCCCCTCAAGGGCGAGCGCGTCACGGTCTATGAGACGAGCGAGGAAGGCTGGGCCTGGGGCCAGCTCGCGAGCGACGGTTATGTCGGCTACCTGTCGGCCAACGCGCTGGGCCCGGCAGGGCCTGAGCCGACGCATCGCGTCTGCGTGCCGCGCACCTTTGGCTTTCCCGCCGCCAACATCAAGCTGCCGCCGATGATCGCGCTGCCGATGGGGGCCAGGATTGCGATCACGCGCACGACCGATGCATTCGCCATTGACGGCTATGGCTGGCATTATCCGCTCAGCCATGTCGCTCCGATCGGGGCGACACATGACGACTTGGTCGCCGTCGCTGAAATGTTCGCCAGTGTACCCTATCTGTGGGGCGGCAAGTCTTCTCTCGGCGTCGACTGCTCCGGCCTCGTCCAACTGGCGCTGAATGCAGCCGGCCGCCCCTGCCCGCGCGACACCTATATGCAGGAGAGTGCACTCGGCTCAGCCATTGCCCTCGCCGACCTGCGGCGCGGCGACCTCGTGTTCTGGAAGGGCCATGTCGCCATCGCCTGTGACGCGGAAACGCTGATCCACGCCAATGCCCATCACATGATGGTGGTGAGCGAATCGGCTGCCGCGGCCATCGCGCGCATCAGCGCGGCAGGCAGCGAGGTGACGAGCGTCAGGAGGCTTTAGCCATTTTGTCATTCCGGACGCCGCGTAGCGGCGATCCGGAATCCAGCGCTGGATTCCGAGTTCGCGCTCTCAGCGCGCCCCGGAACGACGCAATATCACGGGCACATCACCGTGCCGCACTTGGCCACCGAATTGACCGCCTCGGTTAGCGCCTTCTTGCCCGGATAGCCGACGATGACAACGCCGCCGAGCACCAGCCCCGGAGTCGCCTGAATGCCGAGCGCATCGCCGACGCGCAGATGTTCCTTCATCACTGTGCCGAAGGCGTCCTCGTTCGCTATTTTGCGCAGTTCGACGCTTTCCAGGCCGAGCGCTTGCGCCACCGCGAGCGCGCGCTGGTCGTCGATAGTGCCGCGACCCTGATAGATTGTGCGGTGAAATTTGTAGGCGTTCTCCGGGCTCGTCATGCGGTGCACCGCATACTCGACCCGTGCCGCCAGAATCGACGGAATGCCGAGCACCGGGAACGGCACCAGCACCAGCCGAAGGCCCGGATTGTTCTGCAGCAGTTCGTCGATATCCTCGGACGCGCGGCGGCAGTAGGGGCAATTGAGGTCGTAGAACTCGTACAACGTGACCTTGCCGGCCGGATTGCCGGCGATGACGATGTTCTTGAGATGCTCGATGCGGACGATGAGGTCCTGCGAAACGCTGTGGTTGGCAATGGTATTGCCGTCGTCGGCGATAATCGGAAACTGCGCGGCGTCATCCGCGCGCGCTGTCAGCGGCGCGGCAAGGGCTAGCAGTAAAGCGGCAGCAATGCCAAGGCGCAGCAGGATCACGATCGCATCTCCCGGAACGACGCCATGCTCTGCCCGATGCGTCGCCTCAAGTCCGAATCAAGAAAGCGTGAGACGCCTTACGGCACCAGCGCGGGAACGGCCGCGGTCTCGATGCGGAAGGCGGCAGCGAACAGCGCCCGCGTGTAGTCGCTCTTCGGATTCTTGAACAATTCGGCGGCGGCGCCCTCTTCCACCATCTTGCCGTTGCGCATCACCAGCAGCCGCGACGCCAGCGCCGCGACCACGCGCAGATCGTGCGAGATGAACATGTAGGTCAGATCGCGCTTCTTCTGCAGGTCGCGCAGGAGATCGACCATCTGCGCCTGGATCAGCATGTCGAGCGCCGAGGTCGGCTCGTCAAGCACGATGAAGGTCGGCTCCAGCACCAGCGCGCGGGCAATGGCGATACGCTGGCGCTGGCCGCCGGAGAATTCGTGCGGATAGCGGTGGCGGGTCACCGGGTCGAGGCCTACGTCTTCGAGCGCCGCGACGACGCGGCGCTCGCGCTCGGCATCGTCCATGCCGGCGTGATGAACCCACAACCCTTCCTCGATGATATCGGACACCGACATGCGCGGGCTGAGCGAACCGTAGGGGTCCTGAAACACGATCTGCATCTGGCGGCGATGCGGCCGCATTTCCTTGAACTTCAGGCCCTGCAGTTGCTCGCCCATGAAGACGATCGGCCCGTTCGACGAGATCAGGCGCAGGATGGCGAGGCCTAGCGTGGTCTTGCCCGAGCCGCTTTCTCCGACGACGCCGAGCGTCTCGCCCTTGCGCAGTTCGACGCTGACGCCATCCACCGCCTTGATGTGGCCGACCACCTTGCGCAGCACGCCGCGCTTGATCGGGAACCAAACCTTGAGGTCGTCGGTCTTGACCACGACCGGCGCATCCGGCTTCGGCGGCGCCGGATCCGGCTTCGGCTCGGCGGCAAGCAGCGCCTGCGTGTAGGGATGCTGCGGCCTGGTGAACACCTCCTCCACCGGCCCCTGCTCGACGATTTCGCCGCGCTGCATGACGCAGACCCGGTCGGCGAGCTTGCGCACGATGCCGAGGTCGTGGGTGATGAACAACATCGACATGCCGAGCCGCGTCTGGATGTCTTTCAGCAGCTTCAGGATCTGCGCCTGCACGGTGACGTCGAGCGCGGTGGTCGGTTCGTCGGCGATCAAAAGATCCGGCTCGTTCGCCAGCGCCATGGCGATCATGACACGCTGGCGCTGGCCGCCCGACATCTGATGCGGATAGCTTTCGAGGCGCCCTTCGGGATCGGGAATGCCGACTTGGGTGAGCAGTTCGATGATGCGCGCCCGCGCCGCCGGTCCGGTCAGGCCCTTGTGCAGGAGCAGCACCTCGGCGATCTGCTTCTCGATGGTATGAAGCGGATTGAGCGAGGTCATCGGCTCCTGGAAGATAATGGTGATGTCGTTGCCGCGGACCTTGCGGATCTCGTTCTCCGGCATCGCCAGCAGTTCCTGGCCCTTGAAGGTGATCGTTCCCGAGGGATGGCGCGCCGATGGATAAGGCAGCAGCTTCATCACGCTCAAAGCCGTCACCGACTTGCCGGAACCGGACTCGCCGACCAGCGCGACGGTCTCGCCCTTGCCGATCTCGAAGGACACGCCCTTGACGGCATGCACTTCATGCGTGCCGAGGCCGAAGGCGACGGACAGGTTCTCGACCTTGAGAAGCGGCTCGGTCATGTAAACGTCTTCCGCGGGTCGAAGGCGTCGCGCACCGCTTCGCCGATGAAGATCAGCAGCGACAGCATGATGGCGATGGCGAAAAAGCCGGTGAGGCCCAGCCACGGCGCCTGGATGTTGGCCTTGCCCTGGCTCAGGAGTTCGCCGAGCGACGGCGAGCCCGGCGGCAGGCCGAAGCCGAGGAAGTCCAGCGCGGTCAGCGTCATCACCGACGAGGACAGGATGAACGGCAGGAAGGTCAGGGTCGCCACCATCGCGTTCGGCAGCAGATGGCGGAAGATGATGGTAGCGCTGGTGACGCCGAGGGCGCGCGCCGCCTGAATGTATTCGAAATTCCGGCCGCGCAGGAATTCGGCGCGTACGAGGCCCACCAGCCGCACCCACGAGAACAGCAACAGAATGCCGAGCAGCACGAAAAAGCCCGGCACCAGCACCGACGAGATGATCAGCAGCAGATACAACTCCGGAATCGAGGTCCAGATTTCGATGAAGCGCTGCGACAATAGATCGGTCCAGCCGCCGAAATAGCCCTGCACCGCGCCGGCCGCGATGCCGATAATCGACGAAGCAATCGTCAGACAAAGGCCGAACAGCACCGAGATGCGGAAGCCGTAGATCAGCCGCGCCATTACATCGCGGCCGCCATCATCGGTGCCGAGCCAGTTGGCTTCCAATGTGCCGCACTGCGCAAAATTGTTCTTTGCGGCGAAGTCGCAATCGGCCTTGGTCAGCGCCCAGGTCGGCTTCGACGGAAACGGCGACGGCGGCCGCGACACCTGCGTCGAATAGGAGAACCGGATCGGCGGCCAGACGACGAAGCCGTTCTCCTTCTTGATGAGATCCATCAGGTAGTCGTCACGATAATCCGCCGCCGTACCGAACAGCAGCGGGTCCTTCTCCTTGGCAAAAGCCGTGTCCGGGTAGGTCACGACCGCCGGGAAGAATGATTTGCCATTGACGTGGATGAAGATCGGCTTGTCGTTGGCAACGAATTCGGCGAACAGCGAGACCACGAACAGAATCATGAAGATCCACAGCGACCAGTAGCCGCGCCGGTTCTGCTTGAAGTTCTGCCAGCGCCGCCGGTTCAGCGGCGAGACCTTGATCCATGGCCGCGGCGCGGGCTCCGGCCCGGTCGGCGTAATGGTCGTGACGGGTGCGGTGCGCGCGTCCACGGCTCACACCTCCCGCGACTCGAAGTCGATACGCGGATCGATCCACGTGTAGGCAAGGTCGGAAATCAGGTTCACCACCACGCCGACCAGCGAGAAGATATAGAGCGTGGCGAACACCACCGGATAGTCGCGGTTGAGAACGCTCTCGAAACCGAGTAGGCCGAGACCGTCGAGCGAGAAGATGGTCTCGATCAGCAGCGAGCCGGCGAAGAAGGCGGAGACGAAGGCCGACGGGAAGCCCGCCACCACGATGAGCATCGCGTTGCGGAACACGTGACCGTACAGTACCTGATTGTTGGAGCAGCCCTTGGCACGCGCGGTGAGCACATACTGCTTGCGGATCTCGTCGAGGAACGAGTTCTTGGTCAGCAGCGTCATGGTGGCGAAGGCCGACAGCGCCATGGCGATAATCGGCAGCGTCAGGTGCCAGAAATAGTCAAGAATCTGCTTGTACCAGGGCATCGCCCAGAAATCGTCGGAGGTCAGCCCCCGCAAAGGGAACCAGTTGAAGAACGAGCCGCCGGCGAACAGGATGATCAGCAGGATAGCGAACAGGAAGCCCGGGATCGCATAGCCGATGATGATGACGGTCGAGGTCCACATGTCGAAGCGCGAGCCGGCGTCGACCGCTTTCTTGATGCCGAGCGGAATCGAGATGAGATAAGTCAGCAGCGTCATCCAGATGCCGAGCGACATCGACACCGGCAGCTTCTCCTTGATCAGCTCCAGCACCGTGACGTCGCGGAAATAGCTCGAGCCGAAGTCGAAGCGGATGTAGTTCCACATCATGATCAGGAAGCGCTCGTGGGCCGGCTTGTCGAAGCCGAACTGCTGCTCCAGCTTCTTGATGAAGGCCGGGTCCATGCCCTGCGCGCCGCGGTATTTCGAGGTCGCCGCATCGACGCCGGAGCCGCCTTGAGCCATGCCGCGGCTGCCGAAGTCGCCGCCGGCGGAGCCGGAAATACGCGAGGTCGCGCTGGTGTCGGAGCCCTGCAGCTTGGCGATGACCTGCTCGACCGGCCCGCCCGGCGCGAACTGCACGACGACGAAGGACACCAGCATGATGCCGATCATGGTCGGGATCATGAACAGGATACGGCGGATGATGTAGGCGGTCATGGGTTCCTGTTAGCGCAGTATGGCCGGTCCGTCACGCAATCACCCCTTTTGCTCCGCCGCCCACCACGTGTCGGGGATGCCGCGATCGTAGCGCGGCTGGCGCGCCGGGCGGCCGAATATGTCCCAATACGCGATGCGGTGCGAGGCGAGATACCATTGCGGCACCCAGTAGCGGCCCGCGCGCACGACGCGGTCCAGCGCCTTGCAGGCCGCGATCATGTCCTCCCGGGTCGACGCCGCGACGATCCTGTCGACCAGCGTGTCGATCGCCGGATCGACAATGCCGGCGAGGTTCTTCGAGCCGTTGATCTTTGCCGCGTTCGAGGCGAAATAGCTGCGCAGCGAATCCCCCGGCGTCGAGGAAAAACTCATGCGCTCGACGGTGAGATCGAAGTCGAAAGTATCGACGCGGGCTCGGTACTGCACCGGGTCGACGACGCGCAGGCTGGCCTGCACGCCGAGCAACTCGAGGTTCTTGATGTACGCCAGATGATGCGGGTTGAAGCTCGGCTCCTCGCTGAGAAACTCGATGGTAAAAGGCTGGCCGTTCGGCAGCACGCGCTTGCCGTCCTTCAATACGATGCCGGCCTCGTTGAGCTTGCCCGCGGCGACGCGTAGGACGCGGCGGTCTTGCCCCGAAGCATCTGTCACCGGCGGGACGTAGGGCGCCACGAAAACCTCGTCCGGCACCTTGCCCCGGAACGGCTCCAGCAGCTTCAACTCCGCCGCGCCGGGCTCGCCCTGCGCCATCATCGGCGAATTCTGGAACACCGAATGCGTGCGCTTATAGGCGTCGTACATGATGTTCTTGTTGGTGTATTCGAAATCGAAGGCGTCGATCAGCGCCTCGCGCACCCGCCGGTCCTTGAACTTGTCGCGCCGCGTATTGATGAACCAGCCCTGCGCGCCGGACGGCGTCTCGTCGGGCGTCACGTCGCGCTTGACCTTGTTGTCCTTGATCGCCGGGAAGTCGTAGCGCGTCGCCCAGGTGCGCGCGGTGAACTCCTCGCGAAACGTATAATTCCGCGCCGTAAAGCCGACGAAGGCGACCTCACGATCGCGATAATATTCGTAGCGGATGGTGTCGAAATTGTTCTGCCCGATCGCCACCGGCAGCTGGGCGCCCCACCAGTCCTTGACGCGGGAGAATTCGATCGCGCGTCCCGCGTCGACGCGGCTGACCTTGTAAGGCCCGCTGCCGAGCGGAATGTCGAGCGTCGACTCGTCGAAATTTTTCTTGCTGTAATAAGCCTTGGACAGGATCGGCAGACCGGCAACGAACAGCGGCACTTCGCGGCCACGGTCCGGCTTGAAGCGCGCCACCACAACGAGGTCGCCGTCGGCTTCCGCCTTGTCGAAGTCATTCAGCAACTGCGTGATGATCGGATGGCCTTTTTCCTTGAGCGTGTTGAGCGACCAGACGACGTCGTGCGCCGTCAGCGGCGAGCCGTCATGAAAGGTCAGCTTGTCGCGCAGAGTGAACCGATAGGTGGCACCATTCTCGGAGATGCGCACGCTCTTCGCGGCAAGGCCGTACATGGCATCCAGTTCGTCGCCGGCCTTCACCATCAAGGTGGCGAAGGTCCAGTCCATGCCGTAGGCGCCGTCGCCCTTGAGGATGTAGGTATTGAGCGAATTGAAGGTGAGGAACGAGCCGTTATAGGTCCGCCGCGAAATCGACTCCGAAAAGGCGCCGCCCTTCGGCGCATCCGGACTGACGTAAGGAAAATGCTTGAAGTCCGGCGGGAGCGCCAGATCGCCGAAGGCCGACATGCCGTGGCGTTCGGTGTCGAGGTCGATCGGCTGGCCTTGCGCCCGGGCGCGCTGCGGCCATTGAGTGGCGGCAATTGCGCCAGCTGACAGAAGGAGCGCATGCCGCCGTGTAATCATCACCTGCGCGCCTTCGCGGCCTTGGCTTCGTCCCACCACCAGACGGTCGGGAATGCCGAGGCGGCATATTTCGGCATCGTCTCGGGATGGCTGAAGCGATCCCAGCGCGCCGTGCGCTGCAATGGATAGCTCCACTGCGGCACCACGTAGTTGTTCCAGAGCAGCACGCGGTCGAGCGCGTGGGTCGCCGCCACCAATTCCTCGCGGCTCTTGGCGTAAATGACACGCTCGATCAGCTTGTCGACCGCCGGATTTTTGATGCCGATGGAATTGCGCGAGCCCGGACGATCCGCAGCTTTCGAGCCCCAGAATTCGCGCTGCTCGTTGCCCGGCGACAGCGACTGCCCCCAGCTTGAGACGATGATGTCGTAGTCCCATTGACGCAGACGATTTTCGTATTGCGAAGTGTCGACCGTGCGCAGCGACACCTCGATACCGAGCCGCTCAAGTGATGGCTTGTAGGTGAGCACGACGCGCTCGAAGGTCGGCTGTGACAGCAGGAATTCGACCTTGAGGCGCTCGCCGGTCTTGGTGTTGACGAGCTTGGTGTCCTTGATCTCGTAACCGGCTTCGCGCATCAACATTAGCGCCGAGCGCAGGTTGTTGCGCAGCACCTCCGCGCCGCCGCCCAGCGGATTGGCATAGGGCTCCTTGAACAATTCCGCCGGCACCTCGGCCCGCACGTCGTTCAGAATCTCCAGCTCCAGGCCCTGCGGCACGCCGGAGCACGCCAACTCGGTGCCGTAGAAATAGCTGTCGATGCGCTTGTACTGACCGTAGAACAACTGCTTGTTCATTTCGTCGAAGTCGAAGACGAAATTGAACGCCCGGCGCAGCCGCGCATCCTTGAACTTGTCGCGGCGGATGTTGAAGGCGAAAGCCTGCATGATCCCGAAGCTGGTCATCGGGAATTCTTCCCGCACCACCTTCTTGTTGCGCACGGCGGGGAAATCGTAGCCGGTCGCCCAGTCCTTGGCGCTCGACTCGGTACGCCAGTCGATCTGATCGCCCTTGAAAGCCTCGAGCGACACCGTCATGTCGCGGAAATACTCGTAGCGGATTTGAGCGAAGTTGTTGGTGCCGACATTGACGTTGAGGTCCTTGCCCCAATAGTCGGCCACCTTTTCGAAGACGATGGTCCGTCCGGGCACGAACTCCTTGATGCGATACGGGCCCGAGCCGATCGGCGGCTCCAGCGTGGTCGCGGTGACGTCGCGCTTGCGGCCGGCGTTGTCGGTGCCTTCCCACCAGTGCTTCGGCAGGATGGTGAGCTGGCCGACGATGTGCGGCAGTTCGCGGTTGCCCGGAGCATCGAAGGTGAAAGTGATCTCGCGCTCGCCGGTCTTCTCCGCCTTGACGACGTGATTGTAATAAGCGGCGAGATCGGGGCGGTTCTCCTTCAGGGTGTTGAAGGAGAAGATGACGTCGTCGACGGTGACCGGCTTACCGTCATGCCAGCGCGCCTTGTCGTTGATGCGATAGGTCACCCACGAAAAATCGTCGGCATAGCGCACGCCGTCGGCGAGCAGACCGTATTCGGTCGATACCTCGTCGAAGGCCTGGGTCATCAGCGATTCACTGAGCAGACCAACGCCGCCCGCTAAGTTGCCCTTCACCATCGCAACAACCTCGTTGAAGTTGTCGAAGGTGCCGAAGGCGCCGAGGCGCACGGTGCCGCCCTGCGGCGCAGCCGTGTTGACGTAGTCGAAGTTCTTGAACCCGGCGGGGTATTTCACATCCCCGAACAGGGAAAGCCCGTGCTTCCAGGCCTTGTCCTGCGCGCTCGCCGCAGCCCCGAACGACATCGCGCCGATGCTGCCGAGAGCGGGCGCGGCCATGGCCGCGGCGGTCGACTGAAGGAGGCTGCGTCGGGAAATTTTCATGGGCGGGCCGTCTCTCGGAAATCCATGGGCATGAAAGAGGTTCTGCCGGCTCAAGCCGACCCTAACGAGTTCGGTTCCGATTATGTCGGTTTTTCGATCCCCTGCCAGCATCAGGGCTGTCGCAGGGCCCGAATGTCCTCAAATCTCCGTGGCCAATGGCCGCAATTACAAACTCGTAACGAAACGGCCGGGCTTTTGGGCCCGGCCGTTCGATCGAAATTCGATAATCCGCGGTTTACTGCTTGGGGGCTTCGCCCGGCTTGGCGGGCGCGCCGTTGGCCGGTGCGGCCGCAGGAGCTGCGCCGGCGTCCGCCGCGGCCGGCAGCGGCTGCGGGCTGTCGGCAAGCGAGCGCAGGTAGGCGATGACGTCGGCGCGGACGCTGTCGCGCGAGATGCCGGCGAAGGTCATGTTGGTGCCCGGGATCGCGGCGCGCGGGTTCTTGAGGAAGGCGTTGAGGTCGTCGTAGGACCAGTTACCGCCCTTGGCCTTCATGGCGGCGGAGAAATTGAAGCCGCCGCGGCCGGTGCCGATCTCGTGGCCGACGATGTCGTAGAGGTTCGGGCCGACGCGGTTCGGACCACCCTTTTCGAAGGTGTGGCAGGAGGCGCACTGCTTGGCGGCGGCCTGGCCCTTTTCCACCGAGGCGCTGGCGAGCAGCACGGCGATCGGCTTTTCCGGTTCGGCCGGGGCGGCGGCGCCGCCTGCGCCCTCTTCCTTGACGGCGATGGCGTACCCCGGCTTGGCCGGCGCTTCCGGGGCGAACAGCGCAGCAGCGCCGATGTTCAGCGACAGCAGGGCCAGACAGGTGGCCAGCACGGCGCCAAGAATCTTGTTCAGTTCGAAGGAGTTCATGGAAAACGGTTCCCGAGGAGGGGATGCGGACCAAACCTGGCGGACAAATAGCCGGTTTGCCGGCCCTGTGGCAACCCGTATAAGCCCGTCCACCCGCTACATTTTGGTGCCACGGAAGTCATGGCTGCGACCATCATCCTCATACCGGCCCGCATGGCCTCAACCCGCCTGCCCGGCAAGCCTTTGGCCGACATCAATGGCCTGCCGATGATCGTCCAGGTGCTGCGGCGGGCCCATGAGGCCCACATCGGCGAGGTCGTGGTGGCGACCGATTCCGAGGCGGTGCAGGCGGCGGTTGAAAAGGCCGGCGGCCGCGCGGTGATGACCAGCACGGAACACGCCTCCGGGTCGGACCGGATTTTCGAAGCACTGGAGATGGTAGACCCCGAGCACCGGGTCGCGCACATCGTCAATGTGCAGGGCGACCTGCCGACCATCGCGCCCGGGGACATCCGCGCGGCGCTGGCGCCCCTCGCCGACCCGGCCGTGGATATCGCCACACTCGCCGCCGTGATCCACGACCCGGCCGAGCTGACCAATCCAAACGTGGTCAAGGCCAAGGGCGTCACGATCGGACCTGGCCACATGCGCGCCACGACCTTCACCCGCGCCGACGCCGAAGGCCCCGACCCGCACTACCACCACATCGGCCTTTACGCCTACAAGCGCGCCGCGCTGGAGCGCTTCGTCAAGCTGCCGCCGTCGGAGAGCGAGCAGCGCGAGCGGCTGGAGCAACTGCGCGCGCTCGACGCCGGCATGCGGATCGACATCGCCGTGGTGAGCTCGGTGCCGCTCGGCGTCGATACGCCCGAGGACCTCGACAAGGCGCGGAAGATACTGGCCGGTTGACTCGGCTCGCCGCCACCGCGTACCCCCTTGCCACACGAGGCAGAAACGACATGGCCACCAAAAAAATTATCTTCCAGGGCGAGCGCGGCGCCAATTCCGACCTTGCCTGCCGCGAAGCCTATCCCGACTATGAGCCGGTCCCCGCCGCAACCTTCGAGGATTGCTTTACCGCGATGGAAAGCGGCGAGGTCGATCTCGGCATGATTCCGATCGAGAATTCGGTCGCCGGCCGCGTCGCTGACATCCATCACCTGATGCCGACCGCAAAACTGCACATCATCGGCGAATGGTTTCTGCCGATCCGCAACCAGCTGATGGCGCCCAAGGGCGCGACGCTTCAAACCATCAAATCGGTGCAGAGCCACGTGATGGCGCTCGGCCAGTGCCGCAACGTCATCCGCGAACTCAAGCTCAAGCCGGTGATCGGCGCCGACACCGCCGGCTCGGCGCGCGAAATTTCAGAAGCGAACGATCCGACGCGCGCCGCCATCGGCTCGCGACTGGCCGCCGAAATCTACGGCCTCGACATCCTCAAGGAGAACGTCGAGGACGAGTCCAACTCGACCACGCGCTTCGTGGTGCTGTCGCCGGAAAAGAAATGGGCCAAGCCGGGCAACGGCAAGGTCATCACCACCTTCGTGTTCCGGGTGCGCAACCTGCCGGCCGCGCTCTACAAGGCGATGGGCGGCTTCGCCACCAACGGCGTCAACATGACCAAGCTCGAGAGCTACATGGTCGGCGGCAATTTCTTTGCCACGCAGTTCTACGCCGACGTCGAGGGCCACCCCGACGACACCTCGCTGGTCCACGCGCTGGAAGAACTCGCCTTCTTCTCCAAGGAATTGCGCATTCTCGGCGTCTATCCGGCGCACGCCTATCGCAACACCTTCAAGGAAGACAGCGACGACTGATCACCGCGTCATGCGGTCTTCGGCCTTGAAATACTTGCGGGCGTGGGCGAGGAGCTGGCCGTCGCTCGGATGATCGATGGTTTCGACGCCCGCGATCAGCTTCTTGAGCGCCGCGTCGTGACTTTCGATATGCGTGACGAGCTGGCTCTTGGCGTTGCCGGGCCCGGTGATCAGCACCGCGCCGGCATCGGCGAATGCCTTTGCCACCGCATGCAGAAAGTCGTGATCGGCGCCGGCGTGGCCAGAGCCCAGTTCGCCGGCCTTGTGATGCAGGTGTTTGGACGGCTTGTCCGGATGAATGACCTGCTTGTCCGCCTCGGTCGGGCTGAAGTGAAACACCTTTGCCTCGCGGTGATCTATCCAGACGACGGCGTGATAATGGCTCATGGCGGCAACCTCTTGAAACAATAACGGCCAACATTGCGGGCTTGGCAGGCCTCGATTCCCGCGCATACTGGCGCGAAGCCGGCCGGCCTGTTTTGATCTACCTCATAATGGCGGGCACGGGAGGCATCATGGCGACGACTGACAAAGTGGCGCTGATCACCGGAGCTGCGCGCGGCATCGGGCTCGCGGCGGCAAAGCGCTTTCTGGCCGAGGGCTACAAGGTCGCACTGCTCGACATCAATTCCGAGACCCTGCACGCCGCCCATGCCGCGCTGGCCCATGAGCACGACATCATGGCCATCGAATGTGACGTGGCGCAGCCGGACGCGGTGATGCTGGCTTTCGACGCCGTCGCCCGCCAGTTCGGCCGGCTCGACGCGCTGGTCAACAACGCAGGCATCGCCATTTTCAAGCCGATCCTCGATCTGACTTATGAAGAATGGTCCCGCGTTATGGCGGTGAACCTCACCGGGCCGTTTTTGTGCACGCAGGCGGCGTCGCCGTTAATGCGCGACGGCGGCGGCGGCTCTATTGTCAATATTACTTCAATTTCGGGCTTACGTGCGTCGACCTTGCGCACCGCCTACGGCACCAGCAAGGCCGGCCTCGCGCATCTCACCAAGCAGCAGGCGGCGGAGCTCGCGCAATACAACATCCGCGTCAATGCAGTGGCGCCCGGCCCGGTCGATACGGCGATGGCCAAGGCCGTGCATACGCCGGAGATCCGCGCCGACTATCACGATCACATGCCGCTCAACCGCTACGGCCTCGAGGAAGAACTGGCGGAAGCCATCTTCTTCCTGTCGAGCGAACGGGCAAGCTACATCACCGGGCAGATTTTGTGCGTCGATGGCGGCTTCGATTCAACCGGCATCGGTCTGCCGACGCTGCGGAAGGAAATGCGGAACAGCTAACGCTTCGCGCGCTCGTACCAGTCGACGAATCCCGGCGACAGTTTCCGCAGCCGTTCGATGTCGACGCGGCCGGAGCGCGTGATGTAGCTCATGGCGAAATCGGCCGGCGCGAGCTTCATGTGCGCGCCGAAATTCTCGTACCAGGCAGCGCTGTCATTGGCGCCGCCGACCAGTTTCTCCAGCACGGGTCGGCGCGCCGTCTCATAGGCGGCAAAAGCCGCCGGCACATCCTTGGGATGCGCGGCCAAAGCCTTGTCGAGCGCAATGGCGTCTTCCAGCGCCAGGCGCGTGCCGGAGCCGATGGAAAAATGCGCGGTGTGCAGCGCGTCACCCATCAGCACATATTTGCCGTGCGACCAGCATTCGTTGTGGACCAGCGGAAATTGCCGCCAAAACGAATTATTGGTTATCAGCGGCTCGCCATCGAGCGTTGCGGCAAAAACCTTCTCGCAGAAGGCCTGCGATTGCGCCTGAGTCATATCCGCAAGGCCGGCGCGCGCAAAAGTGTCGGCGCCGGTCTCTACGATGAACGTCGAGCGGTCCGGCGCGTAGCGATAGTGATGCGCGTTGAACGGGCCCCATTCGGTATCGACGAATGTCTGCGTCAGCGTCTCGAATACCCGCCCGGTGCCGAACCAGGCGAAGCGATTGGTGAGATGACCGACGCTCGCGCCGAGTTCATTGGCATAAGTGCGCCGCACCAGCGAATTCACGCCGTCGGCGCCGACCACGACATCGAAGTCGTCGATTTCGTCCAGCGACTTCACGGCGCAGCCATAAATCGCCGTGACGTTCGCCGACGCCGCGCGCGCTTGCAGCAGTTGCAGCAGCTTCAATCGCTCGATGGCGGCGAAGCCGATGCCGTCGATGACGATGCGCTCGGCGGGATGGTTGAGCGTCATGTCGCGCCAGGACACCATCTCCGGCACAATGGCGGCATAGGTATCCTCATCGTCCTCGCGCAGGAATTCGAGCGCGCGATCCGAGAACACCACGCCGAAGCCGAAGGTGGCGTCGGCCGGGTTCTGCTCAATGACCGTGACGTCCGCGTTCGGCGCACGGCGTTTGATCAGGAACGACAGGTAAAGGCCGGCCGGACCGGCGCCGAGAATGGCGATGCGCATGCGCGAGAACTTTAGCCGAAATCCCGATTGGCGGCACAACGGCACTTTGTGGACTAGCGCTTAAATTGTATTATTGATAATCTCTCGCATAGGGCGCGGATGCGAGGGAGGCATCATCATGGCTATCGAAATTTGCGTGCGGGCAGGCTCGGACGATGCATTCATCGCATGGTCTTGCGACTTTCTTGCGAATTGCCGCGGCTTTGCGCTTCGCCGGCGAATCAAACACGCCAACGCTGGTGCGGTAAGTCCGAACGCAGAATCAGGCCCCGACGCCGAAGGCCGCTACATCGAAATCGTCGCCAGTTGGGTCGGCTTTGCCGCGGGTCCGGACGTGCCGGCTGGCACGCGTCAGCCAACAACAGTCTGGCCCATCCAGAAGTACCTCTGGTCGGATTTCGCCGTTCGGAGCGGTGACGAGGTCGCTTACCAGGTGACGCCGATGGTTGGGCCGTGGAATGCGCTCCAGGCGGCGACAGCCGAGGCCTCTGGCTGGTCCGACACCGTCGTGATCGGCAGCCGGTCGACCGGGAAGATCTCGTGCTTTTTCAACCGCGGCATTGTCGCCAGCCAATGGCTCTCCCGCTTGCTGCCGTCGGTCGACGATCCAAAGAAGGACTCGACCCTCAAGGCCAAGTCACTCAACGCCATCATCGCCAAGCCGGGCGACACGACGCGCAATTTCCTCGCCGGGCCGTTGCGCGCGGAAATGATCGAGCTCCTCACCAGCGCCAACAAGGCCAAGAGCCACATCTATGCCGCGCTATTCGAACTCGACGATCCCGAATTGATCCCGCTGCTCACAGCTTTCGGCAAGCGCGCGCACGTGCTGCTCGGCAATGGCAGCGTCAAGAAGAAAGGCGAGGATGAAAATGCCACGGCGCGCGTCGACCTCAAGCGCAGTTGCACGCTGTTCAATCGTTTCTCGGCGCCTCGTGCGCTCGCGCACAACAAATTTCTCGTCATCTGCGATGGCAACAAGCCGCGCCGGGTATGGACCGGAAGCACCAACTGGACCAAAACCGGATTGTGCACGCAATCCAACAACGGCCTGCTTATCGATAACCCCGATCTGGCCCAGGACTACCTCGATCAGTGGAATACGCTGCGCAAGGCCGGCGACGCTTCCCCTGAGACGTTAAAAACCGCTGACGAAACCCCGCACAAGACAACGACGGCCAAGGGCGTCACCCTTTGGTTCACGCCCATGGGCCAATCCAACGACCTGGAACAGGCGGGTGCGCTGATCGCAGCTGCCAAGGAAGGCATCCTGTTCCTGATGTTCAATCCGGGACCACGCGGTTCGCTGCTTAATGACATCATCGAACTCGCTTCGCCGGCTAGCCCGAATTACAACCCGGATCTCTACATCCAGGGCGTGGTGAACCAGAACCCCGGCACCGCGAAGAACCCCGTGGTCCTGTTCAATCGCGGCGACAAGATCGGCGCCAATGCCGACGTCGTCTTACCGGCCGCCATCGACCGGCCATCGAAATTCTTTCGCCGCGAATTGCTCAAGCTACCAACGGCGCATGCCATGGTGCACAGCAAGGTCGTGGTCATCGATCCTTACGGAAAGCATCCGGTGGTCATGACCGGGTCCCACAACATGGGTCCGAAGGCGAGCACGGTAAACGACGAGAATTTCGTGATCGTCGAAGGCAACGGCGCGCTCGCAAGTCAGTACGCGACCAAGATTATGGAGGTCTATAATCAGTACCGCTGGCGCGCGTCGCAAAAAGGCAGCAAGGAGGCGCCACGCTGGACCGGCCTTGCCGATACCGACCATTGGCAAATCGGCGCACCCGGTGCCGATGCCAAGACCGTAGCCTACGACAAACGACGCTTGCGCGAGCTGGATTTCTGGTTCGGCACGCGGTAGCGCGCCGAACCGTCAAGTCGTCAAATCGTCTGGTTATACTCGCCGACTTCCGGATGCGTGCGCAGCACGCCGTCGACCGCCTTGAACATGTCGCGCATGCGGGCTTCCGACACGGGACTTTCGACGACAACGACGAGTTCCGGCTTATTCGAGGAGGCCCGCACCAGCCCCCATGTGCCGTCCTCGACCGTGACGCGCACGCCATTGACGGTGACGAGGTCGCGGATCGGCTGGCCGGCAAAGCGCATGCCGTCCTTTTTCATTTCCTCAAAGTGCTTCACCACCGCGTCGACGATGCCGTACTTCTTCTCGTCGTCGCAGTGCGGCGCCATGGTCGGCGAGCCCCAGGTCTTGGGCAGCGCCTTGCGCAGGTCGGCCATGGTCTTGTCGGGGTTGCGGTCGAGCATATCGCAGACCGCCAGCGCGAAGATCATGCCGTCGTCATAGCCACGGCCGAACGGCTTGTTGAAGAAGAAGTGGCCCGACTTCTCGAAACCGGCCACGGCGCCGAGCTCGTTGACGCGGCGTTTGATATAGGAATGGCCGGTCTTCCAATAGTCGGCCTTGACGCCGTTGGCCTTCAGCACCGGATCGGTGAGGAACAGACCGGTCGATTTTACGTCGACGACGAAGGTCGAATTCTTGTGCAGCGCCGACATGTCGCGCGCCAGCATGACGCCGACCTTGTCGGCGAAAATCTCCTCGCCCTCGTTATCTACGACGCCGCAACGGTCGCCGTCGCCGTCGAAGCCGAGCGCGACGTCGGCCTTGTTCATGAGCACCGCGTCGCGCATGGCGTGCAGCATCTTCATGTCTTCGGTGTTCGGGTTATAACGCGGGAAGGTGTAGTCGAGATCGCAATCGAGCGGCACCACCTCGCAGCCGATCGCTTCCAGAATGCGCGGCGCGAAAGCGCCGGCGGTGCCGTTGCCGCAGGCGGCGACAACCTTGAGCTTGCGCTTGATCTTCGGCCGCTTGGTGAGATCGGCGATGTAGCGCTCCGGGAAATTCTCGACGAAATGATACGAACCGTTGCCGGAGAGATCGAACTTCGCCCCCAGCACGATCTCCTTCAGCCGCGTCATTTCCTTCGGCCCGAAGGTCAGCGGCCGGTTGGCGCCCATCTTCACGCCGGTCCAGCCATTGTCGTTGTGCGAAGCCGTAACCATCGCGACGCAGGGCACGTCCAGCTCGAACTGAGCGAAATAGGCCATCGGCGTCATGCACAGGCCGATGTCGTGGACCTTGCAGCCCGCGGCGAGCAGGCCGGAGATAAGCGCCATCTTCACCGAGGCTGAATAGCCGCGGAAATCGTGACCGGTGACGATCTCCGGCTTGACGCCCATTTCCTTGATCAGGGTGCCGAGGCCCATACCGAGGGCCTGCACACCCATCAGGTTGATTTCTTTTTCCAGCAGCCAGCGCGCGTCGTATTCGCGGAAGCCTGTCGGCTTCACCAGCGGCGAGGACTCGTAGGCATAGGTATTCGGCTTCAGCGACGGCTTGGGGGTCGGATACATCAATTCCTCGAAGGGGATAGCTGGGAAATCGTGACGGACAATAAGGCTCTGAAATTGCCAGTTACTTACTTTAACGCTCAGGGAGGCGAAATTGCTCCGCAAAAGCGGTCCGAAAAAGGCAAAGCTCGGACTCAGGTCCCGCGGGGTTTGGCGCGCCGGGTCGGCAACGCCGAAGCCGGATCATCCGGCCAGGGATGACGCGGGTAGCGCCCCCGCATATCTGTGCGAACATCGGCATAGGAGCCACGCCAGAAGCCCGGCAGATCGCGGGTGATCTGCACCGGCTTGTGACCGGGCGATAACAACTCGATGACCAACGGTATCCGGCCGCCGGCAATCGACGGGTGCTTCGACAGGCCGAACAATTCCTGCAGGCGGATGGAGATGGTCGGCCCCTGCTCGGCCTCGTAGTCGATGGCGGCGTTGGTACCCGTCGGCGCGGTAAAGTGGGTCGGCGCTTCCTCGTCGAGACGGCGGCGCAGATTCCAGGGCACGAGATTGGTGACGGCATCGAACAGCTCGCCGGCTCCGATCTGCCCGCGCGATGTTTTATCCATCAACAACGGCTCCAGCCAGTCGGCGGCGGATGCCGCCAGACCTTCGTCGGACAGGTCGGGCCATTCGTCGCCTTCCGCCTTGCGCAGGAATTGAACGCGGGTCCGGTACTGCTGCGCCGCCTTGCTCCAGTCGAACTTGTGCAAGCCTTGCGCGATGAGGCCCTGCGCGAGGATGCGCGCGGTGCCTTCGTCCGGCGTCACCTGTCTGACTTGCTCGGCCAGCACGATCGAGCCGAGCCGGCGAGTGCGCCGGGCGCGCAACGATGCCGAAGCGCTGTCGAAGGTCACCGCATCCTTGTTCTCGATCCTGCCGGCGAAACGCTGCTCGATCTCTTCGAGGGTGATCGGCGCGGCCAGCACGATGCGGCTGTTGTTGGCGGCGCCGGTCAGCTCGGCAACGACAATAAAAGGCTGACGCGCCAGACCCGATGCCGGATCGACATTGCCGCCGCGACCATTGGCCAGCAGGAAGGCGCCATTCGCGCCGCGATTTTTGGCGACACTGTCGGGATAGGCGAGCGACAAAATAGACCCTGCCGATAGTTCTTCGTCATTCCGGGACGCGCGGGAGGCGCGGGCCCGGAGTCCATACTCCGCAGCGTCAGTTGCTATGGATTTCGGGCCCGCCGCTTCGCGGCGCCCCGGAATGACGGCGTTGCCCCATCTCTTCGCCATCGCCCGCGCATCCTCGGCGCGGCGCGAGCGGTCGCGGCGGAATTGATCGAGCCGGTGCGTGAGATCGACATCGTCGCCGCCGAGACCGCGCTCGGTGAGAATGGCGGCGATATTTGCCGCCGTGTCGCCCGCACCCTGTTCGCCGGCATCGACGACCATAAGCGCCAGCCGCGGCGGCAAAGGCAGCGCCCGCAGCTTGCGGCCTTCCTCGGTGATGCGGCCCTGGCTATCTAGCGCACCGAGTTCGGTGAGCAGCGCCCTCGCCTCTTTCATCGCTGCGGACGGCGGCGCATCGAGGAAGGCAAGCCCGGCGGCGTCGCTGGCGCCCCATTGCGCCAGATCGAGCACGAAGCTCGACAGGTCGGCGGAGAGAATCTCCGGCCTGGTATAGGCATCGAACGAGCCGGTCTGCGGCTCATCCCACAGCCGGTAGCAGACGCCCGGCTCGGTGCGGCCGGCGCGGCCGCGGCGCTGGTCGGCGGCGGCGCGGGACACCCGGACGGTTTCCAGACGCGTCAGGCCGACATCGGGTTCGTAGCGCGGCACGCGCGCCAACCCGGAGTCGATAACAACGCGCACGCCCTCGATGGTCAGCGACGTCTCGGCAATCGAGGTCGCCAGCACCACCTTGCGCGTGCCCTTTGGCGCGGGCGAGATGGCGCGGTCCTGATCGCGCGCTTCCAGCGCGCCATAGAGCGCGACGATATCGACGCTTGCGTCGCGCACCTCGTCTTTCAGCATCGTCTCGGTGCGGCGGATTTCGCCGGCGCCGGGCAGGAACACCAGCAGCGAACCGGTATCGGCGCGCAGCGCGCGCTTCACCGCATCGGCGACCTGCCGCTCGATGCGTTCGCGCGGATCGCGGCCGAGATAACGCGTCTCCACCGGAAAGGCGCGGCCTTCGCTCTCGACGATCGACGCATCGCCGATCAGCGCCGCGACGCGCGCGCCGTCGAGCGTCGCCGACATCACCAGCACTTTCAGATCGTCGCGCAAGCCCTGCTGCACATCTCTGGCCAGTGCGAGCCCAAGGTCAGCATCGAGCGAGCGTTCGTGGAATTCGTCGAACAGCACGGCAGCGATGCCGTCGAGCGAAGGATCGTCGAGCACGAGGCGGGTGAACACGCCTTCGGTGACCACCTCGATGCGCGTTTTCTTCGAAATCTTGGAGCCGAAGCGCACGCGCAGCCCGACGGTCTCGCCGACCTGCTCGCCCAAGGTCGCCGCCATGCGCGCGGCGGCGGCGCGGGCCGCCAGCCGGCGCGGCTCGAGCACGAGGATCTTCCTGGTCGCGGCCCAGGCCTCGTCCATCAGCACCAGCGGCACGCGCGTGGTCTTGCCGGCGCCGGGCGGCGCCACCAGCACGGCAGCCTCGCGCCCGCGCAGCGCCTCCAGGAGGCGCGGCAGCGCATCGTCGATGGGAAGAGGTGAATCAAAGCTTCGCACAGCGCGTGCTTATACACGCTAGCGGCGAGCGCGCGCAGGCTTTTTCCCGGCGCGGCGGGCGCCTCGCGGCTATTGCGAGATGTGCGCGGTGCTCACGGCCTGCTGAAACATGGTCAGCAGCGCGGACTGAATGGCCGCCGGCGTACTGGCGGTGAAGAAGAAGTTCGGCGAGGCGCATTTCTGCAACGCCACCGGAATCTTCGGAATATTGGCGTTGGCATAGCCGTCTTCATTGCTCGCAAACGAGGCGTTGGCGTTGCCGATCGTCTGGTACGGAATATAGAGCACCGAGATGGTGATGCCGCGCGCCTTGATCTGGGCGCAGTAGTCGGTGGAATCGACCGAGTTCGGCGGGATCACGGTCGCGGAGTTCTGATAGGGCACGGCCGCCGTCGGGCTCCAGTTCTGCGACGTCCAGTTGCCGTTCCATTGTATCTGGTAGTCCTGCGACCCATCGCCGATGATGAACAGGTAGGTGAGCGGGTTCGTGGACGAACCGGTGCCGCCGGTCGCGGGCAGCACCGTGGATAGCATCTTGCTGAACGCGTTCTCGTAATGAGTCCCGCCGGAGCCGAGCGTTGCATTGGCGCCGGTGTCGAGCAGGTTCGCCAACTGGGCCGCAAAATTGGTGATCGTCGAGCCGGTCAGACTGGTCGTCAGCCCGACCGAGCACGAGTTGCTGCTGCCGATCGCCGAACTGCACAGATACTGGATAAAGGGATAGATGCCGACGCGGAACTGGTTGGGCGTTCCCGTATTCGTCTGCGTCGTGTTGGCCTGCGTCAGCAGCGCATTGACGGCGTAGCCGACGGCGTCCGCACGCAACTGGATACACGACGTCGTACCAGGGCTGGCGCAGGAACTGACGGGCGTCGCCGACCAGTTGATGCGGGAGTTGTTGGTCGGATAGGTGCCGCTCGTGATATTCGCCGGCGTGGTGCCGAGACGCGAGATCGTGAAGCCCTGATTGCCCGAGAAGTGACAGGCGAAGGTGCAGCCGGTCGGATAGTCGCTGAGGTTATCGGGGTTGACCGACTGCAGCCGCACCTGCTCGGCATTCGTCGACGCCATGCCCATCGAGCCGGACACGTCGATCATCAGATAGAAGTCGATATTGGCGGGCAGCGTATAGGCCGCGGTCGAGGTGCCGGCGAGCGCGAGCGACGACTTGCCGATGAGACCCAGAAAATAGGTCGGATAGGTCCCGGTGTAATTGACGGTGGCGGTGACCGTGCGCGAGCTCAGGGTCACCGTCGACGTTTCGGTGACGCTGAGATTGAAGGATGAGATCAGGCTGTTCGCAACGGCGTTGAAGAAATTGTCGGCAAAGGCTTTGCCGTTCGAGACCGAGTTGCTGGCTTTTGCCGTCGCGACCACCGGCGAGGCTGCCGAAACCGTCGCCAGCGCCGCGGCGTCGGCAGCATTGTTCAGTTTGATTCTGACCATCGACGCGATTGTGAAGTCGACCATGCAACCCATGGTGGCCAGCATCGGCAACGCCGACAGCGCCGTGATGACGGCGATGTTGCCGCGCTGATCGAGCGCGAATCGTTTCAAGCCGCTTCCGCAGGCGGCCGGTTGGAGCCGCGCTGATCGTCGCTTCAGAAATTGCCACATGCCGTCGCGCGCCATAAAGAATCAATAAATAAGCGAATGACGACGGCCTGACCGAAGTCAAATATAGAGATAATAAAGACGCTGTTTACTCCGCGGTGCACATGTCATGCGGCGGCCGCACCTAAACCCGCATCCGGCCCGGCCCAGAGCGCGAACATCTCGTGACCGTGGATCGACAAGTCAATCCCGTGAACAAACCCCGAGGCGCCAGTCCGTGCCGGATGGTGCTTTGCCGATTCGCCCGGGCGCAGCTTGGCGCCACCGCGGTCGAGTTCGCGATGATTGCACCGCTGTTTCTCGGCACCCTGATCGCAATCTTTCAGATGTGCATCTACATGTTCGCCCAACAGGCGTTGCAGAACGCTGCCAGCGAAGCCGGCCGACTGTTCATGACCAACAACGGTCAAAGCCTGTCGCAAGCGCAATACAAACAGGCGATCTGCGACAACTTCCTGCCCGGCGCAATCTTCAGCTGCGGCAACCTGATCGTGGTTGTGCAGAGCTACAACGACTTCGCCAGCGCCAGCACAAGCGCGCCGGCGCTCTACAACAACGGCAATCCTGTCACGAACTGGGCCTACAGCCCCGGCACCCCCGGCCAGGTGATGGTGGTGCAACTCGTCTATCCCTGGACGGTGATATCCGGACCGCTCGGCTTTGCCTTATCCACCCTGCCCAACGGCCAGGCCGAAATGCTCGGCGTGGCCGCGTTCAGGGTGGAGCCCGCCTATTAGGTTGTCACGATGCGCGGATTGAAGCTGCTTGGGCGTTTCGCGCGGAAGGATGACGGCGTCGCCGCCATTGAGTTCGCCGTCATTGCACCGTTTCTGCTGCTGACCATGTTGTCGACCTACGACATTGGGCGGGCATTCGCGGTTCATATCAAGGTCCGCACCGCCGCCGCGACGCTGGCAACGATCACCAATCAATACACCACCGGCACCAACAACATCGACGCCACCGACATGACGTCGATCGTCGGCGCCACCGCCGCCATCCTGTCGCCCTTCCCGACGAATGTCGTGGTTACGAAAATTACGCAGATCAAGATGACTTCGGCCAGCAATGCGGTCGTCAGCTGGAGCTATGCGACGCAGGGCAACGCCTATGCGACGGGCGCTTCATGGTCCACCCTGCCGGCGCAGTTCAAATCGACCAAACCGTGTAACAGCTTTCCGTGTTACCTGATCTACGCCGAAGTCAGCTACACCTACACGCCGCTGTTCGGCGCGGCGATCACGGGGCCGATCAATCTCACCGACAATCAGTACGCGACGCCGCGCAGCAGCGCCTGCGTCCAGTATCTGAGCACGCCGTCATCCTGCTGAGGATCCCCGCCCAACGCCCTCATAGGCAAAACCATGCCGCGCCAGCTCGTCGGCGCGGTAGATGTTGCGCAGGTCGACGAGGACCGGCTTCGCCATCACGCCCTTAAGCCGGACGAAATCGAGGGCGCGGAACTGTTCCCATTCGGTGACGATCACCAGCGCCGAAGCGCCTTGCGCGCAGTCGTAAGGGTCGTTGCAGAACGTTACGTTCTTGAGATGCTCCCGCGACTGCTCCATGCCGACCGGATCATAGGCGCGCACGCTCGCGCCCATGTCCTGCAGCGCGGCAATCAGCGGGATCGACGGCGCTTCGCGCATGTCGTCGGTGTTCGGCTTGAAGGTGAGCCCCAGCACGGCAATGGTCTTGCCGCGAATGTCGCCGTGCAGCGCGTGCGACACCTTGCGCGCCATCGCCCGCTTGCGGTTGTCGTTGACGGCGACGACCGCCTCGACGATGCGCAGCGGCGTGTCGTGATCCTGCCCGGTCTTCAGAAGCGCCAAGGTGTCCTTGGGAAAGCACGAGCCGCCATAGCCGGGCCCGGCGTGCAGGAACTTCGAGCCGATGCGGTTGTCGAGGCCGATGCCGCGCGCGATTTCCTGCACATCGGCGCCCGCTTTCTCGGCGAGATCGGCGATTTCGTTGATGAAGGTGATCTTGGTGGCCAGAAACGCATTGGCCGCATACTTGATCAGCTCGGCGGTGCGCCGCCCGGTGAACATCACCGGCGAACGATTGAGATAAAGCGGCCGGTACAGCCCTGACATCACCGCACGCGCGCGCTCATCGTCGGTGCCGACAACGATGCGGTCAGGATGCTTGAAGTCCTGGATGGCCGCGCCCTCACGCAGAAATTCCGGGTTCGATACCACCGCGACCGACGCATCGGGCCGCGCTTCGCGAATGACGCGCTCGACCTCGTCGCCGGTGCCGACCGGCACGGTCGACTTGGTGACAACCACGGTGAAGCCGTCGATCGCGGCGGCTATTTCCTTCGCCGCATCGTAAACGAACGTTAAATCGGCATGGCCATCGCCACGGCGTGACGGGGTGCCGACGGCGATGAACACCGCGTCGGCCTGCTTGACCGCGGCGGACAGGTCCATCGTAAACTTCAGCCGCCCGGCCTTCACATTGGTGGCGACCAGTTCAGTCAGGCCCGGCTCGTAAATCGGCACCTGGCCACCGTTGAGAGCGTCGATCTTCGACTTGTCCTTGTCAACGCATATCACTTCGTGGCCGAAGTCCGCGAAGCAGGCTCCTGACACGAGCCCCACATAGCCTGAACCGATCATCGCAACGCGCATATTTTAACCACACCCATCCGGCCGCTATTGGTTAATCAAATGATATCGGGGCGGCCTGCGGCGGTCTAGCAGAGCACCAACGCGATTGCGAGGCGCCTCAAACCGGCCGCATTTTATTCACGCGCGTAAACGGGGATGAAACCCTGCTCCGTCACAATGTCATCATGAACGGGACGGATAAAATGCAGAGCGAATTGCGCGGCGGCATTCACGATGGGCGCGTCGACTGGGTCGACTACGCCAAGGGATTCTGCATCATCTTCGTCGTGATGATGCATTCGACGCTCGGCGTCGAAGCGGCGGCCGGCCAGCAAGGCTGGATGCACCACGTCGTCGAATTCGCCCGGCCGTTCCGCATGCCGGACTTCTTCATGATTTCGGGCCTGTTCCTCGCCAAAGTCATCGACCGCGACTGGCGCACTTACATCGACCGCAAGGTCGTTCACTTCTTCTATTTCTATGTGCTGTGGACGGCGATCCAGTTCGCCTTCAAGGCGCCGGGCTTTATCGCCGAGCAGGGCGTTGCTGGCGTGGTGCACGCTTACCTCATGTCGTTCATCGAACCGTTCGGCACGCTGTGGTTCATCTACCTGCTGCCGATCTTCTTCGTTCTCGTGAAGCTGACCAAGCGCGTGCCGTGGCCGGTGATCTGGCTGATCGGCGCGGCGATGGAAATTTCGCAGGTTCAGACCGGCTGGATGGTGCCGGACGAGTTCGCCTCGCGCTTTGTCTATTTCTACACCGGCTACATCGCGGCGCGTACCATCTTCGCGATTGCCGCGCGGGCGCAGGCCACCCCGGCGCTGGCCATGACCGGCCTGGTGATCTGGGGCATCGGCAACGGTATTCTGGTGAAAGCCGGCGTCGCGGCGCTGCCGTTCTATTCGCTGGCCCTCGGCCTCATCGGCGCGGTGGCAGTCGTCACCATCTCGGCCCTGCTGGCGCAGCACGATGTGTTCAAGCCGCTGCGCTATTGCGGTCGCAACTCGATCGTCATCTATCTCGCTTTCTTCCTGCCGATGGCCGCGACCCGAACCGTGTTGCTCAAGACCGGCGTTGTTACAGACGTCGGCACCGAGTCGGTAATCGTGACCGCCGCCGGCGTGATCGGCGCCCTGGCGATCTACTGGGCGGTGCGCTGGACGCCGCTGAAGTTCCTGTTCGAGCGTCCGGCCATGTTCTGGCTGGTGCCGGACAAAAAGAAGCAGGAACCGCGCCTGGCCATGCAGCCGGCGGAGTAGTCTTCCTTCACCTCTCCCACAGGGAGAGGTCGGATTGCGAAGCAATCCGGGTGAGGGGTTACAAACTACGATAGGCACTTGCCCCCTCACCCCAACCCCTCTCCCCCAAAGGGAGAGGGAGCACTCCGAGTTCGTCGCGAGTCCACAGGCCATATCAGGCGCATTGATTCAAACCGCGCCCCGGCCCACATTCGGGCTATGCCGACATCCAAGACGTCCAAAGCCGCCCCGAAATCCGCTGCCAAATCAAAGGCCGTGCCTGACAATTCGGCGCCGGCCAAGCCCGCGCCGTCGAGCCCGGGCGGCCGCGCTCTGAAAAAGGGCGACCACGTCTTCCTGGTCGATGGTTCGGGCTACATTTTCCGCGCCTATCACGCGCTGCCGCCGCTGACCCGCAAGTCCGACGGCCTGCAGGTCAATGCCGTGCTCGGCTTCTGTAACATGCTGTGGAAGCTGCTCTCGGAAATGCCGCCGGACAACAAGCCGACGCATCTCGCCGTCATCTTCGACAAGAGCGAGAAGACCTTCCGCACCGACTTCTATCCCGACTACAAGGCGCACCGCCCGGAAGCGCCGGAAGACCTGCGCCCGCAATTCCCGCTGATCCGCGACGCCGTGCGCGCCTTCGAGATCCCCTGCCTCGAACAGGCCGGCTACGAGGCCGACGACCTGATCGCCACTTATGCGCGGCTGGCCTGCGAGGCCGGCGCGACGACCACTATCGTCTCGTCTGACAAGGACCTGATGCAGCTCGTCGGCGACACCGTCGTCATGTACGACACCATGAAGGACAAGCGCATCGGTCGCGCCGAGGTGATCGAGAAATTCGGCGTGCCGCCGGAGAAGGTGATTGAGGCACAGGCGCTGATCGGCGACACCTCCGATAACGTGCCCGGCGTGCCCGGCATCGGTCCCAAGACTGCCGCCGAACTCATCGGCACCTATGGCGATCTCGAAACGCTGCTGGCGCGCGCGTCAGAGATCAAGCAGGCCAAGCGCCGCGAGAACATCATCCAGTTCGCCGAGCAGGCGCGCATTTCCAAGCGTCTTGTCACGCTCGACCAGAATGTGCCGCTCGACACCGACGTCGCCGACCTCGCCGTGCACGAGCCGGACTACAAGAACCTCATCGCGTTCTTGAAGGCGATGGAATTCACCACCATCACCCGCCGCATCGCCGAGAAGACCGGCATCGATGCGGGTGCGATCAGCGCGGATGCCAAACTCTCTTCACCTCCCCCGCTTGCGGGGGAGGTCGCCGGCCAAAGGCCGGCGGGAGGGGGAACCGGCGATCTGTTCGCACCCCCTCCCCAACCCTCCCCCGCAAGCGGGGGAGAGAGTGAGCCTGGCGCGGCGCTCACCCCCATCTCCCTCGCCGCCCGCCGCCTCGAGCGGCTGCGCACCGCCCCGTTCGACATGAGCAAATACAGCGTCATCGACACCGTCGATGCGCTCAAGGCGCTGATCGTCCGCGCGCTCGACACCGGCACGCTCGCCATCAAGACCGAGACCAGCGCGCTCGATCCCCTGCAGACATCGCTCTGCGGCATGGCGTTCGCCGTGGCGCCGAACGAAGCCTACTATCTGCCGCTCGGCCACCGCGACGCCAGCGAAGGCGACCAGTCCGGCCTGTTCGCCGCCAAACTCAGTGACGGCCAGATCGAGGAGCGCACCGCGCTCGACATCCTCAAGCCGCTGCTCGAGGACAACTGCGTCACCAAGATCGGCCACGATATCAAGCGCGACCGGCTGGTGCTGAGCACCCGCGGCATCGATCTCGGCGCCACCGACGATGTGATGCTGATCTCCTACGTGCTCGACGCCGGCAAGGGCGGCCACGACACGGCGGCGCTGGGCAGCCGCTATCTCGACCGCATGCCGTCGCGCTTCAATGACGTGAAGAACAAAGAGAAGGCGCTGTTCACCGCGGAGGAGACGCCGATCGGCCGCACCGCGAGCTACGCGGCCGAGGACGCCGACATCATCCTGCGGCTGTGGCACGGCCTCAAGCCGCGCATGGCCGCCGAACAGGTCACCGCGGTGTACGAGACGTTGGAGCGGCAGATGCCGGCCGTGCTCGGACGCATGGAGAGCCGCGGCATCGCCATCGACCGGGCCGTGCTGGCGAAACTGTCCAACGACTTCGGCAAGAGGCAGGTCGCGCTCGAGGAAGAGATCAACAAGATCGCCGGCACGCCGGTCAATCCCGGCTCGCCCAAGCAGCTCGGCGATATCCTGTTCGGCCAGCTTGGCCTGCCCGGCGGCTCCAAGACCAAGACCGGGCAATGGTCCACCACGGCGCGCGAACTCGAAGAGCTAGCCGAGCAGGGCCACAAGCTGCCGAAGGTCATCATCGACTGGCGTCAGGTGTCGAAGCTGCGCTCGACCTATACCGAGGCGCTGCCGAACTACGTCAATCCGACCACCGGCCGCGTGCACACCTCGTATTCGCTGGCCGCCACCTCGACCGGACGGCTGTCGTCGTCGGAGCCGAACCTGCAGAACATCCCGATCCGCACCGAGGAGGGCCGGAAAATCCGTAAGGCCTTTGTCGCGACGCCCGGCCACAAGCTGGTGTCGGCCGACTACTCGCAGATCGAACTGCGCCTGCTCGCCGAAGTCGCCAACGTGCCGACGCTGCGGCAGGCCTTCAAGGACGGCATCGACATTCACGCCATGACGGCGTCGGAAATGTTCGGCGTGCCGGTCAAGGACATGCCGGGTGAAGTGCGGCGCCGGGCGAAAGCCATCAACTTCGGCATCATCTACGGCATCTCAGCCTTCGGTCTTGCCAACCAGCTCGGCATCGAGCGCGGCGAGGCGGGCGACTACATCAAGAAGTATTTCGAGCGCTTCCCCGGCATCCGCGACTACATGGACGAAACGCGCGAATACTGCCGCACCCACGGCTACGTGCTCACTTTGTTCGGCCGCAAGTGTCACTACCCGGACATCAAGGCGTCGAACCCGTCGCTGCGCGCCTTCAACGAACGCGCCGCCATCAATGCGCGCCTGCAGGGCTCGGCCGCCGATATCATCCGCCGCGCCATGATGCGCATGGAGGGCGAACTCGCTTTAGCCAAGCTCAATGCCAAGATGCTTTTGCAGGTGCACGACGAACTGATCTTCGAGGTGCCCGAGAAGGAAGTCGCCGACACGCTGCCGATCATCAAGGACGTCATGGAAAGCGCGCCGCACCCGGCCATCGCCATGAACGTGCCGTTGCAGGTCGAAGCCCGCGCCGCCGACAACTGGGACGAGGCGCATTAGCGTCAGCACACCATGCCCACCACCACCTCCCTCATCGCCTTCGCCTCGCTCGCCTTCGCCGTCGTGCTGACGCCGGGGCCGAACATGATCTACATGATCTCACGCGCCATCACGCAGGGCCGCCTCGCGGGACTGATCGCCTTCTCCGGCGTCGCCGTCGGCTTCGTCATTTTCCTGCTGTGCGCCGCCTTCGGCCTCACGGCCATCGTCTTCGCGGTGCCTTATGCCTATGACGTGCTGCGCTTTGCCGGCGCCGCCTATATCGGCTGGCTCGCCTTCGAGGCGCTGCGCCCCGGCGGCAAGTCGCCATTCCAGGTGCGCACGCTGCCGCCGGCCCGCCCGCGCCGTCTGTTTCTCACCGGCCTCGTCACCAGCCTGCTCAATCCGAAAATGGCGATCTTCTATCTCGCCCTGCTGCCGAATTTCATCGACCCCGAGCGCAATGTGCTGTTGCAGTCTCTCGTGCTCGGCTCCACGCACATCGTCATCAGCATCGTCATCAATTCGATGATCGCCTGCGCCGCCGGCTCGATCGCGACATTCCTGATGGCGCGGCCGAAATGGCTCTTGGCGCAACGCTGGATCATGGGCACGATGCTCGGCGGCCTCGCTGCGCGCATGGCGCTGGAAGGCCGCAAATAGGGCAATAGCTGTAATGAACATTTATCATGCGTGGTGCGATCTGAAGCCGGGCGTGCGCGACACCGATTTCAGCGACGGCGTCGCCAAGTACCTCGGCTATCTGCAAACGCAGGGCCTGATCGAAAGCTGGCGGCTGACGCGGCGCAAACTCGGCCTCGGCGGCGAGGGGCTCGGCGAATTCCATCTGATGATGGAAGTGCGCGACCTCGCCCAGCTCGACCGCGCCTTTGGCCATGTGGCGACGCGCAGCGAACCGGTCGAAGGCTTCCACTTCGGCGTCAATTCGCTGGTGCACAACGCGCGCTTCGCGCTGTACCGCGATTTCCCGGATGCCGACCGGCAGCGCGGCGGCGAACGCTTCTAGGCGCCGCGCTCACATATCGCGCAGGAAGGCCTGAAACGCCGCATTGCCGTCGAGCGCGTCGCCGCCGGCCTGCGTCAGTGCGTCGATGGAGTCGACCGGCAGCGTGAAGCTGGTCGGCACCGCGCCAAGCACCTTGGCACGCTCGGGCCCCAGCTGATCGAACGACACGCGGGCGATGGTGAATTTGAGGTCGCGGCAATTCCACGGCCCGCTCTTGCCGCGCAGCCGCGCGGCTTCCGCCGCCGGCAGGCCGCAACGCCATTTCACGATCTGCTCGCGCCAGGACTTCATCGTTTCTTCGAAGGCGGTGTAGCTCGCGCGCGCGTTGGAATCGACCAGCACATCGACCACGGCGCCGACCAGTTCCTTGCCCGCCGGCCCTTCCAGCGTTGTCGACCAGTCGCCTTTCGGCCCCTGGCCGGCATCGACGACAAGGAACATGAAGCGGCGCAGATTGATCGCCTCTTCGCGTGACAGCGGTCCGTAAGGCGTTGGCTGGCCGGCGCGCGTAATGGTGATGCCGGACAAGCCGAAATTGTCGATCAGACCGCCGTCGAACAATTTGACGTATTTCACCCGGCCGGTGCGGATGTCGGTCAGGCCGCGCGCATAGGCCTGCAGCAGCGGCGAGGCGTGCGGATTGGCCGCCGCCGCCGTGACCCAAGCCGGCAATGGCGTCTGGCATTGCTCGGGATAGGCCTCGATCACCACCGGCGCGAAGGCGCCGGGCACCGCGGCGGACGCAGCCACCGCGGCAGCAATCGGGTATTGCGAAATGTCGCTGCACGCCGCCGCGAAGGTCGGCGGCGAGAACAGGAACGGCGTGCGATTATAAATATCGGTGGCGTTGATCAGCGTCACCGGACGACGATTGACGAGATCGGCGAAGGTCGCACCGTGAAACAGATTGGTGTTGAACCAGTCGCGCAGCTTGTTGTCGGTGTTGACGCCGCCGCCGACCGCGCGCGCGATATTGCCGAGGCTGAAGCCGGTATCCAGTTGCCCCATCAGATCCTGGGTCAGATACCGGGCCCGAAAATCGTGCAGCGCCGCCGGACCCTTGAGGCCGTAATACGCCGCCATGATCGCGCCGCCGGACACGCCGGACACCACGCCGACGTGGTCGAGCAGCGGGCTCTGCCGGCGGGTGCGGTATTTGCCCATGCGATCGAGCACGCCGTAGGCGAAGGCAGCCGCCCGCGTGCCGCCACCCGAAAAGGCCAGGCCGACCACAGTATCACCGTTGACGGTGCTCGGCGGCGCGGCTTCCGCAGCCCCCGCCGGCCGAATGAAGCCCGCCAGGGGGTTCGCGGTCGGCTCGTTCAACGGCAGGTTATGGACGCTGGCGCAGCCGCCGAGCGTCATCGCCACAAGCCCGGCCACCACGATTGATCTGCTGCGTTGAAGCATTGCCGTTACCATTCCGCCCGACCGCACCGTTCGCCGCGCAAGAGGCAAAATCTCAGCGCACCCGCCATCGCGTCCATATACCTGACCTTTACCACACCGGGTCTAGCGTCCGGCGAGCCTGGGAAGCGCGGGCCCACGCAACTTTCGCCACCATGAAGCGTTGGTGCGGCGGTGGAATTGAGGCGAAGGCGGGTCTGTCATGGCGTTTGCCGGCAAAAAGCAGGCGGTTCGGGCGGTTATCGCGACCGGCGCTCTCGCGCTGATCGTGCTGGCGATGCCGGAGCCCGCATCGGCCGGCTTTTTCGATCGCCTGTTCGGCAGCATCAGCCGCGCCATTGAAGGCCCCGCTCCCGCGCCCAACGGCTTCTTCGATCAGCTGAACGCCACCGGCGAAGACAGCCGCGTCCGCGCCGAGAACACGGGACCGGCCAAGGCATTCTGCGTGCGCTCCTGCGACGGCCATTACTTTCCGGTGTCCTCGCATAACGGCTTGAGCGCGGCGGAAGCGTGCCGCTCGTTCTGCCCGGCGGCCCAGACCAAGCTCTACATCGGCAGCGATATCGACTATGCGGCCGCAAGCGACGGCAGCCGCTACGCCGACATGCCGAACGCCTATGCCTATCGCAAGAAGATCGCGTCGAACTGCTCGTGCAACGGCCGCACGCCGTTCGGCCTCGCCCATATCGACGCGACCACCGACCCGACCTTGCGGCCTGGCGATATCGTCGCCACCGAAACCGGCCTGCTCGCCTACACCGGCAAGGGTGGCGACCGCACCAACGTCGCCGCCAATTTCACGCCGGTGCAAAGCTACAACGGGCTGTCCAAGGCGATGCGCGACAGGCTCGGCGAAACCAGGATCTCCTCGCCGGCGCCGCCGACGGGTGACGTGACCTCGTCGATCCCGAGGGCCGCGCTCAATGCCCGCGCCGAAGCGCCTGAGCTGCGGCGCTAAGTTCGCCAGCCTTTCCTGCCATTTCAGCCCGGAAATTAAGGATAAAGCCGTTCCGGGCTTAGCCGGGCACCATCTTTTGTACAAAAATGGCCTTTAACGCCATTCGTGGTGCGGCCTTGACCTTGGCCGCCACATGGGAAGATTCAGGGCCGATGACGATCAGCAATGGCGGGCGAACAATGATGCGACGGATGGCGCTGGCCCTGGCGGCCGCCTTTGCTCTGGCGACCTTGGGCGCCACCGATGCGGCGCAAGCCGCGCCGCGCTGCGTCAACACCCACGACTTCAGCAAATGGCTCAGCGATTTCAAGAAGGACGCGCTCGCCCAAGGCATCAACCGCGAGACGCTCAACGCCGCCTCGCCCGAAATGTTCTTCGATGAATCGGTGATCAAGCGCGATTCCGGTCAGGGCGTCTTCCAGCTCACCTTCATCCAGTTCTCGAACCGGCTGTTAGGGGGCAAGCGCATCCCGAACGGCATGGCGAAGATCCAGGAGCATCGCTCGCTCTTCAATCGCATCGAGAAGACCTACGGCGTGCCGGCCGAGGTCATCACCGCGGTGTGGGGTCTCGAGAGCGATTACGGCGCGCTGTTCGGCAAGTTCAAGATTCTCCCGGCGCTGACCACTCTCGCCTACGACTGCCGGCGCGGCGACAAATTCCGCGAAGAATTGATCGACGCGCTCAAGATCATCCAGCGCGGCGACAAGACCGTGGATCAGATGACCGGCAACTGGGCCGGCGAATTCGGCGGCATGCAGTTCACGCCGTCGAACTACATCAAATACGGCGTCGATTTCGACGGCGATGGCCATCGCGATCTCGTGAACAGCATTCCCGATACGCTGGCATCGGCCGCGAATTATCTGCATTCGATCGGCTGGCGCCGCGGCGAGCCGTGGCTGCAGGAAGTCACGGTGCCGGACGAATTGCCGTGGCATGAGGCCGATCTCGACACCCAGCATCCGCGCTCGCAATGGATTGCGTGGGGCGTGAAGGCCGCGCATGGCGCGGCGCTGCCGCGTGACAACATGCCGGCGTCGCTGATCCTGCCGATGGGCCGCAAGGGCCCGGCGTTTCTTGGCTATCAGAACTTCCACGTCTTCACCGACTGGAACGCGTCGTTCGTTTACGCCACGACGGTCGCTTATTTCGCCACGCGCCTCGGCGGCGCGCCGCCGGTGAATGAAAGCGGCGCACGCGACATCAAGCCGATCACCACCGAGCAGATGATGGAATTGCAGCGCCAACTCGCCAAGCGCGGGCTCGACGTTGGCGAGGTCGATGGCCGTCTCGGCGCCGGCACGCGCAAGGCGGTTGCGACCATGCAGGTCAAATACGGCATGCCGGCCGACGCCTGGCCGACCGAGGAGTTGATCGCGCGTCTGCAGAGCGAGCGAAACCCGGCGCCCGTAGCGCCGCTCGCCCGCAAGCCCGGGACCGAGACCAAGGCCGCGGAACGACCTGCAACGTCGCCTAAGCCCGTTCCGCCGGTCACCGCCGCACCGGTGTCGAGCTCCCCGGTCACAGCCGCGCCAAGCGAGCCCGAGATCGAAACACCGCGGCCGCGCCCAAGCCGCGCCGCCACTGCCGAGCCGGCGCCGCAGCCGGCCGCCGTCGCGCCGCCCTCACGCGACCGCATCACCGTGCGGGTCTGGACCGTGCAAGGCTGCCTGACCTTGCGCATGTCGCCGGAAAAGGCCCGAGAATATCGGCGGTGTTGATCGGCTCGAAAACTTCCAAACACGCCACATCATTATCTGTTAAGCGACGACGGTTTTCTTCGCTAGTCGCTGCCCCATGGCTCTTTGAGCCAATCGGAAAGCCTCTTTCCCTTCGAATTCAGCGTACCTGACGCGGCCCAGGTGATATCCTCTGGAAATTCAAAGACAACAATTTTCGCTTTGGGATTCAATTCGTAGATAAAGTCTCGAATTTTCTCAGCACTTGCGTCGGCATGAGCAGCAGTGTCTTCACGAATTGTAAGCAGCCAAAAATTTGCTATCCAGTGCCACCACGCGCCCAGTTTTCCAATGTAGTCTCGCAGCTTAGCTTCTTGCTCAGCCGTAAGCGGCTCCGCTGCGATCACGAATCTGCGTCTCATTTCCGGTGCTCTAGTTGCTTCGTTTCATCATGAGACACGGCGGTAACTACTTCATCTGATTCAAACAGACCCGAACGACTATCCCCCAACAGACCGTGCTCGATGGCCATTTTATTCAACGAATATTTTTCCGAGCGGAGAGCATCGCGATCAACAAACAAGCAATAGATGTATGAAAATGCATAGAGCAATATCGATCCGACTAGCGTCCAAACGAGTGGGGATAGCACCCATTCTGGGGCTTTTGCTACCAGCATCAGAACAATCGCTAGCGACAGCAGCCCCACAAGCCATGCCAAGGGCTTCAGCACATCCGAGCGCGAGAGCGTCGCATTCATTTGCTCGCGCATAAGAGACACGAGTTGCATGAAATTGGGCATATCTATTATTCCTGGGAGCTTGCTGCCACCTTGGATTAAAATTCATTCTAACGAAATCACACCACAGACCACTAGCGCTTTGTGAGTACCCCGTGCGCACAATCCCCGGCGCTTGCTAGGAAACGAAAGCGAAAGTCGCGGTCTACGGGGTTGGCGCCCCGCTCACGGCCAGTACCGCACCGCCAAGGAAGCAAGCCCAAGCAAAAGCGCTGGCACGGTGAGCCTATGGAATATCAGATAGGCGTACGCTGGCCACTTCCCAAAATGCCTGACCAACACCGAAACGTGCGCCAACGGTCCTCGCTCCGGCAAATGGATCAGAGTTATCGGTTTGCTTTCCGCCATGCGCCTATCTTCCCTAAGTCGGGCAACTAAATCCCTAAGTCTTTTCAGGCCTACCCCGGCAAAGGTTGCCGGGTTCAACTCCTCCACGGCGTCAGATATAGCGAAAAGTCAGCCGCTTGCAGCCTTAAGAAAAATCAATGGCTTAGCTGCAAAACTGGGAGCGACGGCGCACGCGATGACCCCACCCCGCATTTTCGATGCTCGCCGCGCCTTCCCATTCAAGGGAGAGGACGAATAGAACGATCCTCCCGGAATCCGGACATCGGCCATTCCTTCAATGCCGCCTTCGGCGGGCAACGCAGGGTGACGGGCCGGGGCCGCATCCTCTAGACTACCCGCAGCGGAGTTCCCCATGGCGCGTAACACCTTCTTTTGCATCGACGCCCACACCTGCGGCAATCCGGTGCGCGTCGTCGCCGGCGGCGGGCCGCTGCTGCCGCATGTGCCGATGATCGAGAAGCGCGAGATCTTCCTGCGCGATCACGACTGGGTGCGGCGCGCCCTGATGTTCGAGCCGCGCGGCCATAATGTGATGTCCGGCTCGATCCTTTATCCCTCGACGCGCGAGGATTGCGACGTCGGCGTCTTGTATATCGAGGTCTCGGGCTGCCTGCCGATGTGCGGCCACGGCACCATCGGCACCGTCACCGTCGCCATTGAGGAAGGTCTCGTGACGCCGCGCGAGCCCGGCAGGCTCGCCATCGAAGCTCCGGCAGGCCGTGTCGCCATCGAATACACGCAGAATGGCCGCTTCGTCGATCAGGTGCGCCTCTACAACATCGCCAGCTATCTGCACGCCACCGATGTCGAGATCGAGGTGCCGACGCTAGGGGCCATCACGCTCGATGTCGCCTATGGCGGCAATTACTACGCCATCATCGAACCGCAGAAGAACTGGCCGGGCCTCGACACCATGCCGGTCTCCGAAATCCAGCGCCTGTCGCCTCTGGTGCGCAAGGCGGCGCAGGAGAAGGTCGCGCCGGTGCATCCTGAGGATTCGCGCATTCGCGATGTCACCCATGTGCAGTGGACCGACAGGCCGCGCGCCGCGCGCGCCCACGCGCGCAACGCCGTGTTCTATGGCGACAAGGCCATCGACCGCTCGCCCTGCGGCACCGGTTCCTCGGCGCGCATGGCGCAGCTTGCCGGCAAGGGGAAACTGAAGTCCGGCCAGGAGTTCATCCACGAGAGCATCATCGGCACGATGTTCGATTGCCGCGTCGAATCCGAAACCACCGTCGGCAATCACCGCGCCATCCGCCCCAGTATCGCCGGCTGGGCCCAGGTCATCGGCCACAACACCATCTTCGTCGACGACCGCGACCCGCTGGCCCACGGCTTCCAGGTCGCCTGACGACCGCATCCAACGGCACCGCGGATTCTACGCCATCAGGAATTTCTTATGACTGCTACAAAGACCTTCGCGTTTCGCAACTCGCTTGGAGACATGGACCCCGAGTCCAGCGCCTACATGACCTTGCAGCCGCCGCCGCCGGCCACGCCGCCGACGCCGGAAATGGCGCGTGAAGGCATGCGCCGCGCGCGGCCGTTCAACCAGCCCGATCTGCCGCATGTCGGTTTGACGCGCGAATACACGGTGCAGGGCAAAGGCGGCGCCTTTCAGGTGCGCTACTATCGCGGCGTGCGCACCTTCCCCGACGAGGCGCTGCCGGTGCAGGTCTATTTCCACGGCGGCGGCTGGGTGATCGGCGATCTCGACAGCCATGACTGGGTGTGCCGCGCCGTCGCCAATGCCGCGAACTGCGCCGTGGTCAGCGTCGATTATCGCCTGGCACCGGAGCATCGTTTTCCGGCGGCGTTCGACGACGCGGTCGCCGCCACGCAATGGGTCGCCGCCAACGCGGCGATGCTGAAGATCGACCCGGCGCGTGTCTTCGTTGGCGGCGACAGCGCTGGCGGCAATCTCGCCGCCGTTGTCGCGCTCGCCCTGCGCAACGACAGCGACATCAGGCTGCGCGGACAGGTCCTCACTTATCCGAGCGTCGATCTCACCTTCGAGTACGACGTGCGCTTCGAGAAGGGCGTGGCGCTCACCAATGGCGGCATGCGCGATTTTATCGGCCACTACGTTCCGGACGCGGCGCAGCGCCGCGACTGGCGCTGCTCGCCATTGTTCGCGCAAAGCCTGAAAGGCCTGCCGCCGGCGCTGATCATCCTCGCCGGTTTCGATCCGCTCTATGATGAAGGCGAGGCCTACGCCGCGCGCCTCAAGGCCGAAGGCGTGCCGGTGACGGTGTCGCGCTATCCCGGCCAGATGCACGGCTTCGTGTCGCGGCCGAAACTGCTGCCGAAGGCCAACGACGCCGTAGCCGACATTGCTGCCTTCATGGACGCGCAGGAGAGCGCCGCTTGACCGAACCCGCCGACGCCGCCGAACGCCGCGCCCGGCCCGCGGTGGTCTGCTATCCGGTCGAAACGCTGCCGCAGCCAGACATGGCGATGCTCGAACGGGCGCGCGAGACGCTGACCAAGGTGTCGGAAATCATCGTGCCGCCGCGCGATGCCCGCACCTTCGAGGTGCCGGCCGGGCACTTCTTTCGCATCGTCTCGATCGAAGGCCCGCAGGTCGGCGATCTCAATTTGTGGAATGCGCAGGATCTGTCGGAGCGATTCTTCAGCGGTAAGACGCGGGCGCTGCACGCCACTCATGTCACTACCGGCAACCGGCTTTGGAGCACACTGCCCAATCTGCGGCCGCTCGCCACCATCTCCTATGACTCCCTCGGCTGGTACGGCTTCGACGCCGACGGCGGCGGCGTTCACGACGTCATCGGCACGCGCTGCGATCCCTACACCCACCGGCTGCTGTCCGGCGGCGATTATCACCACTGCTGCCACTCCAACCTGACGCGCGCTCTGGCGGCGGCGCGCAACATAGATGTGCGCGAGGCGGAAATGCACGTCCACGACGTGCTCAATGTCTTCATGTGCACCGGCTTCACGAAGGACACGCATCAGTATTTCATGAAGGCGAGCCCGGTGCGGCCCGGCGACTTCATCGAGTTCTTCGCCGAGATCGACTTGCTCGGTGCACTGTCGGCCTGCCCCGGCGGCGACTGCGGCGCCGAGCATTCCAGCGATGTGGCGAAGTGCTATCCGCTCAAGGTCGAGATCTTCAAGCCTGCCGAAGGCACCCTCGCCGGCTGGCAATCGCCGCAACGCAGCGCCTATCCGCGCACGCACGGCACGTAAATAAACACGGCGATTATGAACAAGGGTTCATCGCCGATCACATTCGCGATATTTGCGGCTGCAAGCGAAGGGAATTAGCCGGTTCATTCGTTGAATCGCCAGCACGGAACCTTTGCACCGTGACGGAGTGATACAGGTCATGTCCACGACGCACCGCATTTTGTCGAAAGCCGCGCTGGCACTGGTGATTGCCGCCCTGCCGCTGGCCGCGCTCGCGCAGCAGCCCGAACCCGACAAGCGCAAGCCGCCGGCTGCGGCCCGCCCCGCTGCGCCGCCTCCGGCCGCACGCCCCGCCCCTCCCGCCGCACGCCCGGCGCCGCCCCCCATGGCGCGCCCAGCGCCGCCGCCGATGGCGCGGCCCCAACCCCCCGCGATCCGTCAGGCTCCGCCGCAGATGTCGCGCCCGCAACCGCCGGCCAACCGGCCGCCGCCGAATTTTGCCCGGCCGCAGGCGCCGCAACGTGTCGCGCCACAACAGGCCAATCGCCCGCAGCGCCCGGCAGCGCAGAATGCGGCGCCGTCGGCCAATCCGCGCATCATCAACCGCGCCGAACGCCGCAATGCGCCGAACGCACCGGCAGCGCAGCCCAACGCCCCCGCCGTGCAACGCGCCGCGCCGACCGCCGCGCAGCAGCGCGCCACCGCGCGGCAAGAGCAGGTCGAGCGCCGCCGCGAACAGCGGGTGCTGCGCAATCTGCCGCCGGCCCAGCGCGCCGCGCGTCGTCAGCAGTTCGAGCAGGCTCGCCAGCAGCGCGCGGCGCAGCGCCAGCAACAGGCACAGCCGCAAGCCGTGCAGCCGAACGCCCGCGTCAATGCGGCGGCTGCAACCTCGGCGCAGCCGCAGCTTCGCCGCAACGGCCAGCCGCGCATCACGCCGCAGGCCTCGCGTCAGGGCCGCTTCGCCGGCGCGTTCGCCGGTCGCCAGGGCACGATTGCCGCGAGCGCCGCCGCTGCTGTCGGCGCGGCGCGTTGGCAACGCACGGCACCGCGTCAGGCCTGGCGCACCGGCCGCCGCGCCAATTTCGTCGCGTGGTACGGGCCGGTGTTCTGGCCCTACGCCTATTCGGACATCTTCGAATATACGTTCTTCCCGTCAGGCTATGACGACGGCTACTGGTACTACGCTTATGACGACTTCTTCGACGGCGTCTATTACGGCGAGTACGGCCCTCCGGCGGATTATGTCGGCGCGGTCGAAGCGTCGCCGCCGCGCGCGTCATCGCAGCCGCTGACTTACAAGAGCGTGCAAAGTCTTTGCCAGCAGCCCGGCAACGGCATCACCGCCTGGCCGATCGCCGAGATCGAAACCAAGGTCGGGCTCAATGCCGATCAGAAGGCGTTGCTGGGCAACGTGCAGAACGCCGGCAAGCGCGCCGCCGACGTGTTCAGGCAAACCTGCCCGTCGGAGAATGCCTATCCGCTGACGCCGCCCGGCCGCCTCGCCTCGATGACCGCGCGGCTCGACGCGACGTTGCAGGCGGTGGAGACGGTACGGCCGCCGCTGGCGACGTTCTACGACTCGCTCAATGACGAACAGAAGGAGCGCTTCAACGCCATCGGCCCCGGCAAGAACGTTGCCAATGCCGAGACCAAGGAAGCGCTGCCCGACGACGCCAGGAAGTGCGGCGAGAACAAATCCGGCCTCACCAATCTGCCGATCGAGCAGATCGAGGATGCGGTGAAGCCCACCGAGCAGCAGCAGGCGTCGCTCGATCGTCTCGGCGAGGCCACTGTGAAGGCGGTCGGCATTCTGCAGGCCGCCTGCCCGAGCGAAACGCCGATCACCCCGCCGGGCCGTCTCGAAGCCATCGAGACGCGGCTCAAGGCGATGGTCGATGCCGCCAATACGGTGAAGCAGCCGCTCGGCGATTTCTACGCCGGGCTGACCGCGGAGCAAAAGGCGCGCTTCAACCGCATGGGCCGCGACCTCACCGTCGGTCAGGCCGCGCAGTAAGGCAGCAAAAACAAGGGCGGCCACAGCGGCCGCCCTTCATCGTCCGGCTTGATTAAATAGTTTATTAACCATGGCGATCCCACAGTTGCTCTCCGATCCTGCTCGGAGAGCAACTTATGGCCGACCCTGCCCGCCCCGCCGTCGCCCCGGATACCGCGCGCCGCGACATTCTCATGGAGCGCGTAGCCAGTGCTGCCAATCTCGCCGCCGGCGATCACGCCGCCCGGATCGCGCTCGATGAGGCGCTGGAGGCGCTGCGCCAGGAGACGGCGCGGACCATGGCCTTTGTTCGCTGGCAGCGAACGACGCAGACTTATCGCCGCGCCGTCTACAAGGCCGCGCTCGAGGGCGCCCCCTCGCACGCGGCATAAAAAAGGCGGCCCATGAGGCCGCCTCTTTTATTCGTTGATGGAAGCGGTCGTTACTCCGCCGCGATCTTCACTTCCGGCGCGGCGGCGCGGATATCCGGCGAGACGTGCTTCTCGTACTTCTCGAAGTTCTTCTGGAACATGCCGACCAGCTCGCGCGCGGTCTTGTCGAACGCGGCCTTGTCCTTCCAGGTCTTGAACGGGTTCAAGAGGTGCGGCTCGACGCCCGGCACCGAGGTCGGCACTGAAAAACCGAAATAGGGATCGGTGCGGAAGTCGGCATCCTTGAGCGAGCCGTTGAGCGCCGCGGTCACCAAGGTGCGCGTTGCCTTGATCGGCATGCGGCGGCCGACGCCATAAATGCCGCCGGTCCAGCCGGAATTCACCAGCCAGACATCGACATTGTGCTCGTTGATGTATTTTTTCAGCAGGTCCGCATAGACCGACGGATGGCGCGGCAGGAACGGCGAACCGAAGCAGGTCGAGAATTCCGGCTGCACGCCGACGAGGCCCTTCTCGGTGCCCGCGACCTTGGCGGTGTAGCCCGACAGGAAGTGATACATAGCCTGCTCGGGCGTCAGCTTGGCGACCGGCGGCATCACGCCGTAAGCGTCGGCGGTGAGGAAGATGATGTTCTTCGGGTGCGAGGCGCGGCCGGTGCGCGAAGCGTTCGGGATGAAATCGAGCGGATAGGCCGAGCGGGTGTTCTCGGTCTTGGAGCCGTCGTCATAGTCCGGCACGCGCGTATCCGGATCGAACACGACGTTCTCGAGCACCGAGCCGAAACGGTTGGTGGCGTCCCAGATCATCGGCTCGGCTTCCTGGCTGAGCTTGATGGTCTTGGCGTAACAGCCGCCTTCGAAATTGAAGATGCCGTTCTCGCTCCAGCCGGTCTCGTCGTCGCCGATGAGAATGCGGTTGGGGTCGGCGGACAAGGTGGTCTTGCCGGTGCCTGACAGGCCGAAGAAAAGCGCGCTTTCCTTGCCGTCCTTCGAGACGTTGGCCGAGCAGTGCATCGGCATCACGTTCTTGGCCGGCAGGTAGAAGTTGAGCGTGGTGAACACCGACTTCTTCATTTCGCCGGCATAGGACGAACCCGCGATCAGCACGATCTTGCGGGTGAAGTCGATCGCTACCATCGTGTCGGAGCCTTCGCGGCCGCCGTGACGCTTGGCGTCGGGCTTGAACGACGGCAGATCGACGATGGTCATTTCCGGTACGTAGCTGGCGAGCGCCGAACGCTCCGGGCGGATCAGAAGCTGACGGATGAACAGCGAGTGCCAGGCGAGTTCGGTGAAGACGCGAACCTTGATCTGATGCGTCGGATCGGCACCGCCGACCAGATCCTGCGCGAACAGCGTCTTGCCCTTCACATGCGCCTGGAAGTCGGCGAGCATGTTGTCGAAATTTTCCTTCGACATCTTGCGGTTGCCGTCCCACCACAAAACGTCGCGCGTCAAATCGTCTTCGACGGTGTGTTTGTCCTTCGGCGAGCGGCCGGTGTGATGGCCGGTCTCGGCGCAGAGCGCGCCACCAGCGACGATGTTGGCCTCGCCATTCAGCAGCGCGTGTTCATAGAGCTTGGGCTCGGTGAGGTTCCAGTTGACGCCTTTAAGATCGGTGAAGCCGAATTTGTCGGCGCCGTATGCGGCGTTCCGTACACCCGTTTCCTGCACGCTTGCTCTCCCACTCCGGCGGAAAAAGCACCGCCGCGGCCGCTGTGGCCGAATTCCATTTAAGACTTTCGTCGAGGTCTTGCCCGAAAGCGCGCGACCTTAATCATCACGCTCATGAATGCCAAGATCAAATGCCATGCATAATAAGCCCATGGCATTGCACTGCATCAATGACTTAACGCTCGTGGTGGGCCACGGGTTTCACAAAGCTTGATGAGTCATATGATGACTGATCAATGATGCAGAGCGGCAAGCCCTTCACAAAGCACGCGCCTTCTCCGCCAGCTCCTTCAAAATCGCGCGCAGCGCGCCAGCGTCAGACACACGCCGCGGAAACGCCAGACGCAGCGACAGCGGCCCATTCTGCAGATCGAGGCCATCGGGATCGATACCGGTGCAACGCCAGAGCCCATCGGGCGCACCCAGCAATTTCACCGCGTAGAGATTGAGTGCCGCGCCGTGGTCCTCGTTCATGTGGACGACCGCGCCCTCCTCGGCGTCGATGAGCTCCCGTGCATCGGCGATGTCAGTCAACACATCCGCGGCTTTTAGATCGGCGGCGCGCGCGAAACCGCCGTTCAAATGTGCAGAGACCACATCCATCCGCCAGAACGCGAAGTCGGCGAAGCCGGCATAAAGCTGCGATTTCGGGTGATGCGCCAGGAAGCGCCGGCGCAGACGCGCTTCATCGACGTGCTCGCGCGGTACCAGGATAAATTGGCCGAGCACCGTCAGACGGGGGTGGGCGAGCGCATCGCCCTTCCCCGTCTCGGCCAGCATCACCGAGGCCCGGCCGTCCACCTCCAGATTGGCCGTATGGGTGGACAGCCGCGAAATGAGGAGGACCGGCGAGCCGTCGGCATCGGTTCCAATGTTCACCAGCGAGGCGAAGGGGTGTCCGGTGTTGCGGTCCAGGGTCGCCAGGGTTCCCGCCCGAAGGCGGCGCAGCAGGTCCCGGGCGACCGGCCCCGGCAGGAAATCGGCCGGCGGGGCGGCATTCTCCGGCAGGCGGTCGGGCATGGCACCAGGAAGGGCGGCACCAGGAAGGGCGGAACCGGGAAGGGCGCCGGGTCGTTCGGTCATGGTCACACGGTCTCGCTCATTGAAAACACGGCTGTTTCTGGCCAATTACCCTTGAATTCGGCCCAGAATCACATAGTTGTTGCAAAGAGGCCACAATTCGAACCCCGTTTGCAGGCTTCAAATCGCGCGGGACGACACGTCAGAAGGGGCTTTTATGCCAACCATCGCGCTCGTGGACGATGACCGCAATATCCTGACCTCGGTGTCCATGGCACTCGAGGCCGAAGGCTATCGGATCATGACCTATACCGACGGCGCCTCCGCCATCGATGGGTTCAAGACCTCGCCGCCGGACCTCGCCATTCTCGACATCAAGATGCCGCGCATGGACGGCATGGAGACGTTGCGCCGCCTGCGCCAGAAGTCCGATGTTCCGGTCATCTTCCTCACCTCCAAGGACGAGGAAATCGACGAACTGTTCGGGCTCAAGATGGGCGCCGACGACTTCATCCGCAAACCGTTCTCCCAGCGTTTGCTGGTCGAGCGCGTCAAGGCGGTGCTGCGCCGCGCCACGCCGAAGGACGGCACGGCGCCGAAAGAAGTCGATACCACCAAGGTGCTCGAGCGCGGCCTGCTGCGCATGGACCCGGAGCGTCACACCTGCACCTGGAAGGGCGAGCCGGTGACGCTCACCGTCACCGAATTCCTCATCCTGCAGGCGCTCGCCACCCGCCCCGGCGTTGTGAAGAGCCGCAACGCGCTGATGGACGCCGCCTACGACGATCAGGTCTATGTCGACGACCGCACCATCGACAGCCACATCAAGCGCCTGCGCAAGAAGTTCAAGCAGGTCGATGACGACTTCGAAATGATCGAGACGCTCTACGGCGTCGGCTATCGCTTCAAGGAATGATAAGATACGCGGCGTCGCCCCGATGACGGCGCGCTCCCTCTCCCCTGCGGGGAGAGGGTTGGGGTGAGGGGGCAAGTGCGCCGGATATGTTCTAACCCCTCACCCGAACCGCTCCGCGGTTCGACCTCTCCCCATGGGAGAGGTGAAGAAAGTGTCGCAGCACCGCGGCCAAATGGCTGGGGCAGGTAACGTGCTCGATCGAACCGCAGAGCAGCAGGCACGCGAAGCCGAAGCGGCGACCGAAGGCGACACGCCGGCGGCCGCAGGGGCCGGTCGTGGCTGGAGCCTGCGCGGGCTGTTGCGTTCGGTCTGGTCGTTCTTCGTCACGCTGAGCTTTTCCAGCCTCACCCGCCGCATCGTCTTTCTCAATCTCGCCGGCCTCTGCGCGCTGTTGTTCGGCGTCATGTACCTGTCTCAGTTTCGCGCCGGCCTGATCGATGCGCGCGTGCAGAGCCTTCTGGTGCAGGGCGAGATCATCGCCGGCGCGATTGCCGCGTCCGCCACGGTCGAAAGCGACGCCGTCACCATCGACCCGGATCGCCTGCTCGAATTGCAGGCCGGCGAAAGCTACGGCCCGCCGGATGATGCGCTGTCCGGCATCGAATTCCCGATCAATCCCGAGCGCGTCGCGCCGGTGTTGCGCCGCCTCGTCTCGCCGACCAAGACGCGCGCCCGCATCTATGACCGCGAGGGCGTGCTCATCCTCGACAGCCGCAATCTCTATGGCCGCGGCGATGTGCTGCGCTTCGACCTGCCGTCGCCGACGGCCGTCGAGCCGGGCCTGATGGAGCGCGGCTATATCGCCATCCGCCGCTGGCTCGGCCGCGGCGACCTGCCGCTCTACCGCGAACTCGGGCCCGAGAACGGCAAGGGCTATGGCGAAATCCGCCAGGCGCTGGCCGGCCTGCATGCCAGCGAAGTGCGCGTCAACGACCGCGGCGAAGTCATCGTCTCCGTCGCCGTGCCGGTGCAGCGTTTCCGCGCGGTGCGCGGCGCGCTCATGCTGTCGACGCAAGGCGCCGATATCGACGACATGGTGGAGGCCGAACGCCTCGCCATCGTGAAGGTGTTTCTTGTCGCCGGTGGCGTGATGGTGGTGCTGTCGATCCTGCTCGCCGGCACCATTGCCGGCCCGGTGCGCCGTCTCGCCGATGCCGCCGAACGGGTGCGCCGGCGCATCAAGTCGCGCGTCGAGATTCCCGACTTCACCGGCCGTCACGACGAGATCGGCGAACTGTCCGGCGCGCTGCGCGATATGACCAATGCGCTGTACAGCCGCATCGAGGCGATCGAAAGCTTCGCCGCCGACGTGTCGCATGAACTGAAGAATCCGCTGACGTCGCTGCGCTCCGCCGTCGAAACGCTGCCGATGGCCAAGACCGAAGCCAATCGCGCGCGGCTGCTCGAAGTCATCCAGCACGACGTCAAGCGGCTCAACCGCCTCATCACCGACATCTCGGATGCGAGCCGGCTCGACGCCGAGCTGCAGCGTCAGGAAGTAGCGATCGTCGATCTGGCGCGGCTGCTCGATGCCCTGGTTTCGACCGCCAACGAGGTGGGCTCGAACAACGTCAAAGTGACGCTGACTTTCGAGGGCGGCCAGCCGGCGCAGTTCAGGATGCCCGGCCACGATTCCCGTCTTGGCCAGGTGGTGTCGAACCTCATCGACAATGCGCGTTCGTTCTCGCCGGAGGGCGGCACCGTGCGGGTGACCTGCCGCAAGGTGAAGAGCGAGATCGAGATTATCGTCGATGACGACGGCCCCGGCATCCAACCCGACGCCATGGAGAAGGTGTTCGAGCGCTTCTACACCGACCGCCCGCATCAGGGCTTCGGCCAGAACTCCGGTCTCGGCCTGTCGATCTCCAAACAGATCGTCGAAGCCCATGGCGGCTCCATCCGCGCCGAAAACCGTGTCGCCGCAGTCAAGCCGGGCGACAAGTCCGGCGCGGAGCCGCGCATCCTCGGCGCCCGCTTCGTCGTGCGCCTGCCGGGGAAGTAGGCCGAACCGCGTGTATTGAAGTCCGTGCCAAGCATGGTCCCAAGGGCTATGGATTCCGGGCTAGCGGCCTTCGGTCGCGCCTTGGAATGACACCATGTCCACCACCACCCACGCCTCGGCTGTCCTGATCGGCGCCACCGCCGTGCTGATCCGCGGCGCGTCGGGCTCCGGCAAATCGCGCCTCGCCTGGGCGCTGATCAATGCGCAAACGCAGGGCCTGCTGCGCTTTTCCCGACTGGTCGGCGATGACCGCGTTGTCCTCGAGGCCTGCAATGGCCATCTGCTGGTACGGCCGGCGCCTGCCCTGGCGGGCCTGATCGAAATCCGCGGCCTTGGCATCCGCTGCCTGCCCTGCGAACCGGTCGCCGCGGTCGGTCTGGTGGTCGATCTGGAGGCCGGCGACGCCGAGCGCCTGCCGACCCCGGAGGCGTCTCGAACGGCCATTTCCGGGGTGATTTTACCGCGGCTTGCCGTCGCACCGGATGCCGATCCGCTGCTCCTGGTCGTTGGATATCTGTCCTCGGGCGCCATGACCGGGGGATAGGCCGGGATGGCAATTGACCCGGAATCAAGGCTGGAGTACCTCGTCGCCCCTCGTTTCGTTAAGGAAAATTAACCATGCCGGGGGTAGCCTCCGGCGGCCGAAACCCTGGATAGAGCGCGCTTTGACATCGCCTTCCCGCGTTGCAGCAGAACGCCTATATAGCAAGTCAAGCCCTTGCAACGGGGCTTCGGATGCGCCTCAATGCGCCCCCATTCGTGCGGCGCAACAACAACAAGGCGCCCGCGAGGAGTTCGGAATGATCGGCCTCGTTTTAGTGACCCACGGGCGGCTCGCCACCGAGTTTCGCTCGGCCCTTGAGCACGTGGTGGGTCCGCAAACCCAGATTGAGGCCGTAACCATCGGCCCCGACGATGACGCCGAGCAATGTCGCATGAACATTCTCGACGCGGTCAAACGCGTCGATTCCGGCGAGGGCGTTGCCATTCTCACGGATATGTTCGGCGGCACGCCGTCGAATCTGGCCATTTCGGTGATGAGCCAACCCAAGGTCGAGGTGCTGGCCGGTATTAATCTGCCGATGCTGATCAAGCTGGCCAAGGTGCGGGAGACCACGCCCCTCGAAGACGCGGTCGCCGCCGCCCAGGAGGCCGGCCGCAAGTACTGTACGATCGCCAGCCGGGTCCTGAACGGCAAATGACGCTGCCGCGCAGCGACGCTCCCGATCCGCATGGCGCCGGCGTCAGCCGCGACGTCGAGATCGTCAACAAGAAGGGCCTGCACGCCCGGGCATCCGCCAAATTCGTGCAGCACGCCGAAAAGTTCGACGCCGCTATCATCGTCACCTGCCGCGGCGAAACCGTCGGGGCCACCTCGATCATGGGCCTGATGATGCTGGCCGCCGGGCCCGGTTCGAAGATTGCCATCAAGGCCACCGGCAAGGATGCCAAGGCCGCGGTCGATGATCTCTGTGCGCTGGTCTCCGATCGCTTCGGCGAGGAAGAGTAAGCGCGTCGCCGCGATACCACCGGCCCGCGGCGCCTTTTTACCGTTGAGCAAAGTCAAAGCCGCAACCACGCGCCGCGTCAGGATGGCCTCTCTCAAAAAACGGAGAGCGGCCATGCAGTGGCGTTCAGGCGTGTTCGGCGGAGCGGCAGCTCTGGCCCTAATCGCGTTCGGACCATCGCTCGCGGATGCCTGTTCGCGGGCGCTGTGGTCCGACAACGGCCAGGCGGTCGTCACCGGCCGCAACATGGACTGGCCCGAGGACATGAAGACCGACCTGTGGGCCTTCCCGCGCGGCATCGCGCGCAAGGGCGGCAGCGGCGACGCCAACGAACTGGCGTGGACGTCGAAATACGGCAGCGTCGCAGCCGCCGTTTACAACATGGCGACCGGCGACGGCATCAACGAGAAGGGCCTCGTTGCCAATCTCCTGTGGCTGTCGGAATCCGACTACGGAAAACGCGATCCCGGCAAGCCGGGGCTCGCGCTGTCGCTCTGGGCGCAATACAACCTCGACAACTTCGCCACCGTCGATGAGGCCGTCGCCGACATCGCCAAAGGCGGCTATCAACTCGTGACGGCGGCGATGCCCGGCCACGAAACCGCGACAGTGCATCTGTCGCTGTCGGATGCGTCGGGAGATTCGGCAATTGTCGAAATCGTCGATGGCGGTCAGGTGCGCATCCATCACGATCGCCGCTATCTCGTGATGACGAACTCGCCGCCCTTCGCCGAACAGCTTGCCAATCTCGAGAAGTATCATGTCTTCGGCGGGGAACAGCCTTTGCCGGGCACCAGCGAAGCCAGCGACCGCTTCGTGCGCGCGGCCTATTACATCCAGAATCAAACCAAGCCGTCGGACCTGCGGCAGACGGTCGCCCGCATGCTCTCGGTGATGCGCAATGTGGCGCAGCCTTTCGTTCAGCCCGATCCGAAGCGGCCGGAAGCCTCGCACACGATCTGGCGCGCGGTCGCCGATTCCACCAACCGGATTTACTTCTACGAATCCACGCTCAGTCCGAACATCGTCTGGGTCACGCTTGACGGGCTCGACTTTGCCGCCGGCCAGCCGGTCCGCAAGCTCGACCTCGTCAACAGCGGCGACCTGGTGGGGAACGTCACCGACCAGTTCAAGCCGGCGGAGCCCTTCGTCTTCAAGACGGCCGGTCCCTGAAGTACCTCAGATCACCAGCACAGCGCCATCGCAGCGCAGGTTCGACACCCAGACATCGGCCTGCCCGAGGCCGACGCCGAGCGTTTGCAAAACGGACGACAGAAGCTGATCGATCGGCGACGCCGCGTTGACGAGCAGTCCTGACACCCCCGCCGTGATGGCGGGGACGCCGAGGCCCAGACCCAGAACGCTGACACCGAGTTGCGTGTTGCCAAGGAGGCTGGCCAGCAGCGAACCGGAAAACGACGATGTGCCGACGGTCTGCTTCCGGTAAGCGACGATGTCGCTATAGGTGAACGTCACCGGCGTCGGCGACATGTTGCTGACGCTGACATGTGCCTTGCCTGTGACCTTGAGGCCGGCCACATCGACGAGCGCGGCCGGGCCCGGATTCGGCGCACTGCTGAAATTGATGAACTGTGACGCTGAGACGTTGCCAATCCAGGCGTCGATCAAGCCGGGCGTCACATCGAGCGTCACCCGCGACGCCGCAATGTCCGGGAAACCGCAGGACAGCCTTGAAAGCGTGGCCGTGCCGGACGCAATTTCGATATAGATCGGCACATTGACCGCGGCGTAAGGGGCGACACCGACGAGCTGGACATTGAGCAGAATGCGCGTCTGGGCCGTATGCACAGTGGCCCCGGTACTTCCGAAAGCAACCCAGCTTGTGCCCTGCGGCCTCTCCCCGATCGCCACCTTCAATGACGCCGAAGCGATGCCCGGGATACCGGCGTTGACGGCAAACGCGGCCTGATTGTCGCCGGTGGCGAGACCGGCCACGGCCGACACCATGTCGAATGCGGCAAGTGAGGCCGACACCTTCGGCTTCTGGCCGACGCTCATCGTCGCATAAGGGCCGAGATCGATCATCGATATAACCTTTATCTTCGAGCTACTACCAAGCGCGCGCTGCCAAATTGCGGTCAGCGCCAGGACGCCACGGTCAAGGGCGCCGTATTGCTGTTTCGCGGTATCGACCATCGCGCCGAAAAAATCGCCGGACGTCACGCTGGCGTTCAAAACCTTGTCGTAGGTCCCCGCCGTGATCTGCATGCGTGTCGCCAGCGCATTGACGACGCCGAAGGCATCGAGCTTCATGGATAGCAGCGCGTCGTAGTCCATCACCGACAGCGACAACGTCGTACCGAGCATGCTGCCGAGCATGGCGTTGAGCAGACCGCCATCGATCTTCAAGAGCCGTGAGCCGATAGCGAACTGCGCGAATGACGACTGCGTCGCCGTGGCCGTGGTGCGAACCGCGAACTTGTCCTGCCCGGTCAGAATGCGGGCGAAGAACAGCGGCGTCGACGAGGACAGCGTGACGCGGGCTGCATTGGCGCTGGCCTGATCCGACGGCACAAACCGCTTGTCGGGCGGGACCGCGAGGTTGGCGCTGTAAGTGCCATACTCCAGGCGATACGCCGCATCGGCGATCTTGTTGCGGGCGATGGTGGCGCCGGCCGCCTTGTCGGCATTGGCCAGATCGGAAACGGCGGACAGCGCCGCCAGATCGACGACGCCCTGCGCCTTGCGGCGGTCGGTATAGACCGAGCCGACATCGACGCCGAGCGCCGTAAAACCGATCAGCGTCGTCAGAAGAATGGCGGACGTGACGGCGACGGCGCCGCGCCGATCGGTGGCGAATGAGGCCAGTGTCGGAATGAGGCTGCGGACCGGTCGCTTCATCGCAGATCCCTTCAATAGCCGCCGCGCTGAATCGCCGCCGTCCGGATGATGGTTGGCGACGGCATGGGGATGAAGTTCGGCAGATTGAAGATGAACATGCCGGAGGCATCGTAGCTGACGGTCACGGAAAAGGTGCTGGTTGCGGGATCGGTCGCGGCGCCGGCAAGCGTCAGATCGTGAGCCGTCAAAAAGGGGTATTTCTCGACGTTCGTGGCGATGCTGCTTTGCGCGAGCGATTGGCGTTCGTCATCGGTCAGGCCGCCGATCGACGCGCGTGCCGCCTCCGCGGTGAGCTGCTGCAGCCCGTGAAGCAACGCGAAGTAACTGCCGTAGGCGAAGATGCCGATGAGCAGCACCAGAAACACCGGCATGATGATCGCGAATTCGACCGCGGAGGCGCCTCGCGTATCGGCGAAGAACAAGGGTGGGCGATGTTGTTTCATGGCGCGAGCTTTGCACGCGCCTGTTGCCCGTCAGTTTAGCGATTCATCCGAGATATTGAGTGTGTGCAGTTTTCTATGCCAGCGGCAATTTTGATCGCGCATCAGTTTCGCCGCGGTCATTCCGTCGCGTGGCCGTTGCGGTTGGCTTGTCGCGCACGAGGATGGCGTCGGAGCGAGGCGCAAGCCGGCGCAACAGCGCGAGAAGTTTGTCGAGTCCATCGGCTTCGAAACCACGCCGGATTTCGACGCCGGCGTCGGTCTGCCGGAGCTTCGGCAAATAATAATCGGAAGCGGCAATGAGCGGCGCCCGCAAAAGGCGCTTGGGCAACACCATCAGTCCGATGCCGGCAGCGACCGCAGCCATGCGCGATTGCAGATCGGCAGCGGCAAAGGCGACCCGGTACGAACTGCCGGCGCGCTCCACGGCCTCGACCGCCGACAGTTCGTCATAGTCGTCCGGCCATACGACCAGCGGCAGCGGCATGCCGGGGCTGAGGACGAAATCGGCCCGCCGGGCCCAGACCACTTCTTCCTGCCAGGCGAATTCGGTGTTGGCTTCGCGCTGCGGATTCATCAGCGAGAACACGATATCGAAGTAGCCGTCCGCCAGGCCTTTGACCAAGTCCATCGAGCGGTCGCAGTGGATGTACAGCGGCGGCAGCTTCTCCTCGGAGGCCAGCTCAAGAAAGCGCTCGGCGAAGAACACCGACAGGCCGAGCCGGATCGGCTGGCAATCGCGGGCGGCGCCGCCGATGGCCATGATCTGATCGTTGGCCTGGAGCAGCCGGCGGGCATGGGCGAGCACCAGCTTGCCGAGCGGGGTGAAATCCACCCCGCCGCCGGCCGTCTTGCTGAAGACGGCGCCGCCGACCACGGTCTGCAGTCGCTTCACCTGGGCGCTGATGGCCGGCTGGCTGAGATTGAGTCGGTCCCCGGCCTTGGAGAAGCTGCCCAGCTCCGCGATCGCCACCAGTGTACGCACGATTTCCGTCGGAATGTTCGTCGGCTGATGGCGTCGATGCACCGGCTACCTCCTATGGGTCGTTGTTCCATTTTCAAGAGAAAGCCGTGAATTACATATTACCACCGAATGCGAGAAATTTTATCAAAATCATTTTTTACGTGTTGAATACGGAACTTCCGCCAGCCCCAACAAACATAAAGAAATCTTTATATATGCGTTGCGGCCTCCGGCGGGGGCTGTTATAGGCACGCCATTCCACGAAACCCCGCCCGGGAAGGATCGCGCATGCCTATCGCCAGTGAATACATCGTCAAGGACATCGGCCTCGCCGATTTCGGCCGCAAGGAACTCTCGCTGGCCGAAACCGAAATGCCCGGCCTGATGGCGACCCGCGAGGAATACGGCCCGAAGCAGCCGCTCAAGGGCGCGCGCATCGCCGGCTCGCTGCACATGACGATCCAGACCGGCGTGCTGATCGAGACCCTCGTCGCGCTCGGCGCCGACGTGCGCTGGGTGTCCTGCAACATCTATTCGACCCAGGATCACGCCGCCGCCGCCATCGCCGCCGCCGGCGTGCCGGTGTTCGCCGTCAAGGGCGAGACGCTGAAAGACTACTGGGACTACACCGCCAAGCTGTTCGACTGGCATGGCGGCGGCTATCCGAACATGATCCTCGATGACGGCGGCGACGCCACGATGTACGTCCACCTCGGCCTCAAGGCCGAGAAGGGCGACACCGCGTTCCTCGACAAGCCGGGCTCGGAAGAAGAGGAAGTGTTCTTCGCCCTGCTCAAGAAGCAGCTCAAGGAAAAGCCGAAGGGCTACTTCCAGGCCATCGCCGACTCGATCAAGGGCGTCTCGGAAGAGACCACCACCGGCGTGCACCGTCTCTACGACATGCAGAAGGCCGGCACGCTGCTGTGGCCCGCCATCAACGTCAACGACTCGGTCACCAAGTCGAAGTTCGACAACCTCTATGGCTGCCGTGAATCGCTGGTGGACGGCATCCGCCGCGGCACCGACGTGATGATGTCGGGCAAGGTGGCGATGGTCGCCGGCTTCGGCGACGTCGGCAAGGGTTCGGCGGCCTCGCTGCGCCAGGCCGGCTGCCGCGTGATGGTCTCGGAAATCGATCCGATCTGCGCGCTGCAGGCGGCGATGGAAGGTTATCAGGTCGTCACGATGGAAGAAGCCGCGCCGCAGGCCGACATCTTCGTCACCGCGACCGGCAACAAGGACATCATCACGCTCGAGCACATGCGCGCGATGAAGGATCGCGCCATCGTCTGCAACATCGGCCACTTCGACAACGAGATCCAGATCGCCTCGCTGAAGAACCTGAAGTGGACCAACATCAAGCCGCAGGTGGACGAGATCACCTTCCCCGACGGCCACCGCATCATCATGCTGTCGGAAGGCCGCCTGGTGAACCTCGGCAACGCCATGGGCCACCCGTCTTTCGTGATGTCGGCGTCCTTCACCAACCAGACCTTGGCGCAGATCGAGCTGTGGGCGAACAACAAGGACGGCAAGTACAAGAAGGAAGTGTACGTGCTGCCGAAATCGCTCGACGAGAAGGTCGCTCGCCTGCATCTGGCCAAGATCGGCGTCAAGCTCACGGAGCTGAAGAAAGATCAGGCCGACTATATCGGCGTCAAGGTCGAGGGCCCGTTCAAGAGCGATCACTACCGCTACTAAGCGATCGGCATTTCGCCAAGGAAAAGGCCGGGCTCACGCTCGGCCTTTTTTATTTCCCCGCCGCGGCCGGGCCGAGCAGATCCACCCAGCGCCGCACGTCGATGGTCATCCAGATCATCCAGCCGAGCACGATGAAGGCGAGGAACGGCTTGACCACGCGATCAACCTCGAGCGCGCCATGGAAGGCGATGATCAGCACCGCGACGATCAACAGCCAGGCGCGCTGGTCATGCGTGTTGCGCTTGAGCAGCATCAGCGCGAGGCCGGCGAGCGTCGGCGTCAGCACCAGGAACGACAGGAATTCGTTACGCGGCCCGAACAGGTTGATGTAGCAGGCGGCATAGAGCGTCACCGCCACGGCGAAGACGACGATGTTGCCGTAGCGCGCGATGCGCCACACCAGCGCGAGGAAGCCGAGCGCGGCGGCGAGACGGATCACCGTCTGCAGCCCATGCGGCACCACGATGCCGAAGGTGTCGAGCATGGTGGCGAAGTCCGCCTGGTAGAGCCACTGCCCCGGCTCGACCGTGGTCAGCTGCTGCAGCTTGGCGATCCAGATGCGGTATTGCTCGGCGACATAGGCCGGATGGCCGAAGGCGAAAGGCAGCACCAGGGCGGCGACCAGAGCGAGCGTCAGCCAGATCCGCATCTTCGGCTGGGTCGCGCCGCACAGCAACAGCATCACCAGCGACAACGGCTTGATGACGATGCTGAAGAACAGCCACAGCGAGGCAACGATCCATTGCCGCTTGGCGATGGCCACCGCCGCCAGCATCATGAAGGCGGTCATGCCGACCTGCGCCTGCACGTATTTGAGATTGAACCAGGCGTTCGGAATGTTGAGCGCCAGCAGCAGGCCGGTGAGATTGATGACGTCGGCACGGCTCTGCTCCGGCAGCAGCAGGCGCATCATCGCATAGGCGGCCCAGGTCAGCAGCGCCGCCGAGATCGCCGCCGCGATCGCCGCGGCGACCACCGGTGAAAACATCGGCAGTGGCCCGAGCACCAAGACCGACACCGGCCAGTATAAATACTCGCCGAGCGTCGACATGTCGTAGACCTGCCCGCCGCTCCAGAAGCCGTGCGCGGCATTGAGGTAGGCCTGGAAGGTCGAGCCGAAACGGCGCGGATGCGTGCGCAGCAGGGTCGCGATCAGGAAGGCGATCCAGAGGCCCCAGCCGATCCACGGATAGCGCAGGAAGAACGCGGCGACGCGATCCTCGATGCGCAACAGGTTATCGTAGCTGAAGAAGCTCGCGGTCCCGCTTTTGGTATCCAAGGCCCTGCCCTCTCTTTACGGGCAAGCGCATATCACGACCGCGGCGGCACCACCATGACCGTATAACGTCGCGGCTCGGCGCCAGGCTGCCCCGGCGTCTGCACGATGGTGGTCTGGTTGGTCTGGAATGCCGCGCCGTCCATATCGGCCTTGGCGCGAGACAGACAGGCCTCGTCTCCGGCAAAGCAGATCTGCACCATGCCGGCCTGCCGCAAGGTCACCGGATCGGGTGGCACGATGAAACCGGGAACCAGCGCACGCGGCTTGTCGGCAGCATAGGCGGTTACCGGCAGCACGATATCGCCGTCGCCGCCGATATAGCGCAGCGGGTAAGGCACGATCTGGTGCCACAAGCGCTCCACCTCGCGCGCCAGCAAGGGCGCCTGAGCCGCCGCGCTCGGCGGCCCTTTGGGCAGGCCCTGCGCGGCGATGAAGGGCGACGCGGCGAGCAGGATCAGCGGCAGCGCCGCGGCGAAGATCGCAACGCGTTCACTGTCGACCGGGCGCCACGTCACCTCTTTCGGCGACAGCAACAGAATGGGCAGAAGGGCCCAGGCCGACATCGACCACAGCGACGTGATCTGCACGCCCGCGAGCACGGCGGCAATCGCCGGCAACAAGAGCGGGCCCCAGAAGGCCAGCGCCACCAGACGGCGGTCATCGACATTGTGCTTATCTTGCGGCCATGCCATCTCGCGCAAGGTCGCAACATTCACACGCGCCGCCACGAACACGATGATCGCCGGCAGTGCGACATAGCCGAACGAGCCGGCAAGATAGCCGAGCGCCGCGACGATGGTCGCACCGAACGAATTCGCCTCGTGCACGGCGGACGCATATTTGAACGTGGAGAAATCGTGCTCGATGAGCCAGATGACATGCGGCGCGATCAGCGCCGCGCCGACCGTCACGGTGAACCACGGCGCCGCCGACCGGAAATAAGCGCTGCGCCGCCGGTCGGCGAGCGCGGCAATGACCAGCCCGGCGACGAGAAAGATCGACCAGTATTTTCCGAGCATGGCGGCGGCGGCGAAGATGCCGGCGAAAGCCGCGGCGCGCGGGCTGCGCGTCGTGTAGGAGCGCAGGAAGAACAAGGTGGTGAGCGCCCACAGCGGCATCAGCACGGTGTTGACGTTGAACTTCAGCGCATGGAAGGAAAAGAACGGGATCAGCGTCATGATCGCCAGACCCGCGACGCGCTTCCGCAACGGCAGATACTCCGCCGACATCAGCCAGATCACCCACAGCGTAATAGCCGGCATCAACATCGCCAGCAGGTAGTAGGACCAGTTGGCAATCGGGACGAGCTGGAACCAGCCGCCGACCAGCCACGCGGCCAACGGCGGATGTTTGAGATAACCGAAGTCTAGATCGCGCGACCACGCGATGATTTCGGTCATGTCCGGATGGAAGCCGGCCGGCCCCTTGGTGATGACGCCATAGGCGGTCCACACCGCCGTATAGGCCATCAGTGCGAAGAACACCGTGACATTGGCGTTGTCCGGACCGGTGACGGAAGCGCGGAAGTTCCTGAGGAAGTGGACGAGGCGAAGCATGGGCCTGCCTATGCCACGGCGGACGGCGGGCGTCACGCCGCGTTTCCTTTCCTCTCTCCCCGCAGGTGTAGCTTCTCTTTTCCCTGCTCCGCGAAGCGGCCCCTCTTTCCCCTCCCCCCGCGGAGCGGTGGGGAGGGTCGGTGAGCATCGCTTTGCGATGCGAACCGGGGTGGGGGGACGGCCATTATAGAAAGAGCCCCCCACCCCTGACCCCTCCCCGCCACTCGCTGCGCTCGTGTGGGGAGGGGAAAATTCGCTCACACTTCCTTGAAATAAAAACTCGTCGCCGTCGGAATGCCGAGAGTCGAAAGCGCATGGCCCGGCACGATGCCGAATTGCGTCCAGCCGCAGCTTGAATAGAGCAGATCGCCGGACGAGCCTGTCGTCGTATCGAGCATCAGCAGGGTGCGGCCTTTGGCCCGGGCGAGCGCCTCGACGGCGTCGAGCAGTTTGCGGCCGAGGCCCTGCCGCCGCAGCATTGAGAGCACCAGCATCTTGCCGACATCGGCGCGGTGCGGCTGGTTCGGCTGCGGCGCCAGTGTCAGCACCACGGTGCCGACCAGCCGCTCGCCATCATCCGCAACGATAAGATGCCGGCTGCCATCGGCGATGCCGGGAATCTGCCCGCGCCAGAATGCCTCCGCCTCGCCCTGCGTGAAGCCGGCAAGGAAATTCACCGACGCGCCGCCCTCCACTGCATCGCACAGGATAACGCCGAGCTCGGCGATCCGCCGCGCCGCTTCGCCCGCATCGAGTTCGCGAATGACAATGCCGCTCATGCTCTCATCCCCTTCACGAACGCTGCGCGACCACGACCAGGTAATGCGCCGTCTTGGTCCCCGGATTGTGGAACGACACCGGCTGACCGAGATGCATGTGCAGGCAATCCCCGGTCTCGAGACGATGCGTGGTGTCACCGACCGTGATGTCCATGCGGCCGGCGAGCAGCACAATCTGCTGATCCAGCGCCGGCGTGCGCGAGGATTCCATCGTCACGGTAGCGCCGGGCGGAAACTCGACCTCGACGATATCGGCGGCTGCGCCGCTATTCGGCGGCGTCACGACGCGCCGCACATAGCCGCTGCCGGGGTCGCGCCACAGCGCCTGCTCGGCGCGGCGGGCCAAAGGCGAAGCCGCGCGCTCGGTCTCGGCAAACAGCGCCGACAGCGTGACATCGAGGCCGGCGCAGACCCGGGCGAGCAACTGCGCGGTCGGGTTCGATTCGCCGCGCTCGATGCGCGACAGCATGGCGCGGCTGACGCCGGATTTGTCCGCCAGCGCTTCCAGCGTCAGGCCGCGGGCGGCCCGTAACGCCTTGATCCGCTCGCCAATGGCGCGGTCCAGGGGATCGATGGCAGCGTCGGCCTGTTCCATTATCTGATCATATGATTCCATTATATTAGAATCAAGCCAGCGAACCCGCCGTTAACGCCGGCCCGGCACATTGTCGCGCCATGGCCCAGCAGATCCTTGAGAAACCGCTCAATCCGACGCCGGTCGTTGACGCGCCCGCGCTGGCGCCGACGGCCGAGCCCGCGCCTGAACTCACCGTCGTCCTGCCGGCCTTCAACGAGCGCGCCAATATCCCGATCATGGTCGAGCGTCTGACGCGCGCCCTCGATGGCATCGACTGGGAAGTGATCGTCGTCGATGACAATTCGCCGGACGGCACCAGCGCCGTCACCCGTGCCTTTGGCGCCCAGGACCGCCGCGTCCGCTGCATCCGCCGTGTCGGCCGCCGCGGCCTCGCCGGCGCCTGCATCGAGGGCATGCTGGCGTCGCAGGCGGCTTACGTCGCGGTGATGGATGCCGACGGCCAGCATGACGAGACCGTTCTGGCGCGGATGGTCGCGACCTTGCGCGGCGGCAACACCGATCTGGTCGTCGCCTCGCGCTATATCGACGGCACCACCGACACCGGTTTTTCCGCCGGCCGCGCCAAGGCCAGCCAGTGGTCCACGGCGCTGGCGCGGAAGCTTCTGAAGGTCGAATTGACCGATCCGATGAGCGGCTTTTTCATGCTCCGCCGCGAGGTCATCGACGACCTGGCGCCGAAACTGTCCACGCAAGGCTTCAAGATCCTGCTCGATATTGCCGCGACCGGCCGCGACTTTCTGCGCACCACGGAGCTTCCTTACGTGTTCGGCGCGCGGCTCGCCGGCGAGAGCAAGCTGGATGCCCGCGTCGCCCTCGACTTCGGCCAGCTCCTGCTCGCCAAACTGACCAACGACGCGGTGTCGTACCGCTTCGTGCTGTTCTGTCTGGTTGGCGCCACCGGCATCGGCGCGCATATGGCGACCTTGGCCGCTCTGCACGGCGTCGGCGTGCCGGGCTTCGGCCTGCAGCAGACCATCGCCACCATGGTCGCGATCGCCTGGAACTACGTGTTCAATAACGCCTACACCTACCGCGACCAGCGCCTGACCGGCTGGGCCTTCGTCCGCGGCCTCGTCGAATTCCAGCTGATCTGCTCGGTCGGGGCGATTTCCAACATCGGCGTCGCCAGCCTGATCTACGCCGGCAGCCCGAGCTGGTGGATTGCGGGATTGGGTGGAGCGGTAATGGGAGCGGTGTGGAATTACACCGTTTCCGCCGCCGTGGTCTGGAAGGCGCACTAAACTGTCGCCGTTCCGGGCCCGGTCCTTCGGACCGTCCCGGAATGGCAAAGAAGTCGCCTTGATGGCCCCGGATTCGGGTGTTATCTCGCGGCCATGACGTCCGTCCCCATCCAGAATATCCGCAATTTCTCCATCGTCGCCCACATCGACCATGGCAAATCGACGCTGGCCGACCGGCTGATCCAGCTGACCGGCGGCCTCGACGCGCGCGAAATGGCCGGCAAGGAGCAGGTTCTCGACAATATGGAGATCGAGAAGGAGCGCGGCATTACCATCAAGGCGCAAACCGTGCGCCTGAACTACAAGGCCAAGGACGGCAAGAATTACGTCCTCAATCTGATGGACACCCCCGGCCATGTCGACTTCGCCTATGAGGTGAACCGCTCGCTGGCCGCCTGCGAGGGTTCGCTCCTCGTCGTCGATGCCTCGCAGGGCGTCGAAGCGCAGACGCTCGCCAACGTCTATCACGCGCTCGATGCCGGCCACGAGATCGTGCCGGTGCTCAACAAGATCGACCTGCCGGCCGCCGAGCCGGAGAAGATCAAGAAGCAGATCGAGGACGTCATCGGCCTCGATGCCTCGGACGCCATCGGCATCTCGGCCAAGACCGGCCTCAACATCGATCAGGTGCTGGAAGCGATCGTCACCAAGCTGCCGCCGCCGAAGGGCGACCGCTCGGCGCCGCTCAAGGCGCTGCTGGTCGATAGCTGGTACGATGCCTATCTCGGCGTCGTCGTTCTGGTGCGCGTCGTCGATGGCTCGCTCAAGAAGGGCCAGCGCATCCGCATGATCGGCATCGAGTCGCACTACGAAGTGGACCGTGTCGGCGTGTTCCTGCCGAAGCTGACGCCGGTGGACGAACTCGGCCCCGGCGAAATCGGCATGCTTACCGCCTCGATCAAGGAAGTGGCGGACACGCGCGTCGGCGACACCATTACCGACGAGCGCAACCCGAACGACGATCCCCTGCCTGGCTTCAAGCCGGCGATCCCGGTGGTGTTCTGCGGCCTGTTCCCGGTGGACGCCGCCGACTTCGAGGCACTGCGCGCCGCCATGGGCAAGCTGCGCCTCAACGATGCCTCGTTCACCTTCGAAATGGAAACCTCGGCCGCGCTCGGCTTCGGCTTCCGTTGCGGCTTCCTCGGCCTCTTGCATCTTGAGATCATCCAGGAGCGGCTGGAGCGCGAATTCAATCTCGACCTGATCGCGACCGCGCCGTCGGTCATCTACAAGATGAACCTGCGCGACGGCACGCAGATCGAACTGCACAACCCCGTCGACATGCCGGACGTGATGCAGATCCTCGAAATCGAGGAGCCGTGGATCGAAGCGACGATCCTCACGCCCGACGAATATCTCGGCGCCGTGCTCAAGCTGTGTCAGGACCGTCGCGGCACGCAGAAGGAGCTGACCTATGTCGGCTCGCGCGCCATGGTGAAGTACGACCTGCCGCTCAACGAAGTCGTGTTCGATTTCTACGACCGGCTCAAATCGGTATCGAAGGGCTATGCTTCGTTCGATTATCACCTCACCGATTACAAGGTGTCCGATCTCGTCAAGATGTCGATCCTGGTCAACGACGAAGCGGTCGACGCGCTGTCGATGCTGGTCCACCGCACGCGCGCCGAGACGCGCGGCCGCGGCATGGTCGAGAAGCTGAAGGAGCTGATCCCGCCGCACATGTTCCAGGTGCCGATCCAGGCCGCCATCGGCGGCAAGATCATCGCCCGCGAAACCGTACGCGCCTTGCGCAAGGACGTGACCGCCAAGTGCTACGGCGGCGACGCCACGCGCAAGCGCAAGCTTCTGGACAAGCAGAAGAAGGGCAAGAAGAAGATGCGCCAGTACGGCAAGGTGGACATTCCGCAGGAAGCGTTCATCGCCGCGCTGAAGGTGGATGTCTGACGCGAGGCGGCCCCATGTGGCGGCCGATGACGCGAGCCGATCTGGCGGCGGTGGCGCACATCGCCGCCGAGGTCCATCCCGATTATCCCGAAGACGCGGCCGTCTTTGAAGAACGCCTCAGGCTGTATCCGGCGGGATGCCACGTTCATGCCGCTGGCGCCGCCATCACCGGCTACATCCTCAGCCATCCCTGGCTTGACCGACAGCCCCCGGCGCTGAACACGCTGCTCGGCGCCATTCCGGCGAACGCCGACACTTATTACATCCACGACATCGCCTTGCTGCGCCAAAGCCGCGGCCAGGACGCGGCCCGCGCGATCCTGAACCAAATCATCGCACTGGCGCGCCAATCCGGCTTCAAGAACCTGTCGCTGATCGCGGTGAACGGCTCCGCCGTGTTCTGGCGCAAGCACGGCTTTGAAATCGTGCAGGACGCTGCGCTGGATGAGAAGCTGAAGAGCTACGACGCACAGGCGCGATTCATGCGGCTCGATCTTTCGACGCGGCACGGAGATACATAAGCCTACGAGGCGCTTTCTCCGCCCAAGCGGCTCTGCCCCGCGTTACGAATGTCGTTCGCAGCCACCTCCTCAATCTCCTTCCAGAATTTCTCGTTGCCTTTCTTGGTCACGCACACCTTGATGCGGTGCGGCGGCGGGCCGTGCTGGCAGCTATGCGCAAGTCGGCCGGCGATCATGGCGTCGCACCAGACATAGCCGTGCAGATAGCGCCGATTGGCCTTGTTTCCGATCCCACCGCTGTATCTGGACTTGTGCCATTCGCTCACTTCCGCGAGCCGATAGGCAGCGTGACGATGATCGTCGAACTGCCGCCGGACCCAGACGACAGGGCCGGGCTCCGCCGCAAGCGCCGCCAGATCGCGGTCGCGGCGGCGATCCTCTTTCGTCTTGAACAGCGCGCGCTTCGCAACAAAGGAAGGATGCAGTTGCACATAGGGGATGCAGATATTTGGGCCGGCGCCCGTCGCCGCGAGCATGAGATCGAACGGGTCGGCGCCGGTCGCGATGGCGCGCTCGATGGCGTCGCCCGCCACCCGCAGCAGTCGCGCTTTTCTCTCGGCCTTGGTTTCCACCTGTCGACTATAGCGGCTGAGCGCCCGAGGCGCGAGCGCAGCGCACCTCACCGCACCGCACGATTGACGCTGCTTCCGCCGCTCGGCCACACTGCCTGAAAATCAAAACAGGTTCGGGAGGATTGATATGCTGAGCAACGACGATCTGGCGCGGGCGAAGGACAAGCTCTACACCCCCGTGCTCTCCGATGTGCTCGACGGCCTCGGCCATTCATCGCAGGCGATGACGCCGAACATCCGCCCGCTCGACGACACGCAGGTGCTCATCGGCCGCGCCCGCACCGGCGCCTATATGGCGGTCGCCGACGCGGGCCCCGATGGCGAGAATCCCTACGAACTCGAGATCAGGCTGATCGACGACATCAAGCCCGGCGAAATCCCCGTGCTCGGCTGCGCCGGCAATCTCACCATCGCCCCCTGGGGCGAACTGCTCACCACCGCGACGAAAATGCGCGGCGGGGTGGGCTGCGTCACCGACGGGCTCACGCGCGACGTGCGCTTCATCCGCGCCATGAAGTTTCCGGTGTTCTGCGGCGGCATCGGCCCGCTCGACTCGCGCGGCCGCGGCAAGATGCTGGAGATCGACCGCCCGATGCTGTGCGGCGGCGTGAGGGTGCGCTCGGGCGACATCGTGTTCGGCGATGTCGATGGCGTCGTGGTCATCCCGCGCGAGATCGAGGACAAGGTGTTCGAAGCCGCGTTCAGGAAGGTCGAGGGCGAGAACCGCTCGCGCGACGAGCTGCTGCAGGGCCGGCTGCTCGCGGATGTCTATGCGAAGTACGGGATCTTGTGAGGCGACGAGAAATCTGTAGCCCGGATGGAGCCAACGGGTCGGCGCGTAGCGCCGCCCGACGGCGAAATCCGGGACTTATCGCAAGCCGGCCCCGCATTTCGCTCCGCTCCATGCGGGCTACAAGAAGATTACTGACTCGCCACGAGATTGAGCTTCTGCAACAGCTCACCCCACTTGGCGGTCTCAGCTTTCATGAAGGCGCTGGTGGCGGCCGGGCTGAGCGGCGGCGTCATCGGCATCAGCCCCATCGTCTCGATACGGCTGACGATCGTCGGGTCCTTGAAGGCTTCGGCCATCGCCGCCGACAACGCATCAATGATCGGCTGCGGCGTCTTGGCGGGCGCCACGATGGCGTGCCACGACACCGCTTCGAAATCCGGCGCGCCGATTACTTCAGCGATGGTCGGCACGTCTGGCAGCTGCGGCAACCGCGCCGACGAACTGACGCCGAGCGCCCGCAGTTTGCCGTCCTTGATCAGCGGGATGGCGACGGACGGATCGGAGAACGCCAGATCGACATGCCGGGCCGCGACGTCGCCGACAGCCTGCGGCCAGTTGCCCTTGTACGGCACGTGGTTGAGATCGATGCCGAGCTTCATCTTCAGGAGTTCGCCGGCCAGATGCGGCGCCAGGGCGACGCCGGATGAGGCGTAGGTGATCTTGCCCGGCTCGGCCTTCGCCGCCTTGGTCAATTCCGGCAATGATTTGATCGGCGATTGCGCGCTGGTGACGAGGATGAACGGCGTCTTCAGGTAAACCGCGATGGGCGCGAAATCTTTCGCGGCATCGTAAGGCAGCGACTTGAAGAAGATATTGTTGATCGCGAACACGCCGCTGGAGGCAACGAACAATGTGCGGCCATCCGGCTGCGCGCGGGAGACGAATTCCGCGGCGACGTTGCCGGCCGCGGCGCCGCGGTTTTCGACGATGAACGGCTTGCCGAACCGCGTCGACAGCGCCTGCCCGTAAAGGCGGGTGATGACATCCATCGCCGAGCCGGCGCCCAGCCCGACCACGACCGTGACATTGCCGGATGGATAATCGTTCGCGCGCGTCGGCGCGGCGGCGCCGAATGCCAGCAGACACAACGCAGCCAGAAATGAAGCCCTGATGGCCCTCATCATTGTCTCCCCCAATTTATGTTTTTTACTTTTGTTGCACTTATGAGCTTAGCACGGCGGACGATGCCTCAACATCGCATCGCAGGCCACAACGGCAGGCTGTATCCGAAGGCCGGCGGGCGTCAGATCCCGCGCATCAGGCCGCCATCCACCTTCAGGTTCTGCCCGGTGATGTAGCCGGCGCCGTCGGAGACGAGGAACGCCACTGTGGCGGCGATCTCCTCGGCCTTGCCGTAGCGCTGCATGGGCACGCTGTCGCGCCGCGCGTCCTGCTGCGGCAGGCTGTCGATCCAACCCGGCAGCACATTGTTCATGCGCACATTGCTGGCGGCGTACTGATCGGCGAACAGTTTGGTGAAGGCGGCGAGTCCGGCACGAAACACACCGGAGGTCGGAAACATCGGGCTCGGCTCGAAGGCCCAGGCAGTCGAGATGTTGACGATCGCGCCCTTCTTCTGCGCCGCCATGATCGGCGCCACCAGCCGCGCCGGGCGGATCGCACTCAGGAGGTACACGTCCATGCCGGTGTGCCACTGCTCGTCGGTGATTTTCAGAATCTCGTCGCGCGGCCCGTGGCCGGCGCTGTTGACCAGCGCATCGACGCGGCCCCACTTCGCCATGGTTTCATCGACCAGACGCTTCACATCGTCGTTGGACTGGTTGGAGCCGGTGACGCCGATGCCGCCCAGCTCCCTGGCCAGCGCCTCGCCCTTGCCCGACGACGACAGGATCGCGACCTTGTAGCCCTCCGCGGCCAGCTTCCTCGCGCAGGCCGCGCCCATGCCGCTGCCGCCCGCCGTTACGATCGCCACCTTCATCGATGCACTCCCGGATTCGAATGGAGCGCGATCATGGAGAGAGGCGATGCATCGCGCAATGCGGCCCGCGTCACCTGACCGTCCTCTTGACGTCATTCCTATATTGTGGCAATATTCCTTGCCCTCGCTTCCTCCCACCGTCTCGAGCGGTGGGGCGGCAAGCGGAGGCCGGTGCGCCGACAATGCGCATCGGTGATGGAGCGTCGGGAGGCCCAGCCGGTTCAGCTGAACCGGCGCGTGCTCTCGCAAAGCACGCTCGGCGGGCCCGATCGCAAGGGACTCCGCCATCTGGGGGCCTCGCAAGCCCCCTGGCGCCTCCCGAGGCTCCATTAAAACAAACCGGGATGCCGGCGCCCCCGCGCCGCTCAAACAACAGGGGCGATCTTGCGCGTCTACTTCGTTCGTCGTCCACCGCGAAGGCGGAGGATCTAGCGCTTGACGGATTCCGTCAGCAAGCAATAGCTGGATCGTCCGCCTTCGCGGACGATGACACCGAGGAAGCCTCATGCCCACCAAGCCGACCGCCGATTTCTCGAACTTCGACGCGCTCGACATTCGCGTCGGCCGCATCGTCAAGGTCGAGGACGCCCAGACGAAGAAGCCGACTTATCGCATGACCATCGACTTCGGCGGCGACATCGGCACCAAGGTGTCGTGCGGCGCCTATCGCAATTATCCGAAGGAAGCGCTGCTCGGCCGTCAGGTGCTGGCGGTGGTCAACTTTGCGCCGCGCAAGATGGGACCTGAAATATCGGAGGTGCTGACGCTCGGCGTACCTGGCGACGATGGCGCAACGATCTTCGTGACTCCGCAGCAGGAGGTCGAACTCGGCGTCTCGCTGTTCTGACCCCGCATGATCCCGAAAAGTGGCCACCCGTTTTCGAACAAGATCATGCGGCCATGAACAAGGAACGCTTCACTTTGCCGCGCGTTGCGCGAATGGGGAACGAACGCAGGAGAAGAACCATGCCACGCGGCAGCAAGGCGGCTTATACGTCAAAGCAGAAACGCAAGGCCGAGCACATCGAAGAAGGTTACGAGAAGCGCGGCACCTCGAAGAAGGAAGCCGAGCGCCGCGCCTGGGCCACGGTGAACAAGGAATCAGGCGGCGGCAAGAAGTCGGGCTCTGGCCGCGGCAAGAAGGAAAGCCACGCCTCATCGCGCAAAGGCGGCAAATTGGGCGGCCGCGCTTCGGCCGCACGCTCCAAGGCAGCGCGCTCGCGTTCGGCCAAGAAGGCAGCGGCGACGCGCAAGCGCCGCGCGAATTGATACTCGGTTTTCCGCTCGTCCCCGCGAAAGCGGGGACCCAGAAAACGATCAGGCTCCAGAATTGCGACTCCTGGATTCCCGCTTTCGCGGGATGAACGGAGTCCGGGGTCGTCGCCCTCTGCCTGTCTAGAAATCGTCCCACTGTGCCGCACGGCGCGATCGTGCCCTCGGCGGCTCAATGAAGATTTCCTCGAAGGTCTCGTGCTGCGGCGCCACGCGGCGGCGCATGATCGGCTCTTCAACAATGACGCGCTTGCGCGGGCGGAACTCGACCGTGCGCGCGCCGCGTTGCTGGCGCGATTCCGGCGCGGCGCCGGGACGGCTGCCGATGATGTCGATGCGCACGGCGCCGGGATTGCGCTTCACGAGATCGAACAGCACCGCGGCGTTCTTGGGATGCAGGCGGATGCAGCCGTGCGAGGCCGGGCGGCCGAGCCGCGAAATCTCGTTGCTGCCGTGAATGGCATAGCCGCCGGCGAAAAAGATCGAGTACGGCATCGGCGACCAGTCGTATTTGCGCGAATACCATTGCCGCTCGAGGCGTTGCGGCCGGTAGGTGCCATTCGGCGTGTTGTAACCCCAGCGCGCGGTCGAAACCGGCCAGCGATATTGCATCGTGCCGTCGACTTCGACGGTCAGCTCCTGCGTCGTTTTGTTGACGGTGACGAGGACTCCCGCCTGCGCCGCATGAGCGGCGAGCGACAGCGCAAGCGCGAACAAAGTGGCAGCCAGACGACGCATTACAAAACTCCCGGCGCCTGTTTACTGTACTCAAGGCCGGCACCGGGCGGCCATTACTAAATTTGGTTAGCGCAGAATACCGTATTTGCGGTCGAGGCTGCGCAGCCAGGCCTCGCGCCCGCGCAGCACCTCGGCGTCGCTGCCGACCGACGTGAATTTCTCAGCGCGAACCGGCCGGGCCTGCCGCGCCATCACAGGTTTGACGTTCGCAGGCCGCGCCATATCGGGCTTGGCGACCGGCAACGCGACCGGCGCCTCATCCTGGGACAGCGCAGCGGTGGTCAACACCGCGGGTTTCGCCAGCGGCAGCACATCCGGCGTCACCGTTACCTGAATGACGTCGTCGTCGGTGGCGCTGGCCAGCGCCGCGGCGGCATCGGCCGGTTTTTCGATCGCGGCCATCGGCGTATCGGCCGGATAATCCTGCTTCGGCAGCGGTCCGTTGACGACCACGATGCGCGCATTGGCCCGGCCGCGCTCGCGTACCATGGCGAACAGGGTCGCGGCGTTTTCCTTGCTCAGACGCACGCAGCCATGCGAGGCGCGGCGGCCGAGTTTCTTCTCCTCGGTGGTGCCGTGCATCGCATAACCCCGATAGAAGAAGATCGAATGCGGCATCGGCGCCCAGTCGTATTTGCGCGAGTACCAGTTCTTTTCCAGGCGCACCGGACGGAATTTGCCGGCCGGGGTATCGAAGCCGCTGCGACCGGTCGAGACCGGCCAACGATAGCGCTCGGCGCCGTCGACCGCGACAGCCACGCGCTGCTGCGCCTTGCTGATCGTGATGACGATCTCCGCCCGCGCGGCGGATGTCGCGAGGCTCAGGAGGGCGGCGGCGATGACGGCAGCGCTGAGACCACGCATGGCAATTCCGATCGGCAGGGGCCTAAGGTCTGCGCAGGATCGCCGATCGGGGCCGGGGTTGTAAAGCTTTGGTTAACCATAAAAGTGGCTGATGTTGTTCGGGTTTCGGTGGCGCGCTCCGCTGGACCGGGCCAGCTGCGGCTTAAACCATGCCACGCAATTAACCTGACAGGCCGGCGCCAAATCGCTTAAATCGCCGCGTCATGACATCCCGCGCAGCCATCATCGGTGCCGGCTTCACGCTGCTCATTGCCGGCGCGTTCGCCGTTGCGCAGACGCTCGAGGGCGCGCCGTCCTCCGATTCCCCAGTGGCCAAGCCTCCGGCCGTGATCGCGCCTTGGAGCGCTCCGCCCGCGCCTGCGCCTGCGCCTGAATCATCAGCCGTTGTCGCGCCTACGCAGCCGGCCGAGGCGGCCAAACCCGCCGTGCCCGAGCCAGGGCCGGCTCCGGTGGCTAAGGCACCCGCGACAGAGACACCCGCGCCTGCCATTGCCGCCCCCGCGCCTCTGCCGCCGGAAAAGCCGGTGATCTCCAGCAAGAAAGACGAAATCCCGGCCAAGCAGCTATTCTCGGCGGAGAAACTGCCGAGCCTCGGCAAGGCGATGGCTATCGGCTACTACCCGCGAGGGTGTCTGCAGGGCGGTGTCGCGCTGCCGATCAACGGCCCGACCTGGCAGGTCATGCGCCTGTCGCGCAACCGCAACTGGGGGCACCCGAGCCTCGTCAATTTCCTCGAAAAATTCGCCCCCGCCGCCGCCAAGGCCACCGGCTGGAAAGGCATTCTCATCGGCGACATGGCGCAGCCGCGCGGAGGCCCGACCCCGACCGGCCATGTCAGCCACCAGACCGGGCTCGATGTCGACATCTGGTTCATGCCGATGCCCGGCCACACTTTGTCGAACGACGAGCGCGAGAAGGTGTCCGCGATCAATCTCGTCGCCGCCGACTGGAAGAGCGTCAACGCGAAGACCTGGACCCCGCAGCATTATGACTTCATCCGCGTCGCCGCGCAGCAACCCGGCGTCGAGCGCGTGCTGGTCAACGCCGCGATCAAGAAGGAAATGTGCCGGATGCAGGGCGCCAAGCATCCGGAGTGGATGGAGAAGGTGCGGCCCTGGTACGCGCATCACGACCATATTCATGTGCGCCTCGAATGCCCGGCGGATTCGCCGAACTGCCGTGCCCAGCCCTCGGTGCCGGACAGCGACGGCTGCGGCGCTGCGCTCGACTACTGGTTATCCGACAAGGTCCTGAAACCGAAGCCCAAGCCGGCGGACGGCAAGCCCACCAAGCCCCCTCGCCCCATCACGCTCGCGGACATGCCGCCGGCCTGCAAGACCGTGCTCGCCGCGCCGGCAAAAGGCGGCGAGTAGCGCTTACTCCACCGGCAATACGTTGGTGTACTTCACCTGCTCCAGCGCGAAACTCGACTCGATCGAGGCGATGCCGTCGAGCCGCGTCAGCTTGGTCTTGAGAAAGCGCTCGTAGCTCGGCAAATCCGGCACGACGACGCGCAACAGATAGTCGCGTTGCCCGGTCATCAGGTAACACTCCAGCACTTCCGGCCAGCGCGAGATGGTCTTGCCGAAGCGCTCCAGCATTTCCTCGCGCTGCTTGTCGAGCTTGATCGATATGAACACGCTGACCGGCAAGCCAACCGCGCGCTGGTCGAGCACGGCGACGTAGCGGTTGATGACCCCGGCTTTCTCCAGAAGCCGCACGCGCCGCAGGCACGGCGACGGCGACAGCCCGACCTGCGCGGCCAGATCATTGATGCTCATGCGGCCGTCGGACTGCAGCAGATTGAGGATCTTGCGGTCGATCGGGTCGAGTTTCGTGAATGGCATATGTTGCCTTTCCAACGCATTTTCTTGGCATAAGTCACCAATATTGACCCTAGAGATAGCGCAATTTGGCAGCCATCGCCATGGCGAAAGGCGCACACTTACACCTCGCCGTCCCCGCGAAAGCGGGGCCCCATACGCCCCAGCCTCTCGTTATTGCTGGGATTATGGGTCCCGCTTTCGCGGGGACGACAGAACAACGCGACCGCAGGAAGCGACCATGACCGGCAAGCTCGACAATTTATCCGCGCTCGAGCGAAAGGTGCTCTGGCTCGCCAGTTGGACTATTCACAATGCCAACCACATCCGCCAGAACAGCGACGGCTTAAAGGTCGGCGGCCATCAGGCCTCGTCCGCCTCGCTCGCGACCATCATGACCGCGCTGTATTTCGACGTGCTGCGGCCGCAGGATCGCGTTGCGGTGAAGCCGCACGCGTCGCCCAACTTCCATGCCATTCAATATCTGTTCGGCAAGCAGACGCAGGACAAACTCGAAAACTTCCGCGGCTACAAGGGTGCGCAGAGCTATCCCTCGCGGACCAAGGACACGGACGACGTCGATTTCTCGACCGGCTCAGTCGGCCTCGGCGTCGCGCAGACCTTGTTCTCGTCGCTGACGCAGGATTACGTCCGTGCCCATGGCTGGGGCAAGGATCGCCCCGAAGGCCGCATGGTGGCGCTGGTCGGCGACGCCGAACTCGACGAAGGCAACATCTTCGAGGCCATGCTCGATGGCTGGAAGCAGGGCCTGCGCAATTGCTGGTGGGTCATCGACTACAACCGCCAGAGTCTCGACGCCGTGGTGCGCGAAGGCCTGTGGGAGCGCTACGAGCAACTGTTCAAGAATTTCGGCTGGAACGTCGCCATCGTGAAGTATGGCTCGCTGCAGCAGGCCGCGTTCAAGGAGCCGGGCGGCGACAAGCTCAAGCAATGGATCGACACCTGCCCGAACCCGCTCTATTCGGCGCTGGTGTTTGCCGGCGGCGCCGCCTGGCGCAAGCGCCTCAATGACGAGATCGGCGATCAGGGCGTCGTGTCGAAACTGATCGCCAGCCGCAGCGACGACGATCTCGCCGCGCTGATGAACAATCTCGGCGGCCACGATCTGCCGGCCTTGCTGGAGGCCTTCCACGGCGCCGATCCGGAAAGGCCCACCTGCTTCATCTGCTACACGGTGAAGGGCTTCGGCCTGCCGATGGCCGGGCACAAGGACAATCATGCAGGCCTGATGACGCCGGCGCAGATGGAGACCTTCCGCGCCAAAATGAAAGTGCGTCCGGGCCATGAGTGGGACAAGTTCGAAGGCCTCGACAACACCGAGGCTTTGCAGGCTTTTCTCGACAAGGTGCCGTTCGCATCGGGTGGCGAGCGCCGCCTGACCGCGCCGGCCATTCCGGTACCGGACACGCTCAGTGTCGCGATCCAGCCGGTGATGGCGACGCAAACCGGCTTTGGCGCCATCCTCCACGAGATCGGCCGCGGCGACGACGAATTCGCGAAGCGCATCGTCACGACGTCGCCGGACGTCACGGTTTCGACCAATCTCGGCCCGTGGGTGAACCGGCGCGGCCTGTTTGCGCGCGAGGCCATGGCCGACACCTTCAAGAGCGAGCAGATTCCCTCGACCTTCAATTGGGAGTTCTCGCCGAAGGGCCAGCACGTCGAACTGGGCATCGCCGAGTCGAACCTGTTCATCAATCTCTCGGCGCTCGGCCTATCGCATTCGATCAACGGCGTGCGGCTGCTGCCGATCGGCACCTTGTACGATCCGTTCATTGCCCGCGGTCTCGATCAGCTCAATTACGGCTGCTACCAGGATTCGCGCTTTATGGTAGTCGCGACGCCATCCGGCATCACGCTCGCCGGTGAAGGCGGCGCGCATCAATCCATCGCCCAGCCGCTGATCGGCATGGCGCAGGACGGCCTTGCTACGTTCGAGCCGGCTTTTGTCGATGAGCTCGCCACGATCATGCGCTGGTCGTTCGACTACATGCAGAAGGACGGCAAGGACGCCGAAGCCTCCGAACAGAGTTGGCTGCGTGATGAAAGCGGTGGCTCGGTCTATTTGCGGCTGTCGACGCGGCCGATCGAGCAGATCAAACGCGACATGACGCCTGACCTTAAGCAGCAGATCATCGACGGCGCCTATTGGCTGCGCGAGCCGGGACCGAACTGTCAGGTGATCATCGCCTATACCGGCGCCATCGCCCCGGAGGCCATCGCCGCCGTCGGCCTCATGGCGGAAGACCGCCGCGACATCGGCCTGCTTGCGGTCACGTCAGCCGACCGTCTCAACGCCGGCTGGACGGCCGCGCAACGCGCCAGAGAACGCGGCCTCGTTCATGCGCGCTCGCATATCGAACGCCTGCTCGGCAACCTGCCGCCCCATTGCGGCATTGTGAGCGTTGTCGATGGCCATCCCGCAACGTTGGCCTGGCTCGGCGCCGTGCTCGGCCATCGCACCCGCGCGCTCGGTGTCGAGCACTTCGGCCAGACCGGCACCTTGGCCGACCTCTACAGGCACTACGGCATCGACACCAATTCGATCATCGCCGCGGCGGAAGCGATCGCTCCGGGCCGGCCGATGCGTTATTTGAAGGCGTTGTAAGGGGCGGCGACTCAATGCAGCCGCTCATTCCCGCGCAAGCGGGAATCCAGTTCTTCCGCCTCATCCGCGGCTTAATCTGGATCCCCGCTTCCGCGGGGATGAGTGGAGCGTAAGCCCGGGCCTTCGAGTCCCGCTCATTCCCGCGGAAGCGGGAATCCAGCGATTCTTCTAGCTCGACATCTCGTCGCCCAGATCGTGCCACGACGGATTTTCCTTCTCGATCAATTCGAGCTTCCAGGACCGATTCCATTTCTTGATCTGACGCTCGCGGACGAATGCAGATTCGCGCGATTCATGGACCTCAAGCCAAACCAGCATCTTGATGGAGTAGCGCTGGGTAAAGCCCTTGATGATACCGTTTCTGTGTTGCCACACGCGTTTCACAAGATCGTCAGTGAGCCCAACGTAGAGCGTGCCGTTGGGCTTATTCGCGAGCATGTACACGTAGAAGGCCATGCGTGTTGCTCCTGGATCCCCGCTTCCGCGGGGATGAGCGGATGCTGATGCGCCTACTTCCCATCCTCCAGCACCATCGCCGCGCCTTTCTCGGCGATCATCATGGTCGGCGAATTCGTATTGCCGCTCGTGATCGACGGCATGATCGAGGCGTCGATGACGCGCAAGCCATCCACGCCGATGACGCGCAGGCGCGCGTCCACCACGGCGCGCGGATCGTCCTCACGGCCCATCTTGGCGGTACCGACCGGATGGAAGATCGTGGTGCCGATATTGCCGGCCGCCTTCGCCAGCGCCGCCTCATCATCGCTGCGCACGCTCTCGCCCGGCAGATATTCGACCGGCTGATATTGCTTCAGCGACGGCTGCGAAACGATGGCGCGGGTGACGCGGATGGAGTCCGCGGCCACGCGGCGGTCCTCCTCGGTGGACAGATAATGCGGCGCGATGGCCGGCGCCTGCGATGGATCGGCCGATTTCAGCGTCACCGTGCCGCGCGACGTCGGGCGCAGGTTGGCGACGCTCGCCGTGAAGGCCGGAAACGCATGCAGCGGATCGCCGAACTTCTCCAGCGACAAAGGCTGCACGTGATACTGGATGTTGGCGCGGTCCTGCGCCTTGTCGGATTTGGTGAAGCACCCAAGCTGCGACGGCGCCATGGTCATCGGGCCGCGGCGGCGCAAGGCATAATCGAGCCCCATGCCGAACTTGCCGAACAGAGTGGCGTTGATGGCATTGAGCGTCTTGACGCCGGCGACCTTGTAGATCGTGCGCAGTTGCAGATGGTCCTGCAGGTTCTGTCCGACGCCGGCTCTATCCAGCTTCACGTCGATCCCGTGCTGGGCGAGATGCGCCGCCGGGCCAATGCCTGACAGCATCATCAGATGCGGCGAGCCGATCGCGCCGGCGGCAAGAATGACTTCGCCGCGGCACTTGGCTTCGCGCAGCACCCCGTTCTGCCGGAAGCGCACGCCGTTCGCGCGCTGTCCTTCGAACAGAAGCGACTCCGCCTGACAGCCGGTCTCGAGTTTCAGGTTCGGCCGCTTCAATGCCGGCTTGAGAAAGCCGCGCGCCGCCGACCAGCGCCGGCCCATGCGCTGATTGACATGAAAGTAGCCGATGCCCTCGTTGTCGCCGGTGTTGAAGTCGGCGCTGTCCGGGATGCCGTATTCGATCGCAGCGCGCTTGAACGCTTCGAGGATTTCCCATGACAGGCGCTGCTGCTCGACGCGCCACTCGCCGCCCTGCGCATGCATGTCGCCGGCGATGAAATGATCGACATGCTTGCGGAAGAACGGCCGCACGTCGTCCCACGACCAGCCGGGCAGGCCGAGCTGTCGCCACTGGTCGTAATCGGTCGCCTGGCCGAGCATGTAGATCATGCCGTTGATCGCCGAGCAGCCGCCGATCACCTTGCCGCGGGGATAATTCAGACTGCGGCCGTTCAGCCCCGCCTCCGCCTCGGTCTTGAACATCCAGTCGGCGCGCGGATTGCCGATGGCGAACAGGTAGCCGACGGGGATGTGAAACCAGATCCAATTGTCGTTTCCGCCGGCTTCCAGGATCAGCACGCGCTTTGACGGATCGGCGGACAGGCGATTGGCCAGCACGCAGCCGGCCGAACCAGCGCCGACGATGATGTAGTCGAACTCGCCTTCGAGGGGCGTCATGGCACATCTCCTTCGCGGCGGACTTTACCGCGTGCGGCCAGACTTGCTAGGCTTGAGTTCATACCCCCGGCGCGCGCCGTAAGCGCGGCTCCGGGCTTCGGAATGCGCTTCCGGACCGGTTCACTCAACCCGCAGCGCCGCCCCGCGCGCGTTCATTCCGGAGGAGCGATCATGCGTCTCAGCGCACGCAATCAGATCAAGGGTAAAATCGTCGACGTTCGCAAGGGCGCAACGACATCGCATATCCGCGTCGAAGTCGCCGCTGGTCAGGTCATTACCGCCTCGATCACAAACGAGGCCGTGGAAGAACTCGGGCTGAAGACCGGCATGACCGCCGTCGCGGTCATCAAGGCCTCCGATGTCATGATCGCGGTGGATTGAACCATGCGCAGGCTTATCGTTGCCGCCGCGCTGTTCAGTGCGATGACGGTATCATCGCCGGCCTTGGCGCAAGAGCGCACCGGCTGCGACCAGTTCAAATGGCCGCTGGCGCGCGAACGCGCGCTGATGGCCAAGCCCATCGACGCCGCCTCCGGCGCGGCCATCGCCGACCCATTCGCGGCCGCTCTCAAGATCGCGCTCGCGCCGCAGGCCGACGTTGCGCTGCCGCTGAAGCCCGAACGAGCGCTGCGCGAGCCCAGCGCGTATGCGGGCTTCCTGCGCTTCGCCGCGCCGCCTCGGGCCGGCACTGTCCGCATCACTTTGTCGGCCAATGCCTGGATCGACGTGATCCAGGACGATAAGGCCCTTCCGGCCGACGAATTCAGCGGCGTTCAGGGCTGCGAGGGCCTGCGCAAGAGCGTGAAATTCGCGCTCGCCGCGACACCATTCGTCGTCCAGCTCAGCGGCGCATCCGTCCAAAGTATCGTCGTCACGGTGACGCAGGATTGATGTACGGCTTGTGGCCTGGCGGCCGTATTTGCTAGAGTTGCATCACAGACCTCCGGCGCGCCGTGCGCCCGCCGGGCGTTGCCGGAACGATGGTTCCTGCGTGTCGCGATCCATAATGACCCGACGCCCCAGGCGGCCGACAACGGCCGCGCGCAGGAGATTTCCATGTTCAAGATTCCCTTGTTCAAGATTTCCATGTTCAAGCGATTGATGGCCGCCTTCACGGTCGCATTTGCGCTCACCGCCGCGCCGCAACTCGCCGCCGCGCAAGAGACCCTCACCATCTTCGCCGCCGCCTCGATGAAGAATGCGCTCGACGATGCCAACGCCGCCTTCACCATGGCCACCGGCGTCAAGGTGACGGCGAGTTACGCCGCCTCGTCCGCGCTCGCCAAGCAGATGGAGTCGGGGGCGCCGGCCGATGTGTTCATCTCCGCCGACCTCAAATGGATGGACTATGTCGGCGACAAGAAGCTGATCAAGACTGACAGCCGCTTTAACCTGCTCGGCAACAAGCTCGTGCTGATCGCCGGCAAGGATTCCAAGATCGCGGATGTAAAGATCGAACAAGGTTTCGACATCGCCAAGCTCGCCGGCGACGGACGTATCGCGGTCGCCGACGTCAAGGCCGTGCCCGCCGGGCTCTACGCCAAGGCGGCGCTGGAGAAGCTCGGCTCATGGGCCGCGGCGGAGCCGAAGCTCGCCATGGCCGAGAACGTGCGCGCCACACTCGCTTTCGTCGCCCGCGGCGAAACGCCGATCGGCATCGTCTACGAGACCGACGCCAAGGTGGAGCCGAACGTGAAGATCGTCGCCACCTTCCCCGATGGCTCCTATCCGCCGGTCGTTTACCCGGTCGCGGCGACAGCCAACGCCAAGGCCGACGCGGCCAAGTATCTCGACTTCCTGCGCGGCAAGGACGCCAAGGCGATCTTCGAGAAGTACGGCTTCAGCGTGCTGGCCAGCGCGAAGGCCAGCTAAGCCGCCGATGCTCGATCTCTCCCCCGAAGAATGGACCGCCGTCGCCCTCTCGTTGAGAGTGGCGGCGGTGGCCACGGCTTTCTCGCTGCCGCTCGGCATCGCCGTGGCGTGGCTGCTCGCGCGCAAGAATTTCCCCGGCAAGGCGCTGCTCAACGCCGTCATCTATCTGCCGCTGGTGCTGCCGCCGGTGGTCACCGGCTATCTGCTGCTCATCGCCTTCGGCCGCCGTGGCATCTTCGGTGCCTGGCTGGAGAGCGTCGGCATCGTGTTGTCGTTCCGCTGGACCGGCGCGGTGCTCGCTTGCGCGGTGATGTCGTTCCCGCTGCTGGTCGGCGCCATCCGCCTGTCCATCGAAGCCGTCGACCGCAAACTCGAGGATGCCGCTTCGACGCTCGGCGCCAATCGCGCCTGGACCTTCGCAACGGTGACCTTGCCGCTGGCGCTGCCGGGCATCATCGCCGGGGCGGTGCTGGCCTTTGCCCGCGCGCTCGGCGAGTTCGGCGCCACCATCACTTTCGTCTCCAACATTCCCGGCGAAACCCAGACCATTTCCGCCGCGATCTACACGCTGACGCAAGTGCCGGGCGGCGACGCGCAGGCGCTCAAGCTGGTGGTGATTGCGGTCGCGATTTCGCTGCTGGCGCTCATCGTGTCGGAATGGTTCGGCCGCAGGGCCGGCGCCCGTGTGCATGGTGCATGACGTGATCTCGGTCGACATCGACAAGCAACTCGGCGATTTCGCCCTCAGCGTCACCTTTCAGGGCGACAGCGGCGTCACCGCTTTATTCGGCCCCTCGGGCTCGGGCAAGACGTCGATCGTCGGCATGATCGCCGGGCTGACCAAGCCCGACCGCGGCCGCATCATCATCGACGGCGAAACATTGTTCGACAGCAACGGCGGCATCAACCTGCCGGCGCATCGCCGCCGCATCGGCACTGTGTTTCAGGACGGCCGGCTGTTTCCGCACATGTCTGTGGCGCGCAATCTCAATTACGGCCGCTGGATGACCGGGCAGCCGCGCGATGAGGCGCAGTTCAGGCATGTCACCGACCTGCTCGACATCGCGGCGCTGGTCAATCGGCGGCCCGGCGCCTTGTCCGGCGGCGAGCGTCAGCGCGTCGCGCTCGGGCGCGCGCTGCTGATGAAGCCGCGGCTGATGCTGCTCGACGAGCCGATGGCCTCGCTCGATGCGCGGCGCAAGAGCGAAATCCTGCCCTACTTCGTGCGGTTGCGCGACGAGACGAAGCTGCCGATGATCTATGTCAGCCACGACCCCAACGAGGTGAAAGCGCTCGCCAGCCGCGTCGTGCTGCTGGATGGCGGACGCGTGGTGAACAGCGGCGGGGTGGAGTTGTTGTCCCACTAGCCGTCATTCCGGGGCGCGGCCTGCTAAGGCCGCGAGCCCGGAATCCATATTCCCGGCGCTTCGGGATATGGATTCCGGGTTCGCGTGCTATGCACGCGCCCCGGAATGACGAGAGAGATATGTTCCCGCCCCGCCGCATCGTCTGCCTCACCGAAGAAACCGTCGAGACGCTGTATCTCATCGGCGAGGACGCGCGCATCGTCGGCGTGTCCGGCTACGCGGTGCGGCCGCCGCAGGTGCGCAAGGAGAAGCCGCGCGTCGCCGCCTTCATCTCCGCCGACGTGCCGAAGATCCTCGCGCTAGAGCCGGATCTGGTCCTCACCTTCTCCGATCTGCAGGCCGACATTGTCGCCGAACTGATCCGCAACAATGTCGCCGTTCACGCTTTCAACCAGCGCGACCTCGCCGGCATCTTCGCCATGATCCGGACTGTCGGCGCGCTGGTCGGTCAGCCAGAGAAGGCCGAAGCGCTGGCACGGACACTGGAAACGCGGCTGCATCAGATACGGGCTGGATCGGCCACATTGCCTCGGCGGCCGCGGGTCTATTTCGAGGAATGGGACGAGCCTATGATCTCCGGCCTTGGCTGGGTGTCCGAACTGGTCGAGGCTGCCGGCGGCATCGACGTCTTCCCGGACCTGTCGAGGCGTAAGAACGCCAAGGACCGCATCGTCACGCCGGAAGCGGTCATCGCCGCAAAGCCTGACATCATCATCGGCTCGTGGTGCGGCAAGAAGTTCGTCCCTGCCAGGGTCGCGGCACGGCCGGGTTTCGATACTGTCCCGGCGGTCGCCACCGGCTGGCTCCGCGAGGTCAAATCAACCGTGATCCTGCAACCCGGCCCGGCTGCCCTGACCGACGGCCTCGACGTCCTCGTCGCCATCATCGCAGAATGGGCCCGACGAGCCCCGAAAAAGGCCCATTAGAGCGCTTTGGCCGATGGATTCGGCCTGCCTGGCCGTGCTAAGACGCTTGCGACGCACAAACGGGATTCAATGCGATGCACACGACCGATAACCGCTCCGCCCTTCTGGCCGACCTGGCGCTGATCGCCTTCCTCGTCGCCTTCGTGGCGGTGGCGCGGCTGCTGCCGCACGCTTGGGGCTTCATGCCGGTCGCGGCGAGCGCGCTGTTCGCCGGCCGCATGCTGCGCAACCCGGTGCTGGCGCCGGTGGTGCCGCTCGCGGCCATGGCGCTGTCAGGCCTTGTGCTCTCCGGCGACGATTGGCGCATTTCGCTCATCACCTACGCCGCAATCACCCTGCCTGCTTTCGCCGGCATGGCGACTCGCAACTGGCGCGGCGTGCTGCCGACCGCGATCACGATGGCTGGGTGCTCGGTTGCTTTCTTCCTGCTGTCGAACTTCGCGGTCTGGGTCTTCAGCGGCATGTACAGCCATGACCTCGCCGGCCTGACGCAGTGCTACGTACTGGCGCTGCCCTTCTTCCAGAACAGCTTGGCCGGCGATCTGTTCTGGACTGCGGTGCTGTTCGGCGGCGCAAGGTCCGTATATTGGATGATCCAGCATACGCCGCTGGTGTCGCGCTCGAACGGCTGATTACCTGTTCGTCATGGGCGGGCATAACCTGCGCATGACAGAGTTCGTTGTCAGCGCTTCGCGCTGACCAGCTTTCCCAGCTTTTGAGCCAGCGCCCTGGCGCTGCCGCTGACCGTAGCGGCCGCTTCCGGCTCATCGAGCCGCAGGCCGACATTGATTACCTTGCCGCCCTCGACCTTCTGCGCCAACAACGCAACGGTGCCGAGCGCAACGATGTCGCCGGCTTTGACGGTACGGCCGAGTTGTTCGGCAAAGTAGTCGGACAGACTGACCTCGGCATGGTCCCCGGCGACCTGCAGCCCATAGATATCGGCCAGCGCACCGAGCGTGGCAGTCCCCGGCACGAAAAAGTCGCCAAGCGCTTCGGCCTTCGGCTTGGCCGGCGTCGGCGTCTCGACAAAGAAACGGTCGAGGGCCTGCGCTTTTTCCGGCGGCGCCAGCAGATAAATGTAATCGCCCTCGCGGACCGGTTCGGCCTCGGCCGCGGTAAAAATCTGCTCGTCCCGGACGACCAGCGTCGGACGCGCCCATTTCGGCATGAGCCCGCGGCGCAGATAAGGCGTGCCGGGAACGACCGGATATCCGATCAGCTCCTTGTTGAGCTGGCCCGGCAGATCAAGCTCGATACGGTGTGCCGTGACATCGTTGCGCGGCAGAGCGATCCCCAGGCGCCGCGCCGAAGTGGGAAGCGTCCAGCCCTGCACGAGCAGCGAGAAGAGGACAATGACAAAGGCCACGTCGAAATAGATCTGCCCCGCCGGCAGCCCGACAAGCAGCGGGATCGAGGCCAGAAATACGCCGACCGATCCGCGCAGTCCGACCCATGAGACGAAAAGCTTCTCCTCCGTGGAAAATCGGAAAGGCGCAAGACAGAGGAACACCGCAGCGGGGCGCGCGATCAACGTCAAGGCGAGCGCCACCAAAAGAGCCGGCACGGCGCGCTGCAGCAGCAATTCGGGCCATGCCAGCAGCCCGAGCAAAACGAACATGGCGATCTGCGCCAGCCAGGTCACCGCGTCGAGAAACGTGACCAGCATGTTACGCGCGCGCGTCGTACTGTTCCCGACGACCAAACCCGCCAGATAGACGGCGAGAAAGCCCGAGCCATCCGCTGCCGCGGTCAGCGAGAACAGGACCACTGCCCCCGTCGCGACAAAGGGAGCGTGCAGACCCTGGGCCAGATTCAGTTTGTTCAAAACCAGAATCATGGCTTTGCCGCCGAGCCAGCCGATAAGGGCGCCAAAGAAGACTTGCTTGACCAGCAAGGCGACCATGTTGCCCGCCGACTGGCCACCGAGCAAAAGGATCTCCACCAGGAGAATGGTCATGAAGATCGCGATTGGATCGTTGGTCGCCGACTCGACCTCGAGAGCGGCGCTGACGCGCGGCCGCAACCGAAGACCCTTGGCGTGCAACAGGAAGAATACGGCCGCCGCGTCCGTGGACCCGACGATCGCGCCGATGAGGAGCCCTTCCGTCCAGGTCACCCCGAGGGCCCAGACCGCCGCCGGTGCAGTCAGCATCGCTGTCAGCACGACGCCCACGGTCGCGAGAATCCCCGCCGGCGCCATCACCATGCGGAACGTCGCCATTTTGGTGCGCAAACCGCCGTCGAACAGGATCAGGGCCAGCGCGATCGAGCCCACGGTATAAGCTACGCGGACATCGTTGAACTTCAGACCGCCGGGGCCGCTTTCGCCCGCCAGCATGCCGACGCCCAAGAACACCAGCAGCAAGGGGGCGCCGAAACGCATTGCCACCAGGCTCGACATGATGCCGGCCAACACCAGCAGGCTGCCGAGCAAAATCGCAATCGTGATGGTATCGAGCGCCGCCATGGGTCTGCAGTTTTCTCCAGTCTGTCTCGACCGGCAATTTCGCCGGCCTTTTTTAGGCGCGGCAAATCACCAAGCCACAGCCAAACATATCCTCCTGCGCATGATAAACGCCAAACCTCGCAAGAATTCGTGAACCTAGGCCGGCTGCGGCACCAGACCGATCATCGCCCGGGCGATCTCGTGCTCGCCCATGATGACCGACGTGGCGCCGTTCTTGCGCAAATAATCGACCTCTTCTTCCGAATGCGCGCGCGCCACAATGGGCAGCCCGGGGTTGATGGCGCGGGCCTGAGCGATGACCTGACCGCCTTCAAAGGCGTTCGGTACCGCAACCAGCAGACAGCGCGCTGCCGCCAGATTGCAGGCTTCGAGAACCTCCTTGGCCGCCGCATTGCCGACAAGGGCCTCGCGCCCTTCCTGGCGCAGCCGTTCGACCGTGTCGGCGTTCTCCTCGACGATCAGCAGCGGCGCGGCGCTGTCCCCGGCATTGAGAACAAAGAAGCGGCCGACCCTGCCGCAGCCGACGAGAACGACATGGCCAGTCAGCCTGGTCACTGGCAACGGTTCGCGCATGGGCTCGGCAGGCTCAGGCTCGGCCTGCGCCGTATCGGCGGCTGGCGCGGGCACCGCCTTGCGCGCCAGCCAGCGGTCGAGCGCAGCAAAACAGAGCGGATTGAGCAGAATGGACAGGATGGCGCCCGCGAGAATGAGGGCGCGGCCTTCCTCCGGCAGCAGACCGAGGGTGACGCCAAGTCCGACCAAAATGAACGAGAATTCGCCGATCTGCGCCAGACTCGCCGAAATCGTCAGCGCCGTTGTGGTCGAGTATTTGAACAGCTTCACAATGGCGAAAGAGGCCATCGATTTGCCGATCATGATGATGAGCACCGTCCCTAGGACCGGCAGCGGCTGCGCCAGCAGGATCATCGGGTCGAACAACATGCCGACGGAGACGAAGAACAACACGGCGAAGGCGTCGCGCAACGGCAGCGTCTCCTGCGCGGCGCGCTGGCTGAGCTCGGATTCGGCCATCATCATGCCGGCGAAGAAGGCGCCGAGCGCGAAGGAGACGTCGAACAAGGTCGCCGCCGCGAAAGCGCAGCCCAGCGCGATCGCCAGCACCGAGAGCCTGAACAGTTCGCGCGAGCCGGTGTGCGCGATGTAGTGAAGCAGCCACGGGATCACCCGCCGGCCGATCAGCAGCATCAGCGCGACGAAGGCCGTGACCTTGGCCAGGGTCAGCCCGATCGGCATCAGGATCGACATCAGGTCGGGGCCGTGCTGCAGTCCGCCTTTGAGCACCGGCGCCAGCGCCGGCAACATCACCAGCGCCAGAACGGTGGCCAGATCCTCGACGATCAGCCAGCCGACCGCGATACGGCCGCGCTCGGTCTCGATCAGGCGGCGCTCCTGGAGGGCGCGCAGCAGCACCACCGTGGAGGCAACCGACAGCGCGAAACCGAACACCAGGCCGGCCGCGATGTCCCAGCCCATGGCGGCGGCGAGCGCCATGCCGAGCAGCGTCGCGACCGTGATCTGCGCGACCGCGCCGGGCACGGCGATGGCCCTGACCGACAGCAGGTCCTTGAGCGAGAAATGCAGACCGACGCCGAACATCAGCAGGATGACGCCAATTTCGGCGAGCTGGTTGGCGAGGTCGATATCGGCGACGAAGCCGGGGGTCGCCGGCCCGATCGCCACGCCTGCCAGCAGATAGCCCACCAGGGGCGACACCCTCAGCCGTTGCGCCAGCGCCCCCAGTGCAAAGGCCATGACCAGGCCCACGACCAGGGTCGAAATCAACGGCATGTTATGGTGCATCGGCGAGTCCTTGTTGGAAATTCCACCAAGCGCGCCAATTGTCGCGCGTCAACCCGGCGCGCAATTTGTCGCTGGCACCGGACGGCTATCGGACCAGATAGGGCAGCCAGATGGCGACTTTGGGGACGACGGCGAGGGCCACGACAACAGCGACCAGAACAGCAGCCAGCGGCAGGACGAAACGGAAAATATCCGCCACCGAAACGATATCGTCATCGGCCGCCGCCTTGGCGGCATAGACCAGCAGGCCGAACGGCGGCAGCAGTTGCGCCGCCTCCACCACGATAACCCCGATCACCGCGAAGGCGAGCGGATCGAGGCCGAACCGTGCCGCCAGCGGGCCAAACAGGGCCACGGTCAGGGCGAGGACGGAAATGGAATTGAGAACGGTCGCCAGCGCCAGCCAGATGACGACGACCGCCGCCAGACCGAGCATCGGACCGAAGCCGGCCAGCAGGTCCTGAATGGCGGCACCGGAGCCGGTCACGGACAACGCCTGGCCGTAAAGCAGCCCCATGAACAATTGCAGCAGGACCGGCCAGACCAGACGCACCGTGACGCGAACCGCATGGACGATCCCCGCCAGCGGCATGCCCTTGCGCAGCGCCATCAGCATCGCGATGGCGGCGCCGGCGCCGGCGGCCTGGGCCGGGCTCAACGACCGCGCGGCAAGTCCGCCGAAGAACACGCCGAAAATCAGCGTCAGTCCGACGATGTTGCCCATGGCCTGCGCCGGCCGGGCCGACATCTTGCCCTGATGCGGCTCCTGCGTGCGCCGGGTCACGAACACGACACACAGGCCGAGACACAGGGCGGTTGCGAGCGCCGGCGTGAGTGCCGCGAGAAATAGCGCGCCGGCCGGCTGCTGACCGAGCACGGCCCACGCCGCCATCAGCACGCCGGGCGGCAACAGCATGCCGAGCACCGATGCGTTGACCAAAGTGCCGAGCGCGAACGCCCTGTCATGACCGCGCCGGCGCAGTTCCGGGTAAACGATCTGGGCAAAACTGGCGACCGCGATCGTGCTGTTGCCGGCCGCAAATGCGTTGACCGCGCCACCGACAATGGCCGCGAGCGGCGCGCCGACCGGCACATTGCGCAGGAGGCGGGTCACCGCCCAGAACAACTCCGCCGCCGCGCCGGAGCGCAGGATGAACACGCCCATCAGCGAGAGCAGCGGAATGGCGAGCATCGCGTCATCGTGCAGCCCGCCGGCAACGGCGCCGGCCATGAGCCGCCAGGCGCCCTGCCAGTCACCGGCCACCACGTACAGCACGACGACGCTGACGACTCCGAGCGCCCCGGCAACCTGGACGCCGGGGCCGATCAAGAGGCTCGCCTCCCCGGCGTCGCGGCGATGGGCGACGCCGGCATCAGAACGCGACCTTGTCACCGCCCTTGAGCGCGAGGATCTCGCGCGCATCGTCGGGCGTGGCGATCTCAAGGCCGAGGCCTTCGAGGATCTGACGCACCTTCTTCACCTGCTGGGCGTTGGACTCGGCAAGCTTGCCGGGACCGATCCACAACGAGTCTTCAAGACCGACACGCACGTTGCCACCCATCGACGCCGCCATTGCTGCGATGCGCATCTGCGCCGCGCCTGCGCCCAGCACCGACCAGTGATACTGGTCGCCGAACAAACGGTCTGCGGTGCGCTTCATCATGATGACGTCTTCCGGGTGTGTCCCGATGCCGCCGAGAATGCCGAATACCGACTGGATGAACAGCGGCGCCTTGATCACGCCGCGATCGAGGAAGTGCTTCAACGTATAAAGATGTCCGATGTCGTAGCACTCGACCTCGAAGCGCGTGTTGTTCTCGGCGCAGGTCGTGAGGATCATTTCGATGTCGGCAAGGGTGTTCTTGAACATGCCCTTGCGGGTGCCTTCGAGATACGGCTCTTCCCAGTCGTATTTGAACTTGCCCTTGAACCGCTCGATCATCGGATAAAGGCCGAAGTTCATCGTACCCATGTTGAGCGACGCGACTTCCGGCTTGAAGGTCGCCGCCGGACGCAGACGCTCTTCCACCGTCATGGTCGGAGCGCCGCCGGTGGTCAAATTCAGGACGACGTCGGAGCGCTGCTTGATGACCTTGAGGAATGGCGAGAACAGTTCGGGCGACTGATCGGGACGGCCGTCCTGCGGATTGCGCGCATGCAGATGCACCACGGCTGCACCGGCCTCGGCCGCGCCAATGGCCGCATCCGCGATTTCCTGCGCGGTAACCGGCAGGTGGGGCGACATCGACGGCGTATGAATGCCACCGGTAACGGCGCAGGTGATGATGACTTTGCGTGCTTTAGCCATGAGCTATCCGTCCTTGGCGTAGGTGCGTTGTGTTATTGATCGTTGGACTTGTCCGGCGATCCTAGATTATGTGCCGGGCGGACGTCACCTCGCACGGCGCATGGCCGCGCGCCACAAAAAACTGGAAGTCCGATTTGACGGCCACCCCACCGACATCCGGAGTTTCGCCAGACGGAAAAGTACCCGGCCTTCTCGTGGGTATCCTCTGCGGCGTCGGCGCGGCGATGGCGTGGGCCGCCGGGTTCGCGGTGGCGAAACACGGCATCTCGATCGGCTTCTCACCGGCCGATCTCGCGGTCCATCGTTACGTGTGGACCGGCCTCCTGCTGATCCCTCTCGTATTTCATTACGGGATCGCCGACCTCGGCGGCGTCGGCTGGGGGCGCGGTTTCGTCCTTGCGGCCCTATCGGGACCGACCCAGGCCCTGGTCGCCTATACCGGGTTCATCCTGGTTCCCTTCGGTCACGGCACTACGATCCAGCCGGCCACCGCGGCTCTCGCCGGCATCCTGCTGGCCGCGCTTTTGCTGAAAGAGCGATTGGCTGCGTCGCGGATCCTCGGCGCCATCGTCATCACGGCCGGACTCGTGGTGCTCGGCATCGAATCCTTCGCCACGATCGGCACCCACGGGATCGGCGGCGATTTGCTGTTCGCGACCGCCGGCGCCCTGTGGGCGATGTTCGGCATCATGTTGCGGCAGTGGCGGGTTTCAGGAATGCGCGTCGCGGCCGCAGTCGGTCTCATGTCCGTGCTCGTCTACGCGCCCATTTATTTATTGATCTACGGCAGCGGGCATTTGTTTATTTTTGGCTGGACCGAAACGCTTCTGCAGATTGTCGTGCAAGGGTTCATCTCCGGCGTCCTGCCGATCTTTCTCTTCGCCCGCTCGGTGGCGATCCTCGGAGCCGGCCGTGCCTCGACCTTCCCGGCCCTGGTGCCGGGCTTCTCGCTGATCATGGGCTTTCTTGCTTTGGGAATCGTACCGAGCCTTCCCCAGGTCATCGGCCTCGCGATCGTCCTGGTCGGCTTCCGCTTCGCTTTACGTTGACTAAAATTGCATCGGGTAAGTGTGCATAACCCGGGGCTTACCGCCGCACCTGCAGAGCCAATTTGATACGACTGCTTGTCAGGCCGGGGCAACGAGATTGCCGCCGCCGACAGGAGCTCAAGGGAAATGGGCAACGTTCAGGGCATCCTCGCCGGCATGAGCGACACGTTGCACGGCTTGTTCGCCGAGCTATCGTCTTTTTGGCTGCTCCTCCAGTTCGGCATCCTCTTGATCGCCGGAGCCATCGGCACGCTGGCAGGGATCGCGATCCGCCGCCGGATCGATCTTGAAGCCCACGGGGCGGGCTGGCCGCCGGTCGTCAAACTTCTGGCGCGGGCGTTTATCGATTGCGTCGGCACCATCATCTTCATCGCGATCGTCTTCACAGCGCGCGAGACGATGCTGTCCCTGACTTGGCCCAGCCGATCTTACCTGCTCGGGGTTGCGGTCAGCCTGGCGACGGCATGGGTGGTCATCGCGCTGATCACCGGACTCATTCGCAATCAATTCGTTTACCGCGTCGTGTCCATTGCTGCGTGGACCTTTGCAGCGCTCGACATCCTCGGACTGCGGATGGCGGTGCGCGCCGAGCTCGATTCCTATGCCGTAGTGTTCGGCGGTCTGCGTATATCGGCATTGTTGATCATCAAGAGCGCGGTGCTCCTCCTGATCGCGTTGTGGGTCGCGAATACCCTAAGCGACTTCATGGACCGGCGCGTCAAGTCGGCGACCGAGCTGACGCCGTCGGTGCAGGTACTGATCAGCAAGCTGATCCGCATCCTGCTCATCGCCTTCGCCATCATCACGGTCCTGTCGAGCGTCGGCATCGACTTGTCGGCGCTGGCCTTCTTCTCGGGCGCCATCGGCGTCGGCATTGGCTTTGGCTTGCAGAAAATCGTGTCCAACTTCGTCAGCGGCATCATTCTGCTCGCGGACAAGTCGATCAAGCCGGGTGACGTCATCTCGGTCGGCGAGCATTTCGGCCGCGTCGGTATCATGGGCGCCCGTTATACGTCCGTCGATACGCGCGACGGCCGCGAATATCTCATACCGAACGAGGATTTCATCACGCAGCGGGTCGCGAACTGGAGCTACTCCAGCGACCTCGTGCGGCTGTCGGTCACCTTTAACACGACCTACGACAGCGATCCGCGCAAGGCCCAGGCCGCGGCGGTGGAAGCGGCCATGCGCGTTGCGCGCGTTGTGCCGAAGCCGACACCCCAATGCATGCTGACCGCCTTCGGGCCGACA
>Ga0182747_1000031_pt1 | contig 155077 bp, 121 predicted proteins | sample eDN3rd30CBELigBY_FD_128526 | JGI IMG/M metagenome (GOLD analysis project Ga0182747, IMG submission 128526) | Enriched backyard soil microbial communities from Emeryville, California, USA - eDNA 3rd pass 30_C BE-Lig BY (version 2) (version 2) | ecosystem: Environmental > Terrestrial > Soil >...
CAACGGCCTCGACCAGCTCGTGGCGCACCGGGTCCGCGTCCCGGTCGTCGATGCCCTGGGTCACCCGGTCCTCGACAAGAACGGCAATCCCGAGCTGATCGTGCTCGATACCTCGCAGGCTGCGGACATCATCCTCGGCGGCGGCGGCAGCGACACCATCAAGGGCTTCGCCGGTGACGACATCATCGACGGCGACAAGTGGCTCAACGTCCGCATCAAGATCGTCAAGGACGGCGTCACCTACACCGCCGACGGGATGACCGAGAAGGTCTATCTGGAGAGCGACTATGCCTACGGCGCTCCCAAGGCAGGTGCCGTGGCCCAGTTCGGCGGCAAGACCCTCGATGCCCTGATGCTCAGCGCAACCCTCAACCCGGGTCAGCTCAGCATCGTCCGTGAGATCGTCGACGGCGATCTGGACAACACTGCTGTCGACGTTGCCGTCTACGGCGACCTGATGGCTAACTACACCGTCACCAGCAATGACGATGGCAGCGTTACCGTCCAGCACGTGACCGTGACGGTCGAGACCGACCCGACCACCGGCAACAACCGGATCTCGGATGGAACCGACCGCCTGTTCAACATCGAGAAGCTGCGCTTCGCCGATGGTGAGGTGAGCCTGACGCCGCCCAAGTTGTCGCTCCACGCATTCGACGCCGGCGGAAACTTCGGCGACAACTTCACCACGGCGTCCTACAGCCGGAATGACGGCAGCCGTCAGTGGGCATCCAACTGGGTCGAGACGGGCGACGACAACTCGCCGAACTCGACGAACGCTGGGCAGATCCAGATTACCGGCAGCGCCCTGCGCTTCGACAACGGCAATGGTGCCTCGATCGAGCGTGGTCTCAATCTGACGGGTGTCGCTGCGGCCCGCCTGACATACTCGGTGAGCGAGCAGGGCTTCGACATCCAGGACAACGAGACCGTTCAGGTCTGGTTCTCCAGGGACGGCTCCAACTGGACCCTGCTCGAGACCATCAACGGCAACACGGGCAATGCCAACCGTGCCTTCGATCTCACCGGCCCGTTTGCGGCGGGCGCGAAGATCCGCTTCGATGTCTCGAACGTCAACAGCACCAACGACATCGTGAACATCGACAACCTGTCGGTCAGCGTCATGGTCCCGGCAGCCACGCCGACCGTCAACTACGCAACGACCTTCACCGAAGGCGGCGCGGCTGTGGCGATCGCGAGCAACCCCGGCATCACCGACGATGCGGCGCAGATGGTGTCTGCCCGGATCGTGCTGACGAACGCCCAGGCTGCGGACGAGCTCAACGTCGGCACCCTGCCGGCGGGGATCACCGCGAGCAGGGCCGTCGCAAACGGTCAGATCGTCGTGACCCTGACGGGCGCGGCATCCCTGGCGGATTACCAGAGGGCCATCCAGGCGGTGACCTTCGACAACAACTCGGACAACCCGGTTGCCGGCAGCCGCGTGATCCAGGTGACGGTGAACGACGGGTTCATGAACAGCAATGTCGCCACGACCACGGTCCAGGTGAACGCTGTCAACGATCCGGTCAACGCGAACAACGACTCGATCATCACTAACATCGTGAATGGCCCGATCGTGGTTCCGGAATGGGTGCTCCTGTCGAACGACACCGATCCCGATGGTCCGGCACTGGACATCACCGCGGTCAGCAACGCCAACGGACTCGGCAACCTGTCGCTGGCGACCAATCCCGGCTCCGTGACCTTCACGGATACGGGCACCCCGGGTGGCTCCTTCACCTACACCGTCAACGATGGTGGCAATCCGCCCCGCACCGACACGGCTAATGTCACGGTCACTCGCGACACCAATCCGGTCGAAGGGACGACAGGAAACAACATCCTGATCGGTGACGACTCCGCCAGCACCTTCGACGGCGGCACCGGCAACGATACGATCCTGGCAGGTGGCGGCAACGACACCATCGTCTGGAACGCGACCTCTTCCACCATCTTCGGCGTTACGTTCGAGACCTCGCAGGACGGCCGTGACTATGTCGATGGCGGCGCCGGAGTAGATACCTTCGACGTCAACGGTAATGCACTGGCGGAGACGTTCAGGGTCTACACTCGCGAAGCCGCGATCACGGCGGGTATCACGGACATCCGGGAAAATACCGAGATCGTCATCACCCGTACGACGAGCACTCTTCTGGGCGGAACGAATACTTCCGTGATTGGGGAACTCGACAACATCGAGGAGATCCGCATTGGCACCCAGACGGGCGATCCGGTCAATGGTTCCGCCGGCGGGGGTGACGTCGTCCAGATCTTCGGCGACTTCTCCACCACAAGCCTTGCCCTCAACACCATCACCATCGATGGCAATGCGGGCGACGACACGGTCGACATCTCGCAGCTCACCTCGGCGCACCGGATCGTATTCCGCTCCAACGGCGGCAACGACACCATCATCGGCACGCTGCGGGAGCAGGACGTGATCGAACTCGAGCCTGGCCGCAAGGCGGACGAGTACGAATGGGAGGAGAACGAGGACGGCACCACCAGCATCAACTGCGGTGTCCATCGCGTGACCTTCCGGTCCGAGGGCGGGCGCAGGCCGAACCTCTGCGAGGTTCCGCTTCCGACCGATCCGGAAGTTCCGGTCGATCCCGAGCAGCCGACGGATCCGGTGGACCCCGAGACCCCGACGCAGCCTGAGCAGCCCGTCGATCACGAGCAGCCTCAGCAGCCCGTGGACCCGGTTACCCCGGTCACTCCCACGACCCCGGCAACCCCGAGCGATCCGATCCCGGCCGCTCCGGCCCAGCCGGAGGCACCCGCCAACCTCGTCCTCAAGGGCAACTCGCGCAGCGAGACGCTCCGCGGCGGTGAAGGCGACGACCGGGTCGACGGCGGTCGCGGCAACGACAAGCTCTACGGCGGGTCGGGCAACGACAAGCTCAACGGCGGTGACGGCAACGACCGTCTCGACGGCGGCATCGGCAACGACAAGCTCGAGGGCGGACGTGGTCACGACAAGCTCTACGGCGGGTCGGGCGACGACAGGCTCAACGGCGGGTCGGGCAACGACCACCTCGACGGCGGTCGCGGCAACGACCAGCTCGAGGGCGGCAGCGGCAACGATCGTCTCTACGGAGGCGCCGGCAATGACAGATTGTCGGGTGGTTCCGGCAACGATCGTCTCTACGGCGGGTCCGGTAACGACGTGCTCAAGGGTGGTGCCGGCAACGACACTCTCTCGGGCGGCGCGGGTGACGACACCTTCGTCTTCCAGAAGGGCGGCGGCCGCGACGTGGTGACGGATTTCCGTCACGGTCAGGATCGTATCGACGCCAGCCATCTCTCGGGCGTGGACGGCATGTCCGACCTTCGCGTCATGCAGGTCAACCACGACGCCGTCATCGAGCACGGCACCGACATCCTTGTCCTCAAGGGCGTCAACGTATCCGATCTCGACAACAGCGATTTCATCTTCTGATGCGGTTGGCCTGAGATCGCGATGACCCCGCCGGGAGCATAAAAACCCCCAAACTTGCTTCCGGCGGGGAACCTAGAGCCGGATGCCGTTCCCCCCACGGCATCCGGTTTCCTCCCTTACGACTTCCGAGGAACGGTCATGTCCCAAACTTCCGCCAAGAGCCGCGTCAGCCTCATGGCCTCCTGCCGCGGTGCCCTCCTGGGCGTCGCCCTGCTCAGCGGCCTGATCAACATCCTCTATCTCTCCGGCTCCCTCTACATGATGGAGGTGTATGACCGGGTGCTGCCGAGCCGCAGCATTCCCACACTCCTCGGTCTCTCGGCCATCATCCTAGCCCTGTTCATGTTCCAGGGCCTGTTCGACATGCTGCGCGGCCGCATCTTTGCCCGTGTCGGTGCGGCGGTCGATGAAGACCTGAGCCAGCGCGTGTTCCGCTACCAGGTCGCAGCACCTCTGCGCGGGAATGCCGAAGGCGACGGCCAGCAGCCGCTGCGCGATCTCGACCAGATCCGCGCCTTCCTCGCCGGCGGCGGTCCCTCGGCACTGTTCGACCTCCCCTGGATCCCGCTTTATCTTTTCATCTGCTTTGCGTTCCACCCGCTGCTCGGGTGGGTCACGGTAGGCGGCGCTGCGGTTCTCATCTCCTTCACGGTCATCACAGACGTCTTGACGCGCAAGGCCTCCAAGGCCGCGGTCCAGGCGGCGTCCCAGCGCAACGGAATCGGTGAGGGCGCTCGCCGCAACGCCGAGGTCGTGCATGCCATGGGCATGGCCGGCCGCATCGGTCAGATGTGGGCTCAAGCCAACGCGCAGTATCTCGGTCACCAGCAGCAGGCATCGGATGTGTCGGGCGGTCTCGGCGCGTTCTCGAAGGTGATGCGCATGACGCTGCAATCCGGTGTGCTCGGCATCGGCGCCTACCTCGTCATCCACGGCGAGGCCACGGGCGGCATCATGATCGCCTCCTCGATCCTGGTCTCCCGGGCGCTCGCTCCGGTCGAACTGGCGATCGCCAACTGGAAGGGCTTCGTCGCCGCCCGGCAGGGATGGTCGCGTCTTCGCTCTTCGTTGGAGGACGACGGCTCCGAGATGCGTCCGCTTCAGCTCCCGGCACCGAAAGCCTCGCTCTCGGTCGAGAGTGCCGGATCGGGCGCGCCCAAAAGCCAGCGGTTCGCCGTACAGGACGTCTCGTTCGAACTGCAGGCGGGCATGGGCCTGGGGATCATCGGTCCCAGCGCCTCCGGCAAATCGTCGCTCGCCCGCATGCTCGTCGGCGTGTGGCCGGCGTGGCGCGGCAAGGTTCGCCTCGACGGTGCCGCACTCGATCAGTGGCTGCCCGAGGAACTCGGGGCGCATATCGGCTACCTGCCGCAGGATGTCGAGCTGTTCGCCGGGACCGTGGCGCAGAACATTGCCCGCTTTCATCCCAACCCGAAGGCAGAGGATGTGGTCCGCGCTGCCGTGGCCGCCGACGTGCATGAGATGATCCTGCGCTTGCCTCAGGGCTACGAGACGCAGGTCGGGGAGGGCGGCGCCGGACTGTCCGGCGGCCAGCGCCAGCGCATCGGCCTCGCCCGGGCTCTCTATGGCAACCCGTTCCTCGTCGTGCTCGACGAGCCGAACTCGAACCTCGACAACGAGGGTGAGCACGCGCTGACACGGGCGATTCAGGGAGTGCGTGAGCGCGGCGGCATTGCGATCGTCATCGCCCACCGCCCGAGCGCTCTCGCCGGAGTCGACCATATCCTCGTTCTCGACGAGGGCACGGTCCGCAAGTTCGGCCTCAAGGAGGAGGTGCTCAGCAGCGTCCTCCGGCCGGTTCCGGCCAGCAACGCCAATCAAGTCAACACGGCCAAATCCGCTTAAGCTCGGGGGAGCAGCGTCATGAACGACAACGTCAAGTCAAAAGCACGCCAGTCCATCAATCGCCATACCCGCATTGCGCTCGGAGGCGTTGCCCTTCTCGTCTTCGGCCTCGGGGGCTGGGCCTGGACGACCGAGCTGTCGGGAGCCGTCGTCGCGCCGGGCACGGTCGTCGTGGACAGCCACGTGAAGAAGGTCCAGCACCCCACCGGCGGCGTCGTCGGCGAAATCCTTGCCCGCGACGGCGACCGCGTCCGAGCCGGCGACATCGTGATCCGCCTCGACGAGACGGTCGCGCGGGCCAATCTGGCCATGGTCGCCAAGAGCATCGACGAAATGAGCACGCGCAGGGCGCGGCTCGAGGCCGAGCGGGATGGAGCCGATACGATCCGCTTTCCGACGGACCTGGTCGGTCGCGCGGATGAATCCGAGGTGGCCGAACTGATGAGCGGTGAGCGACGCCTGTTCGACAACAGGCGGGAGGCGCGCGCAGGCCAGAAATCGCAGTTGCGGGAACGGGTGGCTCAGCTGGCGGAGCAGATCGACGGCACCAAGCTGCAGGCCTCCGCCAAGGCCGATGAAATCGACCTGATCATTTCGGAGCTGACCGGCGTCCAGGAATTGTGGAAGAAGAACCTGGTTCCGATTACCCGCGTGACCTCGCTGAGACGCGAGGAGACGCGGCTGCGGGGCGAGCGCGGACAGCTGATTTCAACCGTCGCCCAGGCCAAGGGAAAGATCAGCGAGACCGAGCTTCAGATCATGCAGATCGACCAGGACCTTCGCAGCGAGGTTTCCACGGACCTGCGCGAGGTCCAGGCGAAGCTCGCCGAGCTCGTGGAGCGCAAGGTCGCGGCCGAGGACCAGCTCAAGCGCATCGACATTCGCGCACCCCAGGACGGCATCGTGCATCAGTCGACCGTGCACACGATTGGCGGCGTCATCGGACCCGGTGATTCTCTGATGCTCGTGATGCCGGAGGGTGACGAACTCTCGATCGAGGTGAAAGTCGCGCCTCAGGATATCGATCAGCTCCGGCAGGGACTCGATACGATGCTGCGGCTTTCCGCCTTTAACCAGCGCACGACGCCGGAGATCTTGGGGCACGTCACGCGCATCGCCGCCGATCTCGTGACGGAGGAACGCAGCGGCCAGTCTTACTATCCGGTGAGAATTGCGATTTCGGAAGGGGAACGCGAGCGCCTCGGCAATGCGAAGCTGATGCCGGGAATGCCGGTGGAGGGCTTCATCCAGACGGGCTACCGCACCGTGTTCTCATATCTGACGAAGCCGCTTGCCGACAACCTGGCGCGCGCCTTCAGGGAAGAGTAAGCATTGGCCCTATGAGCCGCTCTGGGCCATCGCTCATGGATGGCCTGGAGCGGCTTGCCGCCACGACGGTCATCGCGGCATTGGTTGCGACTAGCCTGAAGAGCGAGGCGGCTCGCGATCGAGAGAAAAATCGTCGAACCACGGCCTTCTGACGCCGGCGATCCGCGCAGCCAGAATGCGGGAGGCCATGTAGCTGAAGGTGATGCCGTTTCCGCCGTAGCCGTAGGCGGCAAGGATGCTCTCAGCACCTCGAACGGGGCCAATGAGAGGCAAGCCGTCATCGGTCTCACCGAATTCCGCCGACCAGGCATGTGCGATCTCGTATGATGCGTAGGGCCAGAGTTTCTTCATCTTCGCGGAAATCTCCGCGATTTTGTCCGGCATCAGCCTCTCTCGTTCCTGAGGAGTGCTCGTCGGCTGATCCTCGCCGCCGACCACGACGCGCCCATCTCCGGTGGTCCTCGCGTAGAGATAAGGATGCGAACTCTCCCAGATGAGGGCACGCTCCGGCCAGAGGGCGCCCGGCTGCTGTGGGATCGTCGCAAGACACCAGCTCGAAGACCTGCGATGAAGGTCGCTGTTGACGAAGTCCGGCATTTCGTAGCCCGTCGCCAGCACGAGGTGCCGGGCATCGATCGTTCTGCCTCCGGCGAGCCCGATCGATGCGCTGCGGCTGTTCCAGTCGTAGGCCACGACTTCGTCCTCGACCAGCACCGCTCCCTGCGCCAGGGCCATCTCGAGCAGGCCGAGCGACAGGCAGAGCGGATCGGCCTCCGCCGATCCTGGCGAGAAGAGTGCGCCTGGACGGTCCATCATGAAACGCTCGACGAGAGCGCGTTCATCGAGAAGGTCTCCGGGCAGGTCGACCTGGCTCCGCAAGCGATGCTCGCTTGCAAGGTCCGCCAGGCCCGTATCACCGCCGCCCAGGTAAAGACTGGAACGACGCGTAAAGAGGCAGGAGATGCCGAGCGCCTCGATATAATCGCAGAGATCGGATGTCGCGGCATAGGAGCGGCGATAGATGCGTGCCGCTTTGTCGGGGCCGTACAGATCGGTCAGTTCGGATAGCGACCGATCGATTTCCCATTGCAGCATCGCCGTGCTCGCAGCCGTGCTGCCGCGGCCCGGCATGAGCCGGTCGACGACGGCGACGGAAAGTCCCTGCCGTGTGAGCGCCTCCGCGGCGAACGAGCCGGTGATGCCAGCGCCGACGATGGCCACGTCGCAACGCAGATCGGTGAGGAGCGGAGTTCGCGGCAGCGAACGAGAAAGCGTCTGCCAGGGCGAAGATCCAGACCTGAGCTGCCGCCGATCCTCGTCGGCCTCACCATGGTCTAACGCATTCGATCTCAAGCCTTGTCCATCCCTGGATATGGGTTCGCGTTCAGGAGCATCGCCAGGTGCGCGGCGTTGATTGCCAGCATCTTGGTCGTCTGCACGGTCTTTTCGTAGGGCTGCTTGAGATCCCTGTAATCGACTGAGCCCATCGCTTCGCCGACCCAGTAGGTGCCGGCGCCCGCGGGAATCGTGAATCCGACATCGTTGAGCGCTTGATACAGTTCGGCATGACAATGATGGGCTCCGTCTTCATTGCCGACCACAGCCGCGACGGCGACCTTTCCGAAGGCAGGCATGCGCCCTCTGTCGTCCGTCTCTTCCAGGAAAGCATCCATGCGCTCGAGAACGCGTTTGGCGACACTGGAGGGTTGACCGAGCCAGATCGGAGTTCCCAGGATGAGGATATGTGCTGCGTCGATCTTCCGTCGCAGTTCCGGCCAGTCGTCGCCTTCGCCTTCGTCGGACGACACGCCCGCTTTGATATCGAGATCGACAACCCTGACGATTTGACCTGTCACCCCGTGTGGCTTCAGTTCCTCCAAAACCTCCTGAAGCAGCTTATCCGTCGACGAGGCGGCGCTGCCGCGCTTCAGAGTGCAGTTCAAGGCTAAGGCGGTCAGGGCCATCCGGGGCTCCGCAAGGGGATCGACCCTGAATAACGGCGACAACCTCGGCTGTGTTCCTCCGAGAAGGGGCCCATCGAAAGGTTCTCCGGTGAACTCGGTGGAATATGCCCGGTACGTAATCAGCATGCACGAAAACCAGTCCACTTTTCCGCACGATGCGCTAGGGTTTGGGAAATCATTTGAGATCGGGGGGCTTCGATGGCCGGCTATGGCGATACCTATTATGCCCGCACGCTGACGGATATGTCGCAACGCTCTTCTCTTGACGGATCGGTGCACGCGGATGTCGCTATTATCGGCGGAGGGCTTGCCGGTCTCACGGCAGCTCTCGATCTGGCGCGGGCGGGCCGTTCGGTGGTCGTTCTGGAGGCGGAGCGGGTTGGCTGGGGAGCGTCCGGCCGCAACGGAGGCTTCGTCGGCCCGGGATATGCGACGAGCCATGCCAATATCACTCGCATGGTCGGAGCGGAGAAAGCACAGGCTCTGCACCGCCTCTCGATCGAAGGGGTGCGCATCGTCGAGGAGAATATCGACAAGCTTGCCATGAGCGACAACAAGCGCGTCTACGGCAAGATGAGCGTGCTTCGGTACCACGATCCCGATGGGCTCGCACGCCAGTGCGAGATGATGAAGCGGGAATTCGACTACCATCTGGAAGTGATGCCGACGGATGCCGTCCGCAACGTGCTGCGTTCGCAGAAGTATTATCAGGCGCTCTACGATCCCGCCTGTTTTCATTTCCATCCGCTCAACTATGCCCGCGCTCTGGCAAAAGAGATCGAGGCGCTGAACGGACGGATCTTCGAGGGATCGCGGGTCGTCGGGTGCGATTTCGAGGGCGCGGACAAGATCGTCAGGACCGCGCATGGTGAGGTCAGGGCGCGTGACGTGGTTCTGGCGGGCGGCGGCTATACGGACGAGCTGGTGCCCCGGCTGCGCCGCAGCATCCTCCCGATTGCCACTTATGTGCTTCTGACGGAAGCGGCGCCGGAAAGGATCGGGGATGCCGTGCGCACGCCGGCGGCGATCAGCGACAATCGCCGTGCGGGCGATTATTACCGCCTTGTCGATGATGGAACGCGGCTGCTCTGGGGGGGCAGGATCACGACGCGCAAGACCGAGCCAAGACGCCTTGCGCAGATGATGCAGAGGACGATGGTCTCGACCTATCCCCAGCTGGAAGGCGTGCGTGTGGAGACGGCCTGGGCCGGTCTCATGGCTTATGCTCGCCATCTGATGCCGCTCATCGGGCAGCTTCAGGAAGGTGTCTGGTACGTATACGGTTTCGGCGGACGCGGCATGAACACCACGGCCATCGGAGGGCGCGTGATCGCGGAAGGCATCCTCGGCACGAGCGACCGCTACCGCCTGTACGAACCCTTCGGCCTCGTATGGAGTGGCGGCCCGTTCGGTGTTGCCGCGGCGCAGCTCACCTATTGGACCTATCAGGCCATGGATCTTGCCAAGGAACGCCGCGCAGCGCGCGCGGGCTGACCAGGTGTTCCTGTGCTCTAGTCGTGCCCGAGGCGCATGCGGCGTTCCAGGAATCGGCTATAGGCGCCCATGCCATACGAGAACACGAGGAACACGAAGGCTGCGAAGACGTAGCCTTCCAGGACGGCGATGCCGACCCAGTTCGGATCCGTCATCGCCGTGCGAACGGTGGACAGGAAATCCAGAAGGCCGATGATCGTGACGAGGGTCGTGTCCTGGAAGAAGCCGATGGAGATGTTCACCAGGGGCGGAATGGCGATCTTCAGGGCCTGCGGCAGAACGATCAGCCGCATGGACTGCCAGTAATGCAGGCCCATGGCGCTGGCGGCTTCGTGCTGGCCGCGGGGAATTGCCTGCAGGCCGCCACGGACTGCCTCTGCAATATAGGCGGCCGCGAAGATGATGATGGCGATCTGCGCCCGCAGCAGCTTGTCCACGGTGATCCCGCTCGGCATGAAGAGCGGCAGCATGACGGAGGCCATGAAGAGGATGCTGATGAGGGGCACGCCCCGGATCACCTCGATGAAGATGATGGCGATGACGCGGATGGCGGGCAGCTTCGAGGAGCGGGCCAGGGCAAGCACGACGCCAAGAGGAAACCCGAAGGCAAGGCCGATGGCGGAGAGCAGGAAGGAGAGGGGCAATCCGCTCCATTGCGTCGTCGGCACGTAGGTGAGACCGAAGATGCCGCCGCTGATCAGAATGGCCGTCGCCACGATCGTCACGCCCCACAGAACCAGGAGGCTTCTGTTCCAGAAGCGCGGGATCATCGTGATGCCGATCGCGCCCAGGAAGATGATCATGGCGAGCAGCACGCGCCAATGCTCGTCGTAGGGATACACCCCGAAGATCATGAAACGGATCTTCGCCTCGTAGAACGGCCAGCAGGCGCCGTGTCCCACCTTGCAGGCCTGGGCGCCTCCTTCGGTGACGGCGCGGGTCACGAGCCAGCCGTAGGCGCCCTTCGCTCCAAGCCATAGGATCCACAGGCAGACGAGCGTGATGACCGCATTGACCGGCGTGCCGATGAGCGGCTTGAGCGTGCGATGCATAAGGCGCCGCCCGACATCCGGATCGCGCCGGAGGGGCATCTTCAGTTGCGCTTCGGCGATGTCGGTCGCAGTCGTCATGGCCTACCGCTCCTTCAGCGCGACGCGGCTGTTGTACCAGTTCATGAACAGGGAAATCGCGATCGACAGACCGAGATAGACCAGCATGAAGATGGCGATGCCCTCGATCGCCTGCCCGGTCTGGTTCATGGTCGTGTTCGACACCATGACGAGATCAGGATAGCCGATGGCGATGGCGAGCGACGAGTTCTTGAAAAGGCTCAGGTAGCTGCTGGTGAGCGGCGGGATGATGACCCGAAGCGCTTGCGGAAGCACGACGAGGCGCATGGTCAGGCCATCCTTCAGGCCCAGGGCCCGCGCCGCTTCCCATTGCCCCTTGCGCACGGACAGAATGCCGCTTCGCACGATCTCGGCGATGCCCGCCGAGGCGGAGAGCGAAAGGCCGAGGAGGAGGGCCGTGAATTCCGGTGTGAGCTGAGAGCCGCCCGCAAGCCTGAAGCGGCCTTTCTCCGGAAGGCTGATCGTGAAATCCGGCTGCACGATCAGAAGCGCGAGGGCGGGCGGAATCAGTAGCGCCATGGCGACCAGGGGCCAGGTCCTTCGCGACTTGCCCGACGTGATGCGCTGAGCCGTTGCGCGGCGATGGATGAATACGCCGAGCACACCCCCGAGGATCAGTGCGGCGAGAATCATCGAATGGGCGCTCGTCCACATCAGGGAGGGCACCGTCAGGCCGCTGTTGCTCAGAAAGACATGGGGCAGGATTTCCCATGCTTCACGCACGGTCGGCAGGCTTGTGACGATCAGCGCGTACCAGAGGAAAAGATAAAGCAGGAGCGGCACATTGCGCAGGGCTTCCACATAAAGGAAGGCCAGAAAGGCGAGCAGCGGATTGCGGGAAAGACGGGCGATGCCGACGAAAAGTCCGATGATCGTCGCGAGCACGACGCTCCAGGCGGAGACCCAGACCGTGTTGACGATCCCGGCAAGAATGGCGCGGCCATAGGTGTTGGTGGGCTTGTAGTCGATCAGTGTCTGGCTGATGACGAAGCCTGCTTCCCGGCTCAAATAGCCGAAGCCGGTCGCAATGTTCTGTTCGGCCAGCTTCTGCGATACGTTCGAGAACAGGTAAAGTCCCAAAAGGACAATGCCGCCAACGGCGAGCACCTGATACAGGATGGCCCGAAAGCGAAGATTGTAGAGGAGCCTCGTCCCGCCCAACGCATCGACGCGCATGATGGTCCTTTTTCGGAGAATGCCGAGGATGAAACGGGCGGCCCTAGGGCCGCCCGTCGATCTCAGATTACCGGAAGGGCGGCGCGTAAAGCAGGCCGCCCTTGGTCCAGAGTTCGTTCGGACCGCGCGTCAAGCCAAGCCGGGTCTTCGGGCCGAGGTTGCGGTCGAAGACTTCGGCATAGTTTCCGAGGGATTTAACGATGTTATAGGCCCACTTGTTGTCGAGGCCGAGCATCTTGCCGAAGTCGCCGTTCACGCCGAGCATGCGCTGAACCTCGGGATCCTCGCTCTTGAGGAACTCGTCTACGTTGGCCTGGGTGATGCCCTTCTCCTCTGCGCCGATGAGGGTGTAAACCGACCAGTTCAGAATATCGCGCCAGTTGGGATCGTTCTGGCGGATCGTCGGAGCAAGCGGCTCCTTCGAGATGGTTTCCGGCAGGACCACATATTGCGACGGGTCGTTGGCGATCGCGCGGACGGAGGCCAGATCCGAACGGTCCGTCGTGATGGCATCGCAGCGTCCCGTGAAGAAGGCGTTGCGCCACTCGTCGGAGTTCTCGAACACCACCGATTCATACTTGATGTTCTTGGGCCGGAAGAAGTCCTCGAGATTCTGAAGCGTCGTCGTGCCGGGCAGCAGGCAGATCGCAGCGCCTTGAAGTTCGCTGGCGCTCTTCACATTGAGCTTCGCCGGTGCCATCAGGCCCTGACCGTCGTAGAACACCACGGGCCCGAAATCGAGGCCCAGGGATGCATCGCGCGTGAAGCTCCAGGTATTCTGGCGGGACAGGATATCCACCTCGCCCGACTGCACCGCCTGGAAGCGGACATTGGTGTTGAGCGGAACATACTCGACCTTGTCGGGATCGGCGAAGACCGCAGCCGACACGGCGCGGCAGATATCGACATCGAAGCCGCGCCGAACACCCTTGTCGTCGGCGTAGGAGAAGCCGGGGGCTACCGGCGACACGCCGCAAAGAATCTTGCCGCGCTTCTTGACCGTATCGAGCGTCGATTGAGCGGAAGCCGGTGCCGCCGAAAGGGCGGTGACGCCGGCAATGAGGCCCATGGCGAGCCAGCGGGCCATAGATTTGGACTGTATCATTTCACTCCCTCTTTTTATGCGCCTTATCCGGTCGCTAACGCTTCAAGCTAGACCCGAAACAACTGCCGTTTCAAGCATCGATTTTCGTAACGGAATGCGCGTAAGACCTTGCTGGGCGACGAAAAGGGATGCAAACTCGCCCGCCTTCGACTGCAGCCTCCGCTGCAGCTGCCCTTGCTGTGCGAGTGGTCTATGCCTTTTCTCCCAAAAGCCGACATCGTCCTCGTCAACGGCCGCATCTTTCGCGGCATGTCAGAATATGTCACCGAAGCAATCGCCCTATGGGCCGGACGGGTTCTTGCGGCAGGATCCTCCGCCGACATGGAGCCGCTCATCGGGCCTTCGACGCGGGTCATCGACCTGGCCGGCCGTCTGGCAACGCCTGGGCTTTGCGACTCGCACATGCACCTTCTGCCCTATGGCGTGATCATGGGCCACGTGGACGTGCGTGCCTCGTCTGCGCCGACCCTTGCAGCCCTGCTCGAAAAGGTCAGGCAGCGCGCCGCCGTCACGCCCCCCGGTCAGTGGATTCAAGGGCGCGGATACGACCAGTTCGAACTCGATGTCGGGCGCCATCCCCTGCGCGAGGAACTCGACGCGGCGGCGCCGGATCACCCCGTTGCGATCGTCAGAGCCTGCGGCCACGTGACGATCTGCAATTCGAGAGCGCTGGAACTTGCGGGAATCGATGAGACGACACCTGTTCCCCAGGGCGGCGCCATCGAGCAGAGGGATGGTCGATTGACCGGCCTTCTGGCGGAGACTGGGCGCGATCGGCTCAGGGCTGTGCTGCCGGCGCCGACGGACCAGGAACTGGTTCAGGCCATCGATGATGCCGGCCGCGCGTGTCTGTCCTATGGCATTACCAGCGTGATGGATGCAGGCGTCGGCATGAGGGCCGGCTATCGTGAGGTTGCCGCCTATCGCACGGCACAGCGCCTCGGCCGCCTGCCGGTGCGGACGACACAGTGCCTGCTGGGCGGGCCGGGAGGAATCGTCGAGCAGGCTTATGCCGATGGAGTCGTGACGGGCGTAGGTGATTCCATGCTCCGTGTCGGGCCGGTGAAGATTTTCACCGACGGCAGCGCCGGCGGCCGGACCGCCGCCATGAGCGAGCCCTATGTCGGAGAGCCCAGGACCAACGGCCTCATGCTGTTGCACGACAACGAGATGAACGATCTCGTGCATGATTATCACGCAAAAGGCTATCAGCTTGCCGTTCACGCCATTGGCGATGCTGCCATCGAGCAGACCCTGAATGCCTTCGAGCGCGCGCTCGAGGCCATGCCCGATCCGGATCGCCGCCACAGGATCGAACATGCAGGCTATGCGCGAGCCGACCAGAACGCCCGCATGAAGCGCCTGGGCGTCCAGCCGGTGCCGCAGCCGGTCTTCATCTACGATTTCGGCGATCTTTATGTTTCCGTCGTAGGTGAAAAGCGGGCAAAGCCCTCCTATCCCCTCAGAACCTGGATCGATATGGGTTTCAAGCCTGCCGCCGGCAGCGATGCTCCCGTGTGCGATATCAACCCTTTCCCGAACTTCTTCTCGATGCTGACCCGCAAGACCTCTCACGGCACCGTCATGGACGAGCGTGAGACCGTATCGATCGAGCAGGCGATCATGGCGTTCACGGAGTTCGGCGCCTATGTCAACAAGGCCGAGCATGAATGGGGGCGGCTCGTCCCAGGCCTTGCGGCAGATATCGCGGTGTTCTCGCGCGACCTCCTGACGGCGTCCCCTGAGGACATTCTTCATGACACCCGGTGCGATCTCACGATTCGCGGCGGGGAAATCGTGTTCGACCGCCACGGCGAGATTGCTCGATAGACTCGACTTACCGCGCAACGGCTATAGGGAACAAGATAAAGGCTCCGCAGGTAATGCGGAGCCTTTTGCAATTCGTTAAATGTCACTCAGCTGCGAATGGGAAAGACCCGGGGGCTCAACTGCTCCAGCCCCCGCCCGGCCCAGTCGCGCTGGGGTGCCGCCGCGACGGCTTCCGCCTGACCTCTGCGCAGCATCTCGAGATCCTCGCCGATGTCGAAGTCCAACACCTCTCCGTCGCGCACGACCTGACGGCCATCGACATAGACGTCCTTGATGGCCCTGTCGTTCGCCGAATAGACGAGGCTGCGGATCGGCTCGTAGTCGGGCTGCATGTAGGGATTGCTCATGTCGACCACCGAGAAATCCGCCTTGCAGCCAGGTGCGAGGCGTCCCAGATCGGGACGGCGGATCATGTCGGCGCCAACGGCCGTGGCCGCCATGAACGCATCATGTGTCGTGGCGGCCGTGAAGCTCCCTGCGACGATACGACCGGCATAGCAGGCCATACGGAGCTCATCGAGCATGTTGTGGGGGAAACTGTCCGTGCCGATGCCGCACCGGATTCCGGCTTTCACATAGCGGCTCAAGGTGTTCAGGGCGATACCGCGCCGCGCGAAGACCACGGGGCAATGCGCCACCTGGGCGCCAGAGTCGCGCAGGCGCTCGAAATCATTGGCATGAGGCCAGTGCAGCCAGGGGTGATCGTTCAGGAAGATGCAATGGCCAATGATCGTGTCCGGGCCGAGCGCGCCGATCTTGTCGAGCCACTCGATGGGCGTGCTGCCATAGCGACGCATGATCTCCTGGAATTCCACGATGCTCTGCGCAGCATGAATCTGAATCGGCTGGCCGCGCTCACGGGCCGCATCGAGCGCGTCGCGGATCTGGCCCTCGGTGCAGGTGTCGATCTGGGCCGGGCCGATGAAGCCGGTGATACGCCCGCTCGGATGCTTCGAGGCGGCGTCGGCGGTGTCGATGGCTTCGCGCAGCAGCCTGTCACCCGTCGCTGGATCGAGGTCATATTGCACCGAATGGCCGTTGGTGGTTTTCCAGGGGCCTGACCGGAACATTCCCCAAAGCACGGCCCGGATGCCGGTTTCGGCGTATTCGTCGGCCCAGGTTTCCCGTGGCCGGCCGAGATCGCAGATGGTGGTGACGCCGCTCTTGAGTAGCTCCGATGTTGCGACACGCAGCGCCGGGCGAGTATATTCAGGGCCAATCTGAAAGACCGGCATGAACTCGTAGAGAGAACTCTGGCCGAGGCGCGGACTGCCCAGCTCCTCCAGCATGCCCTTCCAGCCGGGCTCGTGGCCGGGGTGGCTGTGGATGTCCACGAAACCGGGGATGATCATCATCTTCCGGGCGTCGACTTCCACGTCGACCGGGCCGGAATAGCCCTCGCCGACATGAACGACGTCTCTATCTCGGATCACGAAATCCGCATTGCGGAGATAGACATGGGACTTGGCGGCCTCGTCCCAGGCGACGATCCAATCGCAATTCCGGAAGAGGGTCGTCCGGGCGGAAACGCTGGTCATCACTGACTCCATGAAGGCAGGCGGCTGGTGCGGAAGGGTTTACTGCAAGGTGACGACTTATGACGGGTTCGAGCCGGATCCTCGGAGCGGAAGGGAATAGGGCGCGAGTGTGGAGAGGGAGCGGCCCTGCGGGTCGCTCTGCTCGGCGCGCCGGCAGGCACGTTTCTGCGCATCCTGAAGCTCTCGGACTGCGCCGTCGTAATCGAGGTTGACGACGCGGCGATCCTTCACGACCGCTTGACCGTCGACATAGACATCGCGAACGGCGCGCTCTGCCGCGCAGTGGATCAGATTGCGCAGCGGATCGTGCACAGGCTGCATGGCAGGATGGCTCAGATCCACCAGCGCGAGGTCCGCCTTGCTGCCGGACGTCAAGCGCCCGATATCGCTGCGGCCAAGGGCCTTCGCTCCGCCGATCGTCGCGGCTGAGAACAGGCCGCCTGTGTCGAGATCGAAGACATTGCGGCCGGCAACGCGCGAGCAGATCAGCGCCTCTCGCAGCTCTTCGAGCATGTTGAACGGGTAGCTGTCCGTGCCGATGCCGACATTGACGCCTGCGCGACGGTAAGCGCCGAGGCTTTCCAAGGTCATGCCGCTGCGTGCGAAAGTGACGGGGCAATGTGCGACCGACGTGCCGCTCTCGGCAAGCCGAACAAGGTCGTCACGGCTGCGTTGCCGCGTCCAGGAATGGTGATCGAGAAAGATGCAATGACCCAGGATCAGGTCCGGTCCAAGCACGCCGAGGCGCTCCAGCATCGCCGGGGCGGTCTCGCCGATGCGTCGCAGCAACTCCTCGTGCTCGGCCATGGTCTGGGCCGCATGGATGGTGATACGCATCCCGCGTCTGCGGGCCTCGGCGACAGCGTCCCGGATGAGTTCCTCCGAACACGTCTCGATCTGCGATGGCGCGATGACGCCGTCGATGCGACCGCTGGGATGTGCCCGGGCTTGCTCCACGAATGCCAGAGCCTCGGCATAGCGCTCGCGTCCCTGCGCTTTGTTCCATTCGAAGTCGAGGCGGTGGCTGCCGGCCATGCGCCATTGCGCCTCGCGGAAGCCGGGAGCGAGATAGGCCCGCAACCCGCTGTCGGCCGCAAGCGAAAGCCATTTCGGGTAGGGCGATGCAATGTCGAGATGCGTGGTCACGCCGCTGCGCATCAGGTCGCCGAGCATCACGGTCTGGCAGGCTTCCTTGGCATCGTCGTCCGCATCGATGAGGGCCGAGTACTCATAGAGCGCGTTGCCCCAGAGAGCCGCCGTTCCGACGTCTTCGAACAGACCCTTCGCGATGGGCTCGTCACCGGAATGGCAATGGACGTTGACAAGGCCCGGCATGACCATGATGGCCGCGCCGGCAATCTCTTCGTCGGCACGGCCATGATAGTCCGGACCGAGATGGAGGATGCCCGCCTTCGAGAAGGCGACGTCGACATCCCGCATATAGACGTGCTGCGAGGCAGCTTCATCCCACGCAACCACCCAGGCCGCGTTTCGGACGACCCTTACCGTGTCAGCCATGATTGATCGAGCCGGTGCAAAGGCATCGAATGCCGACGAGATCGAAATCGATCAATCATTCCTCCCAGGTTCCATGACGGAATCTTTTTCTGCCTGCAATTTATGCAGATGATTTGAACCTCAGCAAGGAGAAGTTGGTCTTGTCCATCAGCTGCTTCGGAGATGAGGCAACACGTAACCCGGAGCCGCGGCCTTCAATCCGCACCAGGTACAGGCTGCCGTGACCGCGACGACCATGATGGCCGGACCGGTGAAGGGATCGTGACCCGCTTTCAGCAGGCCGACGGCGAACGGGCATAAGGATGCGCCGAGATAGCCGATGCTCTGCGACATGCCCGAGAGCATGGCGGTCATCTCTGCAGTCGGAGCGCGCAGCGTTATGAAAAGGAGAGCGAGACCGAACAATCCTCCCTGACCCAATCCGAGAATGACGGCCCAGGGAATGCGGGTCGAGAGCGGCGCATAGATGAGGCCAAGAAAGCCGATGCAGGTTGCGGAGAGAACGAGCACGATCAGAAGCCGCGGCGACACGCGCTGCGTTGCGAGCGAGGGAACGAGAAGGGCCGTTACCGTCTGGGCCAGGATCGACACGGATGTGACGATACCGGCATCCAGCACATCGAGACCGCGATCGCGCAGCAAGGTCGGCAGCCAGCCCAGAACGATGAAGGCGAGACCCGCCTGGAGGCCCATGAAGGCGGTGACATACCAGGCAAGGCGGTCGCGCAGCAGAAGCGAGAAACGCGGCAAAGGCGCGGTGCCGGTCGTTGCCGTCTCGGAGGAGGCCAAGCCGCTCCACAGCAGAGCGGCGACGAGGGCGGGAATGCTCCAGACCGCGAGAGCCAGGGTCCAGGATTGCCAAGCCCGCTCGAAGACCGGCGTGAGGCCGGCGGCACTCGCGCCGCCCACGCTCAGGATCATCGTGTAGAGGCCCGTCATCGGCCCGAGGCGCGTGGGAAAGCGGCGACGGATGACGACGGGCAGGAGCACGCCGGCCATGCCGATGGCCGCACCGGCCAGAAGGGTGCTGGCAAACAACGCGGCACTCTGCGGCACCAGGCGAAGGGCGAGCCCGGCCGCGAGGCTCATGAAGAGCAGCGCGATGGCGCGCTCGAGGCCGAGCCTTGCCGACAGCAGGGGCGCAAACGGCCCGAAAATGCCGAAGCAGAGCACCGGCATGGTCGTCAGGATGCCGATCCACACGCCGTTCAGGCCGAGACCCTGCTGAATCTCCGTCAGCATCGTTGCGATGGACGTGAGGGCAGGGCGGAGGTTGATCGCGGCCAGGACGATGCATGCCAGCGTGAACGACACGACAAGGGAGCCGCCCCGCGCTTTGCTGCGCGGTGCCTCCACCTCTTTCGTCCCGAGATTATGTCGCGTGAGCATGACCTGTCCTTCCGGCCACTGATACGTGGCCGGCGTGATTTCCCTCGATTACCTTCGTCGGATCAGCGCATCAGGTTCCGATCTGGTCCGTCGCTCTCACATGGCGCCAGAACATCTTGGGCGTCTCCAGCATGTACCGGAACCCGGTTCGATCGAGCATCGCCTCGGTCTCACGCTGGGCGTCATCGAGAATCTCGTCTTCATCGACGAACACGGCCCTGCGGTTCTGAAGAGCGACACGGCCATCGACGATGACGGTATCGACGTCGTTGCCGTTGGCGAAATAGATGAGGCGGAAGACCGGCATGTTGAGCGGATAGAGATGCGGGCGCCGCAGGTCGAGCAGCACCACATCCGCCTTCTTGCCGACCTCGAGAGAGCCGATCTCCTTCTCCATCCCGAGCGCCTTTGCGCCGTCGATGGTGCACATCTCCAGCACCCGCCCCGGCGGGAGCCATGTGGGATCCTTGAAGTAGGTCCGGTGGTAATGCATGCATTGCTGCATGTGCCGGAACATGTCGCCCGAGCGATCGGGTGCGGTGGCATCCGAGCCGAGGCAGACATTGGCTCCGGCCTCCAGCAGTTCAGGGACCGGGCAGCGGCCGAGGATCGATGCGATCGCGCTCGGGTTATGCGCGATGCTGGTGCCGGTATCGGCAACGATCCGGATTTCATCCTGGGTAAGGTTCGTCGAGTGCGAGAGAAGGGCATTCGGCCCGAGAAGGCCGAGTTCCTGCGCATAGGCGACGCTGCCCTTCGTGTGCCCATCCTGCGTGAAGACGAGCCCGGCCTCGCGCGCAAGATCGGCCGTCATGCGCGCCTGACTCTTGGCTTTGTCGAGATTGTCCTGTCCGAGTTCATCCACATGCTCGGCGCGCAGAGTGGGGGTAATCAGCGCGATGTTGAGCCGTCCGCCGTGCTTTCCATGCCAGGTGTCGATCAAGGTTTTGCAGGTCTCGAACTGCTCTTCGAAGGTCACCGGGCGCTCGACGGCCTTGCCGTCGACGAAGCGCGCATAGGTGCGCGGGTGCGGCGGACGGGTCGGACCGACCGCGACGACCGAGCGGGTGCCGACCTCGCGCACGCCTTCGCAATGGGCATCGCCATAGACGGGCTCGTCCGTACGCAGGATCGTGTCGCCGCCGCCCAAGAGGGAAACGCCCGTCGTCACGCCGAAGCGCAGGCGCTCCAGCGCCGCAAGACGCGACTCGGCGCGCCAGAATTCCGGGGTCGATGCAACCGTGTAGGCCTGATGGCAGGCCTCGTACCAATCCTCGCCGTTGCCGCCGCCCATGGTCTTGATGAAGCCGTGGCCCGCATGGGCATGTCCGTCGATCAGGCCGGGCATGACGATCTTGCGGCTGGCGTCGATCATCGTGGGAGCCTGGTGCGCCGCCAGAATTTCATCCGTGGTGCCGATCGCGACGATCCGGTCCTTCTCGATGGCGACGGCACCGTTCTCGATGACTCTGCGCTGCGGGTCCATCGTCACGACGATGCCGTTGGTGATGATGATATCGGCCATGCAATACACTCCGGTCGGTCAGGCGGCTTTTGTTTCGCCGCGGATGCGGTCGAGGGTGGGAACGAGCGACAGCAATTCCTTCGTGTAGGCATGCTGAGGCGCGTCGAAGAGAGTCTCGGAATCGGCCTGCTCCAAGAGCTGCCCCTGTCGCATCACGGCCACGCGGTCGCACATCTGGCGCACCACCGCGAGATCGTGGCTGATGAGCAGGAGGGTCAGGCCAGTCGCATCGCGCAGGTCCTTCAGCAGGTTCAGGATCTGCGCCTGCACCGAAACGTCGAGAGAGGAGGTCGGCTCGTCGCAGACGATCAGCTTCGGCCGCGCTCCGAGTGCGCGCGCAATGGAGAGACGCTGCCTCTGGCCGCCCGAAAAGGCATGCGGAAAGCGCTCGGCCGCCTCTGCTTCGAGGCCGACGGCCTCGATGAGACGGGCAACATCGTTCTCGGCCTCGGCGCGGGTGCTGGCAAGGCGATAGAACAGGATCGGCTCCGACAGGATCGAGCCGATGCGCATGCGGCTGTTGAGCGAGGAGTACGGATCCTGGAAGATCATCTGGATCGCTTGGCGGAGCGGTCCGACCCGGCGGGACGCGCCATCGCCGGCGATGCTCTGGCCGCGATAGAGCACGCGGCCTGCTGTGGGGCGCACGAGGCCCGACACCACATTGGCGATGGTCGTCTTGCCGCAGCCCGACTCGCCTACGAGGCCAAAAACCTCGCCGCTGCGGACGGAGAAGGAGACGCCGTCCACCGCGCGGAAGCGATGGCCCTTCGTGCCCGGGAGCCAGCCGCTGGTGGTGTAGTCGACGCACAGGTTCTCGACGGACAGGATCGGCGCTTCTTCGGCGGCGACATTCGATCGCTCCGCCTTGGCCCGCAATTCCGCACGCGCCTGTTCCGCACGACCTTTGCCCTCGTCGCCCAGAACGGGGAACCGGTCGAGGCGCTGGTCGATGCGCGGCACGGCACCGATCAGCGCCTTGGCGTAGGATGCCTTTGGCCGGCGCAGAACCTCTTCCGTCGTTCCCGTCTCGACGACCTTGCCGCGATGCATGATCGTCACGCGGTCGGCGATCTGGGCGACGACGCCCATGTTGTGGGTGACGAGCAGGATGCCGATGCCGCGGCCGTCGGCGAGGTCCCGCAGGAGCTTGAGGATCTGCGCCTGAACCGACACGTCGAGTGCCGTCGTGGGCTCGTCGGCGACCACGAGCTTGGGATTGCAGGAGAGCGCAGCCGCGATCACGACGCGCTGGCGCTGGCCGCCGGACAATTGGTGCGGATAGGCCTTGAGGCGACGCTTCGGCTCGGGAATCCCCACGGATTCCAGCAGCTCGAGCGCACGGGCTCGGGCCGCTGCCTTGTCGAGCCTGAGATGAAAGCGCATCGCTTCCGTCAGCTGGCTCTCGATCGTGAAGAGCGGATTGAGGCTCGTCATCGGATCCTGGAACACGGCCCCGACATCGCGACCGAGCACGATGCCCTCCGCCGAGCCCCTGGCAGGGTCAAAGCGCTTTCCGTCGATATGGATGCTGCCTGCGGCGATGCGCCCGGGCTTTTCGAGAAGGCCCATCACGGTGTTGCCGATGGTCGTCTTGCCGGCGCCGGATTCGCCCACCAGCGCATGGATCTCGCCGGGGCGGATGATGAGCGATGCGTTCTCGACGGCGGTGAAAACGCTGCCGTTGGCAAGGGGATATTCGACCCGCAGGCTGTCGATGGCGAGAACGGGAGTGGGTTGCACGTTCATCGTTTCACCCTCAGCTTGGGATTGAAGCGATCGCGGAGCCAGTCGCCGACGATGTTGACGGCAAGCACGAGGATCACGAGGGCAAGGGCCGGGAAGAGGGCGATCCACCAGATGCCGGAAAAGACGAACTCGTTGCCGATCCGGATGAGCGTGCCGAGCGAGGGATAGGTTGGGGGCATGCCGACCCCGAGGAAGGACAAGGTGGCTTCAGTGAGAACGGCCGCCGCAAGATTGATGGTCGAGATGACGAGGACCGGGCTCATTACATTGGGCAGGATGTGCCGCAGCATGATCCGGCGCGGCGGCAGGCCGATGACCTTCGCGGCGCGAACATAGTCCTTGGCCGTCTCGACCATGGTGGCCGCCCGTACGGTGCGGGCATATTGCACCCATTCATGGATTGCGATGGCGCAGATCAGGATCACCGGCGCCCATTCCGCCGTTGCCGCTCCGGGGAAGATCGCCCGTGCGATGCCGCTGACCAGAAGGGCAAGCAGGATGGTGGGAAAGCTCAGGATCACGTCGGCGATCCGCATGATCAGCGCATCGACCCTGCCGCCGAAGTAGCCTGCGAGAAGGCCGAGCGTGACGCCGAGGGTGGCGGCGAGCAGGACCGCACCGCCGCCGATGGCGATGGACACGCGTGCACCGTAGAGCATGGCCGAGAGCAGGTCGCGGCCCTGGTTGTCGGTGCCGAGCAGGAAGCGGGAGTCGCCGTCGGCCGTGAAGGCAGGCGGCAGTTCGGCGTTGATCAACTCGAACGAGGCGAGATCGGTCGGATCGTAAGGCGCGATCCAGGAGGCCAGCAGCGCGCAGGCGACGAGGACGAGCGCTATGATCGCGGCGACGATCACCGAGATCGGGGCGCCGAGACGGATGAACCGACCGGGAGTGGCGGCAAGCGTTTTCATGCGGACCTCGCGCGCAGGCGGGGATCGACGACGGCGTAGAGGATGTCGACCACGGTGTTGATGAGGACGAAGAGAAGACCGACGAACAGCAGGTAGGCCGCCATGACGGGAATATCGACGAAGCTCACGGCCTGGATGAAGAGAAGGCCCATGCCCGGCCACTGGAAGACGGTTTCGGTGACGATGGCGAAGGCGATGAGCGAGCCGATCTGAAGGCCCGTGACCGTGATGACCGGCATGAGCGCGTTTCTCAAGGCAAGCCGGAAGTGGATGTAGCGGGTCGGCAACCCGCGTGCCTTCGCGAAGCGGATGTAGTCGCTCGACAGGACATCGATCATCTCGGCCCTAACCAGACGCATGATGAGGGTGAGCTGGTAGAGAGCGAGTGTGATGCCGGGCAGGAGAAGGGATTTCAGGCCGCTGATCGTGAGAAAGCCTGTCGACCACCAGCCGAGATCGACGACCTGCCCGCGTCCGAAGGAGGGCAGCCAGCCGAGGGACACGGCAAAGACGAGGATGAGCACGATGCCGGTGACGAAGGTCGGCGTTGAAATGCCGATGAGAGACAGCGCCTGGACCAATCGGGCGGCAATGCCGTTTGGCTTGAGGGCGCAGAGCACGCCGAGCGGAATGCCGAGAGCGAGTGACAGGATCGTCGCGACGATCACGAGTTCCAGCGTGGCGGGAAGCCGCTCGGCGATGAGTTCGGTCACCGGCCGCTGATTGCGGTAGCTGATGCCCAGATCACCGCGCAGGGTGCGGCCGAGGAAGCGGCCATACTGGACCACGAGCGGCTGATCGAGGCCGAGGGAGCGCCGGAGTTCCGCCTTTTCCTCGACGGAAGCGTTCTCCCGCGACATGGTCGCGACGGGATCGCCGACATAGCGGAACATCACGAACGACACCGCCGACACGACGAGCATGACGAGGGCGGCTTGTCCGAGCCGGGAGAGGAGGACTTTGAGCATGGCGTTTCCCGGCGGCCCGTCTCACCGAGACGAGCCGCGCGTCTCCTGCTGCGGGTTTACTTGATGTTGGCGAACCACAGGCGGACATACTCGTCCGGGAACTGCGGGACATCGACACCGTCACGAACGGCCCAGGCCAGAGGCTGCTGGTGGAGCGGGATGTACGCCACATTGTCCCGCGCGACCTTGAGCGTCTCCACGAGCATGGCCCGGCGCTTGGTCTCGTCGAGCTCCACGGCCGCCTTGCGGGTCAGCTCTTCGACCTTGGGATTGCTGTAGGTGCCCGCATTGGAGCCGCCGTAACCGTCCTTCTGCTCGGTGAGCAGGGACGAGAGAACGCTGAACCCGTCCATCGGCGGCAGGGTCGCCCAGCCCACCATCGACACGTCGAACTCGCCGCGGTCCTGCCGCGGGAAGTAGGTGGCGCGGGATTCCGTCTGGAGTTCCGCCTGGATGCCGACCTTCGCCCACATGGAGGCGATGGCGACGCAGGTCTGCTCGTCGTTGATGTAGCGATCGTTCGGGCAGTTGAGCTTGGTCTTGAAGCCGTTCGGATAGCCGGCCTCGGTCAGGAGCTGCTTGGCCTTGGCCTGGTCATAGGCGAGCGGTGCATCGTTCTCCTTCGCATAGCCCGGGACGGGCGGTGCGACGAGCGTGCCGGTATTGCGCGACTTGTCGCGCATCACGCGCTTCTTGATCGTCTCGAGATCGATCGCATGCCACATCGCCTGGCGCACCTTGAGATCGAGCAGCGGGTTCTTCTGTCCCGGCATCGCCTTCAGCTCGGGGCGGAAGTTGAGCGAGAGCATGATCAGGCGCAAGGAGGGCTCTTCGATGACCTTGAAGCCCTGGGACGAGGAGATCCGCTGCAGATCCTGGAGCGGCGCCGGCGCGATCAGGTCGAGTTCGCCCGACAGCAGGGCGGCGACGCGGGTAGCGTCCGACTTCACCGGCTTGAACTCGATGCGGGTGAGGTTGTGCTGCGGCTTGTCCCACCAATCGGGATTGACCACGAAGGTCGTGCCGGCATCGGGCTTGTAGGATTCGACCTTGAACGGTCCGGTGCCGATGGCGGTGGTCGATGCCGCCGTCGTGACGCCGGTTGCGATGTTACCGGGCTTCAGGGCGCCATTGGCCTCCATCCATTCCTTGTCGAGGATGTAGATGCCGGCGAGATCGTTGAGGAGAAGCGGGTAGGGCCCGTTCGTGACGATGTCGACCGTGAAGTCGTCGACCTTTTCCGCCTTGACCACCGTTGCGAGATTGCCGCGCGCCCGGGCGCCAGGATCGAGGATGCGGGTGATCGAGGCGACCACGTCGTCGGCGGTGAAGGGGTTGCCGTTGTGAAACTTCACGTTCCGGCGCAGCTCGAAGCGCCAGGTATCGGGCTTCACATTCTTCCAGCTCACCGCCAGGGCGGGCTCCAGCTCCAGGGTGCGGCTGCGGCGCACCAGCGGATCGAAGACGTGGTGCAGCATGCTGGTGGTGAAGCTCTCCGTATGGGCATAGGGGTCGAGCGTCGTGATGTCCGTGGGCGAGGCCCACCTCAGGGTCTTGGCCTCTGCCGACATCCCCATCAGGGCGCCGGCTGCGACGGTCAGGCTAACAGCAAATCTGGCTCTCATATCGGCCTCCACAGATCCTCTGGATTGGATTCTTTATTGGATACAATGGAAGAAAAATTTGCATACAAACCGCCAAGCGTCAATTCTGCGATTGGCGGAATTTTCAGCAAATGGGCGCGACGAAGCGCGCGGCCGCGAGCCACGCCCTCTGGTAAGAGGAGCTTCCAGCTTCCATAGAAGTTCTGGAAGGCGCTACCGCGCGGCTGTCAGGAAGCATAGCGGTCCAGGATGGACCGGATGTCGCGGTTCTTGTCGGAATTGGAGGACAGGAGGGCCCGGTCCGTCACCGCCTTGAGGTGGTGATCCATGGCATCGATGGCAGCCTGGCTGTTCCTGACCCGAAGGGCATCGATGATCTGCTGGTGCTCGTTGATGGAGCAGTCCGAGGAGTGAGGACGGCTGTAGAGCGCCAGGATCAGGGAGCATCGCGAGACGACCTCGTCCACATATCGGGCCAGCACGCCATTCCCTGAAAGAGACGCCAGAAGAATATGGAATTCCCCCGCCAAACGAATGGCGGCGGGTCCATCATGGGCATTGGCCTTGGTCTCGAGATCGACGTGCTGCTGCAGGCTATCGATATCCGCGTTCGTGACTTTTTCTGCAAGCCGGACAAGGACTTGGCGCTCAAGGCACATGCGCGTCTCGAACACGTCCTGCGCCTCCGACAGGCTCGGCTGGGCGATGGTCGCGCCCTTGTTGGGCTGCATGTCGACGAGACCCTCGGCATGAAGACGCGCCAGGGCCGTTCGGACGATCGTCCGGCTGACGCCGAACCGGTCGCCGATAACATCCTCGGTCAGCTTGTCGCCCGGCATCAGAGCCTGCTCGATGATCGCGCGGCGAAGACCGGCATACACGGAGTCGCTCCGGGTGCCGGCGGCTGATTTGGGCTTTCTGACGGGCGCGTTCATCGAGGGCGAGGCTTGCTGAATGACCTGAGGGAGGAACTATGTTCCACAAAACTCGTGGTTCAGGAAGGCCAGATATGGCTGGCTTTCTGTATGCATAAATGTATACAAATTATCATCCGCCGCAATACCCCCTGCAGGAATGCTGGGCGGAACGGACCTTAAAACGAGGGCGCTGATGAATGATCTGGTGATCCGCAACGTCCGCCCGATGGGCGGCGAGACAACCTCGGTGACGATCCGTGACGGGCGGATTGCCGGATATGGCCAGACGATCGAGGACCGCATGGAGACCGTGGATGGCGGTGGGGCCATTCTCATCCCCGGGCTCGTCGAAGCCCATACGCATATGGACAAGACACTTCTCGGCATGGGCTGGTACCGCAACGAAGTCGGTCCGAGGCTCATCGACAAGATCGAGAACGAGCGCGCGCAGCGGCGGATTCTCGACATCGAGCCTGCCCGGCAATCGGCCCGTCAGGCCGTGCTCGCAGTCTCCCTCGGCGTGACGCATATCCGGACCCATGTGGATATAGACACGGAGGTCGGCGTCGCAGGCATCGAGGGCATTCTCGAAACGCGGGAGCGCTATCGCGATATCGTCGATATCGAGCTCGTTGCCTTTCCACAAAGCGGCATGCTCATTCGGCCCGGCACTGTCGAACTCATGGAGAAGGCGCTTCAGCTCGGCGCCCAGGTAGTCGGCGGGCTCGATCCCTCTGCCATCGACCGGGATCCGAAGGGGCATCTCGACGTCGTATTCGGCCTCGCCGAACGCTATGGCGTGCCGGTCGATATCCATCTCCACGAGCCGGCGGAGCTGGGGGCATTTTCCATGGAGCTGATCATCGAGAGAACGAAGGCTCTGGGCCTGCAGGGAAAGGTCACGGTGAGCCACGCCTTCTGCCTCGGCATGAGCGATCAGGATTATGTGGCGGCGCTGATCGAGGCTTTGGCGGAGGCGCGGATCCACATTCTGACGACGGCACCGGCGTCAAGACCTGCTCCTGCCGTCAAGCGCCTCGTAGAGGCCGGCATCGTTGTTGCTGCAGGTTCCGATGGAGTGCGCGATACCTGGGGCCCGTACAACAATCCGGACATGCTTGAGCGCGCATTCCTCGTCGGCCTGCGCAACAACCTGCGGCGCGACGATGAAGTCGCGCTGGCGCTCGACACCTGCACCTATGGCGGTGCACGGATGATGGGCCTTACAGATTATGGTCTGCAACCGGGCGATCGGGCCGATCTCGTCCTGCTCGACGGCGAGACGCTTGCAGAGGCTGTCGTAAGCCGCCGCCCGCGCAAAATGGTGCTTAAGAGCGGAAAGATCACCGCCCGCGACGGCATCGCATTGGCCGAAGCCCCTTGATGCGAATTCGCGGGTGCCTCAAATGGGCGGCGCGCGGGGCGCTAAATGCATCAGCCCACTCGTGGCCAAATGCCACGAGTGGGTCGCGCGATTATCGCGGAAGACCCCGCATTGACATTGCGGCGCCACCAAAGGTGTCGTTCCTGATCGCCGGGCCCTGGAAGGCTTGCGATGTGACGTAGTTCGGCATGTGGCTTTCGGATTCCGAACTCGACATGCAGCCGGCCAACAGAGCCGCTGCTGTGAATATGAACACGATCCGCTTCATGAAACCCCCTTCGACCTCACAGGCCGTGTGCGCCGCTTGGCGTTCTGGCTGAGAGCTAGCGATGCTAAGCAGATCACCGTAGAGCAGCAATCGATACTTATGCAATGCTCGTCGAAGCTTGAGAAAAATTATGCTTTCTGCTGTCTCTAAATGACAATCTACTGTCTCAAATTGTCAAACAAGGAGGGGCAGAACAGCGCGCCTGGGATTGGGAGCCACGGAAGTGCAGCGATCGCCGAGTGGCGGCATCTCCTTCAATCGAGCGACGCCTCGATGCCCAGGCCGCGGGCCTTTGCCTCGCGCAGGCAATGGTTTGCGCAGGCGAGGTCCTGGGCTGCGATGCCGAGAGAGCGGTAGAGTGTGATCTCATCGGGCGAGGTCCGACCGGCGGCCTTTCCGGAAATCACCTCGCCGATCTCGGCCAGCACATGATCGCGCCCGATGCGTCCGCTCTCGATGGCACGGATAACCTCGCCGGCCTGAGCGAAGGTGGAAGGGCGATAATCGACATAGAGACGTGAGATGGCGACCATATCCTCGTCGATCTCGCGCTTCGAAGGGATCGAGGCGCCGACCACGTTCAGGTGTGTGCCGGGTGCCACCCAGTCGCCCATCAGCACCGGTTCAGGCGATGAGGTGACGGTGCAGATGAGATCCGCGCCGTCGACGGTGCGGCGGACATCGTCGAAGACATCGACGGCAAGGCCAGGATAATGCTGAGCGGCGTGCGAGGCGAAGGCTTCTGCCTTCTCGCGCCGGCGTCCGACCACGCGCAGTTCGCGCAGGGAGGGCAACACGCAAAGCATGGCCTCGAGATGATGCTCGGCCTGCTCTCCGGCGCCGACCATGGCAAACGTGCTGCAATCGGGCCGGGCGAGCGCCCGGGTCGCCACGGCGCTTGCGGCTGCCGTGCGAATTGCCGTCAGGAGCCCGGCATTCATCATGGCGATTGCTGAACCATGCCGCGGCTCGAACAGGACGATGGCTCCCTGATGGGACGAGTAACCGGCATCCGGATTGTTGGGAAAGAGGCTCACCAGCTTCACGCCGAAGCAGGCGTCGATCCGGCCGTTATCCGGCATGAGCGCACCGGGCATCACGCCCATCATATTGGGTGCGCCGACATCCACCACCGATCTCAGCGGCAGGTTGGCCGCGCCTGCGGAAACGGCGACCATCGCGTTGGCGATCACCTCTATCGCATCGGTCATCGGCAGCAGCGAGAGCACATCTCGATCGGACAGAACAATCATCGCGTACGCAACTCCTCTTGGCCCCAGCCTTCACCCGTGAGGGGCAGGCTGAGTTGTTCTTCCAGCAGCGACAGGTAGAGCCCCGGCCGCGTGACATAAGGAAAGTGCCCGCCCCATTCGAAACGATAGGCAATCGATGGATCGAGCCGAGCGCGGACAGCCCGGCGCATCGCCTCCGGGATCAGGGGATCGTCGACGGTTTCGATGGTTGCAATCCGCTCACGCGGCATCTCGACCGGTGGCAGCTCGGGCGCATGCTTCAGTGCATTCAGCCGTGTCCGAAGCTCCGGCTCCGGGATTCGCCCGTTGACCTCCGCCATCAGCAGGTCGACCAGTTCCGCTTGTTCGGGATGGCTCTCGCGCCACAGGCCGAGACCGCGTCCGAAGCCTGCGCGGAGCTCGTCGATCGGAGCATTGTCGAGATCGGAGGAATAGGGCGGGCGAGCTGCAACGTCGCTGGCGGAATGCAGGGTGTTGGCTGCGATCAGGCGCTCGGCGATCTCAGGATAGGTTGCCGCGAAATATTGCGCCAGATAGCCGCCCAGGGACGAGCCCAACACGGTGACCCGGTCGAGACCTAGCTCTCCGCACAGCTCAGCGAGATCGGCTGCCCATTCTGCGATGCCGCCGCTCCTCGGATAGGTGAGGGCGACGATGCGCGCGCGGTTCCGCAGCGCCTCGATCTGATGCCAGAAGATGTCGCCGCGGCCGAGCGTGCCGGGAATGAGCAGCAAGGCCGGGCCAACCTCGCCGGCCCTGACATAGCCCCATTCGCGGCCGCTCACGGTCATGCGCTGCTCGGGGTGAGCGGCAGTGAAGCGGTCGCGGGCCGCGATCAGCTGGTTGGTCATGCGGTAGGGACCCTCTTTAGCGAATGGCAGCAGCTTACACGAAACGGCGACGGCGCAAGTGGAGAGGCTTAAGAAAAGACGACTTTCTCACTCGGCGTCCACTACGCCGGAGAGGCTGTCCAATGCCATCAGGATTCGGTAGGCGGCCTTCACCCGTGCCGGAACAGGATAATTCTTATTTGCCAGCATAACGACGCCGATGTCCTTCGCAGGAATGAAGGCGGCATAGGCGCCGAACCCGTTCGTCGAGCCGGTTTTGTTGATCAGCACCCATTCCTGCGGCGGCAGCGGCGGATCGAACTTGCTCGCCCTTTGGGGCTTGGTCGCCATCTGAGAGGAGTTTCCGGCCAGCAGTCTGTCGAGATCGGTCGGGGCGGCATAGATCTCCCAACCCAGGCCCTGAATCATGTCGCCGATCTTGTAATAGCCGGTATGGGTCGTGGCGATCGCACGGCGAAAGGGTTCTGCCAGCGCCGCGCCGTTCATGTTCGCCTCGACGAACCGGATCAGGTCGGATGATGTCGTCTTGACCCCATAGGCTTGCGAGGCCAGAGCGCCGGGTGTCACGCGAACGGGCTTGTTGGCTTTCGAATAGCCGTAGGCATAGCTGCCCATCCGATCCGGGGGGACATCGATATAGGTGCGGGTCAGACCGAACGCCGGAAACAGCGTCTGGTCCATCAGGTCGTCGAAAGGCCGGCCCAGGCTCCTGGCCGTGAGATAGCCGAGAAGGCCGATGCTCGGATTGGAGTAGAGCCGGTAGGTTCCGGCATCATATGTGGCGCGCCAATTCCGGTAATAGGCGATCATCGTATCCTGCGTGACGCCAGCGGGAAATTGCAGCGGCAGGCCGCCTGCCGTGTAGGTCCCGAGATCGAGCAGGCTGATCCTGTCGAGGCCGCTGCCGGAGAGTTGTGGCAGATGTTTGCTCGCGCTGTCGCCGAGAGACAAAGCCCCACGTTGCTGCGCGTAGGCGGCAAGCGTGGCGGTGAAGGTCTTGCTGATCGACCCGATCTCGAAAATCGTGTCTCGCGTAACCCGACGCCTGGTCTCCGTCGACGCGACACCGTAGTTGAAGAAATATCGCTTGCCCTGGACCGTGACGGCGACTGCCATTCCGGGAACGCCGTTCTCCTTCATGACCGGCGCGATCACCTCGTCGACGAAACGCTCGAGACGGCGCGGTCCACGCTCTTCTGCGGCAAGAGCGCTCGTGACGAGAAGCAGGGGGGTGGCCACGAGGACACCGATCTTCGATACGGAAACGGATCGCATAAGGGTTTTCTGCATGCTGCGGAATGTGATGTCTGATAACGGGCAATAGGACAGGGGTCCATACCGGCTTTGCTGATTGTCGGGCTGAACGGCCTCAGCGACGACCAGTCCGGTCGCGCTCCTCCGGCTTGCGCCGCAATCCTACCAAGAGGAGGGCGATGAACAGGATGGAGAGAGCGGGCCAATGGAACCAGATTTCATGGAATCCGCTGAAGAGATTGATCAGAAACAGGAACGCGCTGATCAGGATGGCTGCGCGAAGAGGGCGCGGCATGCCGGCCAGGAGGTTGGAGATTCCTGGCGCCGATGTTCTTGCATCGGCTTTTTCGCGCAATGGCACGGTAGCGATGCTGGATGGTGCGCGTGCGCCGTCCCTCTCGGTGCCGACCTGATCGACTGGCCTGCTTCCGAGCGTCACCCGATAGCTCGTGACGGGAGAGGCGACGTTCTTCACCTGCCGTTCGCCGAGATAATCGAAACCGACGGTGAGCTTGTTGCGGACCTGGTCGTAGACGGGCCCTGATATCAGGATGCCGCCTGGCTCGGCCATTTCCTGGAGCCTTGCGGCGACATTGACGCCATCGCCATAGATGTCCGCACCGTCGACCATCACGTCGCCCAGGTTGATCCCGATGCGAAAACGCATGCGCTGCGCCTCAGGCAGATGCGGGTCTTGGCCTGAAAGCTCCCGCTGGGTCTCGACCGCGCATTGCACCGCCTCGACTACACTGGGGAATTCAGCGATGACCGCATCGCCCCAGGTGTTCACGATCCGCCCATCGTGGCGCGAGACCAGGGCCGCCATCGCGTCGCGGTACCGGCGCAGGGTTGTCAACGTGCCGGCCTCGTCCACCTCCATCAGGCGCGAATAGCCCTCGACGTCGGCACACAGGACGGTGGTCAGCCGCCGTTTCAGCTTCTCTGTCATGGATGGGATGATAACGCGGAATTCGCCAAAGCCCATAAAGCGCACAGCTCTGGGATAAATGTAATCATATTTCTTTACTTCGGTGCGGTTGGCTGCAATGTCGTTTTCTCCATCATCTGCACGCAGGTGAGAAGCTCGACATAGCTTTGAGATGCGGTGCCCTGCTGGTTCGACGTGCAGGTCTCCCGAGAGGAAGCCTTCGCCCGTTGCCATATGCCGCCTGCGAGCTGACTCTCGGCGTTCTTCTCATCCTGGATACAGGCTTCGAAGACCGGCTGCGGCAGTGCTTCGAGACGCTGAACAGTGCGGCAGGACGTTTCCGCCGAGAGGCGAGGAAGTCCGTCGGCAGCCATGGCGGTTGTGACGAGGAACAGGGCCGAACCGCCAACCAGAAAACGGATCATCGGACACTCCCTTGGTACAATTTTACCCCTTAGGGCGCAGCTTGACAATGCTTGGCATATCCTCGAATCTCGCTGCTCCCGGCATCACCGTCGCGACCGTCCCTCGGAGGCGTGAATGCAGCGGTCTGCACATGGCGTTGCCGTCGCGCGGATATTCGCTGTTGCCCTTTTGACCGCGTTGGCGGCGTGCAATCAAAAAGCAACGTTCACACCGCCGCCGCCACCCAAAGTGACCGTGGCGCCGCCGCTGATCGAGCAGATTCAGGACGAGGCTATCTTCACAGGGCAGACCGCGGCCGTTCTCAGTGTCGATCTCATGGCCCGTGTCTCCGGTTTCCTGCAGGAAGCGAGTTTTACCGATGGAGCGGATGTCCAGAAGGGGCAGGTGCTCTTCGTGATCGAGCCGGAGCAATATCAGGCACAGGTCGAATTGGCCCAGGCTACCATCGATCAGCATCAGGCTCTTCTCAAAAGCGCCGAGGCCGAGCTCGAGCGTCAGACGACATTGCAGAAACAGTTCGTATCGACGCAGGCGAATTACGACAAGGCTCTGGCGGACCGAGACTCGGAACGTGCGGCGGTGGCGGAGGCACAGGCAAACCTCAAGACAGCTCAAATCAATCTCGGCTATACCAAGATAGAGGCGCCGTTTTCCGGCCGCATCGGCCGCCGCCTCGTCGATCCCGGCAGCCTCGTCGGTGCCGGCGGTCCGACCAAACTGGCGACAATCTCGCAGCTCGACCGGATCTACGCCTATTTCACCATCAATGAGCGAGATATCCCGCGCCTCCAGCAGGCGATGCGCGACCGCGGATTGACGCGGGAGGCGCTTCAGACGGTGCCGGTCTTTGCAGGCCTTTCCGGCGCGACCGGAACGCCGATCCAGGGCCATTTCGACTTCGTCGATCCCGTCATGGATGCGACGACCGGGACACTCCAGGCGCGTGCGGTTTTCGACAATGCGAAGAACCAGCTCATTCCCGGTCTTTTCGTCCGCCTGCGCATTCCGCTCGGCCCACCCAAGCCGACACCAATGGTGCCAGAGGCGGCCGTCAGTGCCGACCAAGTAGGCCCCTACGTGATGGTCGTGGATGAGGGCAGCAACGTCGCGATGCGTCGCGTGAGCCTCGGTCCATCGCAGAATGGGCTGCGAGCCATCAACTCCGGAGTGGCTGGTTCTGACCGTGTCATCATCGACGGTCTCCAGAACGCCACGCCAGGACGGGCTGTGACGGTGGTTGCCGGCAAAGTCGCCTCCGCGGCGCCTGCCGAGCCATAACGGAGAGGCCGATGCTCGCGAAGTACTTCATCGAGCGTCCGGTCCTATCCAATGTCATTGCGCTTTTGGTGATCCTGATCGGCGCGGTTGCCATTCTCGCTCTGCCTATCACGCAATATCCGCCGATCACGCCGCCTACCGTTCAGGTCACCGCGCGTTATCCCGGCGCCAATGCGCAGACAGTCGTGGACACGGTAGCGCTGCCTATCGAGCAGCAGGTGAACGGCGTCGAGAACATGCTCTACATGCAATCGACGTCAGCCAATGACGGCACCTATTCGCTGATCGTCACGTTTGCGGTCGGCTCGGATCTCGATCAGGCGCAGGTGCAGGTGCAGAACCGCCTGGCAGCCGCCCTTGCATCCCTGCCGCAGGCCGTGCAGGCGCAGGGCGTGGTCACCAAGAAGAAGAGCACGGCGATCCTGCAGATCGTCACGCTGACCTCGCCCGACGGCTCACGCGACAGCCTGTTCCTCAGCAATTATGCCGCCATCAGCCTCAAGGACACGTTGTCCCGTATCCCGGGCGTCGGCGATACGAACGTTTTCGGCATCGGCCAGTACAGCATGCGCGTCTGGCTCGACGCCGATCAGATGAAGCTGCGCTCGCTGATGCCGAGCGATGTCGTCAACGCCATCCAGGAGCAGAGTCAGGAAGTGGCCGCCGGGCAGATCGGCGCGCCGCCTGCGCCAACGGGCCAGGCCTTCCAATTCACCCTCGATCTGCGCGGCCGCTTCGCCGACGCTGCACAATTCGAGCAGATCGCCGTGAAGGAGGGCTCCGGCGTCGGCGGAGCCATTACCCGTATCCGCGACATCGGACGCGTCGAGCTCGGCGCGCAGACCTACAGTCAGTTCCTCAACATGGACGGCAAGCCAGCCGCCGGAATCGCCATATTCCAGCTGCCGGGCGCCAATGCGTTGGACGTGGCCGACTCGGTGAAGACCGAGATGGAGCGTCTGTCGAAGCTCTTCCCGACAGGCGTTGCCTACTCCGTCCCATTCGATACCACCCGCTTCGTCCAGGCGTCGATCCACGAGGTCTACGTGACGCTGTTCCAGGCGGCCGTTCTCGTGCTCCTGGTCATCATGGTATTCCTGCAGAACTGGCGCGCGACGCTGGTTCCGGTCACCACCGTTCCGGTCACGATCATCGGTGCGTTCGCCGCCATGGCGGCTTTGGGCTTCAGCATCAATCTCCTGACGCTGTTCGCACTCGTCCTTGCCATCGGCATCGTCATCGACGATGCCATCGTGGTCGTCGAGGGAGCATCGCAGCATATCGAGGCCGGTCAGGACGCAAAGCAGGCCGCCATCACGGCCATGGGGGAATTGCTGCGGCCGATCCTCGCCATCACGCTCGTCCTCCTCTGCGTTTTCCTGCCGGCCTCGATCCTTCCCGGGATCGTCGGTCAGCTCTATCGCCAGTTCGCTCTCGTCATAGCGGCGACCGCCGTCATCAGCGCGATCAACGCGGTGACCTTGAAGCCGACCCAATGCGCGCAATGGCTGAGACCGAGCACCGGCCGGCCGAACCTGTTCTATCGATCCTTCAACGCTGTCTATGGCCGCCTTGAAACCGGTTATGTCGGACTGATCGAGCGGCTCGTTCGCCGCTCGCTGCTGTTTTCCATCATCGCTCTGGCGCTGGTCGGGTTTGCCATCTGGTCGCTGGTGCGCCTGCCCACAGCCTTCATTCCGACCGAAGATCAGGGCTACCTGATGGTTGGCGTGCAGCTGCCGGAGGCCGCCTCGCTCGAGCGCACCGCGAAGGTCATGGATCAGGTGACGGCGATTGCCCGCGAAACACCGGGGGTGGAACATGTCATCGCCATCGGAGGCGTGTCTCTCTTCGACAACAACGCATCCCTTGCCAATGCCGGCACCGTCTATGTGATCCTGAAGGACTGGAGCTTGCGCGGAGCCGGCCAGGATCTGCTCTCGATCTATGCAGGTCTGCAGGCCCGCTTCGACGACTTGCCGGGCGCGCGTTCCACCGTGGTGCCGCCGCCGCCGATCCAGGGCCTGGGCCTCGCGGGCGGCTTCCAGATGCAGGTGCAGCTCAGGGATGGGACCTTCGACTACCGCAAGCTCGAAAGCGCCACGGAGACCATCATTGCGGCCGGCAACGCCCAACCGGCGCTGACCCGGCTGATGACGCCCTTCCGGGCCGGGGCGCCGCAGCTGCGGGTCGATCTCGACCGGCGCAAGGCCGAGACCCTGGGTGTCGATATCGGCGACGCCTTCCAGACCGTGCAGACCTATCTTGGCTCGACCTATACCGGGCAGATTTCGCGCTTCGGTCATACCTTCCCGGTCTTCGTGCAGGCTGACAGCCGGTTCCGCCTCAGCGCCGCGGCCACAGGGCAGCTCACCGTCCGCAACTCTGGCGGGGAGGCGGTCCCGATCAGCTCCCTTGCGGACATCACGCCGTCCTTCGGCCCGTCTTTGGTGCCGCTGTTCAACCTCAATCCCTCCGCCACGATCAACGGGGCGTCGGCGCAGGGCTACAGCTCCGGACAGGCGCTTGAGCTGATGGATGCGATTGCCACTGCAACACTGCCGCCCGGCATGACCTACGGCTGGGCGGGAGTGTCCTACCAGGAGGCGCAGCTCGGGAACCAGTCCTATTGGGTATTCGGCCTGGCCCTTGTTCTCGTCATGCTCGTGCTGGCGGGACAATACGAGAGCTGGTCGGCGCCGCTGGCGGTGGTTCTGGCCGTTCCGCTGGCGTTGCTCGGCACCGTCACGGCACTGACCCTCGCGGGTGCCGCAAACAATATCTACACGCAGATCGGGCTCGTACTCCTCATCGCGCTCGCCAGCAAGAATGCCATTCTGGTGGTCGAGTTCGCGAGGGAGCTGCGCCTGCGCGAAGGCATTTCCATCGAGGAAGCCGCGGTCAGGGCGGCGCGCATCCGGTTCCGCCCCATCGTGATGACGTCCATCGCGTTCATCCTGGGCGTGCTGCCGCTGGTCTTCGCGACAGGGGCGGGCGCTGCCGCGAGAAAGTCGATCGGCATCACCGTCTTCAGTGGCATGCTGGCGTCGACCTGTATCGCGGTCCTGTTCGTGCCGCCGCTCTTCGTGGTGCTGCAGCGCTGGTCGGAACGGGGACGGGCAGCGCCACAACCGCGTGAGGCTCTGCCCGCCCGCGCGGCGGAGTGATGGTTCGGCTGGGAGCGCAAGGATTTTCAAGGAGGAAACGGATATGACATTTCGTACCATCGCGGTCGGATTGATCGCCGCCTGGTCTGTTGCGGTCCACGCCGATGCGGCAACGAATCCCGCGGCCGATCAGTGTGCGACGGGACTGCCGGCCGATTCCAAGATGATCTACGATGCCTCGGTGCGAAACATGAAGAGCCTCGACACGTTGCGCGACACTGTCGTCGCCGAGACCCGTTCGCTCGTCATGTCGGGAAAGATAAGCGAGGCCGATGCCCGCCCGGCCGCCGAGAAAGCAGGCACCTGCCTTCGTCTTCTGGCAAGCCGCTAGGCATCGGCCCGAGGCTGTCAGCGCCTCGCCGAGGTGCTGCCTCCGCTGTCGATCTGCTGTCCGATCTGCGCAATCGCCCGTTGGTAGACCGAGGCCGCGTTCCAGGCCTGGATCGCAGCGAAATTCGGTTCGCCCGGCTGGTAGCCGGCACCTGCGCGCCAGCCATTGGCCTTGAGGAAATTGGCAGTCGAAATCAGGGCATTGGCGGCGACATCGAGGCTGCCACCGGTGCCGTAGTTGAGGATGCTCTTCGGCATGAACTGCGTCTGGCCGATCTCACCATGCATGGAGCCGCGGGTGCCCGGCGTGAGGATGCCGCGGTCGATCAGGGTTAGCGTGGCATAGAGCTGATCGGTGAAGAATTCCGAGCGGCGGCAATCGTAGGCGAGGGTCGCGATCGACGACAGGGTGTTCTGGTTGCCGCGCTGACGGCCGAAGGCCGTTTCCATGCCCCAGATGGCGATAAGCGGCCCTGGCGGCACGCCGTAGCGCTGCTCGATGGAATCGAACAAAGCCGCTTCGGATTGCTTGAGCGCCCGTCCGCGCGAGACGATGACGGGCCCGCCCCGCTTGGCCAGAAACTGCTCGAGCGACAGGCGGAAGCTCTTCTGTCCCCGGTCGGCTGCGATGGTGGCCGACGCATAGCTCGCGTTCTTCAGAGCCGCTATGGTTGCCGGGCTGACGCCATTGGCACGCGCCTCGACGGCGAACTGATCCTTCCAGGCCTCGAATCCTGCCGCCGAATTGCCGCATTGTGCGGCGGCGACAGTGCCGGTCATTCCCGCGAAAGCCGTTACGGCCGCAATGGCGATGCTCTTGAACTGCCTGCCCCTTGCCATCCGAAAACTCCTCTCATGTACTGCGCGATGCGTGATCGATTGACGGGAAAACTAGCGGCGAGGCTTGGCGGGACCAGTGCATGGGGCGAGGTTTGTCATTCACGATTGACGGCGCCAAGGCCGAAACCGGACTTGTCTCGGGTGATCCAGACCTCTCCGTCACCCAGCATCATGCCCTTGTCACGGACGAAAAGCGTCTCGAAGCTGGCCTTGGCGACCGCCTCGCGGACCTTCGGATCGAAGAGAATTTCCTTCGCCGCTGCAAGCTGGGCCGGATTGCGGATGATCCGCTTGACCTTGCCGGTGATCGTGAGCGGATATTGTGCAACCTGGGCGATGAGGTCCATGTCGCCAGACCTGAAGGCCGCCTTGACTTGCCTGAAGCCGTAATAGGCCTCGAACGGGTCAAATTTGAGCTCTCGGTAGCTGGCCTCGATTTCCGGCGACAGTTTCGGCCGCGAGAAGCCCGAATCGGGCGTTCGTATCGGCAGATCCATGGATTGCCGCAATTCGCGCACCAGAAGGTTCAGGGCTCTGTGGCGATCGTAGAGCGTCTGCAACTCCGGCGAGCGACCTTGCCCGGTGCCGGTCGCGAGCGATCCGGTAATGTCCTGCCTGGCCGCCTTGGCATCTGAGTTGCCGCCGCGGCTGCTGCGGGCGGCTGCCTTGTCCAGGGCGTCGTCGAGCTGGTTGCGTGCGATCCAGACCCGCTCCTCGACCTCGGCCAGGACCTGCTCGTGAGAGGGCCGGAAGCCAGGTCCCTTCCCGAGGTCCGATGGCAGGGCCTTCATGGCCTCCTGCGGCTTCGGCCCCTTCGGCTCGTCGGAGGGATAGCGCGGGTCGACCTTGTAGGTCCTGCCATAAACGCGGAGGAAGAAGGGATCCGCCCCCGCGGAGACAGGGGCAAGCAGCACCAGCAGGCATCCGGATAGCCCGAGAAGTCTGGCGGTTAAGCTGGCCATCGCCTCCTCCGGCCCGCGGGCATCGACAAGCCCATTCTATACGCCAGCGGCGAGATCGCCTAAGCACCTGTTCGAGAGCCGAGATCCTCTGTGGGGGCTTCCTGCTGCCCAGTCTCGACAGGATCTCTCCTAAAGGTTTACCGTAAGGGCACTTTCTCCGACGGCGGCGCCCATGCCACGATCCAGAGCGCTCAAGTGCCCATGCATCTCCTCGACCCGCCATGCGGTCAGGGCGAAGGCTCTTGGGCCAAGGGCTTGGTGAGACGGAGATGCGGGCCCGATTCGGCTATCAGCCCTCCATCACGGCACTCTTCGTCGCGGTCGTGCTGTCGGTCGGGCTTTCCCTCGTCTTCTTGAGTTTCGAATGGGCCCGCTCCATCACGCGCACGGCGGCGCTGACATTCATCGATCGCGTCGCCGATCATACGGCGGATCGGGTCGATGGGCAGTTCAAGGACGTGCTCGACATTCTCGAGGTGCTGCGCCAGCTCCCGCCGGTCGAATCCGGCGCGATCCTCGACAATCCGCCGCTCTATTCCATTCTCGCCGCGCTGTTGCGTCGGCATGGCCAGCTTTACAACCTCTATGCCGGCTACGGCGACGGCGGTTTCATCGAACTCGACGCCCTGGATCGTGCCGGACCGGCCCTGCGTCGGGAGCTTCGTGCTCCTGCCGAGGCCGAGTTCCGGCTTTCGATCGTCGAAACACCGCCGGGAGGGACGGAGAGGCGGCGGTTTACCTATTACCTGTCCCGCAACATGACGATTCTCGCGCAGGAGCAACGAGCGGCCGATTATGACCCCCGAGAGAGACCCTGGTACCAAGGGGCCTTTCAGCCCGGCGCCAGCCCGATCACAGACCCGTACGTGTTCAAGGTTGCCGCGCTCACCGGGTACACGATCAGGGCACCATTCATGCGGGGAAGAGGCGGGATCGCCGCCGGCGACATTCTTCTCAGCGAGACAGATGCGTTCCTGGCCTCGCAGCGGCTCGGCACTTCGGGTGTCGTCTTCCTTTTCGACGACAGCGGCCGGATCGTTGCCCATCCCGGCATGTCCGACTTCCTGCGCGCTCGCGCGCCCGATGCCCCACTCGACCTGCCGCGCGTCGACCAGCTTGTGAAGGTCGACATCGCCAAGCCTCTGGCGGCGTGGAGACAGGGTGGTTCGGCACAGCAGATCTTCGACACGAAGGATGGCCGGACCTATGTCGCAGCCTTCCGCGCGATCAAGACTGCGGGCGCTTCCGGTCTTCGGCTCGCGGTCATGGCGCCGCTCGACGAGTTCTTCGCAGAGATAGAGGCCGGGCGGCGACGGATGGTTCTGCTGGCGCTGGGGTTCGTTCTCGCCGCGCTGCCCGCGGTGTGGTGGATCGGCTCGATGCTGTCGCAATCCATGAAGGCGCTCGCAAGGGAGACGGATCGGATCCAGCGCTTCGATACTGCGGGGCCGGCCGTAGAGGTGCGCTCGATGATCAGGGAAATCGACGATCTCGGGCAATCCGTCACCACCATGCGGACCGTGGTGCGCACATTCGCGAGCTTCGTGCCGAAGCGGCTGGTGCAGCAGCTCGTTGCCACCGGCGATGCACTCCGGCTCGGCGGCTCGCGGCGCGAGGTCACGGTCCTGTTCACCGACATCGCGGGCTTTACCAACATCACCGAGAAGGCGGATCCCGAGCAGGTGATGATACGCACCTCACGATATCTTGCGGTGCTCTCGGCCGTGATCATGGAGCATGGCGGCACGGTCGATAAATTCGTCGGCGATGCCATCATGGCGATCTGGAATGCGCCGTCTGACGATCCCGACCATGTCGCCCATGCCTGCAGCGCGGTGCTGGCCTGTCGCGAGGCCAACCGCAGGCTGAACACTGAATTCGAGAGCGAAGGATGGCCGGCCTACCGGACGCGGTTCGGGCTGCATACCGGCGAGGCGGTCGTCGGCACCATCGGATCCGACGATCGCATGGCCTACACGGTGCTTGGTGCGACCGTAAACCTCGCGGCCCGGCTGGAGCCTCTCAACAAGGAATACGGCACCGAGATCATCGTCAGCGATGCCATCCGGCAGCGTGTCGACGACCGTTTCGCATTCCGGGCGTTGGACACGATCACGCCGAAAGGCTTTGCGGCCTCGATCCGCATCTTCGAGCTGTGCGGGGAGGTGGAGGCGGCCGAGGAGAAGCCCGCTACGGCAACGGCCGGTCCATGAGCGTGGAAAACAGGTGCTCGCCTTTCAGTGAGTGTTTTGTGCCTTGCAGAGGTGAACGATGGACCAGACGGAGATCGAGGCGATCCGAGCCCTGCTGGGATCGAAGCCCAGGCCTGTAGGGTGGGAGCAGAGGCGCGAACGCATCGACGAGGTCGGATCGGTCTGGCCCGTTGCCGAGGACGTCACGCTCGAGCCCGTTGATGCAAATGGCGTTCCCGGCGAATGGTCGATGGTGTCGGAAAGCGATCCATCGCGCGTCTTCATGTTCTTCCATGGCGGCGGCTATTGCTCGGGATCGATCCGCAGTCACCGCCGCCTTGTGACGGAGGCAGGTCGAGCAGCCGGCGTACGGACCCTCGCTCTGAATTATCGTCTCGCGCCCGAAAATCCCTTTCCGGCCGCCTTGGACGATGCAGTGCAGGCGTGGCGCTTCCTGCGCGGACAGGGCATCGCTGCTAACCGCATCGCAATCGGCGGCGACAGCGCGGGCGGCGGATTGACTCTCGCTCTTGTCGGTCAACTTCAGGAGGCGGGCGAGGAGCTGCCTGCCTGCTTGTGGCTGCTCTCGCCCTGGACCGACCTGACCATGTCGGGCACCACGCTTGCATCGAAGGACAGCGTCGATCCTCTCATTCACGGCGGCTATCTCCACGAGCTGGCCGACGCCTATCTGCCCTCTGATATCGACCGGAAGGATCCGCGCGTCTCGCCACTCTATGCCGATCTCAGAGGGCTGCCGCCAACCCTGATCCAAGTCGGATCGGACGAAACCCTGCTCGCGGATTCCGTGCGCCTTGCCGGCGCATTGGGCGGTGCCGATGTGGCCGTCACTCTCGAAGTCTGGCCCTACATGATCCACGCATGGCCGTTATGGAACGCGCATCTCGAGCAGGGGCGCCAAGCGATCGCCAAGGCCGGGACCTTCATGCGTCAGTACCTTTGACGGTTACTGCTGCGACGACAATCGGGCGAGGCGCATATGCTCGATGATGTGCCGTCCGGAACCGCTTACATGTTTCGCGATCGCTTGGGCCGCACCCTCCGCATCCTGCGCCTTGATGCAGGCGATCAGTTCCTTGTGTTCCTCCAGCACGTTCGACTGCCGGCTGAGCGAGGTCGGGAAGCGGCGGCTGATGGCCCAGAGGATCTGGCGATGGCGCACCCATAGGTCGACCGCGTGGCGGTTGTAATGGCGGTCGTACATCAGGCGATGGAATTGCAGGTCGAGATTGGAATGCTTCGCCTGGTCGGAGAAGTTCAGCGCTTCGATCTCCGCCTCGATGCGTTCGAGTTCCTCGATATCGGCCTTGGTGACGATGCCGACGAACCAGCGGGTGAGGGCGGGCTCGATCAGCACCTCGATCTCGCAGATGTCCCGCACGAATTCCTCGTCGATCGGGCGAACCCTGGCGCCGCGGTTGGGCGTCATGATGACGAATCCCTCGCCGCGCAACTGCTGAAGCGCCTCCCGTACGGGATTGGTGGAGGTGCCCATCCGGCTCGCGAGCTCGGCGACCTTCAGGCGCTCGTTCGGCTTTACCCGGCCATGGATGATGTCGTCGCGCAGCCGCTCGTAGATGGAGGACTCACTGTCGTCCGCCAGGTCCTCCCGCTCGGGAGCAGGCCCTCGGATATTGGCAATCATTCTCATAAGGCTGATTTTTATGCACTTTTCCAAGAGTTGCCAAGAGCGAAACCTCTCAGGTCGTACATTCGGATTGACAAATAATGTACGATTTGAAAGCCTTCCCTTGCGATACCTGAGATGGGCTCGCGCGGGAGGAAACCGGCGGAAAGCCGGCCAAGAGGAGGAAGCAATATGGGCTATCAGCAGAAGCTGCCCGGCCTCGTCATGTCGACGGGCCTTCTAAGCACCGTATTCCTGGGGGCGATGTGTCCGGCCTGGGCTGCCGATTACAAGCAAGCGCCGATGCTCGACGAGCAGGTGAAGGCCGGCAAGCTGCCCGCCGTTGCGACCCGCCTTCCGGAAAAGCCTTATGTCGAAACCATGATCGATGGTGTCGGCAAATACGGCGGGACGCTGCGCACCACGATCCTCGCCAATGGCGACCATTACAACCTGACCCGCACGATCGCCAACGAACTGCTCGTCCGCTGGGATCCGCAGTGGAAGAAGGTGATGCCGTCGCTGGCCGAGGAATTCAAGGCGTCGGAGGATGCGACGACCTACACGTTCAAGCTCCGCAAGGGCCTGAAATGGAGCGACGGCCAGCCCTTCACGGTCGACGACATCATGTTCTGGTACGAAGACGTGTTCATGAACAACGCGCTTTCGCCAGCCAAGAACCCGACCTTCACGGTCGCCGGGAAGCCGGTCAAGGTCACGAAGATCGACGACCAGACGGTCGAGTTCAAGTTCGAGTCTCCCTATGGTCTCTTCCTGCAGCAGCTCGCCTATGGCCAGGGCCATCTGCCGGTCATCTACCCGAAGCACTACCTCAGCCAGTTCCACGAGAAGTACAACAAGGACGGCATTCCCGCGCTGCTGAAGGCCAATCCGGCCGCAGGCGACTGGGTGGCCTTGTTCAATTCCAAGGTTTCGCTGACCTTCCAGCCGCCGTTCTGGCAGAACCTGCAGCTGCCGACGCTCAACCCTTGGGTCCTGACGGTTCCCTATGCCGACAGCGAGCGCGTGGTCGCCACACGTAATCCGTATTACTGGAAGGTCGATACGGCCGGAAACCAGCTTCCCTATATCGACGGCATCACCTGGGCGAAGCTGGACGATCCGCAGCTCATGGCGCTCAAGATGACCTCCGGCGAGTTCGATTTCGCCTTCCGCCACATCAACAACGCGACGTTCAAGTCCGTGCTCTTCGACGGCCAGAAGACCGGCAATTACCGCTTCGTCGACGTGAAGGACCTGCCGGCGAACGATGCCGTCATCCTGCTCAACCTGAACTCCACCGATCCGGTCAAGCGCAAGATCTTCCAGAACAAGGATTTCCGCATCGCGCTCAGCCACGCGATCAACCGCCAGGAGATCATCGACCTCGTCTATGTGGGGCAGGGCGCCCCGGCGCAGGTGGCGGTCCAGCCTGAGCATGAACTCTTCAACGAACGTGAGGCGAAGCAATATACCGAGTTCGACCCCAAGCGCTCGGCCGAGATGCTCGACCAGATCCTGCCGAAGAAGGATGCGGAAGGCTTCCGTCTCGACGAGGCCGGCAAGCGCTTCACCATCAATTTCATGGTGGCAGACGTCTTCGGCCTGTCCTATCCGGACGTCATGCAGATGGTGCAGAAATACGCCAAGGATGTCGGCATCGATATCCAGCTCCGCACCACCGACCGCGCGCGCCTCAACACCATGTGGTATGCGAACGAGCAGGACGCCTATATCTGGAACTGCGTCGGCGGTCTCTCCGAGGTCTATACGGATCCGCGCTGCTACATGCCCTTCCAGAAGGCGGACATCTTCTTCGCCATGAAGTGGAGCGAGTGGTATTCGAACCGCTCGACGGGTGAGGAGCCGCCGGAATCGATCAAGGCGCTGATGGCCGCCTATGACAAGGTCAACGCCGCCGTGACCGATGACGACCGTCGCCAGAAGATGAAGGACTTCCTCAATCTGTCGGCCGACAACTTCCTGAATATCGGCATTTCGCGCCCGATGCCGAAATACATGATGACGTCGAACAACCTGAAGAACGTCGTCAACGGCATACCGATCACCGGAAACCTCTGGCATCCGGCGCCGACGCTCACGCAGTGGTATTTCGACAAGCCCGCCAAATAGGGCTGCTCGGTGTCCGGCGGCTGCAGCTGCGCCGCCGGACAGCAATGCGTTTTCTCGAACGGTCAGGTTCATGCTCCGCTACATCGTCAAGCGAATGATCTTCGCGATCCCGACATTGTTCGCGGTCTCGATCGTCGCCTTCATCATCATCCAGCTGCCTCCGGGCGATTACCTGACGACCCTGATGGCCGATTGGGCGAGCCAGGGCGGCGCGGTGGAGGCGGGCACGGTCGCCGCCATGCGCGAGCGCTATGGCCTCGATCAGCCGATCTATTTCCAATATTACAAATGGATTGCCGGCATTCTCACGCGCGGCGATTTCGGCATCTCCTTCGAGCTCGGGAAGCCGGTAACCGAGCTCATCTGGAACCGCCTCGGCTTTTCCCTGCTGCTCTCGGTTCTCACGCTCTGCTTCGTCTGGGCGATCGCGATTCCGATCGGCATCCTCTCGGCGGTACGTCAGTATTCGATCTCCGATTATACGGCGACATTCCTCGCCTTCTTCTTCCTCGCCGTGCCGGATTTCTTGATGGCGCTTTCCGCCATGTACATCATGTCCGCCTGGTTCGGGCAGAGCGTCGGCGGGTTGTTCTCCCCGGATTACGTCGACGCGCCGTGGAGCCTCGGCAAGCTTCTGGATTTCGCCCGGCATGTGTGGCTGCCGGTGGTGGTGATCGGTCTCGGATCGCTCGCCGCGCTGGTGCGCATCATGCGCGCCAACCTGCTCGACGAGCTCTCCAAGCCCTATGTCACCACCGCGCGCGCCAAGGGGATGTCGGAATTGGAGCTCCTGCTGCGATATCCCGTGCGCCTTGCCCTCAACCCGCTGATCTCCACGCTCGGCTGGATCCTGCCCGCCGTGATCTCGGGCGAGATCATCGTCTCGGTCGTCATGAGTCTGCCGACGACCGGACCGCTGCTGCTCCGCGCGCTCCTCGCGCAGGACATGTATCTCGCCGGATCGCTGATCCTGCTGATCTCGGTGCTCACCATCATCGGAACGCTGATTTCGGACATCCTGCTCGCCGTCACCGACCCGCGGATCAGGCTGCAATGACAGATATCGTAAATCTCCCCTCCGAGACGGGGCCGTCGCTCGACCTGCGTGGCAGGGACATGGCCGTCGCCGGCCAATGGCGCCTGTTCTGGCTCAAGTTCAAGAAGCACAAGGTGGCTTTGGTCAGCCTCGTCGTGATCGTTTTCATGTATCTCGTCGCCGCGCTCGCCGATTTCATCGCGCCCTACGATCCCAACGCCACCAACTCGCGCTTCACCTATGCGCCGCCGCAGGTGCTGTCGCTTCTGCTGGACGGCTCGTTCCAGCCGCACGTCGACCAGCTGAAGATGACCCTGAACACCGAGTCGATGCGCCGGGAATTCACGCCCGATCCGACGAAGCCGCTTCCCGTTTCCTTCTTCGTGCCGGCCCAGCCCTATCGTCTCCTCGGCTTCATCCCGATGCAGACCAAGCTCTTCGGCCTCGCGAACCCGAAGCCCGGCGACAGCATGTATGTCTTCGGTGCCGACCGCCTCGGCCGGGACATCTTCTCCCGTGTCGTGCACGGGGCGCAGGTGTCATTGTCCATCGGCCTCGTCGGCGTCTTCATGAGCCTGATCCTCGGCGTCACCATCGGCGGTATCTCCGGATTTTTCGGCGGCTGGGTCGATCTCGGCATCCAGCGCCTCATCGAGCTTCTGCGCTCCATCCCGACCATTCCTCTCTGGATGGGATTCGCGGCCGCGATTCCGGTCGGCTGGCCGCCTCTTCGCACCTATTTCGTCATCACGCTGATCGTTTCTCTGATCGGCTGGACGAGCCTCGCGCGTGAAGTGCGAGGAAAATTCCTGTCGCTGCGAAACGAGGATTTCGTGACCGCTGCGCGTCTCGATGGCATGAGCGAGGTCGGCATCGTCTTCCACCACCTGGTGCCGTCCTTCATCAGCCACATCATCGCGACCCTGACGCTTGCGATCCCGTCGATGATCCTGGCCGAGACGGCGCTCTCCTTCCTCGGAATCGGTCTGCAACCGCCGATCATTTCCTGGGGCGTCCTGCTGCAGGAGGCGCAGAACATCCGTGCGGTCGCGCAGGCGCCATGGCTCCTCTTCACGCCGGCGGCTGCGATCGTCATCTCCGTGCTCGCCCTCAACTTCCTTGGCGACGGCCTTCGCGATGCCGCCGACCCCTACGAGTCGGTGGCATGAGCAACACGATCCTCAAGGTCAGGGACCTCGGAACGTCATTTCCGACCCGAACCGGCCTCTTCAAAGCCGTCGACGGCGTCTCCTTCGACCTGAAGCGAGGGCAGACGCTTTGCGTGGTCGGCGAATCCGGTTCAGGCAAATCGGTGACTGCCCGCTCTATTCTGCAGATCGTCGACAGGCCGGGCAGGATCGAGAGCGGGTCTATCCTGCTGACGCGTGCCGACGGCACTGTCACCGACCTCGCCAAGCTCGATCCGCGCGGTAAGGAGATCCGGAGCGTGCGCGGCAAGGAGATCGCCATGATCTTCCAGGAGCCGATGAGTTCCCTGTCGCCGGTTCATCGGATCGGCACCCAGATCGGCGAAACGCTGCGCATCCATTTCGGCACCCCGAAGCACGAGCAGCGTGAGCGGGTTCTGGAACTCCTGCGGCAGGTGGAAATCCCACGCCCTGAATCGGCCATCGACCGCTATACCTTCGAGTTCTCGGGCGGAATGCGCCAGCGCGTGATGATCGCGATGGCGCTTGCCTGCAACCCATCCGTCCTGATCGCCGACGAGCCGACGACGGCGCTCGACGTGACGACACAGGCCGAGATCCTCGATCTCATCAAGAAGCTGCAGAAGAGCCACGGCATGGCCGTGCTCTTCATCACCCATGACATGGGCGTGGTCGCCGAGATCGCTGACGACGTTCTTGTCATGTATCGCGGCAAGGTCATGGAGACGGGGCCGGTCGAGCAGATTTTCCATGCCCCGCAGGACGAGTACACGCGCCGGCTGATCGGCTCCGTCGTCAAGCTGGAGAAGAAGGCGGAGGCTAGGACGGCGCGTGCCGCGATTCCCGCCGGGACGAAGCCGCTGCTCGACGTCAGAAACCTCTCCATGACGTTCCCGTCGGGCCTCAAGGCCGTCGACGACGTGTCGCTGACCGTCCGTCCCGGCGAGACGCTCGGCATCGTCGGCGAATCCGGCTCTGGCAAGACGACGATGGGCCGCTGCCTGCTGCGGATCTACGACCCGCAGGCCGGTAGCATCGATTATCGCCGCCCGGACGGACAGACAATCGACATCCGCACCGCCGACAAGGCGTCGCTGCAGAAAGTCCGCCGCGAGGTCCGCATGATCTTCCAGGATCCGGTCGGCTCCCTCAGCCCACGCAAGAATGTCGGTCAGATCATCGCCGAGCCGCTGAAGCTTGCCGGCATGCGGGGCAGGGAGCTCGACGACCGCGTCGCCGAGTTGATGCTGCAGGTCGGGCTGGAACCGTCCTGGCGCGAGCGCTATCCGCATGCCTTCTCCGGCGGTCAGCGCCAGCGCATCGGCATCGCCCGCGCCATCGCGGTCAACCCGCGCCTGATCGTCGCCGACGAAGCGACCTCGGCGCTCGATGTTTCGCTGCGCTCGCAGATGCTCGATCTGATGATGAAGCTTCAGGATGAGCTTGGGCTCTCCTACGTTTTCATCTCGCATGACATGTCGGTGATCCGCTACATGTGCGACCGCGTCGCGGTCATGTATCGCGGCAAGATCGTCGAGACGGGCGATACTGACCAGGTCATCAACGCTCCGGCGCACGACTACACCCGTGCGCTTCTTTCCGCCATTCCCCATCCCGACCCGCGCAATCGGCGCATGCACAACCGGTTCCGGTACGATGCGAGCCGCGCGGCTTCAGCCAACGGATAGATCGATGAAAATCACCGATGTCAAAGTCATAGTCTGCTCGCCGGGACGAAATTTCGTCACGGTCAAGATCTTCACCGATGAGGGGATGACGGGGGTCGGGGACGCCACGCTGAACGGCCGCGAGAAGGCTGTCGTCGCCTATCTTCAGGATCACCTGGTACCGCTCCTGATCGGGCGCGATCCGAGCCGCATCGAGGATATCTGGCAGTATTTCTACAAGGGCGCCTATTGGCGTCGCGGCCCGGTCACGATGGCGGCCATCGCCGGCATCGACACGGCATTGTGGGACATCAAGGCCAAAGCTGCCAACATGCCTCTCTACCAGCTTCTGGGCGGCGCGAGCCGCGAGAAGGTACTGTGCTACACCCACGCCCAGGGCCGCGACATCGCGGAAGCAGTCGAAGCCGTCGGCAGGCGCAAGGAGCAGGGCTACAAGGCGATCCGCGTCCAGGTCGGCATTCCCGGACTTCCGGATGTCTACGGAACTGGTGCCAAATCGGTCACCAACAATGCGGCCGACGATGCTCTCCCGCATGAGGAGACATGGTCGACCTCGAAGTATCTGCGATACGTTCCCGAGCTCTTCAAGGCGGTGCGCGAGGCTCATGGCTGGGACATCGAATTGCTGCACGACACCCACCATCGCCTGACGCCGATCGAGGCCGCACGCCTCGGCAAGGACCTCGAATTCGCGCGCCTGTTCTGGCTTGAGGATACGGTAGCCGCCGAGCATCAGGAGGGCTTCCGGCTCATTCGCAAGCACACCACGACGCCGCTTGCGGTCGGCGAGGTGTTCAACACCATCTGGGATGCACGCCTCCTCTTGGAGGAGCAGCTCATCGATTACATTCGCATGACGACGGTTCATGCCGGTGGTGTAACGGCGCTCCGGCGGATCATGGACTTCGCTTCCGTCTACAATGTCCGCACCGCCTGCCATGGCGCGATGGACATGTCGCCGATCTGTCTCGGCGCCAATCTGCATCTCGATCTGTGGGTGCCCAATTTCGGCATCCAGGAATATTCCGGCTACCTGCCGCAGATTCTCGAGGTCTTCCCGGGCGCTTGGAGTCTCTCGGACGGCTATCTGCATCCGGGCGACGCCATCGGCCACGGCGTCGAGATCGATGAGAGGCTTGCGGAAAAATATCCCTATCAGCGCGCGTATCTGCCCGTGAACCGTCTCGAAGACGGCACCCTGTGGCATTGGTAATCCGAGGACGAGATGAAGATCACTGCGATCAAGAGTTATGCCGTCAAAGTCGGCATCCGCAACCAGCTTCTGGTGAAGGTCGAGACGGACGAAGGCATTTTCGGCTGGGGCGAAAGCGGGCTCTCCGGGCGTGAGAAGGCCGTCGTCGGGGCGCTCGAGCATTACGCCGAGTTCCTGCGTGGGCGCGATCCGTTCAAGATCGGCGCGCTGTGGCAGGAAATGTATCGCAGCCAGTATTTCGAGGGCGGCCGAGTGCTGCAGGCCGCGATCTCCGCCATCGACATCGCGCTGCACGACGTCAAAGGCAAGGCTCTCGGCGTGCCGGTCTACGAATTGCTCGGAGGCAAGCAGCGCGACCGCATTCCGACCTTTGCCACCACCTTCGCCGAGCCGGGCCCTGCCATGATCGAGCAGGCGCGGATGCTGGTCGAACATGGCTGGACCGCCATGCGCCTCTCGCCATCGGGGCACGAGCATAAAGAGATCTACGAGCCGCGCGAGCATATCGCGACGACGGCCAAATGGTGCGTGAAGGCGCGTGAGGCTCTCGGTGCGGATGTCGTCCTCGGGATCGACTATCACCATCGCCTCAGCGTCGCCGAGGCGGCGAGCTTCTGCCAGAAGATGCCGTCCGGCACACTCGACTTTCTGGAGGAGCCCATCCGCGACGAGTCGCCGAGTTCCTACGAGGCGTTGCGTCGGCTGACTGACATTCCCTTCGCCATCGGTGAAGAGTTCGCGTCGAAATGGCAGTTCCAGCCCTATATCGAACGCGACATCCATCAGTTTAATCGCCTCGACGTATGCAACGTCGGCGGCCTGACGGAATCGATGAAGGTCGCAGCCTGGAGCGAAACCCACTACGTCGACATGATGCCGCATAACCCGCTCGGGCCGGTCTGCACGGCGGCGACGATTCATTTCTCGGCTGCGGTGCCGAACTTCTCATGGCTCGAGACCCGCGCGAGTCCCGCGGAGACCCATCTCGGCTTCGACAATGCCGACTTCTTTCCAGTGCAGCCTCGGCTGGAGGGGTCCCATTATCCGGTTTCGGATGCGCCGGGCCTTGGAATCGAAGTCAACGAGGAGCTGATCGCCAGACAGAGCTTCGAGTTCTGGGAAGCACCACATCTCAAGCGCCGGGATGGCTCAGTGACCAACTGGTGACCGCCCGGACGCTCATCCTCTAACCAAGTTCATCGCTGTCAAAGCCCTGTCTGCAAAACCTGCCGGCAGGGCTTTCGCGTGACGGCACTTTCCGAATGATCGACGCCGTCGAGCCCGTCGCGGTACCGGCCCGATGGCTGTGGCAGCGCGCTGTCGTGAAACTGAGCCACAGGCTCCTCGGGTGGTCTGTCGACCTCGGCGTTCTGAGGACCAAGTTATTGGAAGATAGTCTCATTTTGTTAAAGTTGCATTCATATGATTGACTTATTCAATCATATGAATTACAAAATCCGGAACATGAGGTGAAGCGATGGTTCCGAGACAGCAAGCGAAGGTCGTTCGCGGTGACCTGACCCGCGAAAAGCTTCTGACAGCCTCCATCGATGTGTTCGGTCGCTACGGCTTCGACGGGGCGACGACCCGGATGCTGACCGATGCCGCCGGCGTGAACCAGCAGGCCATTCCCTACTATTTCGGCAGCAAGGAAGGGCTCTATATCGCAACCGCCGAGTTCATCGCCCAGCAGATCGGGGTTCACGTGTCGCCCATGCGGGAGAAGGTGAGGGGGCGCTTCCTCCAGGCCGACGAGAGCGGCAGGTCCGTGGACGAAGGGGAGGCGCGGGCCCTTCTCACGCAGATCGTCGAGACCGTGGCCGCACTGTTCGTCAGCAAGGAATCGGAGCCTTGGGCCCGCTTCCTGATCCGCGAACAGATGTATCCCACGGAAGCATTCCGCCGCATCTACGACGCGGTCATGAGCCCGATGTTCGATGTGGTCGGCAGGTTGGTCGCCATCCTGCTTAATGATGATCCGATGTCCGAGCACATCAGGCTTCGCACGATGTCGCTTCTCGGCAGCGTCCTCGTCTTCCGCATGGCTCATGCGGCCGTGATGACCAAGCTCGGATGGAGCTCGATCGGGCCATCCCAACTCTCTACGATCCAGGCGCACGCCCGAGAGCTGGTCGCCGCGATCGGTCACGAAGGCAAACGGTAATGAACAGGAAGATCGTCGGCATAGGCTTGTTCGCCCTGCTGCTTGGAGGGGGGGCAGCGTGGTGGTTCAACGTGCCTGCGGAACTCGGCTGGATCGAGGCCCGACACGACGCAACGACTCTCTATGGCAATGTCGACATCCGCCAGGTCCAGCTCGGCTTCCGGGTTGGCGGGCGCATCCTGGAGACCAAGGTTGACGAGGGCGACAGCGTGAAGGCTGGCGATGTGATCGCACGCCTCGATGCTCAGCCCTATAAGGATGCGGTCGCTGCGGCAGAAGGACAGGTCCAGAGCCTGCGCGCCACCCTTCAGAAGCTCGAGGCGGGGCCGCGTGAGGCTGAGATCGCCCAGGCCAAGGCCGCACTCGCCGAGAGTCTCGCAGACCAGCAGAATGCCGAACTCGCCTATGAGCGGACCGAGCGTCTGCGGCCGAACGGCGCCGTTTCTCAGGCGAGCCTCGATCTGGCGACGGCAAACCGCGACATGGCGCGCGCCAGGGCCAGACATGCGCAGGAAGCGCTGAACCTCCTGGAGGAGGGGACGCGACGCGAGGACATCGATGCCGCGCGCGCGAACCTGCAAGCAGCCGAGGCCAACCTCGCCGCGAGCAGGACGTCTCTTACGGATGCCGAGCTGCGGGCACCGTCTGACGGCATTATCCTGTCGCGTGTCCGGGAGCCAGGCGCGATCGTGTCTCCGAGCGACATCGTCTATACCGTGTCTCTGACCGGCGATGTCTGGGTGAGAGCTTATGTAGCGGAGCCGGATCTGGGCCGCGTCCACCCCGGCATGATCGTCGAGGTCACGACGGATACCGCTCCAAACAGACCCTATCAGGGGCGGATCGGGTTCATCTCTCCCGTTGCCGAGTTCACGCCCAAGTCGGTCGAGACACCGGACCTGAGGACCGATCTGGTCTACCGGCTGCGTGTGATCATCGATCAGCCCGATACGGGGCTGCGCCAGGGAATGCCGGTGACGATCCGCTTGCCGCAGGACACCGCGACAGCGCGGGCCGACTAGAATTGTCGCGTCGATCATCGTGAAAGCTGCAGGAGCCGGAGAGGCAGGACCATGGCTGACACGCCTACCCATGTCGAGAGTTCCAAGGTCGAGAGTTCTAGGCCGGACTTCATTCGCCTCGCCGAGGTGACCAAGCGGTTCGGGGCCACGCCTCCGGCCCTGGACAAGGTGTCCGGCGTCATCCGCGGCGGCGAGATCACGGGCCTTGTCGGACCCGACGGCGCGGGCAAGACCACTTTGATCCGCCTGATGACGGGACTCATGGTGCCGGAAGAAGGCTCGCTCATGGTGCTCGGTTTCGACACGGTCCGGCAGGCGGCCGAGATCCAGGCCGCCATCGGGTACATGCCGCAGCGCTTCGGTCTCTACGAGGATCTCACGATCCAGGAGAACCTCGATCTCTATGCCGATCTGCGTGGGCTTCCCAAATCCGAGCGGCCAGCTGTCTTCGAAGAGCTTCTGACTTTCACGGATCTGAAGCGCTTCACGGCGCGTCTGGCAGGCAAGCTCTCCGGCGGCATGAAGCAGAAGCTCGGCCTCGCCTGCGCGCTTCTCAAGAAGCCGCGCCTGCTGCTGCTCGACGAGCCGGGCGTCGGTGTCGATCCGATCTCGCGGCGTGAGCTTTGGAAGATGGTGGAGGACCTGACGAAGGAAGGCATCGGGGTTGTCTGGTCGACCGCCTATCTCGACGAGGCCGAGGCCTGCGACCGCGTTCTCCTGCTCAACCAGGGCAAGCTGCTCTTCGCAGGTGAGCCGGCGGACCTGACCTCGCGGGTTGACGGTCGGGTGTTCCGGCTCTCGGGGACGGAGGGCCGCAGGCGGCAGGTGCTGGCGCAGGTCCTCAATCGCGATGGCGTCATCGATGGCGTCATTCAGGGCGATGCGATCCGTCTGGTCATGAAGGCTGGCACCGATGCCAACCTTGCCGTGCCAAAAGACGCCGGTGCCGATGTCAAGGTCGAGCCGACGCCGCCGCGTTTCGAGGACGCCTTCGTCGACATGCTTGGCGGCGGACCCGGAGGGCGATCCAGGCTTGCGGATGCGGCGCGCGCGTTGCCGCCGGAGGGTGACAGGCCGGTGATCGAAGCGCATGGGCTGACCAAGCGCTTCGGCGATTTCACGGCTTCCGACAAGATCACCTTCGATATTCCGCGCGGCCAGATTTTTGGTCTGCTCGGTCCGAACGGAGCGGGCAAGTCGACGACCTTCAAGATGCTGTGCGGGTTGCTGAAGCCGACGGAGGGCGAGGGGCGCGTCGCCGGCTTCGACCTGCGTCGCGACGGCGCGGAGGCCCGCAACCGGCTCGGCTACATGGCGCAGAAGTTCTCGCTCTATGGCGATCTCAGCGTCGCCCAAAACCTCGATTTCTTCGCCGGGGTCTATGGGCTCTCCGGCCAGCGCAGACGCGAGCGCATCAGCCTGATGACGGACATCTTCGACTTCAAGGCACGCGCCGACATGTCGGCCAAGGATCTGCCCCTGGGCCTGAAGCAGCGCTTGGCCCTGGCCTGCGCAGTGATGCACGAGCCGCAGGTGCTCTTCCTCGACGAGCCGACCTCCGGTGTCGATCCTATCACTCGCCGTGAATTCTGGACGCATATCAACGGCCTCGTCGAGAAGGGCGTGACCGTGCTGGTGACCACGCATTTCATGGATGAGGCTGAGTACTGTGACCGAATCTCGCTCATCTATCGCGGCCGTTCCATCGCTCTCGGCTCGCCGGACGAACTCAAGGCGAAGGTCGCCACATCCGAAAACCCCGACCCGACGATGGAGGATGCCTTCATCGCTCTGGTGGAGGCCTCGGAAAGCGAAGAAAGGGCGGCCGCATGAGCCGGACCGATCGCATCCGCAGGCTTGCGACCCTCATCCGCAAGGAAGTCTATCAGATCGTTCGGGACCCCAGCAGCATCCTGATCACGCTGGTGCTGCCAGTCGTCCTGCTGTTCCTGTTCGGCTATGCGGTCTCCCTCGACACCACGCGCACACATATCGGCCTCGTGATCGAGGACATGACGCCGGTGACGCAGGATCTTGCCGCGAGCTTCCAAGCCTCCGCCTATTTCGACGTCACGTATGGACGCGACCGGCGGCAGTTCGAGGAGGACCTGGTGCTAGGCCGAGTCCGCGGCATCGTGATCATTCCGGCGACATTCGCCGCGGATTTCGCCGCCGACCGGAATCCTTCGCTCCAGGTCATCGTCGACGGATCCGAGCCGAACAACGCGAATTTCGTGCAGAACTATACGCAGGGCACCGTTGCCAATTGGGCGGCTTTGCGCCGGTCGGAAAGCACGGCAAAGGCTCCGCCGATTACGGTCGAACAGCGCTTCTGGTTCAATCCCGAGCTGACGAGCCGCTTCTTCCTGGTGCCGGGCTCCATCGCCATCGTCATGACGCTTGTCGGAACCCTCCTGACATCTCTCGTCATCGCCCGCGAATGGGAGCGCGGCACCATGGAGGCGGTCATGGCGACACCGGTCACGGCCACCGAGCTGCTCATCGGCAAGATCGTCCCGTATTTCCTGCTCGGCCTCGCCGCGATGACGCTTTGCGTGCTGCTGGCGGTCTTCGTCTTCGATGTGCCATTCCGCGGCTCGGTCTTCGCGCTCTATGCGTTGTGCGCGACCTTCCTGATCCCGGCGCTGGGGCAGGGGCTTCTGATCTCGGCTGCCACGAAGAACCAGTTTCTGGCCTCGCAACTCGCCCTGATGTCCGCCTTCCTGCCGGCCTTCCTGCTCTCCGGCTTCCTGTTCGAGATCGACTCGATGCCGACGGCGATCCAGTGGATCACGATGATCGTGCCGTCCCGCTACCTGATTCCGAGCCTTCAGACCGTGTTCCTCGCGGGCGACATCTGGCCGATGTTCGGGCAGGCCATTGCCGTCATGCTGCTGATGGGGGCGATCCTGTTCGTGCTCGCCGCCCGCAACATCCGCAAAAGGATCGTCTGACATGTGGTGGACACGCCTCAAGGCCCTGATCCTCAAGGAACTTCTCGCGGTCCTGCGCGATCCGCGAGGGCGCATCATCCTGATCGTGCCGCCGGTGATCCAGCTCGTCGTGTTCTCCTACGCGGCAACCCTGGAAGTGCGCAACGTCGACGTCATGGTGCTCAACCGGGATGCCGGCCACTGGGGCTATGAACTCGTGCAACGGATCCAGGGTTCGCCGACTTTCCGCAAGGTGTCGTTCACCCAATCGCCCGAGGTCCTGCATGAGGCGGTCGACCGCCAGAAGGTCCTCGCGGCCATTCAGATTTCCCCGACCTTCTCGCGCGACATCGAGGCCAAGCAGCCGACGGATGTGCAGATCATTCTCGATGGGCGCCGCTCGAATGCCTCGCAGATCGTCGGCGGCTATCTCAACCAGATCGTCGCCAGTCTCTCCGCCGACACGCCGGCAGGGCAGAAAGCGAAATCATCGGCCGTCAGCATCATGCCGCGCAACTGGTTCAACCCGAACCTGATCTACCAATGGTTCATGGTGCCCAATCTTATCGGAAGCATCGCGCTCCTGATCGGGATGATCGTCACCGCCCTGTCGATCGCCCGGGAGCGCGAGCTCGGCACCTTCGATCAGCTGATGGTCTCTCCCTTGAGGACGCATGAGATCCTGATCGGTAAGCTTCTGCCGCCCATGATGATCGGGCTCGTGCATATCAGTCTCTACATCGTCGCCGCCATCGTGGTCTTCGATATCCCGCTGCGGGGTTCGCTCCTGCTCCTCTACGGAAGCTCCATCATCTTCATGGCCTCCATCGTCGGGCTCGGATTGTTCATCTCGGCAATGTCCATGACGCAGCAGCAGGCCATCCTCGGTGCCTTCCTGGTCCTCGTTCCCGGAATGCTGCTCTCGGGCTTTGCGACGCCGATCGAGAACATGCCGGGCTGGCTGCAGCCGGTCACCTACATAAATCCGCTTCGCTACTTCCTGGTGATTGTCCGCGGGGTGTTTCTCAAGGATATTCCGGTTTCCCAGGTCGTCACGCTGACGATTCCCCTTGCGTTCATTGCGGCTTTCACCCTGAGCGCGGCCGCGTGGCTGTTCCGGAAGAGGCTTGAGTAAGGCCGCTTTTCCGAAGGGGTTGCAGATATGTGTTCGAGTTCAGTCAAGCCCGCGTATCGGCATTCAACGTTCGGGACCCTGCTGCGCAACGTTTGAGCGATCCCGATAACCGCAAGGATTGTTCATGACCGACGACGTTCTGATCATCGGGGCAGGCCCGGTTGGGCTCACCCTCGCCATCGAGCTCGCCCGCTACAATATTCCCGTGCGCATCGTCGACAAGTCCGCCGCCCGGACCGACAAGTCGAAGGCGGCCGCCATCTGGAGCCGATCTCTTGAGCTGTTCGACCGCGCCGGATGCAGTGCCGATTTGATCGAGCCCGGAAATCAGGTCACGTCCGTCAATATCATGAGCGGCCGGAAGACAGTGGCGCATCTCGATCTCAGCACCCTGGAGACCGCTTATCCGTTCTCGCTGATGCTGCCCCAGTCTGAAACCGAACGGGTCCTGGAGGAGCATCTCGGACGCCTTGGTGTCACTGTCGATCGCAGTCTCGAGCTGATGGGTTTCCAGGATGACGGCGATGGCGTGTCGGCGGTGTTGCGGCACGCGGTCGGGACGGAGGAGACGGCTCGGGCGTCATGGATGGTCGGTTGCGACGGTGCCCATAGCCTGATCCGCGAGCAGCTCGGACTGACGTTTCTCGGCTCGACCCGGTCGGACGACTGGATTCTGGCCGATGTGGAGGTGACGGGATATCCGTTCCCCGAGAACGAACTCGTCATTGTCTGGCACGAGGAAGGGGTGCTCGTGTTCTTCCCCTTCAAGCACAACCGCTACCGGCTGATCGCCCGCTCCGGTCTGTCGCAGGCTGAAAGGCGCCCCGATCCGACCCTGGAGGAGTTCCAGCAGGTCGTCGACCGCCGGCTTCCGAAGGGAATCGTTCTGTCCAATGCCCTGTGGCTGTCGACGTTTCGGATCAACGAGCGGCAGGTGAACCAATATCGATCCGGCCGCGTCTTCGTTGCCGGGGATGCAGCCCATATCCACAGCCCGGCCGGTGGGCAGGGGATGAACACCGGCATGCAGGATGCCTTCAATCTGGCCTGGAAGCTCGCCCTGGTATGTCGGGGACATGCATCGGCCCCCGCGCTTCTGAACAGCTACCAGGCCGAGCGCAAGGTGGTCGGCCGGGAGGTGATCGAGGCTGCCGGACGCATGACCAATATGGCAACCCTCCAAAATCCGGTCGCGCAGGCCGTGAGGGATGTTGTCGGTCATGTCCTCCTGGGGCTGAGGCCAGTCCGGCAGGCAATGGAGGATACCTTCGCCGAAATCTCGATCGGCTATCCGGCCAGCCCGCTGAACGGGCCGTCGGTCTATCGGGCCGGCACGCCTGGCGTTGGCGGTCGGATCGTCCCTGCGAAGGGCGAACCACCCTTCGGAGCAGGAGACACGCCGAAATTTGCAGTTCTGGCCGAATACGGCGAGGGCTTCGATGCGGTGGTCGACAGGCATCGTGACCACCTCGAACCCGATCTCCGCTTCCCCCCGTCCGACGAGGGAATCTGGCTCGTGAGGCCCGATGCCTATGTCGCGATGGTAGCGGAGAAAGGCGATTGGGAGGCCATCGGCCTCTATCTCGACGGTCTTCGTCTGACCGATGCGCGGTCGGACGCATGAGATATATGTCTCTCGACAGATGTCCGCTCAACTTGAGGGTGGCTGCGCTGACGCCGGGATCTTTTCAACCGGCGAAAATGAACGGCGCCGCGAGAAACGCGGCGCCGGAGAGGCATTCAGGATTTTGCACAGCAGGGAGGGGTTAGTTCTCTCCCGCTTGCCGCGTCTCAGTCATAGAGAACGGCTGCGATCTTCGGATCAGTGATGTTCGATTTGTCGTAGTAGAAGAAGCCGGTATCGATCACCTTGTCGAGCTTATCGCCCTTGAGGGCCTTCACGGCGGCCTCGACGGTCTTGTAGCCGATTCCGACGGGATTCTGGGTGATCGCGCCGGCCATGAGGCCATCCTGGATCGCCTGCTTCTGCTGCTTGCCGGAATCGTAGCCGACGATCACGATCTTCCGGTTCAGCTCCTTGGCTCCGTTAACCACGCCGATGGCGGAGCCCTCGTTGGCGCCGAAGATGCCCTTGAGACGCGGATTGGCCTGAAGGATCGATTTCGTGATTTCCGTCGACTTCAGATGGTCGCCCGAGCCGTATTGGATGCTCACGATGTTGATCTTCGGATACTTCTCCTTGACCCGGTTGACGAAGCCATCGCGCCGGTCGATGCCCGTGCGGCTGGTCTGGTCGTGGACCACGAGGGCGATGTCGCCTTCGCCGCCGATCAGCTCGGCCATCTTGTCGGCGGCGAGCGCCGCGGCCGCCAGGTTGTTCGTCGAGGCGGTGGTCACCGGAATGTCGCTGTCGACGCCGGAATCGAAGGCAATGACGGGGATCTTGGCCGCTTGCGCTTTGCGCAGGAGCGGAATCGCCGCCTGGCTGTCAAGGGCTGCGAAACCGAGGGCTTTCGGGTTCTTGGCCAGGGCCGCCGAGAGCATGTCGATCTGCTTGTCGACCATGGTCTCGCTATCGGGTCCCTCGAACGTGATGCGCACGTTGTAGTCCTTGGCGGCCTGCTCGGCGCCGGCTTTCACAGCCTGCCAGAACTGGTGCTGGAAGCCCTTGGAGATCAACGGAATATAGGTCTCCTGCGCCATGACGGGGCTTACGAAGCCCATGAGTGCGCCGATGCCGATGGCACCGATCAGAGTGCGTTTGCTCAACATGTCTTTCCTCCTGGCTGTCGTTATGGGATCCGGCCCTTGCCTCGCTTGGCCGCGCCGGATCGGTGGGTTTCATGTCGTTGTCTGGCCTGCTCCCTCCTGCTCGCGAGAGATGTCGCTTTTCAGGTTCTGCGCCGCAGAATGTCGGCATAGACGGCGAGAATGATGATGATGCCGGTCACGACCGTCTGCCATTCCTGGGCGACCGAGAGAATCCGCAATCCATTGGTGAGGACGCTGATGATCAGGGCGCCGATGATGGTTCCGAGAATGGTGCCGCGCCCGCCGCTCAGGGACGTCCCACCGATGACGACCGCCGCGATCGCATCGAGCTCGTAGCCTTGCCCGAGGGCGGGCTGGGCCGAGTTCAGGCGCGAGGCGATGATGAGCCCGGCGATGCCGCAGATCCCGCCGGAGACGGTGTAGACCATGATCTTCCAGAAATCGGTGTTCACGCCGGAAAGGCGCACGGCCTCCTCGTTGGAGCCGAGGGCGAAGGTGTATCGGCCGAAGGCCGTGCGCGTCAGGACAAGGCTCGAGACGATGGCGACGATGAACAGGATCAGTACGCCGTTGGGAATCGGCAGGAACGGCAGCACCGCGCCGATCAGGGAATCCTGCGAGATCATGGGAAAGTTCGGCGTATCGTTGAAATAGATCGGCCGGGTTCCCGAGATCACCAGGGCCAGCCCCTTCAGCAGCATCATCATGCCGAGCGTCGCGATGAAGGGCGGGATTTTCATCTTGGCGATGAGGGTGCCCGAGACGGAACCGCAGAGGGCGCCGGCCACGATGGCGGCAAGGATGCCGACGGGCATCGGCATTCCCCAATAGGTCAGGAATACGCCGGCAATGACGGCACAAAAGGTCATCAGCGTGCCGACCGAAAGATCGATGCCGCCGGTGATGATGACGAAGGTCGCGGCGACGGCCAGGACCCCGTTCACGGCGGTCGCCTGAAGGATGCCGATCAGATTGTCGGGCTGGAGAAAGTTCTCCGAGGCGACGCTGAAGACGACCATCAGGGCAATGAGGCTGGCGAAGGCCAGGATCTTCTGCCAGGTCCCCTGACTGAGGACGGCAGACCTGATGACCGACCTGTTTTCCTTTTCGACAATCGTGGTCACGCGGTTGCCCCCTCCATCTTCGCGCCGGGCGCATCCGCCGTCAGGCTGCGCCGCTGCGTTGCCAGCCGCATGATGTCCTCCTGAGTCGCTCCCTCGGCCTGAAGCTCCCCGGTCAGCCGGCCCTCGCACATCACGGCGATCCGGTGGCTCATGCGCAGGATCTCCGGCAGCTCGGACGAGATCATCACGATGGCCCGGCCCTGTTCGGCGAGGGCGTTCAAGAGCTTGTAAATTTCGTTCTTCGCGCCGACGTCGATGCCGCGGGTCGGCTCGTCGAAGAACAGGATCTCGCAATCCCGGGCAAGCCATTTCGCGATCACGATCTTCTGCTGGTTGCCGCCTGACAGAAAGCGGACTTCCTGGGCATCGGAGGGCGTCTTGATCCGCAGCCGCGCGATGTAGGAGCGCGCCGTCTCGCGGATGGCCCGTGCCTGCAGAAACATCCTCATGGACAGAAAGCGGTTCAGGCACGGCATCACGATATTGGCCGCCACGTCCATGCCGGTTGCCAGGCCGAACCGCTTCCGGTCCTCGGAGAGATAGCCGATGCCTAGCCGCACGGCATCCCGCGGCGAGCGGATCGTCACCGGCTCGCCTCTGACGATGATCTCGCCGTCATCCAGGGGATCCGCGCCGAAAATCGCCCTCGCGACCTCCGTTCGCCCAGCGCCCATCAGGCCCGCGAAGCCCAGAATCTCGCCCTTGCGCAGCTTGAAGCTGACATCCTTGATGGCATTGCCGCGCTGCAGGTTGCGGACCTCCAGCACCACGTCGTGGCGCGAGAGATCCGGGATTTCCGTCTTCGTTTCCGTCAGGCTGCGTCCGACCATCATCGAAATGATCGTATCGACGCTGGTCGATGCGGTGGGAACCGTGCCGACATACTCGCCGTCGCGCATTACGGTGACGCGGTCGGAGATTTCCTTCAGCTCGTCCATCTTGTGCGAGATATAGACAATGCCGACGCCGTCGTCCTTAAGCTTGCGGATGATGCTGAACAGCTCCGCGATCTCGGCATTGTTCAGGGCGGCCGTGGGCTCGTCCATGATCAGGACTTTTGAGCGGAAGGACAGGGCCCTGGCGATCTCGACCATCTGCTGTTTGGCGACGGTGAGGCCGCCGACCTCCGCCCGGGGATCGAGCTTCAAGTGCATGCGCTCGAAGATCGAAGCCGCGTTCCGGTTCAGCGCATCCTCGTCGAGCAGAAGCCCCATGGCCTGCTTGGGCTCGCGGCCGATGAAGATGTTCTGTGCGGCCGTAAGGTCGTTCATCAGGTTGAGCTCCTGATGAATGATGCTGATCCCCAGATCCTGCGCGGCTCGCGGCGAGGCGATATCGACGGGCACGCCTTCGATGCAGATCTCTCCGGCATCCTTCCGATAGATGCCGGCAAGAACCTTCATCAGGGTGGATTTTCCCGCGCCGTTTTCGCCCATCAGGGCGTGGACTTCGCCGGGAAAAAGATCGAAGCGAGCTTTCTTCAGCGCCTTCACACCGGGAAACGACTTGTCGAGATCGGTGATCGTGACGAGCGGGGTCATGGGCGGCGTCCCGCCTTGCTCCCGGCGGTCATAGGATCATAGGGAATGATCTCGAAACAGACCCTGCGTCTCCATGAGGGGACACGCAGGCGCCGAGGGCTTCGAGCTGCGGCTTGGGGCAGGACCTCGTCCTGAATCCGCATGCATTCCTCCCGACCGTCGCCGTTTGACGATCCTCAGCCGTTTCGCACTCCGCCGAGGCTCGGCTCATCGGCCGAAGGACGTGAAAGCGCGATGGCTTTTCAAGGATGATATTCATGAAGGTAAAGGGGAAGCAACCGGAAATATTCCGTTGCGATGGGGCATCCCGCGCGGCGTTCCAGCCCATGAAGAACTTGCCGTTGTCGTTGCCTGCGGCGCTTGCCCGTTCGACGGACGCGCAATAGGCTTCAGCTCCTTTCGCTGAGGCCCGGGAGCGGTAGGTTCCGAGGGTCATGAACGGAGTGACCCGATGTCCACCGACCCGATCCGGAAATCCAAAGTGGGACGCACTGATCTCCTGGTGTCGAAGATCTGCTTCGGCACCTCATCCTTAGGCGACATGCCGGGAACCTACGGCTACGGTGTGGATGAAGAGAGAGCCCGGGAAACCGTGAGAGCGATCTTCTCCGGCCCGGTCAATTTCCTCGACTCGTCCCGCATCTACGGGTTCGGCCGCAGCGAGGAGCGGATCGGCGATGTCATCCGCGAGCGCGGTGGGCTGCCGGAAAGCTTCGTGCTGTCGACGAAGATCGATCGCGATCCCGAGACGAACCGGTTCGACGCGGCTCAGGCGCGGCGATCTCTCGAGGAAAGCCTGAAAGCTCTGGGACTGGAGCGGATCGATATCCTCCATCTGCATGACCCCGAACATTCGGATTCGCTGGAGGCAACGACAGGGGCAGGGGGCGCGCTGCCTGAGTTGTTCAAGATGAAGGAGGAAGGCCTCGTCACCGCGGTCGGCCTCGCCGCCGGTCGCGTCGATATCATGACGCCGCTCCTGCGCGATTGGGATTTCGATGCGCTGATCACGCATAACCGGTTCACGCTCGTGAATCGCAATGCGGAGGCCATGATCGACTTCGCACATAAAAAGGGGATCGCCGTTCTGAATGCGGCGCCTTATGCCGGTGGGGTCTTCGCGAAAGGATCCGAGGCCTATCCGCGATATGTCTATCAGGAGGCCTCCGACGAAGTGCTGGATCCTGTCCGGCGCGTCGAGGCAATCTGCAGCCGATATGAGGTGCCGCCCGGTGCCGTTGCCTTGCAGTTCTCGATGCGGGACGAGCGGATTACCTCCACCGTCTGCGGCGTCAGCAAGCCAGAACGCGTCGCGCAGACGCTCGAATGGGCGCAGTGGCCCATTCCCTCGGAGGTTTGGCAGGAACTTGCCTCGCTTCCGTTCTCGACCGACGACCCGGAGGCGACCCGCCGCTACAATCCGGGATAGGCCGCCTTATCGGACGATCTCTCGCGTTTCGCTTAAGAATTGTAACGATACGTGAATTGACCGGACTGCCTTGCGGGTGGACATTGGGACGTGGCCGACAGCATTGGTTGCTCCCTCTGAGAAACTGAGGTCCCTTCGGGGGCCTCTTTTGTTGGTTGTTCTCGAAGGGGTTGCTACCGTCTGAGACCTTCCAGCAGCGCCTGATAGGGAGCACGCCGCTCCTGATATTTCCGCATCATCTGATCGCGAATGTACTTCTTCTGCTCGATTTCAAGTTCGCTTTGCTCAATGCTGAGGATGTCTTCACAGCATTGAGCGTCAATATTCGTTAGAGTGCGCGAAATCCAAAGTATCTTGAGGTCGTTGTCAGACAGCGATCTGTCCGAAGGTTCTTCGTGCTGAAAGATTGACGTCGGAGTGAGCTGCCTGAGTGACATGGATTGCTGTATATCTCTCGATTCAGTCCGAAAAATATATGACTTTGCTTGACTGCGTCGCAATCTGCATCTCGGCTAAGGATGTTGCGCCGAGTCAGTAATCCGTCGGTAGTAAGCACATTCAGCGTTGTGTGAAATTCTATAACAATTGCAGGCTTCTAAGCCTCACCGCGGATCCCGATGCCGCCATCAAATCGCATTTGTTAAAATTGGATTTAAATTTCAGTGTTCTTACGTGTTAATGCGTACCCCTTTGGGGTTAGACCGAGGTGTTTACCTCTTGATCAAAACCGCATTTTTCATCTTCATAGAACCCACGTGCTGCAGATGTGCAGGGCACTTTCAGGGGTGGGGAATGTTGGATCAAGAACTCGATGAGGCCGCTACGTCTAATAGACAGGAGACGGCCTCTTCTGGCAACGCGAGTCAGTCTTTCGAAACGATGTTGCTTTGTGGAAACGCCCTGCTTCGCGCCGGGCTGACGCATCTTTTGTCCGGCACATGCTTTTCGGTGATCGAGGCAAGGGCTGGTCTTTCTAACGAGGCCTCGGCGCCCGGATTGTATATCGTCGATGCCAGCTCGCCTCAGCAGATGCTCGATTTCGTCCAGCAGGCCAAGCGCTGGCAGCCGACGGCTCGGGTTGTCGCTCTTGCCAACAGCTTCGATCTCGAAGCGATTCAGCTTGCGGTGTCGGCCGGGGTCGATAGCTTCTGTCTCGCGACGGCGGCTCGTGAGGTGCTGATCAACATCCTCGAGCTCACGATGCTGGGCGAGAAAATCCTGCCCGGCAGCGTGGTTCAGTCGCTTCTCAATCAGGCCCCGGCGCTGACCAACGCGAGCCAGGTATCTTCCGGCCAGCATGCCCAGGACCCGAGGGTCGGCAAGCTGTCGAGAAGAGAGACGGTGATCCTGCAGTCGCTCATGGGCGGCGATGCCAACAAGGTGATTGCGAGGAAGCTTGAGATCACCGAAGCGACCATCAAGGTTCACGTGAAGTCCATTCTCCGCAAGATCGGAGCGGCCAACCGGACGCAGGCTGCTATGTGGGCGAATGAGAACCTTCGCGCAGGCGAGCAGCCGATTACCAGAAACTGACGCTGAAAAATTCGCCCGAACCCCGATCGCAACAGGGGCGCCGATGGAATCGGCGCCCCTGTGCTATTTTGAGGCGACCCGATTTCACGGGGCAACGATCTGCGGCCTAACGCTCAAGGATTTCCGAGTTCAGGATAGTGCCGGCCGAATCTCTTGAGCAGATCCGGCAGACGCGGAGAGCCGAACCGTCCGCCGAAATGCTCGCACTTCATGGCCGCCGCCACATTGGCCGTTTGAACGATCCGCGCCAGGTCCCAACCGCTGACGAGGCCATAGGCATAGGCTCCATGCCAGACATCGCCGGCGTTGAGAGTGTCGACGGCATCGATCGGTATCGATGGAAATTCATCGATGCCCGCTCCTGAGGAGCCGCGTCTCCATATCAGCGCCCCGGCAGGCCCAAGCGTCACGCCAATGACCCTCGCCTGAAGGCCCGATGCGATCTCTTGCAGAGCCTGCCGCGTCGAGACATCACCCGTAAGCGAAAGCAGCGCAGGTTCCGAGAACAGGACGTGGTCGGCCAGGGCGACCATTTCACGGAGCAGTTCGGGTGGGGCGATGTCCGCGTCGAGGATGGTTGGGACGCCGTAATGGCGCGCCGCTCGCAGGACGGCATGCGCTCCTTCCGGCCACCGCATGTCGACGAGAACGGCCTCGGCCCGCGCAATGTCGTCAAGCGGCAGCCAGCCAGGATCGCTGTCGAGCGAGGGATCGGTATAGGGCACAACCAGCCTTTCGCCTGCGCTATCGACGAGAATCGTCGAGAAAGCCGTCCTGGCGCCGCGGACGCGCCGGATACGATCGGTGCGTACGGCCTCGCGGGACAGATCCTGCAAGAAGCTGTCACCGGTGGGGTCGTCGCCGATGCGGGCCCAAAGTTCCACCTTGCCGCCGAGGCGCGCAATCGTGACGGCCGCGGCTGTTGCCATGCCGGAGGCTGCCTGAACCGCCTTTTCGGGCAGGACCTTCGTGCCGTGCTGTGGGATCCGGTCGATCTTGAAGATCGTATCCCAGAAGGCGCAGCCCAGACAGATGATCGGCTTGTTGTTCGTCATCATGAATGCGAGAGGCTTATTCCAGCCGCAGAGCGCGCGTGCGGGCGTTCATGATATGCGCGATCGCGCTGTCGACCGCCGACGCGGTATCACGCCGCTTCATGGCGCCGATGATGGCGAGATGTTCGTGCATCACCGGGATGACGAGATCCTCATCCAGGCTCGTCTCGCTCTGCCGGATCAGGCGAACCTTGATCCAGTTCACCCGATACGCCTTCGAGATGATGTCGTTGTTGAGTTCGTCGATCACCGTTTCATGGAATTCGCGATCGACCTGCTGCGCCTCCGCAATGAGCCGGTCGGTGAGGCCGTCCTGCGCTGCCGCAACGATTGCCCGATGGGTTGCTTCGATGCGCTCGATTTCGGCATCGCTGGCGCTCTGGCTGAACGAAGCGATCGCCTCCCGTTCCAGGATTAGCCGGAACTGGAAGGCATTGCGGATCAGGGTGATGTCGAGGGGCAGGATCTGCAAGCCTCGCTGCGGAACGGTGACAATCAGTCCTTCCGCTTCCAGGCGTGGAATCAACTCGCGGATCGCTCCGAGCGATTGCCCGGTGAGAGCCACCAATTCCCGCTGGGTCACGAATTGGCCCGGCTTGATCTCGCTCCGCAGCAACTGCTCCGTAAACACGTCATAGGCCCGCTCGCGCAGCTTGATTTCGGAGCGAGGCGCGTGGCGGGCCATGATCATGCGACGGCCTTGTTCGGCGGCCCGAACGGGTCAAGCAATGCAATCGCCCGCGCGGTTGTTTGTGCATCGACGGAAGGGAGCGGCGGCCGCGCAACGGCCCAGACGGGATCCTGGCGCACATGCGCTACAAGCGCCTTGACCATCGGAATGATGGGATGGCGACAGATTTCCCGCACCAGTTCGACGATGCGTGGATCGTCCTTGCCGGCTTCAGCGAGCGCGATCACGGCTTCGGGAACGATATTGGCGACACCGCAGATAGAGCCTGCGGCTCCCGCGGCGCAGGCGCGGCCGAGATATGTTTCGTCGCCGACAAGGACCTCGAGATCCGGAAAAGCCTTGATCAAGGCGAAGGTCGCCTCGGGATCGCATGCGCTGTCCTTGACGCCGCGGATCGCGCCTGGAAAGCGCTCCCGGAGTCGGGCAATGACGGTGTGAGCGATCGGCACGCCCGTCATACCGGGAATATGGTACAGGAGAATGTCTCTCAGACCGCTCCCGACAGCTTCGAAGACGGCTGCGAACCAGTCGTAGACAGCATCGTCCGGTGCCGGGCGGAAATAGAAGGGAGGCGCCAGCAGGACCGCTTTGGCACCCCGGCGCAAGGCCTGACTCGTGCTGGCCGCAGCTTCCTCCGGCGAGCAGGCAATGACTCCTTCCACCAACTGATTTGCCGGGAAGCCGAGCCCGATCAGCTCGTTGGCAACACGCTCACGCTCGGCCGCGCCGACGGACGGGCCTTCGCCGGTCGTCCCAAAAATCGTTGCACTCCGGCAGCCGCGCGAAAGGCAATCCTTGGCGTGGTTCGCCAAGCGGTGAACGTCCACCTTGCCGGCCACAAAAGGAGTGACAAGAGCAGGACTAATGCCAAAGCTGAGGGACAAGGAAGCCTCCGATAACAACCTGAATCGGCGCCAAGCAACTGGCGTGTTGACACTAACATGTTACATGGTGCTTAATCCGTTGCAAGCACAGAAACGAGTCCGAAGGGACCGTAACTTCAGAACACGGAGGAAACTGGCAATGTCTGCAGTGACGCGTCGTACATTTCTGGCAAGCACGGCGGCCGCAGCCGCATACGGCCTCAGCGGGGCCACACCTGCTTTCGCGGATGTGAATTGGAAGAAATACGCCGGTACGAAGATCGGTGTGAATCTGGTCAAGAGCCCGCGCGGTGAGGTGCTGCAGAAGTTCGAAAAGGAATTCACCGATCTTACGGGAATCCAGGTTTCTTCCGAGCAGACGCCAGAGCAGCAGCAGCGGCAGAAGGCAGTGATCGAGCTGAATTCCGGTAGCCCGAGCTTCGACGTCGTCCATATCAGCTATCACGTTCAGAAGCGGCAGTTCGAGAAGGCCAACTGGCTGGCCGATCTGAGCGCGTTCATGAAGAATCCGGAGCTGACCGAAGCCACTTTGACGGAGAGCGATTTCTCGCAGGCCGGTCTGCTCTACGCCAAGAACCCGCAGGGCCAGATGCTCTCGCTGCCGTTCTCGGTCGATTACTGGATGGTGTACTGGAACAAGGATCTTTTCGCGAAGAAGGGCCTCGCCTATCCGCAGACCTTCGAGGAAATGGTGAAGGTGGCCGAGGCGCTGACTGATCCCAAGGAAGGCACATATGGCTTCGTCGCGCGTGGTCTGAAGAACGCCAACGTTCCCGTCTGGACGAGTTTCCTCCTCGGCTACGGCATCGATCCGGTCGATGCCAACGGCAACCTGATGACGGATTCGCCCGAGGCCATCGAGGCGGCGAAGCTCTACCAGCGCCTGCTTACCAAGTCTGCTCCGCAGGGCGTCGCAGGGTTCAACTGGTCGGAGTGCCAGTCCGCGTTCCTGCAGGGCAAGGTCGGCATGTGGCTCGACGGTGTCGGCTTCGCGCCTCCGCTCGAGGATCCGGACAGATCGCGGATCGTCGGCAAGGTCGGCTATGGCGTCATGCCGAAGGGGCCGAAGGCTCAAGCCTCGGCGACATTCGGCGACGGCATCGGCGTCACCTCCGCCAGCAAGAACAAGGAAGCGGCGTATCTGTATTGCCAGTGGGCCGTGTCGAAACTGATGGGCGCGCGCCTCCTGCAGGCAGGCGGCGGTGTTCCATTCCGTCCGTCGATCCTGAGCGACGCCGAGGTCCGCAAGGGCGTGAAGATGCCGCCGGCCTGGATCGACTCGGTGGTGGAATCGGGCAAGATCAGCAAGCTGGGTCTTCCCGTCGTCCAGCCGGTGACGGAGTTCCGCGACATCATCGGAATCGGCCTCACCAATCTCCTCGGAGGAGGGGATCCGGCCGCCGAGATGAAGAAGGCAACCGAGCAGTTCAAGCCCATCCTCGAGCGCAGCGAGAAAGCCTGATGAGGAGCGGACCGGTTGGGATGGTGGATGCCCATGTCCACCATCGCTGAACCCCAGCTCACCTCCGTGACAGAGGCGGCGCCCGCAACGGGCGCCCGCCCACCGAGCACTTATTGGCCCTTCGTCGTCCCGGCCGTCGCGGTGGTGGGGTCGGTCATCGTGTTTCCTTGGGCCTTCACGGTGTGGATGAGCCTGCATGAATGGACGGTCGGCGGGGCGCGACGCTTCGCCGGCCTGTCCAACTACCTGCGACTGGCAACGGACGAGCGCTTCCTGACGTCGGTTTGGCAAACGCTCATCTATACGGTCCTGGCCGTGGTGCTTCCCTTGATCTTCGGCACGCTTGCCGCGTTGATCTTCAACTCCAAGGTCCCGCTGAGGGGCATCCTGCGCGGCATCTTCGTCATGCCGATGATGGCGACGCCGGTGGCTATCGCTCTCGTTTGGACGATGATGTTCCATCCGCAGCTCGGTGTGCTCAACTATCTCCTGTCGTTGGTCGGCATCGGACCCCAGGCCTGGGTGTTCAGTCCCTCGACTGTGATCCCGTCGCTCGTTCTCGTCGAGACATGGCAGTGGACGCCGCTCGTCATGCTGATCGTGCTGGGTGGCCTCGCGGCGATTCCGACAGAACCCTATGAGAGCGCCGCCATCGATGGGGCGACCGTGTTCCAGCGCTTCCGCTATATCACTCTGCCGATGATCGCGCCGTTCCTGATGGTGGCGGTGATCATCCGCACCATCGACGCCCTGAAAAGCTTCGACATCATCTACGCCATCACGCAGGGCGGGCCGGGCACCGCGTCGGAAACGATCAACCTCTATCTCTACAGCGTGGCTTTCGCCTATTACGATGTCGGTTACGGATCGGCGATCGCCGTGGTGTTCTTCGGCCTCGTCATCGCGCTGTCACTTCTCATGCTTCACCTGCGCCAGCGGACGAAGTGGACCGACATTCAGGGTGGCGCATGAGCATCCGGAAAATCACCGACTCGCTCTGCCTGTTCTTCGTCGGCCTCGTGCTGGTCTCGCCGGCCGTCCTGTTCTTCCTCTGGATGATTTCGCTTTCGCTGAAATTCGAGGTCGACAACGCAGCCTATCCGCCCGTTTTCATTCCTGAGCGGTTCGCCTGGAAGAACTATACCGGTGTGTTCGAGTCGAACCGCTTCGGGCTGTACTTCATCAACAGCCTGATCGTGACCGGTACCGCGACGGGGCTCGCACTCCTGATCGGCGTTCCGGCCGGCTACGGCATCGCCCGGATGCGCGCGACCAAGGCCGCGGTGGTGGTGCTGATCGCCCGCATGACCCCCGGCCTGTCCTATCTCATCCCGCTTTTCCTGCTGTTCCAATGGCTGGGGTTGATGGGCACACTCGTGCCGCAGATCATCGCGCATCTCGTCATCACGGTCCCGATCGTGATCTGGATCATGATCGGCTATTTCGAGACGACGCCGCTGGAGCTCGAGGAAGCGGCCGTCATCGACGGAGCCAACCGCTGGGAAGTCTTCCGACACATCGCCCTGCCGATCGCGAAGCCCGGCATCACGGTCGCTTTCATCCTCGCGGTGATCTTCTCGTGGAACAACTTCGTGTTCGGCGTCGTCTTGGCGGGCCGCGAGACGCGAACTTTGCCGGTGGCCGTCTACAACATGCTGTCCTTCGAGCAGCTGAGCTGGGGGCCGCTCGCCGCGGCAGCGCTGATCGTGACCTTGCCCGTGCTGATCCTGACCATCATTGCACAACGCCAGATCGTGGCCGGCCTGACCGCCGGAGCGGTGAAGGGGGGCTGAGGATCTCTCGGTTTGTCGCCAAACCGGGAGATCCCACGCCTTGAGGAAAACTCCTATTCCTGGCCGCGTTCGCGCCGGCGCCGTTCGACCTCCTGCTTGATCAGGACGTCCAGGATCTCGCTCGGGACCGCCTTCGAGGGACGGCTGTTGATGGCACGCAGACGCTCGATGTCGAATTTCGGCTCTCGGTTCACGGTCAGAAGACCGTTGGTCTCCTGCGCGGTATCGGTGAGCTGCGTATAGCAGAACCCCGCAAGGGCGGTGGAGGCGAGGAGCGCGTCGACAAGCTCTTCGTAGCGGGCGAGCAAGGCGTCGGCATCGGCAAACTGGCCGTAGCCGAACCAATCCTCTGAGCCCTGCGGCACGAAGCCGAGCCCTCCGAATTCGCTGACCACGATGGGTTCGTCGTCGATATCGACGCCTTCGCCGAGCAGAGGATGATGGTGCGGGCGTACTTCCCGGAAGGTGCGTGCGATCGTTGCGCGATCCGCATAGCGTTCCCGCAGCATCTCCCCGGTCGGTGCATAATCATGCACGCCGAAGACATCGCCGACCGCATGCTGCCATCCGTCATTGCCGATCACTGGCCGCGTCGGGTCGAGGGCGCGGGTGAGGTGATAGAGCGCCTGAACGAAATGGCGCTGCTGGGCCGAGCGGTCGAGATCGGGTACACCCCAGCTCTCGTTCAACGGCACCCACGTGATGATGGAAGGATGATTGTAGTCCCGGCGTACGGCTTCCAGCCATTCGCAGGTCAACATCTCCGCCGCACGGTCGGAATAGACATAGGCGTTCGCCGCCTCGCTCCAGACCAGCATGCCGAGCCTGTCGCACCAGTACAGGAAGCGGGGATCTTCGATCTTCTGATGGATGCGGATACCCTTGAAGCCGAGCGATCGAGCCAGTTCCACCTCGCGCTTGAGCGCTTCGGGACCGGGTGCGGCGAGCAACGAATCCGGCCAGTAGTTCTGCGCGAGCACGAGCCGCAGGAAGATCGGGATGCCGTTGATGATGAAGCGGCCGTCCCGCGCCTCGATGCGGCGCAGCCCGAAATAGCTCTCGACGCGGTCGACGACGTTGCCTTGCTCGTCGATCACCTCGATCACGGCTTCGATGAGGTTGGGATGTTCCGGTCCCCAGAGCAGCGTGCGGCGGCGCCGGACAGCCGCGTCGTTGATGTCGAGGAGAATGTCGCGGCGGAGTTCCTTGCCGGACACGAGGCATGTGTCGTCGGCAAGAACGCGCGCCGGCCGGTCGCCCGACAGGGATATGCGTATGCGCCAGCCCTGCGGCGGCGTGCGGTCGAGCCTGACGACCAGCCCGACGCCGAAACGGTCGACATCGGGTGTCCACCTCAGCTCCGCGACAGCGACCTGCGGCAGCGGCTCGAGCCAGACCGGCTGCCAGATGCCGGTGGTCCGATGATACCAGATATAGCCCGGCTGCTCCTCCCAATACTGCTTGCCGCGAGGCTGCTGCAGGTCTCGCGGTTCGTCCTCGGCGCGGACGACGACGATCTGGGCCTCGCCAGGAACGAGCAAGGGAGCAATGTCGGCGAAGAACGGCGTCTGCCCACCGACATGCTCGACAGCCAGGCGCCCGTTGACCCAGACGGAGGCCTTGTAGTCGACCGCACCGAAATGGAGCAAAAACCGGCTCCTGCGATCAGGATCCTCGATCCGGATCTCCCGCCGGTACCAGACCACCGGGTGAAAGCCGGTCTCGTGGATGCCGGAAAGTCTGCTCTCGGGCGGGAAGGGCACCACGATCTCCCGATCGAACGGCTCCGCCTGCTCGAACCAACGCTCCGACAGGCCGATATCCGTATCGTCGAAAGCAAAGCCCCAGGATCCGCAAAGATCGATCCAGCGCTCCCGGCGCAGCTGGGGGCGGGGATGCAGATCCCTGGGAGAGGACGTCTCGGCCATGGTCGCGCCTCCTGTGCTGCGGGAAGCCCGACGCTCCCGCCCGACCAACGCTCCAGCGAATAGGATGTTCTTGGAAGGGGCGACCGGTGCAACTTTCACGGATGTGGGTCGTTTCCCGCGTAATCATATGACGGCCGAGGTTCGTCCACGGCCCAACCGATGGCTGCAGTGGAAGCACTGACGCTCAAGGGATGGCCCCGGTATGACCCACGCGCTTCCGCCTCGATCCCAGCTTCGGCGCCTGACCGAACCGGATGCTTTCTGGTGGTCTACCGGCATCGAGGACACGTTCATCACCGCTCCGCACCCTGTGACAGGACGGACGCTGGACGAGTATGAGCTGACGGGCCACTACGACCGCTGGCGGGAGGACCTCGGCCTTGTGGCCGAACTCGGCGTTTCTTGCGCCCGCTACGGCGTGCCGTGGCATCGAATTCAGCCGGAACGGAACGTCTGGGACTGGACCTTTCCCGACAATGCCCTGGGACGCCTGCTCGAGCTCGGCGTCGATCCCCAGGTCGACCTTGTCCATTACGGGCTTCCGGCCTGGATCGAGAACGCCTTTCTCCATCCCGATTATCCGAAATTCGTGGCCGAATATGCCGCCCGGCTCGCCGAACGGTTCGAGGGGCGGATCACCTGGTACACGCCGCTGAACGAACCCCGCATCACCGGCTGGTATTGCGGGCGGCTAGGCTGGTGGCCGCCCTTCCGGCGGAGTTGGTCCGGCTTCGTCGCCCTGATGCTGGCGATCGCGCGCGGCATGGTGGAGACGGTGAGGGCGCTGCAGAGCGTCGATCCGGAGATCGTGCCTTACTTCGTCGATGCGACCGATCTTTTCGACACGGACGAGCCGGAATTCCAGGACGAGGCCCGACGGCGGCAGGAGATCGTCTTCCTGGCCCTCGATCTCGTCTCGGGCCGCATGGACGAAAGCCATCTCCTGTGGCCGTGGCTGCTGAGGCATGGGGCCCGGGAAAGCGAGCTGAAATGGTTCCTCGACAATGCGGTCGAGGTTCCCGTGATCGGCATGAACCTCTACCCGATGTTCACGCAAAAGAAGCTGCTGCGGGACGCGGGCGGGCGATTTCGCATCCGCATGCCCTATGCGGGGGCCGATCTCATCACGCGCCTCGGGCGCCTCTATTACGAGCGCTATCGCGTGCCGCTGACGATTTCGGAGACGGCCTCGATCGGCTCGCTGCGCCGGCGGCTCGATTGGCTCGACCGTTCGGTCGCCGCCACGCGGGACCTGCGCGAGGAGGGCGTTCCTCTGGTCGGGTACACTTGGTGGCCCATGTTTGCCCTCGTCACTTGGGCCTACCGTCAGGGCCAGCGTCCGGTGACCGAGCATCTGGCCCAGATGGGCTTGTGGGACATCGTCCCGGACGAGGCGGATCCGCTGCGTCGGGTCCAAACCTCCGCCGTGGACAGCTATCGGCAATTGGTGATGGGCGGGGCTGATGCCGTCGGCAGGCTTTCACGGCCACCCGCTCGCGCGGTTGTCGGGTGAAAAGGGGAGAAGCGGGATGTACCGAAGTTTCTTTCTCGCCGGTTTCGAGGGTTCGACCGGCTATAACCGGCACGGGCAATGGTTCGACCAGGTGGTCGCAACGGGCCATGACCTGACGGTCGATGAGGATTACCGACAACTGGCGTCCCTCGACATTCATGCCGCCCGCGAAACGATCCGCTGGCCGCTCGTGGATCTGGGGCGCGGGCGCTACGACTTCTCCACGGTCGCGCCTTTCGTCGAGGCGGCGCAGCGCCACAATGTGGAGGTGATCTGGGATCTCTTCCATTACGGCTATCCGCGAGGCCTGGACCTCTGGAGCGAGGATTTTCCCAAGCGCTTTGCCGATTACTGCTACGCCATCGGCCGCTATATCGCCGCACGCACCGAAGGAACCTGTGCCTTCACGCCGGTGAACGAGCCTTCCTTCATGGCCTATGCCGCGGGCGAAAAAGGTCTGTTCGCACCGCATGAGACCGGGCGCGGCTGGGATCTGAAGGTCGCTCTCACGCGGGCTGCCATCGAGGGCATCAACGCCTTGTGGGCGGCAGCGCCGGAAGCGCGCATCGTCAATGTGGATCCTCTGTGTCGCGTGGCTCCGCCGAATGGTCGGCCGGAGTTGACGGAGGGGGCGCGTGATTTCAACGAGCGCCTCGTATTCCAGAGCTGGGACATGCTCTGCGGGCGTCTCCTGCCGGAACTCGGCGGCAGCCGGAAGCACCTCGATGTGGTGGGCATCAATTACTATTGGACGAACCAGTGGGAATGGGGCGCCACGGCGGGTGCCGACGGGGTTGTCCCGCCGCTTGCGGACGATGATCCACGCCGCTGGTCTCTGAGCGACCTCGTGCGCTCGGTATGGACGCGCTACGGCAGCGAGGTGATGATCACGGAAACCAGCCATATCGGCGACAGCCGGGGTCGCTGGCTTCGAGAAGTCGCGGAGGAGGCCGAGACGCTTCTCCTCGACGGCATTCCGATCCGCGGCGTGTGCCTTTACCCGATCCTCGGCATGCCCGAATGGCACGATCCCGACATCTGGACGCCGATGGGGCTTTGGGACCCTGTCTGCCACCGGGACCCCTGTGGCGAGCGCCTGATCTGCGAGCCGATGCTCGAGGCGCTGCAATCGGTTCGTCACGTGGACGAACTCCATCACGCGCTGCTTACAAGACCCGCATGGAACGTCGGTTCGCGTCGAGCCGCAAGAGCGAGGATGACAGCCGGTTAGCTTGCGGCCCCCGGGTATCACATTTCTTCGAAATGCCGGAGCATCCGTGAGGCGTCGGGATCGAGGCCTGTGAAGAGCCTGAAGGCTCCGACAGCCTGGAAGACCGCCATGCCGCCGCCGGACATTGTGCGGCATCCGCGGGCTCGAGCCTGACGCAGAAGCTCTGTCTCAAGAGGGAAATAGACGATGTCGGCCACCCAGAGATCGGGACGAAGCAGGCCGACCGGCAAAGCAGTTCCGGGGTACTTCGCCATGCCGAGCGGGGTCGTGTTGACGATGCCGTCGGCTGCCGCCACCGCGTTCTCGACCGAGGAAAAGCAGGAGACGCGTCCGCCCCCGAACCTCTCCCGCAGGGAAGCGGCGAGGGTCTCGGCACGGGCCTGATCGGTGTCGATCAGAACGACCTCGCCGACGCCCTGGGTCAGCAGCGCATGGGCGACGGCGGCACCCGCGCCGCCCGCGCCGAACTGGACGACCCTTTCTCGCCGTACATCGGGCAACTCGCGCCGGAAGCTTTCGGCGAAGCCCCACCAGTCCGTGTTGTGCCCGACACGCCGGCCGTCCTTCAGAACGACCGTGTTGACGGCCCCCAGCGCCGCCGCATCCGGCGACAGGTCGTCGAGGAGAGGGATGACGGCCTGCTTGCACGGATGGGTGATGTTGAGGCCGGCGAAGCCGAAGCGCTGCACCGCCGTCAGAATGTCCGGCAACGCGTCTGCAGCGAGGCCGAGCGCCTCCAGGTCGATCAGCTTGTAGACGTAGCGCAGCCCTTGCCGGGCGCCCTCCAACTCATGGAGCCGGGGCGTGCGGGACGCCTGGATCCCGGCGCCGACCAGCCCCACGAGAACGGAAGGCAGACTTGCCAGCCGTCCGGCATCGTCATTGCTGTCAGCTGCGGTTGGTCGACCGCCCGTCATGGGGTTCACGCCTTTACGGATGCCTTCGCGATCATGTCGAGGACGGCTTTGACGGCAACCGGATAGCCGTTCGTTCCGAGGCCTGCGATCACGGCCGTCGCCACAGGCGAGACATAGGACTTGTGGTAGATCTGCTCGCGGCGGTGGATGTTCGAGATGTGCAGCTCGATGAGAGGACCGGGAAACATCTTCAAGGCGTCCATGATCGCCATGGAGGTGAAGGTGAAGGCGGCGGGATTGATGATGATCCCGCTCCCCTGATCGATGGCCTCGTGAACCCAGTCGATGATTTCGTATTCCCGATTCGACTGCTTGAAGACGATGGGATTGTCTCCGGCCGCCTCGCGGCACATGGTCTCCACTTCGGCGAGCGTCGTGCGGCCGTAGATTTCGGGCTCACGCGTGCCGAGGCGATTAAGATTGGGCCCGTTGAGAATATAGATCGGTCTGCTCATCATTGCTTTTCTCTCACGGGAGCCGGTTCAACCCTGGTAGCCGAAGAGGCGTGGCAGCCAGAGCACGGTTTCGGGCACGAAGGTCATGATCGCGAGGGCCACGATCATGGCGAAGAGGAAGGGAAGCGTGTCCCGAACGATGTCGCGCAAGGGCTCGCCGGAGATGTTCGCCATGATGAACAGGAGCAGGCCGTAGGGCGGCGTGATCAGCCCGATCATGATGTTGACGACGACCACGACGCCGAAATGCACGAGGTCGATGCCGAGCGCCTGGGCGGTCGGAATGAAAACAGGCACGACGATCAGCAGGATCGCCGTTCCCTCCAGCACGCAGCCGAGGAGCAGCAGCAGAACGTTGACGAAGATCAGGAAGCCGATCGGCGAGAGGTCCCAGCCTTCGAGCAGCGCCTTGACGCCTTCCGGAATGTTCTCGACGGTGATGACATAGTTGAACACCAGCGCGCCCGCGATCAGCATGCCGATGGAGGACGTCGTACGCGCGCTGACGGCGAGCGCCTTGTAGAAGTCGCGCCAACTCACGCTGCGGTAAAGGCCGGCCGAGATCAGGAGCGCATAACCCGCCGCGACGGCCGCGGCCTCGGTCGGGGTCATCACCCCGCTATAGATGCCGCCGAGCAGGACGACCGGCATCATGAGGGAGGGGAAAGCCTCCCAGGTGATCCTCGGAATTTTCCTTAAGGGGACGGGCTTCTCGACCGGGAAATTCTTGCGGCGGGCCGTGATCGCCACGATGATCATCTGGGCCAAGGCCATCAGCAGGCCCGGAATGACGCCGCCGAGGAAGAGAAAGCCGATGGAGGCATCCGATACGAGCGCATAGAGCACCATCGGGATCGAGGGCGGGATGATCGGCCCGATCACGGAAGAGACGGCGGTGAGTGCCGCGGCATAGCTCGGTGTGTAGCGGCCGTCTCGGGTCATCATGACCTGCATCATCCGTCCCGTGCCGGCGGCATCTGCGATGGCTGAGCCGGACATGCCGGCGAAGATGATGCTCTGCAGGATGTTGACCTGGGCGAGGCCGCCGCGGAAGCGGCCGACCAAGGCGTTGCAGAATGCCATGAGCCTGTCGGTCATGCTGCCGATGTTCATGAACTCGGCTGCCAGGATGAACAAAGGCACTGAGAGAATGACATAGTTGGAATACATGCCGTTGAGCAGCTGCTCGGCGGCCGTTCCCATGTCCAGTCCCGCCAGAAGCAGGTACAGGATCGAGCCCGCGATCATCGAATGGCCGATCGGCAGGCCGAGAAAGGCGAGGGCGGTGATCGCAACGAGCGAGATTGAGAATGGGCTTGTCAGGTTCATACGCCGGAGCTCGCCTTGGTGGGATCGAATTCATCCGGCGCCACGCCTCGCAGAGCCTGCCAGGCGATCCAGATGTAGCGGATGATGGTGGCGACCGCGAAGACGATGTAGATCGAGAACAGCCAGTCGAATCTGATCTTGAGATAACTCGTCCGCTCCACCTTCATGAAGGTGACGTAGTCGGTGACCGCCGGAAGCGAGACGGTGTAGAGCACGATCACCGCGAATGCGCTGATGAGCGCCATCACACGGCGGGCACCGGGGCCGACGGCGCCATAGATGATGTCGAACCGGATCTCCTCGCGCTCGGTGACGACGAAGGACGCGCCCCACAGGACGAGCCAGAGCCAGAGGACGACGCTGACCTCGTGCGTCCAGCCGATCGGGAGGCCCAAGAGATAGCGGAAGGCGATCTGCAGCAGGAAGGCCGCGAACATCGCGGCCAGCATTGCGGCGGCGATGTTCTCCGCGCGCAAGGCAAGCCACGAGCCGATTGCCCGCAACGATGAGGTCATGAGAGCGCTCCCTTCGTGAGAAGGCGCTGAACAAAAATGGAAAAGGACTGCCGAGCGCTTGGCACTCGGCAGCCGAGATATTGAGCCCTACATCGCGTTGATCTTGTCGACCATGCCGGCCGGCCAGCTTTTCGCCAGATCGGAGGCAAGGTACTTCTTCTGCGCGAATTCGCGGAAGGCCTTCAGGTCGGGGGTATAGACGTCGAGCCCCTTCTCCTTGAAGAAGGTCGCGAGCTGCGACTCCTGCTTCAGGTGCTCCTGCGTGCTCCACTCCATCGCCTTGTCGGCAGCCGCCTGGAAGGCCGCCTTCTTCTCGGGCGACATGGCGTCCCAGACCTTGTTGGATACGGCGAGAAGGTCGAAGCCGACGAGATGCGAGGTCAACGCGATCTGCGACATGACCTCGTAGAACTTCATGTTCTGCACGTTCGGCAGCGGATTGTCCTGGCCGTCGATGGCGCCTGTCTGGAGGCCGGTATAAACCTCCGCATAGGCCATCGGCGTCGGGTTGGCGCCCAGCGACTGGCCGAGGAACTGCCAGGCGTCGCCGCCGGGCATGCGCAGCTTGATGCCAGCAAGATCTTCCGGCTTGCTGATCTTCTTGTTCGGCTTCAGGCCCACATGCCGGGCGCCGAAATAAGTCGGCCCGAGGATGTGGATGCCCAGTTTCTCGGACGCCATCTTTTTCAGCTGCTGTCCGACATCGCTCGCGAACACCTTCTTCAGGTGATCGGCATCGCGGAACAGATAGGCCGAGGTGACGATCGACCATTCTGGAATCTGGTTGGAGATGTCCTGCGGCGCGATGTTGCCCATCTCGAGGTTGCCGCGCTGCATGGCGACGAGCTCGGTGCCCTGCTTGAACAGCGTGCCGCCGTAATAGGGTTGCAGGTTGAAGCCTTGCGCCTTCACCGCCTCGCCGAACTGCTTCATCATCCCGGCCCGGATGTCCTGCTCCGAGAAGACGGCGGAGAACCGCAGGTTCGTGGGCGCCTGTGCCGCGGCGGGGCCGGCCACGCCCCAAGCCAGAAGGGCTGCGCCTGCAGCCATCATGACACGCCGATTGATATCAAATCCCATGGTTTCCTCTCCCTATTTTGCCGCGCCTTTTATGCGTCTTGGCCAGAACTATCCGCTCGGATGTTCATAAGATCAATAGGCATTTTAAAAATCATCTGATATTTTCGATTTTAGCAGACAATGATAAGCAGTGTAGCTGGATTGCATATGGGGAGATCCTGAGAGGCTGGCTTATAATGCGCTGACAACCCTCCTCAGCCTTGTGGGAAGGAGTTGGCGGTGGGGGAGTGGCGATAGCCAATGACGCTCTGGCGCCGGCACCCCCACCCTCAATCCCTCCCCACAAGGGGGAGGGAGGTGGCCTGTGCATATTTCAATGAATGATGAGCCAGATTTTTAGATCATGGCCCTGGGAAGGGTGACGACCGGATGAGCATTGAACTGCTCGCAGCATCGATTGCGGATCGCGCCTATGACCGGATCCGCGCGGACATCATTTTCGGCCGCCTGGAGCCCGGGGCGCGGCTTCGACTGGATCGGTTAGCGGGCGAATACGGGGCGAGCGTCAGCACCCTCCGGGAGATTCTCAGCCGGCTTTCCTCGGAGGGCCTGGTCGCCGCCGAGGGGCAGCGCGGTTTCCGTGTCACCTCCGTATCGCCTGCGGGCTTCGAGGATGTCGCGGCGATGCGGTTGCTCCTGGAAACCTATGCGCTGCGCCTGTCCTTCGCCGCGGGCGATCTGGAATGGGAGAGCCGGGTCGTCGCCGCCCACCATAAGCTCGCCTTCATGGAGCGGCGGATGATGGCAGGGGACCAGGAGGGGACGGAACTCTGGAAGCGCTATGACCGGGAATTCCACCAGGTGCTGATCGAAGCCTGCGGCTCTCAGACCTTGCTCGACCTCTACGGCGGCGTCTTCGACCAGTATCTCCGCTATCAGATGGTGGCTGTCGTTTTCAGGGGAGAGATCGCGGCGAACGAGCATCGGGCGCTGTTGGATTGCGCTCTGGCACGCGATGCTGAGAAAGCTTGCGAGGTGCTCGGCCAGCATGTGAATGGCTGCGTTGCCTACACGCTGAAGAGCGGGGCCTTGTCATGAACGACGACGTCCAGGTAATTGCCCAGCCCGCAAGCGTGGGGGAAAGCGCCTATCAGAAGATCAGGTCCGACATCATCTTCGGCCGTCTTCTACCCGGCAGGAAACTGAAGCTCGACCGGCTCAAGACGGATTATGGCGCCAGCGTCAGCACGCTTCGCGAAATCCTGAACCGCCTCCATTCCGAGCGCCTTGTCGTCGCCGAAGGCCAGAAGGGCTTCGAGGTGGCGCCGGTCTCGATCGCGAATCTCAGGGAGATCGCGGCCCTTCGGCAACTTCTGGAATGCCGCGCTCTGGAGCAGTCGTTCCGAGCGGGAGACATGGAATGGGAAGGACGTGTCGTTGCCGCCCATCATCGGCTCGCTCGCATGGAGGAGCGGATGGCGAAAGGTGAGCGGGATCATACCGAGGAATGGAAACGCTACGATTGGCAGTTCCACCAAGCGCTCATCTCGGCCTGTGGGTCGAAGATGCTGATCGACAACCATGCTGCCGTCTTCGACAAATATCTGCGCTACCAGATGATCGCTCTGAGCTTTCGCGGCGACATCGCAGCGGAGGAGCATGCGCTCCTCCTGCAATGCGCCTTGGAGAGGGATGCCGAGCGTGCCTGCGAGGTGCTGAGGCGCCACGTTGCCGGCGGCGTCGAGCACGCGCTCGCCACGGGAACCATCAGCTGAGCTGACAAGAGAGAAGCGGGCCGGATCGGCATCACGCTTCCGCACTCGAGAGCGGCTGGACCCAGCATGCGCAAAGCCATCGACTTCCCATGAGCCGATGGCGGCTGTGCCAGGACGCCCAACCTCCGTTCATCCCGCAGGGCTCGTGCGCGGCGAGCGACCTTCGATCGGATAGGAAGGGTCGTTGTAGCCGGGCGTGGAAGGATGGCCGGCGACGACGAGACCGTCGACGAAGGCTTCGTCCTCCGGCGTGAAGCGGTAATCCAGGGCCTTCACGTAATCGTCCCACTGTTCCTCCGTGCGTGGGCCGCCGATCACCGCCGTGACGAAGCGGTTGTTCAGAACCCATGAGACGGCGAACTGACCAGGCGTGATCCCCCGAACCTCGGCATGACGTTTGAAATCCTGAGCGATCGCTAACGATTCCGGCCGCCATTCGGTCTGCATCATGCGCGTGTCCTGCCGACCCGCCCTGCTGGTTTCCGGCGGCGGAGCATCGGGGCTGTACTTGCCGGTGAGGATGCCGCGGGCGAGGGGAGAATAGGGCACCACGCCGAGCCCGTAAAAGCCGCAGGCAGGCAGATGCTCGACCTCGGGCATCCGGTTCATGGCGTTGTAATAGGGCTGGCTCACGATTGGGCGGTCGATCCCGAGATCGTCGCAGAGGCGGCAGATCTCGGCGACGCGCCAGGCCTTATGGTTCGAGACGCCGAAGTAGCGGATCTTTCCCTGCCGGACGAGATCGCCCATGGCGCGAACCGTCTCGGCGAGCGGAGTGGTATAGTCTTCCCTGTGAATGTAGTAGATGTCGATCCAATCCGTGCCGAGACGACGCAAGCTCGCCTCCGCCGCTTCCATGATGTGCCGGCGCGACAGGCCGCGGTCGTTGGGGCCCTGTCCCATCGCATTCGCCACCTTCGTCGCGAGCACCCAATAGGACCGGGCGGAGGCAATCGCGCGCCCCGTGACCTCTTCGGAGCGGCCCTCGTTGTAGACGTTGGCGGTGTCGATGAAATTCACTCCCGCCTCATGCGCCTTGGCGATGATCCTCGCGGAGAGAGGCTCGTCCGTCGGACCGCCGAACATCATCGTGCCGAGGCAGATCGGTGAGACCTTGAGGCCGGAGCGGCCCAGGTTGCGATAGTCCATTTTAGGCTCCGTTAAGTGTCGCGGCAGATTAACCTGCTTCGCTCAGGCTCTCTACCACTGTGTGCCCCCGTCTCATGCCGTATGGGATGGGTTGCCATGAGGCTGAAGCATCCCCATGCCTTGGCGCCGTCCTTCCGGGGCGCCGCAGGCGAGCCCGGAACCCATAGCCTCGACGGTTCAAGAAGAGATGAGCAGCGTTGCGCCGCTTTCCGCAAGGGTGGCGGTTATGGGTTCCGAGTTCCGCTGCGCGGCCCCGGAATGACGGCGTAGAACTCAAGCTGAGTCACTACCCGTGCCTTGCACACATCTCCTGGCGGATCCGGACAGAAAGCCTGCTCGTATCCAGGTTCACATCGGCCTCCGTCACCGGCGATCCCGCCGCGACGTCGCGGGTCAGCCGGATCCCGTGGGCGAGGCCGATCGGCAGCATGCGCTGGGCCTTGCTGCTGGCGGCTGTCGTCAAGCGGCCATAAACGGTGTAGCCGCCTTCGCCATCGAGCATCTCGCCGGCCTTGAGATCGCGCTTGGCGACGGCAACTGCATCGCCCCGCCACAGGCGGCTTGAGCCGGTCGCCTCGCCGCGCAGGGTAGCGCTCAGAACGGACATCGACAATTCGAGTCCTATCAGATGGAAGGGCTTGTACATCGCCGCATAGCGGCCGGTTGAATCCGTCGGGAGGCCATATTGCTTGAAGCAGGCGGCGGTGTAGTCGTTCGGCGCTTTGAGCACCACATAGACGCCCCAGCGCAGATCCCGGTAGACCGGGCGGCCGTCGCGCTCGAGCGACGATACCACCTCCACCATGCCGTCACTCTCGAGTTGGCCGCCGACACTGCGCGGCCGCAGGATATGCGAGAGATCGTCGACGCCGCAGGGCGGGAAGCCCAAACCGTCCTCGGGCACGTCAAGGTCGCAGGCATTGGCGATGGCGGCCATCTCGATGGCGGATTTCGTGCCGTCGAGGAAGGAGTTGAACATCTGCGGATTCATGCCCGCTGCCTGGGCCTGCTCCGGCGTGAGGCCATAATGGGTCCAGACATCGTCCGGGGTCACCTGATGATAGTGCGGCAGGTACTTGGTGCCCTTGCCGGCCGCCGCGACCGTGAAGCCCGTGGCTCTCGCCCAGTCCACCATCTCGGCCACCAGGGCAGGCTGATCGCCGTAGGCCATGGAATAGACGACGCCCTTCGCGCGCGCCTTTTCCGCCAGAAGCGGGCCGGCGAGCACATCCGCCTCCACATTGACCATGACGATATGCTTGCCGGCCTCGATGGCCGCGAGCGCATGCCTGATGCCGGCCTCCGGGTGGCCGGTCGCTTCGATCACCACCTCCACATCCTCGGCCTGGCAGGCCTCGATCCCGTCCGCCGGGAAGCGCGTCCGGGCAATCCTGGCCTCGTCCCAGCCGACTGTGCGGCAGGCGCGGCGGGCTCTGTCCGGGTCGAGATCGGCGATGACCGCAGCCTCGAGGCCGCGAATCGTGGGGACCTGCGAGAGAAACATCGAGCCGAACTTGCCCGCACCGATCAGCGCGACGCGAACGGGGTGGCCAGATTCGAGTCGTTGATGCAGCAGTGCCGATAGGTTCATGATGTCCCGCCTCCGCTGGTCCGGTCGCCGAATGAGGCTCGAAGGTCCGACGGCGGGTGTCAATCGGCTGAAAGGTGGAGGGAGGAACGCAGCCGATCTCGGAAACTTGAACGGCCCTTCGCCTTGTTTCCTTGTCACATGAGCGGCAAGAATTGGCCGCCGGACAGGGAGAGGTCGATCATGGATCGTCGCCATTTCATCGCGTTCGCCGGACTAGCCGCCATCGGGACCGGCAGAGCCTGGGCTCAGCATGCAGGGCATGGCACCCAGTTGCCTGAAGCGCCATCGTCGCCCGATCCCTATGCCCGTCTCCAGGGAGGCGTTCCGCATCATCTCACGCCTGAGCAGGAGGCCCAGCGCGTCACCGACAGTCCCGCGCCACAAGGGCCTTCAGGGCGTTGGATCTCCCGCGCTGCCCTGCCCATTCCCCGAAGCGAGATGGCTTGGGCGACAGCACTCGACGGGCGGATGCACGTCGTCGGCGGCTATGGTGAGGGCCGGGTCGACCGGGCCTATCATCATGTCTACGACCCCACCATGGATCGCTGGTTCAATGCCGCTCCGCTGCCACGCGGTGCCAACCATGTGGCCGTGGCTGCGGATGCTGGGCGCGTCTATGCTCTCGGTGGTTTCATCGAGCAGAACCGCAACCCCGATCACAATGCCTATGTCTATGATGCGGCGGCAGACCGCTGGACGACCATTGCACCGCTCCCCCGTCCGCGCGGCGCCGCTGCGGCTGCGGTGCTCAACGGCAAGATTCATCTGATCGGAGGCGCCTCGGTGCCCGTCGTGGAGCGTGCGAGCGTCGGCTGGCACGAGGTTTACGATCCCCAGGCCGATCGCTGGACCCAACTCAAGGCATTGCCCGGTGCGCGCGACCATGTCGGCTGCGTGGCGTACGGCGACGCGATTCACGTGATCGGCGGGCGCTTCAACACCTTTGAATACAACACCAACCTGCATCACGTGTACCTGCCGGCAAAGGATACCTGGGAGGAGCGTGCGCCTCTGCCGACCGCGCGCTCCGGCCATGGGCTGGTGGTCTATCGCAATCGCCTCTTCGCCATGGGCGGCGAGGCGGGACGCATCGAGCAGGGCAGGCCGATTCAGGCCAAGGTGTTCGGGCAGATGGAAAGCTACGATCCCGCCGCCGATACATGGCAGCAGCACGCGCCCATGACGACGCCCCGACACGCGGTCGGTGCGACGATGATCGGCGACTGGATCTATGTCGCCGGAGGAGGGGCAGTGCTCGGCGGATCGGTTCAGTCCGCCGTCCACGAGGCCTTCACGCTCGGCTGATTACGACGCCCTTCGACGCCAGCTCCGCTTCTGCCTGAGCGACGGAAATTGCCCCCGGCTTGAGTTTCTCGCGCACCATCCGGGCGCCAAGTTCGACGAAGTAGGAGTTCGCCGGAACAGGAATACCGTGGAGGCGGCCGAGCAGGACGATCTCGCCGTTGAGATAGTCCGTCTCGATCGATCCCGCACCCCGTTCGAGGCTCTGTGTCGTCGAACCGCCGGAGCGCTCGACACCGGGGATCGGACGGGAGCGCATCATCTGGTCCCGGCGGGCATCGGCTGTCCCCACATCCAGCCACGCAATCCCGGCTGCGGTATAAGCGGCCTCGGCTTCCGCCTGGAGCAGGGCTTCGAGATGCTTGTAATCCGCATCGAGACCGAATGAAGCCTGAAGGATGTTGCTCAGGTTGAGCAGAAGCTTGCCGTACTTGCTCTTCATCACGTCGGGCTGCACGAAGGCGGCAATGTTCGCAGCCTCCAGGCATTGCGCGAGGGCCTCGTCGTGGCCGTTGCTGCCACCGGGAAAGAGGCCTATGTCGAAGATACCGTGGCGTGGAGCCGCGAACGCGCTGACCTCTCCGGGTGCCGAGATCGTCGCCGGCATCATCACCGTGACGCCGTGGACCTCCTTGAAACGCCGGAGTGCAAGGCGCTCGTTGGTGACGCCGTTCTGAACGCAGAAGATCGGCTGCTCGACGATTCCCGTCGCGCGCAGCCGTTCCAGTGCGGCAAGGGTATCCTGAGTCTTCATGGTCAGGAGGATTGCATCGTCCGGGCGAAACGCGATCTCAGACGGATCCGGCACGCAGCCAAACTTTGCGCTTACAGATTTCTCCGGCGTTCGCAGCAACAGCCCATCGGCTTTAATAGCCTCGAGCCTGGCGCCACGCGCGATGCCGATAACTTCGTGCCCCGAAAGGGACAGGGCGGCTGCGACCGTGCCGCCGATTGCGCCGACGCCGTAGACAATGATCCGCATAATATTACCCTTCTGCCGCGCCCTGCGCGTCGCTCGATCGAGCTGCAACTCATATCGCGTCTGCGATCTGTTCGGAAAGACTTGGCATCAAGCCTATCCATGTATTTGATCTGAAATAACAGAACAAATCTTCGCGTGTACGATGGCACGGCCACAGGTGAACCCGGCTTGCATTGTCCGGGTAATGTCGCCTTAAATAGACTAGCGATTGAAAATATTGAGACGGTGCTTGACGCCGAGAGCTTGCCATGGATTGCCCGCGCTGTGGACGACCTAGCCCCGACGACGCGCGGTTCTGTAGCCAGTGTGGCGCGCCTCTCATATCGGATGCTTCCAGCCCGGCGAATTCTCTGGAAGAACCTGCAATCGTGGAGGAGTTCAAGCCGGTCACGATCCTTTTTGTGGATATCGTCGCTTCGACCGAGCTGGTCTCCAATCTTGATGCCGAACAGGCCATGAGACACCTGGCACCCGCGCTCGGTGTCATGCGACGGGTGGCGGAGCAGTTCGGTGGAACCGTCATCCACACCCTCGGTGACGGCATCATGGCGCTCTTCGGCGCTCCCAAGATCCAGGAAGGGCATGCTTTGCTGGCCTGTCAGGCCGCCCTCGACATTCAGTCGGAGCTTGGGCGGATGCTGGGCCCGAAGGCTATCCGTCTCGGCCTGCATTCCGGGATGATCGTCTCCGAGACGAGGTTCTCGGGATCGGTCAACGAAAGAGAGGCTTATGGAGTAGCCATCCATATCGCGAATCGGATGCAGTCCATCGCCGAACCGGGCACGATCTATATCAGCGACGCCTGCTGTCACCTCGTCGAGCGCTATTGCATCGTCAGACCCGTCGGCCGCTATCGAGTCCGCGGCATTGCCCACGAGATCAGCGTCTACGAGCTGCAGGGCCTGCAGCAACCGTCATCGGGACAGTTGTTCAACAGCAGCAATCTTACAAGATTTCAGGCGCGCGAACGCGAGATCGCGCAATTGGAAGCGGCGTTGCAGGCGGCCCTTCGCGGCGACAGCTACATCGTCGGCGTCTGCGGTCCCCCAGGCAGCGGCAAGTCGCGGCTGTGCTACGAGTTCGCCGAGCGTTGCCGGATGGATGTCATTCCGGTGATCGAAGTGCGGGCGCAGCCCTATGGGAAGGCGGCGCCCCTCCAACCGATCCTGGAAATCGTGCGTCTCCTGCTCGGGATATCCTCTGGCGACGAGCCTGGATCGGCGCGAGATCAGGTAGCGAACTACTTGGCGCGCATGAAATCGCCTCCCGAGGGAGCCCTCTCCGTTCTCTGCGACTTCCTCGGCATCGCCGAAAGCGGCGCTGCATCGGCGGTGACGCCGAAAATGCGGCACGCCGCGCTTGTCGACATCATTTCCCGATTGATGAGCGACCGCGCGGCCCATCCGCTCGTCATCGTATTCGAAGATCTTCATTGGCTCGACGAGGCAAGCGAGGCATTTGTAGAGGCGCTCTGCGGCGCGATTATCGGCTCACATGTTCTTCTCGTCGTCAATTTCCGTCCGTCCTATCGAGCTTCGTGGATGGATAGCGATCGGTTTCGCCTGATGCAGCTGACGGAGTTCGATGCCAGCCAGATGGAGGCATTTGTTTCGTCCGTGGTAGGCTCGCATGCAGATCTCGTCGAGCTGCGCAACCGGATTGCCGAGCGTTCCGGCGGCAATCCGTTTTTCGCGGAGGAAATCATCCACTCTTTGGTGGAGAACGGTTTGCTGGCGGGGCGCCCGGGCAGCTATCGCCTCAGTGGCGTGACGAAGGACAATCCGCTTCCGGTGACGCTCCAGGCCGTCATCGGGGAACGCATCGACCGACTCCCGTCCTTCGATCGAATGCTGCTTCAGATTGCGTCCGTGATCGGCAAGGAGGTTCCACATGGAGTTCTGGTCAGCGTCGGCATGCAGGAGCAGAGCGCAGAAGTCGAGCCGGCTATCAGTAGGCTATGCGCGTTGGAACTTCTGCAGATCCAGAACCGCCCGGAAGGGCGCCATTATGTATTCCGCCATCCGCTGATCCAGGAAGTGGCCTATTCGAGCCAGCTGCGATCGCGCAGAAGCCGCCTTCACGCCTTCGTTGCCCCGGCCTTGGCCAGCCATTATCGGGAGCGGCAGGGCGAGTTCGCCGGGCTGATCAGCTTTCACTATGAGGCCGCCGGTGTTCTCTCCAAGGCGGCCGAATACGCGCGCATCGCAGCCGAGTGGATCGGGTCGATGCACCCCGCTCAGGCGATCAGGCAATGGCACGTCGTGCATCGGCTGGCACGCGCCCAGACCCCCTCCGCGAAGAACAAGGCCCTGCTCATTCTCGCAAGCGGGCAGATCGCCTGGCTGGGATGGCGTGAGGGATTGAGTGTCGAGGATGCAGCGCCCTATATCCAGGACGCCCTCGCGATCGCCCGCGAAACCGACGACACCATGATTCCGCTGCTTCTTTTCGTGGAGGCCCGGATCAGCGGAGCGAGCGGCGGGCCGGCGGATAACTACGTCGCGCGCGTGAAACAGGCGCTGCAGTTTCTGAATGCCGAAGCCGACCAGAGCCGCGCCGCAACGCTCTATGCATCCTTGAGCCAAGCCTATGGCTGGGCCGGCCTGTTCAACGAAGCGCTGGAGGCCAATGACAGAGCGCTCTCGCTGCTGAAATATGTCCAGGAGTTCGAAAACCGCTTTCTCGGATACAGCGTCGAGCACTGGACGCTCAGCCTGCGTGCGCGGATCCTCATCCATCTCAATCGTATCGATGAAGGCCGGGCCTGGCTCGATCATATGCTGTCTATCGAGGATGGGCTGATCGATCCGACCGTCCAGTTCATCAGCCATCTGGGATATGTCGACCTTGCCTGGATGTCAGGAGATGCTGAACTTGCGATGAAGCATGCGCGGCATGTGAGCGAACTCGCCGAGCGTCATGGCACACCCTACCTTCGTGTCTTCTCCTATGCCTGCATGGCGATGGCTCAGGGGCTTTCGGGGGATAGCCAATCGGCGATCGCAGCTCTTGAAGAAGGGATCGACTTCATGCATGCGGCCGGAGCGGCACTCGATTATGAGCCAGACATGATGGCATGCTTGGCCGAGTGCCTTGAGAGGGCAGGTCGGTATGACGATGCGCTGTCGACTGCGGAACGCACGATCGGCCTGTCACGGGATCGATCCGCGCGCTTGCCGGAATGCCGGGCCTTGATCGTGGCGGGCAATGCTCTCGTCAAAAAGGATCGGTCGACGCGTCGAGATGAAGCCGAGCATTATTTCAGGGCGGCGGAGGACCTGATGCGGCAGACCGGAGCCCTGATTCTCGCGCCGCATGTGTCGACGGCTCTGAAGCGGGCCGATATCAATCCGGGGATCGTATGAGAAGTGTGAACTCGCTCATGCCATAACCGTAGATGAGCGTCACATCCCGGCTAAACTCGCTCCTGCAAAAATCGATCCAGCGTTCCGGTGTCGTGCCGTAGAGTCCACGCCGGATGTCCTGCCCGGAACGAGGGGCGGTTACAAAATTCACCGCGAAGCCTCGACGGCTGCTTTCATGAAGCTGCGACAAGGTCGTCGCAACGAAGCGCTCCCACATGTCCACCGGTTGGTCGAGCATGACGTTGAAGATGCCGCTGGCGATGCTGTAATCGGCGGTGCGGGAAGCGGCCGGGCCTTGCTCGAACTTATGCGATTGACCGGGCCAGAGCTTCCGCGCTCGGCTAACCATGGCTTGTGAGAGATCGACGCCGAGGTAGTCGATCACGTGATCGGGATGGTAGTCGGCAAGGTATTCGAGCAGAGCTCCATAGCCGCATCCGATGTCGTTGAGTGAGAAAGGCTCGTGGAAATCGCAGACTATGAGGAGCTTGCGGAACCGCAGGGCCTGAGTCGGAGCGCAACTCCAGTCGACCCCGAGCGGCGTCGGCCCAAAGCGGCGAAGGGTGCCGGTGTAGTACTGCGCGACACCCTTGTAGAGTTGCTCCAGATCCGACGCATCATCGATCATCGGCGACGGAAAACCTACCTTCTGCGGGGCGTTTTGCGGGGAGTCTTGGCTGCTTTTTTCGCTGCCGTCTTGCTCGCGGTCTTTCGCGCCGAGCGCGCGGCTGGAGCGGCCTGCCTTGCGGTCGGCGATGCCGTCTTGGGCCTCATCGGCAGCGAGACGATGACGTGCTCCTGCTCCATGAAGAACGGACCCGTGTTCGACGTCCTGACGATCACCCGCTTGCCATCGGGGCCGCGAGAATCATGCGCCTGGAAGAAAACGGGCAGGGGCTCGCTGCGTCCGAGATTTTCGACCAGCATGTTCATGATCCGATCATTGCCGTTCTCGCCGGGGACATCCGACTCGTAGGACTTCAGATCGTCGATGAGCGCCAGCCACCTGTTCTTGACGCGAGCGTTCCACAACCCTCCCATGTTGAGGAGGGCAAAGCAGTCCTTCAGATTCCGTCCGCGCCGGAAGATCTGAAATTCCTTCTGCAGCTCCTGCATTTCGGCGATGCCGCCATGGGCCTCTTTCGGGCCCTGCGACGGGCCGAAGCGAAGGTAGAGCTGATCCAGAAGCCCCGGGATGAAGACGTCGTCTTCTTTCATGATGCGGCCCATGAAGTCCTCCAATTCCTTCGAAGTTGAGTGGTTGTGAAGTATAGGATTGCTGTCATCGCAACAGTCGGTCGGATAAATGTCAAGGTTTAGAGATGCTCTTACCGTGAGTTAGAAGAGCATTCGGTGTTGAAAAGCACGTCTCGTGATCTGAACACGATAAACGATGCCCTTGAGGCGGCTTGGACTCGTAACGCTTGAGAAGTCGGCAAAGCATGCGAACGAATGAACATTGACTGTATAAGAATTATGATTGTCGTGTCGGTGGTAAATATCGATAGTTATTATTTCAAAAAATCCAGAATAGAAATCTTCTAAAACATGATAATTTGGATTGTAATAATTAAAAACTAGAGTATTTGACTCGCAGATGAAGGCTCTGATAGGCGGAAAAACATCGTTCTTGTTTTCAAAGGTTATCCGCCGTGCAGCGTCCCCTTGCATTATTGGCATCGACAGCTCTTGTCCTCATCTCCAGTGAAGCGCTCGCGCAATCGAACGAGACGCGAGCCATTCAGCTGGAAGAGGTGACGGTCGAGGGAAGCCAGAACACTCAGACGGGACCGATCACGGCGGACGGCTATGTCGCGACCTCGATCCAGAGTGCAACCAAGACCGATACGCCCGTTCTCGAGACGCCGCGGTCGATTTCAGTCATCACGCAGGAGCAGCTGGAGGATCGCAAGCCGCAAACATTGCTGGATGCGGTGGCCTACACGCCGGGGACGCGTGTCGGCAGCTACGGATTCGATCCGCGCTATGATGCATTCACGATCCGCGGCATCGATGTGACCTATACCGGCGTGTTCCGCGACGGGCTGCGACAGGTCAACAGCCCGAACGGTCTTTTCAGACTGGAGCCCTACGGTCTTGAAGGGATCACGATCCTGAGGGGCCCGGCCTCTTCGATCTACGGGGCGAGCAGCACCGGCGGCATCGTCGACCTGATCTCGAAGCGCCCGACCTTCCTGCCCTTCAGGGAGGTCGAGGTGCAGACTGGATCCTATGGACGCATCCAGGGCAGTTTCGATCTCTCAGGGCCTGTCAACGCGGACAACACGCTGTTCTATCGCCTCACGGGCCTGGTGCGTGATGCCGGAACCGAGATCAGTGCTGTTCCGGACGACCGCGTCTTCATCGCGCCGGCCATCACCTGGAAGCCGACCGATGCGACGACCCTGACGATCCTCGGCGAGTATATGGACTCGACCACGGGTGGCACGGCGGCCTATCTCAACAACTATGCGACGGATGCTGCCGGCAATCCGACCAGCCTGTCGATCGGCGCCACCCGGGTCTTCGCCGGCGACAAGCGCTACAACGATTTCCGTCAGCAGCAGGGCCGCATCGGCTACGAGTTCGAGCACCGCTTCAACGACATGTTCACCCTGCGCCAGCGCACCCGCTTCTCGGCGCTCGGCACCAATCAGGAATATGTCTATGGCGGTTCCGGTCTGACCCGCGAGAACAATTGGGGAGTCGTGAGCGATACCTATCTCGAGAGCCGCGTAAGAACGGGTCCGGTCGATCATACGATCCTGACAGGCTTGGATGTCAGCCGTCTGAGCTATGTCTCCAAGCAGGGCTTCGACGCCGCGATTCCCGTGGGATTGGACCCGGTCCTCTCCTATCGCGAGGACCAGACGCAGACGCTCACGGGCATTTACATTCAGGATCAGCTCAAGTGGCAGAACTGGCGCCTGACCCTTGGCGGGCGCCATGATTGGCTGACGAGCGAATTCAACACCGCCGGGTTCGCGTTCGACCAAGACGACACCAAGTTCACAGGGCGTGCGGCTCTCGGGTATGTGACCGATTTCGGCCTTGCTCCCTATGTGAGTTGGGGCACGTCCTTCACGCCCAATCCAGGTACCGTGCTGAACGGCGGCGTTGCGCAGCCGACGACGGGCGAGCAGGTCGAGGTCGGCGTGAAATACGATCTGCCCGGCTACAACGCGTCGATCCGGGCCGCGGTCTTCGATATCCGGCAGGAAAACGCGGTCGTGTATCAGGTCGTCGACGGCCTCAACCAGCAGGTTCAGCTCGATCTTCGCTCGCGCGGTTTCGAGCTCGAAGGCGTCGCCTCGCTGACGGACGGGCTCAATGTCCTGGCGTCCTATTCCTACACCGACGCACGTATCCTGCAGCTGACGCCGGAAACGGAGGGCAACCGCCTGACGAGCGTGCCCCAGCACATGGCTTCGCTCTGGCTCGATTACACAGTTCAGGATGGGCCGGCGAGGGGGCTCGGCATTGCAGGCGGTGTCCGCTATGTCGGCTCCAGCTTCGGCGACAACCTCAACCGGCCCATCATCGAGAACGATCCGCGCGCCTATCTCGACGCCGCGATCCGCTATGACCTCGAGAATATCAATCCGAGCCTCAAGGGCTTCCGTTTCCAGGTCAATGCCACGAACCTGCTCGATGAGGACGGTCAGGTCTGCACATCCAACTACTGCTACTTCGACGAAGGCCGCAAGGTCATCGCGAGCCTGCGGTACAGGTGGTAGCGATGGCCGCCACGAAGGCGCGGATCGGGCGGGATCTCGGTTCGCCGCTCGCTATCGTCCTGTCGATCGGCGGATTGTATGTCGGGCAGAGCATCGTCGGAGGCGTGACGTTCACTGCGCTTCCGAGTGTTCTCCGTGACCGGGGTCTGCCTCTCGATCAGATCGGACTGACCTATCTCGCGGTTCTGCCGTGGGTTTTGAAGTTCCTCTGGGCGCCGATGATCGAGCGCTATCGCCTGCCGGAGACTGGGCCGAGCCGTTCACGCTCCATCGTCTTCGTCGGCGGGCTGATTACGGCCATTTGCTTCGTTCTGGCCGCCGGCATCGGTCCGACGAGCTTCGTGTCGCTCATGGCGATCTTCATCTTGGTCGCATTCGCCGCCTCCACCGTGGACATCGCCTGCGATGGCCATGCGGTCGAGAGCCTGTCCGAACGATACCACGGCTGGGGCAATGCCGCTCAGGTGGGCGGGGCCTATCTCGGATCCGCCATCGGCTCCGGGCTATTCCTCGTGCTCGTCGCCAGGATCGACTGGGCGCAGGCGATGATCGTCATGGCGATCATGCTGGTGCTGCTGGGGCTGCCCTTCGTCCTGTCGCCACCGGTCACACCCAAATCCGCGCGCCTGCATAAGCCGTCGCTGCGCGACGCGCTGAACCGCAGCTTGATGCGCAAGGGGCTGGCGCTGTCCGCTCTCTACGCGCTGTCGCAGAAATGGGGCCTGGTGATGCTCGGGCCGTTCCTTGTGGATTCCGGCCTCGACCTGAATTCGCTGGGGATCGTCAACGGAGCCGGCGGCATGATCGTCGGCTTCGGCTGCGCTCTTCTGGGCGGAGCCCTTGTCCGCCTTTGGGGCGCACGGCTGGTCATAGTTCTTTCCCTTGGGCTGCAGGCGATGGCACTGGCAGGGCTGGCGGCGGCGGCGTGGGCCGGAGGAACATCCCAGTGGCTTCTGCTCGCCCTGGCCCTGGCGAGTTCCTCCGCCATTCTGGCCCTCGGCTTCGTGGCGCTCTATGCCCAGTTCATGGGGCTTTCGGACCCGCGCCAGGCTGGCATCGATTTCACCCTCCTGCAATGCATGGATGCGCTCGTCAGCATGATCGGCGGCATCGGTGCGGGCTGGATCGCCCAGAATTTCGGCTACGGCGCCTATTTCGGCCTGGCTGCTTCGCTCATCGTTCTTGCCGCTGCTCCGATCGCCACGCTGAGCCGAGGTGTTTCAGCACCGATCGCTGGGAGGGCGGATGCGCAGCGCCCGCAGCCCCTGCCGCAGCACTCGTGAGCGGGCCGGCTCAGATCTTCCCCCAGGGATGTTCCAGCTACATAATCGGTTTCATCACGGCGTCATAGAAACGCCGCTAGAGACGCTGCGCAGGAGGAATGTCCATGAATTATCTGGCAATATTGGGAGCGGCGGCACTTGGCCTTCCGCTGGCGGCCGGGTCGTCCGTCGCTCAGGAGAAGACGCTGACCGGTGAGCGCACCCTGGTCGTCGCCCATCGCGGGGCGAGCGGCTATCTCCCGGAACATACGCTTGAAGCCTATGCGATGGCGATCGAAATGGGGGCCGACTTCATCGAGCCGGATCTCGTCGTGACCAAGGACGGTGTCCTGATCGCCCGCCACGAGCCGATGCTGAGCGGCACGACAGACGTGGCGAACCGGCCTGAGTTCGCCTCCCGCAAGACCACCCGCAAGGTCGATGGCGTGGAGACGACCGACTGGTTCGCCGGCGATTTCACCCTCGCCGAGATCAAGGAACTTCGTGCCAAGCAGGCGATGGCGGATCGCGACCAATCGAAGAATGGACAGTTCCAGATCCCGACTCTTCAGGAAGTGGTCGATCTCGCCAAGAAGGAAGCTGCTGCAAGGGGCAGGGTCATCGGCATCGCCCCAGAGACCAAGCACTCGACTTTCCATGCCGCCATCGGATTGCCCATCGAGGACCGGCTGGTCACGCTGCTGAAAGAGGCCGGCTGGGGCGGTGCCTCAGCGCCGGTCGTGATCCAGAGCTTCGAGGTGGCGAACCTGAAATACCTGAACACGCGGATCGACGTGAAGCTCGCCCAGCTCCTCGATGCGGAGGACGTGGACAAGGACGGCAACATCGTCCTCTCGGCACCTTACGCCCAACCTTACGATTTCGTGGTCGTCGGTGACAAGCGCACCTACAGGGATCTGCTGTCGAAGGAGGGGTTGACGGAGGTCCGCTCCTATGCCGACATCCTGGCTCCCTGGAAGCCGTATATCCTACCGACCAAGCAGGTCGACGGGAACAGCGACGGAAAGCCGGACGATCTCAACGGCGATGGCAAGACGGATGAGCAGGACCGCGTTCTTGCCGCACCGACATCCGTGGTGAAGGATGCCCATGCAGCCGGCCTTCAGGTCTTCACCTGGACCTTCCGCAATGAGCCGAAGCGCCTGGCCTCGTCCTTCAAGGGCGACCCTGCCGCCGAATACAAGGCTTTCTACGCGCTCGGAGTGGACGGATTGTTCAGCGACTTCCCCGATACGGCCGTCAAGGCGCGCTGAAGCGATACATTATTGCTGACGATTATGTGAGACCCGGCGGAGGAGACTTCGCCGGGCTTTCATTGCAATCGGGATGGGCGGAGGTTAAATATTCCGCTCTAGTCTTGGAAATCCACCTTTAATTCCTGCCGGCATTTGCTCAGATACCGCCAAGCGGTGGCTGGGCTGCGATTGAAAACGAGCCTGATCCAGATTGCTTATGGACGCGGCCTCTGAAAGTCCCCTGGAACCCGACGATGGCCGTTGTCACGTTCAGTAACGCTATGCCATTTGGCCTTCGGCTGCGGGATTTTTTCAAGGGCGTTATTGGCAACGTCGACGAACGTACGGAGGATGGTCGACAGACGGCGACCTTCAGCGTCCAGGCCGGCAACCTTCGGTATGACTCATTCTACGAGGGGGTGGCTGTTTCCGAAGCGGGCGGGCAGGTCTCTTACCTGCGCTTCAGCTCGCAGAATACGTCTTGGCTGACCTATGGTGAACAGGGTGGCGCCATTCTCTTCACCTTTGACAATCTAGAGATGTTCCACCAGCTGGGCGATGCGGCTGCAATTGCTATCATGAAAGGCGACGATCGCCTTACCGGCTCCTCTCATGGCGACTACATGGAGGGGTATGCCGGGAATGACACGCTCGATGGTGGGGACGGGGCCGATACGCTCGACGGTGGGTCGGGCAATGACACATATTTCGTCGACAACATGGACGACCGTGTAATCGAGGCTCCGGGCGGCGGCCACGACGTGGTGTGGACGAGTGCCAGCTTCGCAATGGCGGCGGGTGCCGAGATCGAGGAACTCAAAGCCGTCACAAATGCCAGTGCTCTGTCGCTGACAGGCAATGAATTCAACAATCGCATCGAAGGCGCCTCGGGCAATGACACGCTCGATGGCAAGGGCGGCGTCGATATGCTGGTCGGCGGGGCAGGAGACGATCTCTACATCGTCGACAACGCGTCCGACATAGTCTGGGAAGAAGCCGGGCAGGGCCATGATACGGTCATCGCCAGTGCATCCTACGCGCTGAACGCGAATGTCGAGGTGCTGAAGGCCGCAGGGGGGACCTTAGCCATCAACCTGGTTGGCAATGCGCTGGCAAACGAGATCTTCGGCAACCTGGGTGCCAACGAGATCCAGGGCCTCGACGGCAATGACAACCTCTACGGCGACGGCGGGAACGACCGGATCTTTGGCGGCGGCGGGCAGGACCTTCTCTATGGCGGAATCGGAAATGATTTTCTGAGCGGGGATGACGACAACGACAGGCTCTATGGCGATGTCGGAAACGATACGCTCGATGGTGGCACCGGCAACGATCTTCTCTATGGCGGAACGGGAAATAACCGGCTCATGGGCCAGAGCGGGAACGACACTCTCTATGGTGGAGCGAATGCCGAGACCCTCCAGGGCGGCGACGGCAACGATACGCTCTACGGCGATGCCGGCAACGATTATCTCGACGGCGGCGCAGGCAAGGACACCCTGTATGGTGGCTGGGGAAAGGACTCGTTCGTCTTCAAGAATGCGCTGAACGCGAAAACCAACGTCGATACGATCAAGGACTTCAACGTCAACGACGATACGATCCGGCTGGAGAACAGCATCTTCAAGAAGCTGGGCAAGGGGGGAAAGCTCAATCCGGATTTCTTCACAATCGGCAGCAAGGCGCAGGATGGGAACGACTATCTCATCTACAACAAGAAGAACGGCTATCTGTCTTATGATGCCGACGGGTCGGGGACGAAATACAAGGCGATCCTGTTCTTCAAGCTGAAATCCGGTCTCGCGCTGACCGATAAGGATTTCTACGTCATTTAGCCTATCGCCTACGGCGAATTGCCGAAGCTACTGGCAGACATCGACCCAGTCGGCCCCGACGAGATCCGCCATGCGCTTCGGATCGATGCGCACGGCCGCATGGATCGAGCCCGCCGCCGGCACGACCTCTTCGAAGGCCTTCAGGGAGATGTCACAATAAACAGGCAGGGGCGTCGCCAGGCCGAAGGGGCAGACCCCACCCACCGGATGGCCCGTCAGGGCGAGAACCTGCTGCGCATCGAGCATCGATGCCTTGCCGCCGAATGTGGACTTGACCTTGCGGTTGTCGAGCCGCGCGGTGCCGCTCGTAACCACGAGGAAATTGCGCTCGCCGACACGTAAGGACAAGGTCTTGGCGATCTTCTCGGGCTCGACGCCGTGCGCTTCCGCCGCCTGGGTCACGGTGGCGGTGCTGGTCTGCATCTCGATGATCTCGATATCCGGTGCTTTTCGGGCCAGAAACGCGCGGACGGATTCAAGGCTCATGGCCAAGGGACTCCCTCAGGTCGATGAAATGCATGAGGCCGCGGGCACCCCATGCAAGACGATACCCCGTGATAGCCGCTATCATGGGGTTCTTGCAAACCGGTTGCTAGTGATCGCTCTCCGGATAATCGGCTCCCCGGCTTGTCTCGGCCCAGGCTTCGATCTCGGCGAGTGTCTCATTCAGCTTTCCCCAAATTCCATCCAGGGCAATGGCTCCCAGTACGAGATGCTTCGGAGGATCTTTCGCCTCCACCGCCTTGACGATCGCCTCGGCGGCCCGTGCGGGGTCGCCCGGCTGCTGACCGCTGTAGTTGCTCGTCGTTTCGAGCCGCGCGCCGACGGTCTCCTGATAATCGGCAATCGTCGGGCGCCGCTGCTGCAGGGAGCGGCCGGCCCAATCGGTGCGGAACGGTCCGGGCTCGACGCAGGTCACCTTGATACCGAGCGGCGCGACCTCCTTGGACAGCGCATCGGACAATCCCTCGACCGCATGCTTGGTCGCGGCGTAGTAGCCGGAGCCTGGATAGCCGATGAAGCCGGCCTGCGACGAGATGTTGACGATATGCCCGCTCCGGCGCGCCCGCATGCCCGGAAGCACCGCGCGCGTCATGGCCGCAAGGCCGAAGACATTGGTGTCGAACTGCGCCCTGATCTCCGCATCGTCGCCTTCCTCGATGGAGGCCTGATAGCCGTAGCCGGCATTGTTCACGAGCACGTCGACAGCCCCGAACCTTTCCTCCGCCTGCTTGACGGCCTTGGTGATCTGGTCTTGCTTCGTGACGTCGAGCGCGAGGGCGAGGGCCTTGTCTTCGTATCCCTGCGCCAGATCCTGAACCCGGCCGACATCGCGCGCGGTCACCACGGCACGCCAGCCGCGCTTCAGCACGATCTGCGCGAGTTCCCGCCCGAATCCGGTCGAGCAACCAGTGATGAACCAGACGGCGTTGTCGTTGAGCGGCATGGAGCTCTCCCCTTCAGGCGGCTTCGGAACGGGTGGGATATAGGCGGATCCTCAAGGGAGGGAATAGCCGTCGCGAGGTGCAGTTTCGGGTGAAAAGGGCCGAGATCCGGCCCTTTCACGTATTCACCTCACTTCGCGCCTGCCTGCGGACGCATGACGCCTTTCTCATCCCGGCGCAGAGGCGCGGTCTGCTTCGGCAGAGGGGCTCCCGGTGCGTCTGCCACCGTCACACCCTGAGACCAGTCGGCGGGCGCAATGGCGATGTAGCGGGCATAGCCTCCCGTGCCGCCGAGCGGTTTGGCGAAGCCGATGGAGATGAGGGCGCCAGCCTCGGGCACCTTGTCCAGATTGGCGACGCCCTCTGCCTGGGTGTAGTGATTGTGCAGAAGCCAGGACTCGCCCTCCAGCGTCGGCGTCGTATCCGTGTCGAGGGGCTCGTGCCCATGGAACAGGATCTTGCGCTCGAGGTGCAGGAACTTGAGCGCGTCGAGGCTGACGCCCGGATGCGGCTTCGATGCGAAGCGGGATGCATCGTTCCAGCCTTTGTACCAATCCGAGCGGACCATCACGACGGCGCCTTCCGGGATCCGCCCGTTCCGGCTTTCCCAATCCCGTATATCCTGAACGCTCATGTGATAGCCCGGATCGGCCGCTACCTTATCCTGGATCGGGATGACCACGAGCGGACGGACGGCGTAGGTGGGCGGAAGATCGCTGATCGTAGCCCCATATTCGTCCCAATGCGCGGGCGGATCGAGCTGCGTGCCGTATTGGTCCGTCGTAAGCGCGTAGCTCGTCGCGACGAACCCGTGCTTGGCATAGGTGTATTCATCGCCTTTCTGAACATAGCCCGGGATATCGGCGCCGGCCGTCGTGGCTTTGAACTCCGCAGGTCCGAATCCTGGCCAGACCGGTTGGACAGGCGCGAAGGCATGGGTCAGGTCGATATGCTTCGCGCCTTTGATACTTTGTTCATAGACGGACCAGAGCCCCGGCTGCTGCTGTGCGGGCTGTTGTGCCAGGGTGGCCGAAAAAACGAGAGTGCTTGTGAGGAAGACTGCTGATGAGATGGCTTTCGAGATCACGATAGGCTCTCCCTTGATAAGCCACGCGATCATCCATCCGGGAGCCCTCCGGTTCAATGCCTTCTTCGCAAGACCACTGCCTCGTTCTTAAGCACTTCGGAAGTCGATCAGCGGTTCGTCATAGATCGCGGTGAGAAGCCTGCCGTCGTCTTTGACGACGCCGCGATACATGCCGGAACAGTTGAAGGGCAGGGAAACATGGCCCGCATGATCGACGGCGATGATGCCGCCGGAACCGCCCGCCGGCGCCAGCATGTCGATCACCACGGCCCGCGCGGCGTCGTCCAGGGTCTGGCCGGCATAGCGCATGCGGGAGGCGATCTCATGGGCGGCTGCATATCGGATGAAGATTTCGCCGTGGCCGGTGGCGGAGACCGCGCAGGTCTCATTGTCTGCCCAGGTTCCCGCGCCGATCACCGGGCTGTCGCCGACGCGCCCCGGGGCCTTTGCGGTCATGCCGCCGGTCGAGGTCGCTGCCGCCAGATTACCGTTCCGGTCGCGGGCGACCGCTCCGACCGTGCCGTGCTTGCGCGACTCGTCGAGGTCCTCGTCGCCGCCCTGGCGCATGGCCAGCGTCTCCTGCAGTGCCTGCCAGCGCTGCTCGGTGAAGAAATAGGACGGCTCAGCGAAGGCGAGCCCCTGCCGGCGGCAGAATTCCATGGCGCTCTCGCCTATCAGCAGAACGTGGCCGGAATGTTCCATGACGGCGCGCGCGGCGAGAACCGGATTACGCGGCCCGCAGATGCCGGCGACGGCACCTGCGGAGCGGTCGCTGCCATCCATGACGGCGGCATCCATCTCCTGCTTGCCCGTGGAGGTGTAGACGGCGCCGCGGCCGGCATTGAAGAGAGGTTCGTCCTCGAGCGCCATCACGGCGGCGGAAACCGCATCGAGCGCGCTGCCGCCGTCGGCGAGAATGACCCGCCCGGCATCAAGGGAGCGCCGCAGTCCGGCATGGTAGGCGGCCTCCCGCTCCGGCGTCATCTTGCTGCGCAGGATCGTGCCGGCGCCGCCGTGAATGGCCAAAGCGAATTCGCTGCCTGAAGTGTTTGAGCTGGTCATAGGTTATGCGTCCGAGAGTGGGGAGTTCAAAACATCGAGAAGAGCAGGGCGGCTATGTCCGTTGCGGCCGGTCATGGAACCTGCGGCGACGAGTGCATCGAGGACGGCTTCCTGCGTCGCATCGGCCATGGCCTCGAACAGGTGATCGATCCGGCTCTCATTGAGGAGGCGGCAGCCGACGATATCTGCCATCTCATCATGTGCGATCACATTGGCGGTGGTAAAGCCGAGCGCGATATCGCCGCTGCCGTGGCCCCAGAACGACCCCAGTCGCGCGAGTCCGACGCCCGAGCGGCGGATGATGCGCTTGAGCTGCCTGTCGCTGAGCGGAATATCTGTTGCCGCAATGATGATGATCGAGCCCTTTTCGGGATCGCTCCGCTCGGCCTGCTTCCTGAACGGCGCGACAATTCTGCCGTCGGGCAAACGCAGGTCGCCCGCGCGGCCGAAATTGGAGAGGACGAGCACACCGAGATGATAACTCTTGTCGTCGAGTTCCAGCCGCCGCGACGACGTCCCGATGCCACCCTTGAAGCCGAACGTGCTCATGCCGCATCCGGCGCCGACCGCGCCGACATCGAATCGGGATGTGGCAGCAGCGATCGCCGCGCGGGCGTGGTCTTCGGTCACGGACAGTGCCTGGATATCGTTCAAGTAGCCGTCGTTGCACTCGAACACCAGCGGATTCACGGTGGCCGTCTCGCGGCCGATATCCGGATTGTGTTCGATGGCGTGACGCACCAGGGCGGTGCAGCAGGTGCCGACCGACAGGGTGTTGGTCAGGAGAATCGGCGTCTCGATCGTGCCGAGTTCCTCGACCTGCACGAGACCCGCACTCTTGCCGAAGCCGTTCAGAACGTGAACCGCGGCAACGGGCTTCTCGCGATAGAGATTGCCTTCGTGCGGGATCACGGCGGTCACGCCCGTGCGAACCTCCCCCTCGATCAGGGTGCGGTGGCCGACGCGCACGCCCGGCACATCGGCGATGCTGTTGAGCTCGCCTGCGGTCAGTGCGCCACAGGCAAGGCCGGCATCCCGAGCGCGGGCAGGGCGCGTCATCAGGCGCACTCCGCCTTCACGAAGGCTGCGATCTCCGCATGAGTGGCGATCCAAATATCCGAGCGCCGCGCGAATTCCTCCAGCAGCTTCTCGAGGATCCAGATCCGTGAACGGTAGCCGGTTACATGCGGATGCATGGTGAGCAGGAAGAGACCGCCTTCCTCGTAAGCCCGCTCGAATTCGCGGAGGAAGATGTCGAAGACTGCCGTTGGCGGCGTGTGCGGCCGCAGGCCGTTGAAGCGGTGCATGTTGAAATACACCGCATCGTCGCGGATCCACTCGACGGGGAGCTCGACGATGCCGGTCGGCTCGCCTTTCTCGACCAGCTCATAAGGATCGTCATCAGCCATGAGCGATGAATCGTAGAGGAGGCCGAGTTCGCGCTCAATCCGAAGGGTGGTGGGGCTGAAATCCCATGAGGGCGTGCGCAGACCCACCGGGCGGACGCCCGTGATCTTCTCCAGAGTATCGGCCGAGCGGAACATCAGGTCGCGCTCGATTTCATAGGGCAGTTGGCTGTTGAGCTCGTGGATCCAGCCATGGATGCCGACCTCATGCCCCTCCGCGACGACGCGGCGCTGTTCATCCGGGTAGAGGAGTGCAGCAACGGCCGGTACGAAAAAGGTTGCCTTGGCGTCGTATTTGGCGAGCGCGCTCAGGATGCGCGGCACGCCCTGGCGGTTGCCGTACTGGCCCTGGGACATGCGCCCGATGGATTTTCCGCCGTCGCGAAGCTCGTTCGTCTCATGGTCAGCGTCGAAGGACAGGGCAACGGCGCAGCGGGCGCCGTTCTTCCACTTGCCCGGCTTCATCGATCGCCCCGCGCGGACGTGATCCACTTTGCTCCGCCACGTCTGCTCGTCCCAGGTCCAGGGCTGGCTGCTCATTTCGTCCATGGTGCTCTAAATTCCTTGTCTCAAATCGTATCGGGGTCGCAATCAGGAACGCCCGCCGTCGGCGGAGATGATCTGGCCGGATATCCAGCCTGCCGCGTCCGAAGCCAGAAACATCACGGCATTCGCGATATCCTGCGGATGTCCGAGCCGCCGCGTGTGAATACTCTCCACCAGACGCGCCTGACCTTCCGGTCCATAGCTCTCCCATTGCCGTTGGGTGGCGGGGTTGGAGAGCACGAAGCCGGGAGCCACGCTGTTGACGGTCACACCGAATGGGCCAAGCTCGAAGCTGAGCTGCTTGGTCAGGCCGACGAGCGCGTGCTTCGAGGCGGTATAGGCCTGGATACCGGTCAGGCTCGGTCGCAGACCGGCGCCGGACGAGATGTTGACGATGCGGCCGAATTTCTGGCGCTTCATATGGGGCGCTGCGGCTTGCGAGCACCAGAAGGCGCCGTGCACATTCGCTTCGAAGAGCACCAGCCAATCCTGCTCGCCAACTTCCTCGACGGGCTTCGCCACCTGCCCGCGAACGCCGCCGGCGCAATTGACGAGGATGTCGATGCCGCCGATGTTTTCCGCCATCTCGTCGAAGATACGGCCGACTTCGGCACGATCCGCAAGATCGAGCGTACGGGTTGCCTTCGCACCCGCTTCCGCAGCCACGCGCAGACCGGCCTCGTCCATGTCGAGCGCCCACACATGGGCGCCCTCTGCCGCGAGGGACTGGACGATGGTGCGGCCGATCCCCTGCGCCGCTCCAGTCACCGCAACGCGGCGGTTGGTGAAGTCGAGTTTCATAGCTTCAACATCTCGTCGAGTGTAGACCAGGACTGTTCGCGCCGCCCGTCCTCGATGTCGTGGATCAGGGCGACCATCCTGTCGATGGCGGGCGTCGGGATTCCGGCCTCCTTGCCTAGGGTGCCGATGATCGCAATCTGTGCATCGACCTCGGTCTTGCGCTTGCGCACCGCAAGATCGCGCCAGATGCCGGAATGGGTCTTGGCGGTATGCCGATTGAACTCCGCCATGTCGGCGACCGAGCGGCGCGCCGCTGCTTCATCCGCTCCTGGCATGAAAGCATCCGGGTCGAAGCCGTTGAAGCCGAGAGGTTTTACGCCGCGCGCCTTCGCCACCGCCATCACCTCCTGGCCGAGACGATGATAGACCGGGAAATGGCGCTCGGAGGCGAGGTTCTCGGACATCGAGGCGTTGGTCAGCGCCGTTGCGAACAGAAGCGAGCCGTATCCGAGCTTGCCCCAGAGATAGCCCCAGATGTTGTCGGTGAGCACCGCCTTCGGCTCGAAGATCGACAGCAGGCGATGATAGTCGCGCACCGCGTCGGTAGCCTTTCCGTCGAGGCCGCCGACGGCCACCGCCGCCCGATTGCCGAAGAGAATGCGTCCCGGCTCCAGCCAATCCGCGCCGAAATTGACGAAGCAGCCTACAGTCCGGTCGTTGCCGACTTCCTCTGCGATGACGATTTCGTTGAGGCCGTTCTGCGCAGAGAGAACGGTGCCGTTCTCCGCGAGATACGGCTTCAACGCGCGCACTGCATCGCGGGTATGATGAGCCTTGACGGCGAGGATGATGCGCTTGAAACGGCCTGTGACCTCGCGCGGCAACGCAGCCTTCACCGACTGGCGGAAAGTCTCGACGGGTCCTTCGATGAGGAGGCCATCCTTCTTCATGGCCTCCACATGCGGCTCGACGATATCGACGAGGAGCACGTCCTCGCCGGCGCGGGCGAGATAGGCGCCGAGCGTGCCCCCGATGGCGCCGGCGCCCCAGATCAGAATCGTGTTCTCGTTCATCACCAGGTCTCGATCAGCGCGCGGGTTTCGTCGATGGCCACCGACCAGATGGCGTTCATGTCCTCGTCGGAACGCTGGAAATAGCCGCCGAAATTGCCCTCCTGCAGAATCTCGCGGACGCCCTCGGGGGCGAATGTCCGCATGCGCTCGAGGTCAACCATCGGCTTCTGGTGAGAAGGTTGCTCGATGCCGGGCAGGCGGGTCCAGGGGAAGTTCTCCATCCAGGAGGCGTGAGAAGCAACCGGGTCGATCTGCTTCACCTTCTCGAAGGTTTTTGGTGCATTCCACCAGTTGTGGAATTTCACCCGGCAATCCGGATTTGCGCCCATCCACTCGATCGCGGCGGTCTGGCCGGGCGTGTTCCCGCCATGGCCGTTGACGAAGAGGATACGGCGGAAGCCGGTGCGCTTCAGGGAATCGAGAATGTCGGTGATGATCCGCAGATAGGTGTCCGCCTTCAGCGAGATCGTGCCCGGATAGGCCATGAAGTAGGGTGTGATGCCGTAGGCCTGAACGGGGAACACCGGAACGCCTGTCGGTGCCGCGGCCTCCGAGGCCACGCGCTCCGCCAGGATGCTGTCGACGGACAGGCTTAAGTAGGCGTGCTGCTCCGTGCAGCCGAGCGGAACGACGGCGCGATCATCCGTCTTCAGGTATTGTTCCACCTGAAGCCAGTTCATCTCACTGATTTTCATGAAGACATTTCCTCTTGCGAAACGATGGATGAGCGCAGGCGCTCGATGACCGGGAGCAGCGTGGCGCGGATCGCATGCGGATCGGGCACGTAGCGGAATTCCATGGCCTGCCGATCCGGCGGCAGAAGTTTCCTGACGGTCGCCTCTGCGCCGCTGGCATAGATCGCCACATCGACCTGAGACAGGAACGCCGCGAGATCGGGCGCGGTGATCAGGCGCACATCGACCTCCGACACGTGAGGCGCAAAGCGCAGCACACCCGGTTTCATCAGGGCCGTGAATTCGGGAAAGATCGAGATGATTCCCACCCGCGCCATCGGATCGATCATCGCCAGCTGCGCACGGGTTTCTTCGGAGGGAATGAAGCTCATTCCCACGACGGGAATGCTGCTCGGGACGAGGTGTTCGACCTCGCCACGGCGGTGCGCGAGCGTCACACAGATATCGCAAGGGAGGGGAAAGGATTCTCCCGCGTGCAGCGCATCGACGGTCGTGACGACGATGGTGTCGTCGGAGCCGATATATTCCTGGATGCGATTGGCATATTGCTGCGTCGTCTCGACGAAATTGCCAACCATAACGAGGCGCAGGGGCCGCGTCGGCGTCGGGCCGCGTGCGGCGCGGGCATTCACGAGCGATGAGACGACCGACGGCGCAAGCCCGAGCTGCTCGGCTTCGTTGAAGAGCGTCTCGATCCGACGCTGGATCTTTCGAATCGCGTTGGAGCGCAGCCCATCGCTGTTGTGTCCATCGCCCACATAGGTGCCCGCACCCGGCTTCGCCTCGATGAGCCCGGCCTCGCGCAGTTCCCGGTAGACGGTCGCCACGGTCATATGCGCCACGCCGGCGCGCTCCGCGAGCTCGCGGACCGACGGCAGGCGTTGTCCGGTCGGCAATTCGCCAAGCGCAATTCCGAACTCGATCAGACCGCGCAGCTGCGTGCCGAGCGGCACGGGAAGAGTGCGGTCCAGCGCCCCTGCAAGGCCTGCGAGGATGCGCTCGTCAGGCGTCTGTTCCGTGCCGCTATAACGGATGCCTTCATAAGTGTCAGGAGATGGTTGGGGTTTGGGCACAGCGCTGTTGACTTTTCTTTGCCGGGTGACCTACCGTTCTAATCGATAAGAACACCTTGGACGAAAAGCCAGGGTCTTAGCAAGAGGGGAAGTGAAGTGAAACAAAACTTCAAGCTTGGTGGATCGCTCGTTGCAGCTCTCGTCCTCGGAACCGTCCTTGGCGGCTCGGTTTCGGCACAGACCCTGACCATGGGATTGCGCGCCGGTCCCGATTCCATCGATCCGCATTGGTCGACGCTCGGCAGTCAGGCAGAGGCCCTGCGGCACATCTTCGATACACTCGTCATGTCCGACGAGAACCTGGGGCTGAAGCCCGGCCTCGCCACCTCCTGGAAGCCGATCGACGACACCACCTGGGAGTTCAAGATCCGCGAGGGCGTGAAATTCCACGACGGCTCCGAGTTGACCGCCGAGGACGTGAAGTTCTCGATCGATCGCATCCCGGTCGTCACCGGCCCGATGAGCATGACGATCTACACGAAGCAGGTGGCGGAGACGAAGGTCGCCGACAAGTACACCCTGCACGTGAAGACCAAGGCTCCGGCGCCGACCCTGCCGAACGATTTCATCCGCCTCTTCGTGGTGTCGAAGAATGTCGGCATGGAAGCCCGCAACGAGCAGTTCAACTCCGGCAAGGCCGCCATCGGCACCGGCCCTTACAAGTTCGTGTCCTGGGAGCCCAAGGGCGATCTCGTCCTTGAGCGCAACGACAGCTACTGGGGTGCGAAGCAGCCCTGGCAGAAGGTGATCCGCAAGGAGATCCCGAGCGATCCAGCCCGCATGGCCGCGCTGAAGTCCGGCCAGGTCGATCTCGTCAACTACGTGCCGGCGACCGATTACGCCGCCATGCAGAAGGACAAGTCGGTCGACACCTTCGTCGCCGACTCGGTCTACTTCCTGAACCTCACGCCGAACGTGAAGGAAACCCTTCCGCGGAAGGTGAAGGTCGACGGCAAGGAAATCGATGCCAACCCGCTGCGCGACCCGAAGGTCCGCGAGGCCATGGATCTCGCCATCGACCGCAAGACGCTCGTTCGCGTCGTGCTCGAGGGTCTGGGCCGTCCGGCGAACCAGCTGATGCCGTCTAATTTCTTCGGTGGCAACAAGAACCTGCCGGAGCGTCCCTACGATCTCGCAAAGGCCAAGCAGCTTCTCGCCGATGCAGGCTACCCGAAGGGCTTCGAGATCGACTTCCACTGCACCAACAACCGCCTGCCGGGCGATGGCGCGGTGTGCGAGGCGCTCTCGCAGATGTGGGCTCGAGCCGGCCTGAAGGTGAATGCGAACGCCCTCAACGGCACCGTGTTCTTCCCCGCGCAGCAGAAGGGCGAGTTCTCCCTGTGGATGAGCGGCTGGGGTACGCTGACAGGTGAGGCGAGCTACACCTATGGATCGCTGGTGCACACCGCTGATCCGCAGCTCGGCCTCGGCGCCTTCAACAAGCAGGGCTACTCCAATCCGGAAGTGGACAAGCTGCTCCAGGAAGGCGCACGCACCATGGACGACACGAAGCGCCGCGCTCTGTTCGAGAAGGTGACTGAGGTTTCCATGAATGACCGCGCGCTGATCCCGACGGTTCAGATCCAGACCGTTTGGGCTGCGAAGAAGGGCGCGATCACCATCCCGCCGCGCGTCGACCAGGAGACTCTGGCCTACGAGATCAAGCCGAAGAGCTGATCGTGATGAACACGCCGGGCACTGCTGCTCGGCTCATCCGGAGGGAAAGCAATTTCCCTCCGGATGCTTTGATTGAAGAGACTTGCGGAGGTGGGGCGTTCTTGTCCAATGCCTTCATACGCAGCATCCTGCACGAGACAGCATGATCGGTTTTCTTATTCAGCGTGTCCTGCAGGCGCTCATGGTCGTGATCGCCATGTCGATCATCGTGTTCCTGGGCGTCTATGCCATCGGCAATCCGATCGACGTCATGATCGATCCCGCATCAGATCAGGCCCTGCGCGAAGCTTTGATCCACCGCTATGGCCTCGACCGTCCTTTGTACGAACAGTACTTCGTGTTCATGAACAACATGCTGCACGGGGATCTCGGCGAGTCCTTCATCTATCGCCTTCCCGTGCTGAGCCTGATCTGGTCGCGCTTCCCGGCAACCCTGGAGCTGGCGCTCACGGCCATGATGATCGCGACTTGCGTCGGCATCCCGCTTGGCCTGTGGTCCGGCTACAAGCCGGAATCGCTTTCGGCCAAGGCCATCATGGCCTTTTCCGTTCTCGGCTTCAGCGTGCCCAGCTTCTGGGTCGGTCTGCTCCTCATCATGACCTTCGCGGTCGAACTTGGCTGGCTGCCCTCGGGAGGGCGCGGGCCGACCACGCAGGTGCTCGGCATGAACCTGTCGATCACCTCACTCGAGGGATGGAGCTACATCATCCTGCCGGCCTTCAACCTAGCCCTGTTCAAGCTCGGTCTGCTCATCCGCCTGACGCGGGCAGGCACGGTCGAGGTGATGAGCTCGGACTATGTGCGCTTCGCCCGCGCTCAGGGGCTGTCCGAGAGCAAGGTCGTCGGGCTCCACGTCCTGAAGAACATCTCCATTCCCATCGTCACCGTCTTCGGTCTCGAGCTCGGCTCGACGCTCGCCTTCGCCGTGGTGACGGAAACCGTCTTCAACTGGCCTGGCATGGGCAAGCTCATCATCGATTCCATCACCGTGCTCGACCGTCCCGTGATGGTCGCTTACCTGATCCTAGTGGTGTTCCTCTTCGTTCTGATCAATCTCGTCGTCGATCTGGTCTACGGCCAGCTCGATCCGCGCATTCGCGTAAAGGCTGCGTCATGAGCAGTTCGCCCGCTCTCTCCCTGCCGACCGAGACGCGTTGGACCCGGTTCGCCAATTTCTGGGCGGATTACCGGCAGAGCCCGGTTGCGGTGGCTGCTCTGATCGTCGTGGTCGTCATCGTTCTCATGGCTCTGATGGCGCCGCTGGTGGCGCCGCAGGACCCATACAATCAGGGAGCGCTCGACCTGTTCGATGCCCGGCTTGAGCCAGGCGAGGTCGGCTCAGGCGGCTATGTCCATTGGCTCGGCACCGATGCCGCCGGGCGAGATCTATTCTCCGCCATTCTTTACGGTCTTCGCACGAGCCTGATCGTCGGCGTCATGGCTGGAACCCTGGCGCTCGTGCTGGGAACCACGGTCGGCCTGATCGCTGCCTATTACGGCGGACGGGTCGAGGCGATCATCATGCGCATCATCGACCTGCAGCTCTCGCTGCCGGCGATCCTGCTCGCACTGGTCCTCGTTGCCATGCTGGGGCAGGGCCTGATGCAGCTCGTGGCAGCGCTGGTCGCGGCGCAATACGCCTATTTCGCCCGCACCACCCACGGCGCGGCAAGCGCCGAGCGGCGCAAGGACTATATCGAGGCCGCTCTCTCGACGCCGCTGCCGGCCCGGCACGTGCTGTTCCGCCACCTTTTGCCGAACGCGCTGCCGCCGCTGATCGTGGTGGCGACGGTGCAGGTGGCGAATTCCATCGCGCTCGAGGCGACGCTGTCGTTCCTCGGTCTCGGACTTCCCATCACCCAGCCCTCGCTGGGCTCGCTGATCTCGAACGGCTTCCAGTTCCTGCTGTCGGGCCGCTACTGGATCTCGATCTATCCCGGCATTGCCCTGATGCTGACCGTCGTCGCCATCAATCTCGTCGGCGACCAAGTGCGCAACGTTCTGAACCCGAGGCGCAGCCGATGAGCGATGTCGTTCTCCGCGTCAAGGACCTCCAGACGCAGTTCCAGACCAGAGCCGGCGTTCTGAAGGCCGTCGATGGCGTCAGCTTCGAAGTCGGTCGCGGCCGCATCCTCGGTCTCGTCGGCGAGTCCGGTTCCGGCAAGAGCGTGACCGGTTACTCGATCCTCGGCCTGATCGAGCCGCCCGGCCGTATCGCCGGCGGCGAGGTGGTGCTCAAGGGCAAGGATCTCACCCGCCTGAAGGGCGAGGCCATGCGCCAGGTCCGCGGTGCTCAGATCGCCATGGTCTTCCAGGACCCGATGATGACGCTCAACCCGGTTCTCAAGATCGGGACCCAGATGATCGCGGCCGTGCGGGCGCACGACAAGGTGTCCCGCAAGGCAGCCCGCGCCAGGGCGCGCAATGCGCTTGCCAAGGTGGGCATTCCAAGCCCCGAGGAGCGGCTCGATGCCTATCCGCATCAGCTCTCCGGTGGCATGCGTCAGCGCGTGGCGATCGCCATCGCGCTCCTGCATAGCCCTGCCGTCATCATCGCCGACGAGCCGACCACGGCGCTCGACGTCTCGATCCAGGGCCAGATCCTCGCCGAGGTGCGGCGTCTCGCGGACGTGACCGGCACCGCCTTCGTGTGGGTGACACATGATCTGGCGGTGGTCTCGAGCCTCGCCGACGACATCTGCGTCATGTATGCGGGCAGGGTGGTGGAAAGCGGCCCGGCGACTGATGTGATTGCGTCGCCGCGCCATCCCTACACCGCGGGGCTTCTCGCCTCCGTGCCGGCCGAGCACGAGCCCGGGACGAAGCTTCCGCAGGTGCCGGGATCGACTCCGTCGCTCGCCAATCTTCCGCCCGGCTGCGCCTTCGCACCGCGGTGCTTCAAGGCAGGACCCGCCTGTACGACCACGCCGCCGGTGCAGCAATTCGAAGACGGCCGCACCGCCCTTTGCCATTACCCGATCGAGCCTGTTTCATGCCAGCCGCTCTCCTCGACATCGACCACGTATCGAAGCGCTTCGTAAAGCACCCTAACCTGGGCGAGCGCGTTGCCGGTCTTCTCGGTGCAGGCCCTAAGACCGAGATCGTTCGCGCGGTGACGGATGTCAGCCTCAACGTCGCCAAGGGCGAGGTCGTCGGCCTCGTCGGCGAATCCGGCTGCGGAAAGTCGACGCTCGGCCGCATGATCGCCGGCATCTATACGCCGAGCGACGGCAAGATCCTGTTCGACAAGGTGCCCGTCGCCAAGGAGCAGGGCCGGCGCACGCAAAAGCTCACGACCCGCGTTCAGATGATCCACCAGGATCCCTTCGCCAGCCTCAACCCGCGCATCCGCATCGGCGATACGGTTGCCGAGGGGCCGGTGGCGCACAGGATCGTCAAGCCTCGCGACGCGGATTCCTATGTGGCGGATCTGCTCGGCCGCGTCGGGCTCGACCCGACCTATCGACGCCGCTTCCCGCATCAGTTCTCCGGCGGCCAGCGGCAGCGCATCGCTATCGCGCGCGCCCTCGCGATGAAGCCGGATCTCCTGGTTCTGGACGAGCCGGTTGCTTCCCTCGACGTGTCGATCCAGGCACAGGTGCTCAACCTGTTCATGGATCTGCGCCGTGATCTCGACCTGACCGGCATCTTCATCAGCCACGATCTCGGCGTGGTGCGCCACGTTTCGGACCGCGTTGCGATCATGTATCTCGGCCGCATCGTGGAACTGGCGCCGACGGCGGAACTCTATGCCGCGCCCAACCATCCCTATACCCGTGCTCTCTTCGAGAGCGTTCCCAGGGTCGGCGTGGGCAAGAAGAACTTTCGCCCCATCGCAGGAGAGATCCCGTCGCCGCTCCATCCGCCGAGCGGATGCCATTTCCATCCGCGCTGTCCCTTCGCCGGCCCGCGCTGCAAGCGCGAGGCGCCGCCTTTGACGGCCATCGGACCCGGACGTTTCTCCGCTTGCCATCTCAACACCGGCGGCACGGATTGATCTGAAAGCCACGACACTATGACCCAGCAAGCCTCTCTCGCCGCGCTCCACGAGCGCATCGCCGCCGTCAACGACGTCCTGAACGCCACGTCGCTGCTGACATGGGACTCGCGTACGATGATGCCGGCAGGCGGGGCTGAAACCCGCGGCCAGCAGATCGCAACCCTGACCAGGATTGCCCGCGATCTCCTGCTTGCGCCCGAGACCGAAACGGCTCTCGTCGAGGCCGAACGGGCCGTCGAGGGGCTGGCAGACGATGCCGCCGAGAGACGCATGGTCGAGCAGACGCGGTATGCGGTCGAGCACCATCGGCGCGTGCCGGCATCGCTCATCCAGGAGCGCGCCTCGCTTCGCACGGTTGCGCAGGCGGCCTGGATCGAGGGGCGCTCGAAGAGCGACTTCTCGATTTTCGCCCCGCATCTGGAAAAGACCGTCAAGCTCTCACGTTCCTACGCCGATTGCATCGGTTGGAGCGAGCATCCCTACGATGCCATGGTCTCGATCTATGAGCCCGGCGAGACCGCGCGCAGCCTCAAGGCGCTGTTCTCGGAACTGCGGAACGGGCTGCTACCGATCCTTGATGCCGCGCGGTCGCGGCCTCAGCCTCGCTCGGACTTCCTGTTCCACGATTACCTGGAGGAAGGACAGCGCGCCTTCGGCTTAGGCCTCGCCGAAAAGCTTGGCTACGACTTCAAGCGCGGGCGTCTCGACACGACGGTGCATCCGTTCGAGGTGTCGTTCACCCGCAACGACGTGCGCATCACCACCCGCTACAACCGGAACTACCTGCCGGCGTCGATGTTCGGCACGGCCCACGAGGTCGGGCATGCGCTCTACGAGCAGGGCGTCGACCCCGCCTATACGCGCACGACGCTCGCGACCGATCTCGTCGGCCTCTATGCGGTCGGCGGAACCAGCTTCGGCGCTCATGAATCCCAGTCGCGTCTCTGGGAGAACCATGTGGTCCGCAGCCTGACATTCTGGCAGCGCCACTTCTCCGACCTGCAGCGCCACTTCCCGGATCAGCTCGGCGATTTGACCGCAGAGGAATTCTACCGCGCCGTGACCCGGGTCGAGCCGGGCTTCATCCGCGTCGAGGCTGACGAGCTCACCTATGATTTCCACATCATGCTGCGCGCAGAGATCGAATGCGCACTCATGGACGGTTCGCTTCCCGTGTCGGATCTGCCGGAGGCGTGGAACGCCGCGATCCGGCGTGACCTCGGACTGACCGTTCCGAACGATGCGCAGGGCGTCCTGCAGGACGTGCATTGGTCGACCGGCTATATCGGCTCCTTCCCGACCTACACCATCGGCAATGTCATGGGTGCACAGGTGATGGAGACGCTGCGCCGGCAGAACCCTTCACTCGATCCTGCGATAGAGGCGGGGAATTACGCGGCTTTGGCCGATGAGCTGCGCACGAAGATCTGGCAACACGGACGCCGTTTCACGCGGGAAGAGCTGCTTGTCCGTGAGACGGGCCGGGGCCTCGATCCGGCGCCTTATCTTGCCTATCTGCGCGGCAAATACGCCTGAGATTGTCGTGCGACCCAGGAACTCGGCCGCAGGGGTAAATCCCCCGCGGCTTTTCAATGGTCGACATTGTCGCCCGTATGGCCGGCGCGCCAATAGGCGACGACCTGGTGCTCGGATGTGGGAATCCTCCACTCCTTGCGCAGCAGCTTCTTCAGACAGCGGCAGCTGGTCTGCTCGCAGCCGGCCCAGATGAAGCGTCGGCGCTCGTCCGATGGCAGGGCTATGCCGCGGATGGCATCCTCGATGAGGGTCGTTGTTCCTGCCGGCGCGCCTTTCCGATGGATCCAGCGGATGTCGACAGCGGCGGCGGACCGAAGCGGCTGTTCCTCGGTCTCATCCGCGACCTCCAGCAGCACTGTCGCTTTGCACTCTGCCGGCAGCTCCGCCAGGATGCGGCTGATGGCAGGAAGCGCGGTCTCGTCGCCGGCGAAAAGATACCACTCTGCTGCCGGAAGTTCGCCGCCACCGGGTCCCATGACGCCGACGATATCTCCGGGCGAAGCCTGTTGCGCCCAGCTCGAGCCTGGCGTGTCGTCGCCTTCGTGAATGACGAAGTCGATAGCGATTTCGCCGCGCTCCACGTCGATCTCGCGGATCGTGTAGACGCGCATGACCGGCCGGTCCTCGCCCTTCGGCCAAACTGGCCGTCCATCTTCTCCCGTGAACGGCCATTGCGGAACAATTCCGGGCTTCGGCGGAAATAGCAAGCGCACATGCATGCCGCCGACGGCGAAGCGCGCGAGATCTGCTCCCTTCAGCCTGACCCGGCGCATGCGCGGCGTAATGTTTTGCGCGCCCACGACGCGCATTTCCCGGAAATAGGGAAGCGGCGCGCCGGCAGCGCCGTCACCCGACCATGAGATGCGCGGCGTTTCGCCGTCGGCAAAGGCCAGGATGTGCTCGGCAAGACTCAATTTGACATAGGCGAGGTTGGTTGCATCGGATCCTTCGGCACGAAGGTAAAGGCCGTCCCGATCCGCCTCCATCGATGCCGTTCCATAGGCGAACTCCAAGCGCGCTGAGCGCTCGGAGCGGTCGACGCTGCCATGCTCGATGAAATGCTCACAGAGTTTGTCCATCATCTGCACGGGGCCTGCGAGAGAAACCCTGGCTTCGGCACGAAGGAGTGAGGTCATGGCGTGTTCCATCAGAGAGATCGCATCCGTTATCGGTTTCGGTGCAGGAGCCAGACCAGATACGGTCCGCCGATGAGCGATGCGAAGAGACCCAAGGGGAGTTGATAGGGGAAGGTGACGATCCTGGAGAGCCAATCGGCACCCGTCATCAAGCCGGCGCCGATCAGGATTGAGGCGAGCAGATGCTGCCGCACCTGTCCGAAGCCGAGGAGCCGCGCCATGTGCGGAGCGACGAGCCCTACGAGGCTCAAGGGGCCGACGACGAGCGAGGCCGCCGCCGTCAAGCCTGCTGCGAACAGGATGAGAATCGTTTGGCTTGCCCTAAGCGGCAATCCTAGCGCACGGGCCTGCCCGCTTCCGAGCGGCAGCACCGCGAGCCAGCGCGTGAGAAAGGGCAGGAGTCCGAGCAGCACCATGGCGACGGCGAGCACGATCCACGCTTCCGTCCAACCGACTTGGCTGGTCGAGCCGCTGATCCAGGCTAGTAGCTGGAAGGCGCGCGCGTCACCGGTGATCATCGCGGCGTTGACCAGCGCATTGCAGAACGCGCCGGCGGCGAGGCCTCCGAGAAGGAGCCGCTCCGAATTATCCTCCTGGCGCTGGGCGATTGCGAGGAGGGCTACCAGGACCACCGCGACGCCCGCTGTCGCCCCTAAGAGGCGCTCCCCCATGCCCGGTGCGGAGAGGGCGAAGAGAACCGCCGCCAGGCCGACACCCGCTCCGGCGCTGACGCCCAGCACTTCCGGGCTCGCGAGTGGATTGCCGGTCATTCGCTGAAGGATCGTCCCGGCGGCGGCCAGCATGGCGCCGGCTGCGACGGCGGCAAGGATGCGAGGTGCGCGGAAGGGGAGAAGCGCGTCGAGAAGCGAACCGGCGGCTAGGTTCCAACCATCTGGTCCCCGACCGAGGACGAGAGCCAGCGCGATTATAATCAGAGCAAGCAGAAAAAGTGTGATGAGCGGAAGGACGGGCCGGGTAATCCGCCGTTCCGATGCGGGCGGCAGAGAGGCCGGGGAGCGGCGGAGAAACCTGAGGCGCGGAAGAAGATAGAGAAGCAGCGGTCCTCCGAGCAGCGCCGTCGCCGCGCCCGTCGGCACCATTTCGGCGGAGCCGCCGGCCGCGAGCTGTACGAGACCGTCCGTCAGCCAGAGAAGAACCGCTCCGATCAGTGGAGCGGCAATGAGGGTGTCTTTCTGCCTGCGGGCGCCGCATAGGCGCGCGAAGGTCGGGGCCGCCAAGCCGATGAAGCCGATGATGCCGATCTCCGCCGTGACCGTCGTCGCAAGCCACACGGCAATTGCCAGAGCGATCAGGCGCAGCCAGAGAAGGTTGACGCCAAGGCTCTTCGCACTCGCGTCGTCGAGGCTGACGATCGCGAGCGGTCTGGCCAGAAGGAAGGCTGCAACGAGCGATAGGGCGAGCGTGGTCGCGATGGCCTGCACATGGTCCCAGCCCTGCTGCGTCAGCGAACCGCTGCCCCAGATCAGAAGCGACATCATGTACTCGCCGTTCGCCAGGATCAGCGTCGCGCTCAACGCCATGGCGATCAGGGACACGACCATCCCGGCGAGAACGACCGTGACCGGCTCGAGCCCGCGCTTCCAGGCAAGAGCCAGGAGGAGGGCGACCACTCCGAGGCCGCCGGCCAGGGCGACGACCTCGCGCGACGTATCCATGAGCGCCGGCGCAAACAAGGTCGCGGTTGTCATGGCGAGCTGCGCGCCGGAGGCGATGCCGAGAGTGGACGGATCGGCGATGGGGTTGCGCAGCACCTGCTGCAACAGGGCTCCCGACAATCCGAGTGCTGCACCGGCGAGGAGGGCGACGGCTGCGCGGGGGAGAATGCTGTTGAACAGGAGAATGCGGTTGAGATCGAAGCCCTGAGCGCCGGACAGCGGGAGCAGGTTCAAAACCTGATACGCACAAAGGCCGAGCGCCATCGCGACCGCAAGGATCCCTGCCCAGGTCGACGGGCGTTGGGCCAGCGCATCAACCATGGATGAGTTTCCCGTTGCCGGAAAAAGCTTCCGTCAGAAGCCGCGCGAAGCGACGCGCTGCGGGAAGAGCGCCGAAGGGATTGACCGGGGCGATCACCGAGACACGTCCCTCGCGTACCGAAGGAAGTGCTCGCCACAAGGGGCTTTGTGCCAGGGTGCTCTGCGCATCCGAAGGAATTGGCGAGACGATGGCGATGGATGCTTCGGGCACTTCCGCCAATGCTTCCAGGGGAACGGGTGCCGCTGCCGCGTAGCTCGTCGGCTTAGACCAGGCATTGGTGAAACCGAGACGCGTGAGCACGTCTCCGAACATGCTGTCGGCGCCGAAGGCGCGGAAATGGCGCGCATCGCCGAGATTGATCAGGTAGACCGGCCGCGAATTCCGCTCGGACAATGTTCGGCGTGCCGTTTCGATTTCGGTCAACGACGCGTCCACATAAGCACTGGCAGGTTCCGCTCTGCCGAGACGCTCGCCGAGTGCCTTCGTCACCTCTTCGGCTGCGGCATAGGGAGGTCGCCCCGGCTCGTAGATCGTGTAGGAGGCAACGGAGGCGATCCGCTCGAGATTGCCGCGCGCCCATGCAAACCACGGCGAGCTGACGATCAGATCGGGATTTGCAAGCTGCAGCATCTCGAAGTTCGGAGAGCCGCGAAGGCCGAGATCGGCAACCTGCGGCGGGACCGACGGCTCGATGGAGATTTTTCGAAACTGCACGAGCTCCGTCGCAGCGACAGGCACCACGTTCAAGGCAAGCAGCGTCTCGAACATCGCCCAGTCGACTACGGCGACCCGATCATATCGATCGGCTTGCGCCTTGCCGATAAAGGTCAGGCTGAGCCCCGCGCCGAGGAGGCTACGCCGGGTCATAGCGAATGCATTGCTTCGATCGGTGGGATGCATCGGCGTATGGCTAACTTGGGGGGGTGCTCTGCGTTGTTGTGGTATCTTGCTTCTAATACTTGCAAAATAATCGAAAATACTTTTGCGTCGAGCGGTCTTTGCGGCGTCGGTGGGTCGGGCTTTCCGGTTTGGAGCTCGCTCAGGAGTGATCCCAAGCGACACCCGGAATGCGATGTGGTGATGACCGGCAAACTCATCGGCGTCAATGATTATCTTAAAAAATATCTATGATCGTAATAGGTTGGAAAGATTCAAAAGAGCGGTGCCGATCCCTGCACTTTGCGAATACCATCATTGTGCCGCACGCATCTCAACGCCGCTCATCTCCGAAAAGTGACTTTCCGGTGACACCAAGATAGATATGTCAACTGCCCATGAATTACAGAATAACGCTCGGAAAGCAGATATTATAAGGCAAAATCGCCTCATTATAATCATTACAAAGTGTAGTTTAGAGTAGTTTGAAAACATAAATCTTGCCTCATCTGAGGCAAGCCCATACTCAGAAAATCAAGCAGCGATCAGCTGATAGAGCACGCACGTAGAGCCCCTGCGCCCCGTGCGGCGGATGCCTGAGGACACCATGAATCGTCGTTATGTTTTGAGTATGGGCGTGAGCCTCGTTTCCCTCACCTTGATGGTCGCATCGAGCGGACATGCCTGGGCTCAAACGCAACCTGCTAGCGGAGAGATCGCCCTTGAGACGGTGACCGTCGAAGGGCAGGGCGGATCGGGGATCGGCCCCGTCAACGGCTATGTGCCCAACCGCACGACGACAGGTTCGAAGACCGACACGCCTATCGAGGAGATCCCGCAATCGGTCTCCGTTATCGGCCGCGAAGAGATCGAGGACCGTCAGGCGCAGAAGGTCGACGAAGCCCTGCGTTATACGGCCGGCGTCTTCGCGCAGCCCTATGGCCTGGATTCCGACACAGACTGGTTCTTCATCCGCGGCTTCGATGCCGGACAGACAGGCGTTTTCCTCAACAATCTGCCGCTCTATCAATATGGCTTTGGCGGATTTTACATCGACCCGTTCGTCCTCGAGCGCATCGAGGTGCTCAAAGGACCGTCTGCCGCTCTGTATGGCGGCTCGTCCATCGGCGGTCTCGTCAATCTCATCAGCAAGCGTCCGACGACGGAGCCGCTGCGCTATGTCGAAACCGGGATCAACTCCTGGGGCAACGCCTATGCGGCCTTCGATTTCGGCGGCGCGATCGACAAGGACAAGATGTGGTCCTACCGCCTGACCGGAAAAGTCTCCGGCGGCGGATGGGAGACGGAGATCGCTGACGATTTCCGTGGCGTGATCGCACCTGCTTTCACCTTCCGACCCAGCGCCGATACCTCGCTGACCGTGCTGGCCTCCTACCAGCACATGGATCTCATGCATACCGGCGGCTTCCTGCCCTACATCGGCACGGTCGTGCCGGCATCGTTCGGCCGTATCGACCGCCGCTTCTATTACAGCGAGCCTGACATCGATCTCTATCGGCGCGATCAGACCATGATCGGCTACGAGTTCGAGCACGCTCTCAACGACATCTGGACGATCCGGCAGAACTTCCGCTACGCCTATGTGGATTCAAGGGAGCGCGGCCCCTATCCCTACGGCTATCTCGATCCGGCGACCGGGTTCCCGGTCGCCACACCCACGGGGCCGAACAATCTCCTTTATCGCATCGGCTTCCAGCACCACACGGTGGTGAACACGGCGTCTCTGGACAATCAGGCCGAAGCGAAGTTCGACACCGGGCCGCTCAGCCACAAGCTGCTGCTCGGCCTGGACTACAAGTACTACAACATCGATCACATCCAGGAATCCGGCGGCGGCACGCCGCTCAGCGCCACCAACCCGATCTATGGAACGCCGCAGGGCCCGACCGTCCCGTATCTCGACCAGAACCTGACCATGAACCAGGTCGGCTTCTACGCTCAGGATCAGATCCGCTATGATAGCTGGATCGTGACCCTGAATGGGCGCTACGACTACGTGACGACGGAGAGCACCGACAAGGTCGGCAATGCCAATTTTGACGACACGGCGGGAGAGTTCAGCGGCCGTTTCGGTCTGGGCTACGAGTTCGCCAACGGCATGACGCCCTATGTTGCCGTGTCCCGGTCGTTCAATCCCGTTATCGGATCCACTTTCAATGGAGATTCGTTCGCCCCCGAGATTGGGGAACAATACGAAGTCGGCATCAAGTACAAGCCGACCGGGTTCGACGCATTGATCACAGCGTCGCTGTTCGACCTGACGAGGCAGAACACCCTGGCGACCGATCCGATCAATCCCTTCTTCAATGTGCAACTCGGCGAAGTCCGCTCGCGCGGCTTCGAACTCGAAGGGCAGGCCAACATCACCGAAGGCCTGAAGGCCATCGCCGCCTTTACGGCCTATGACATCGAGGTCACCAAGGACACCAATCCGCTGCTGATCGGCAAGCGCCCCAACGTGGTGCCGGAGATCCTCGCTTCCGGATGGCTCGACTACACGGTTCAGGATGGTCCCTTGAGAGGGCTCGGCTTCGGCGCGGGTGTTCGCTATATCGGCTTCTCCTATGCCGACAACCTGAATACCCTTAAGGTGTCGGCCGCAACCGTGTTCGATGCCGGCATCCGCTATACGCGCGACAACTTCACCGTAGCGCTCAACGTCAACAATCTGTTCGACAACGAATACGTTTCGTCCTGCAACACGCAATATACCTGCAATTACGGCGCTGGCCGCGTCGCGACGCTGAAGGCGAGCTACAAATGGTGACTGGAAGGGCGCCGTCTCAGGACGACGCCACCATCACTATATCGAAGACCATGACAATCGTTCTCAGCCCTGCCAGCGCTCCCCTGTTCGACCTGACGGATGTCAGCTTTGCAATTCCGGAACGCACGCTGCTTCAGCCGCTCAGTCTGTCCCTGCCTGCAGGGCGGGTGATTGGTCTGATCGGCCATAACGGCTCCGGCAAGTCGACGCTGATCAAGCTGCTGGCGCGCCAGCAGCCTGCGACCGGCGGTACCATTGCCTTCGAGGGAAAGGCGCTGCCCGATTGGGGCGACAGGCCTTTCGCCAGACGGGTTGCCTATCTCCCGCAGCAGACGCCTCCCGCCTCGGGTATGCTCGTCAGGGAGCTGGTGGCGCTGGGCCGGTATCCCTGGCATGGACCGCTCGGTCGTGTCAGCGCGACCGACCGGAAGAAGGTGGCGGAGGCGATGGCGCTCGCCGATGTGGAGTCCTTCGCCGACCGACTCGTCGATACGCTCTCGGGCGGCGAGCGGCAAAGGGTGTGGCTCGCCATGCTGGTTGCGCAGGATGCCGAGTTCCTGCTGCTCGACGAGCCGATCTCCGCTCTCGACATCACCCATCAGGTCGAGGTTCTCGCGCTCGTCCAGCGCCTGTCGCGGGAACGAGGGCTCGGCGTGGTCGTCGTTCTGCATGACGTCAACATGGCCGCGCGCTTCTGCGACGAAATCCTTGCGCTACAGCAGGGGCGGCTGATCGCCCGCGGGACGCCTGAGGAGATTATGACCTCGAGCCGCCTCGAGGCGATTTACGGCATCGCCATGGACGTCATTCCCCATCCCGTCACAGGCCAGCCCGTCAGCTTCGTCCGCTGAGCCTGTGCCCAACCTCCTGCTTGCCGTCTCAGGCGGCGGGCAGTACCTAGTTCCGCCATGCGCTCCCTGCTCAAACGATTTTCCGCCTATTACCAGCCGCATCGCGGGCTGTTCGTGCTGGATTTTTCCTGCGCGGTCGCCTCGGGCCTGCTCGAGCTCGGCTTTCCTATCGCGGTCAAGCTGTTCATCGATACCCTGCTGCCGACCGGCCAATGGGGGCTGATCGCCGTTTGCTCGGCTCTGCTGCTCGTCATTTACGTGCTCAATGCCGGCCTGATGGCGACGGTGACATATTGGGGGCACATGCTCGGGATCAACATCGAGACCGAGATGCGGCGCAAGGCCTTCGATCACCTGCAGAAGCTCTCCTTCGGCTTCTTCGACAACCAGAAGACCGGGCATCTGGTGGCACGCCTGACCAAGGATCTGGAGGAGATCGGTGAGGTGGCTCATCACGGTCCCGAGGATCTCTTCATCGCGGTCATGACGCTGTTCGGGGCCTTCGCCCTGATGTTCTCCGTCAATGTGAAGCTGGCCCTTATCACCGCCCTCGTGGTGCCGCTGACGGCTTGGCTCACGACCCGCTACGGCGGACGCATGACGCGCAACTGGCAGGCGCTCTACGGCCGGGTCGGCGATTTCAATGCGCGCATCGAGGAGAATGTCGGAGGCATTCGCGTCGTTCAGGCTTTTGCGAATGAGGACCACGAACGGCGCCTGTTCGCCGTCGACAACCAGAGCTATCGCAGGACGAAGCTTGAGGCCTACAAGATCATGGCGGCCTCGACCTCGCTCAGCTATCTCAGCATGCGCCTGATCCAGATGGTGGTCATGGTGGCCGGCAGCTATCTGGTGCTCAAGGGCGAGCTCACCGCGGGCGGCTTCGTCGGTTTCCTGCTCCTCGTCGGCGTGTTCTTCCGGCCCATCGAGAAGATCAATTCGGTGATCGAGACCTATCCGAAGGGCATTGCCGGGTTCAGGCGCTATCTCACTTTCCTCAACACAAGACCCGATATCGCCGACCGTCCTGGCGCAAAAGAGGTCGGTAAGCTGAAGGGCGACATCGCGTACCGGAATGTCCGCTTCGGCTATACGCCGGGACGCGACGTGCTCAACGGCCTCGACCTGACAATCCAGGCCGGCGAGACGGTGGCCTTCGTCGGCCCCTCGGGCGCGGGAAAGACCACGATCTGCTCGCTTTTGCCCCGGTTCTACGAGGTCGATAGCGGCGCGATCACGATCGACGGCACCGATATCCGGGACATGACGCTGCGTTCGCTGCGCAATCAGATCGGCATCGTACAGCAGGATGTCTTCCTGTTCGCAGGCACGATCCGCGAGAATATCGCCTATGGCCGGCTCGAAGCGACAGAGGGCGAGATCCTGGATGCCGCCCGCAGGGCGCGGCTCGATCAGGTGATCGCTTCGCTACCGGCAGGGCTCGATACGATCATCGGCGAGCGCGGCGTGAAGCTCTCCGGCGGCCAGAAGCAGCGCCTCGCGATCGCGCGTATCTTCCTCAAGAACCCGCCGATCCTCATCCTCGACGAGGCCACATCGGCCCTCGACACCGAAACCGAGAGGGCGATCCAGCAGGCTCTCGCCGAACTGTCGAAGGGGCGCACGACGCTTGTGATTGCGCATCGCCTCGCCACGATCGTCAATGCAGACCGGATCGCCGTCATCGATCACGGCGTCATCGTGGAGCAGGGCAATCACGCGGAGCTTCTGGCGCACGAGGGAATCTATCGCCGCCTGAGCGAGGCGCAGTTCCGGTGAGCAGGTGCTGTTGAACTACCCGCCTGCCGCCTCAGCCCAGTAATCCAGACTGCGGGCGTTGACGGGAGAGCCGGCCGCGTCGTTGAGCGCCAGGATCGCCTCGTGAAAGCGCCGGGCTTCGTCAGGTCCAAGCAGCAGCCTCAGGCTGTGGATGATCCGTGTGATGCGCAGATGGTTGTGATCGAAGCCCGTGAGCCACCAGCGCGTGCTTTCGTAAAACCGGAGCATGCGTTCGGCGGCTTTCGTCAACATTTCCCGCGCCTGCGGGTCATTTCGAATGGCCTCGATCTCGGCCGCACTCAGGACCGGGGATTGGGGCTGGGCGGCGCTGCGGGTCTGCAGGGGGAACAGCCACTGGATATAATCGTGGACCTCTTCCAGCCTGTCGTCGGAGAGGCCGAGCACGTCGCTCGCAAAACGTCCTTGGCCGTCACGTCCGGTGCCGGCGAGATAGGCATGGAGAGGTCCGGCTGTCATGTCGCTGCCTCCGGTCTGTCTTGACCAGCCTGAGGCGCATCGATGGCCTAAGTGAGGACGCTTACGAAAAACCTCGCGCAGACGAGGAGCAGGAAGATGCCGAAGGCGACTTCGAGCCGGCGCTTGGACAGGCGATGCGCAAGACGGGCTCCGACGGGCGCCATCCAGGTGCTCGTGGGGATGAACAGCACCAGGCCGAGAAGCGACACATAGCCCAGCGCGAGCGGCGGCTGGAAGGCGAGCACGTTCGGATAATCGGCCATATGCGGCCAGCCGGCATAGATATAGCCGAGCGCTCCGGGGATCGAGATCAGGATGCCGAGGCCGGATGAGGTGGCTACCGCCTGGTGGATCGGGCGGTTGTAGAAGGTCATGAACAGGTTCGAGAGCTGTCCGCCGCCGATGCCCATGAGCGCCGAGAGGATGCCGATGAGCCAGCCATAGGCGATCATGATCGGCTTTGCCGGCATGTCGAGACCGAGGCGCCAGCTGTCCTTGCCGAAGAGCAGGCGGATCGCGGAGACGCCCGCGACGATCACGAAGACCCATTTGAACAGGTCCGCAGGCGCATAACGCGCGATGACGCTGCCGATGGCGACACCGAGCACCACCGGCACGGCCCAGACGCGCAGGATCGTCATGTCCACGGCGCCCTTGGCCTTGTGCGCGGAGAAGGAGCGTAAGGAAGTCGGGATGATGATGGCGAGCGATGTGCCGACGCAGAGCGGCATGCGCACCTCCTCGGGAACCTCGAGGATCCGGAAGAGCTCGTAGAGGATCGGCACGGCTACGGCACCGCCGCCGACGCCGAACACGCCGGCGAGCAGGCCGGTGAGCGCTCCGGCCGCCAAGAGGGCGACCACGAGCCAGGCCAGATCGAACAGGGGGATGCCAAACATCGAAACAAATCCATCAATCGTCAGCAAGGGGCCGTAGGATCTTTTCGATCCTGCGGCAAGAGAGGCTTTTGCAGGGTAGCCCTACGCGGAGGTGTTGCCGGCAAGTCGATCCTGGTACTCGCGCGCTCGCTGGTCGATCCAGGACCGGTCCGTGACGCCGCCGGGATTGGCGCGGGTCGCCATGGCGTCCATGAAGGCCAGAAAACGCTCATGGGCGACGCCGTAGAGTCGGCGCAGTTCATGCAGGGGCTCGGGATGATCGTCGACACGAAGGTCGAGCATGGGATAGGGCTCGTCGCGCCAGATCTTGATAGCCGCCGATTGCTTGCCGCGCTTGTCGCCGCCTTCGGCCTGTCCCGCATCGAGCGCCGACATGAGGCGATCGGCGAAGGGCAGGTCGGCACGCCGCTTGTAGGCGTCGAGGGTCGCCTCGATCACGGTGGGACCCGCCAGCATGTTGCCGGCGACGGAGACGCCCTCGTCCGTGAGATGTCCGCACCAGTCGATGCAGTCGCGTCCCGTATGGGCGGCGGTACGGCCGTCCCGGTCGATCACGTGAAGCTGGCGGGATTCCTTGCCGGGATCGCCTGCGGTGAGCACCGCCACGATCTCCTCGGCGTTCCGCCCCTCGGCTAGAAACCTGATCCCGTCCGTGCCGTAGAGCGGATTGACCAGAGCCTGCGTGGCAAGCGCTCCGATGCGGGCCGCACCGTGAGGGCAGAGCGCCCCCACCGCGAAGAATTTGGTGGTGACGGCAACCCCGAAGGCGCCGCTCTCAGGATCCTTGGCGATGATCGACCATGTCATGTTTCGCGCTCCTCAGCGCCCGGCCGCGTAGGCCTGCATCAGGCGCGGGGTCGCGGCACCGTGCAGCAGCCCGTCCTTGTCGCGGCTTGCCGCCACCAGACGGCCGACCGTCCAGGCCGGTGCAACCTCGACCTCGTGGCCGCGGGCGCGCAGATCGTCGAGCACCTCGGCGCCATAGGTTTCCTCGGCCATGAGATGCCCCGGCTTCTGCTCGCGCGGATAGAACGAGGAGGGGAAATGCGCCGTGTGCGACATCGGCTGGTCGATGGCTTCCTGCAGGTTCAGGCCGTGATGGGCATGGCGCAGGAAGAGCAACAGCTGCCACTGCTCCTGCTGGTCGCCGCCGGGCGAACCGAAGACCATGTAGGGCTCGCCGTCCTTCTCCGCCAAGGTCGGCGTGAGCGTCGTGCGTGGGCGCTTGCCGGGTGCCAGGCTCGCGGGCAGGTTCTCCTCGAGCCAGAACATCTGGGCCCGCGAGTTGAGCATGAAGCCGAGCTCCGGAATGACGGGCGAGGATTGCAGCCAGCCGCCCGACGGCATCGCCGCGATCATGTTGCCGAAGCGGTCGACCGCGTCGATATGGACCGTGTCGCCGCGGCGCGCCGAGCGCATGGAGGCAAGCGTCGGCTCGCCGCCCGAAACCTTCTTGTCGGTGGTCGAGAGATCGCGCAAAGCCTTCAGGGTGCGCTCCACCTGATCCTCGTAGCCCTCGACGCGGCCGGGGCGCAGCTCGCGCGATGCCTTTTCGGTGATGAGCTTGCGGCGCTCGTCGTTATAGGCATCCGAGAGCAGGGTCTTCATCGGCACGTCGATGAAGTCCGTATCGCCGTAATAGGCCTCGCGGTCGGCGAAGGCGAGTTTCATGGCCTCGACGACCGTATGGACGAACTGCCCGCTCGTCGGGCCCATGGCCGCGAGATCGAAGCCTTTCAGGAGCGCCAGCGTCTGCAGGAACACGGGACCCTGGCCCCAGGGCCTGATCTTGTTCACGCGGTAGTTATGATAGTCGTAGGTCTGCGGCATGTCGTAGGTCGCCTGCCACTTCGCCATGTCGTCGCCGGTCAGCACGCCGCGGTGGCGCGAGCCGCTCTGGTCCATGACCTCGGTCTTGCGCACGAAGGCATCGATGGCCTCCGCGACGAAGCCTTTGTAGAAGACGTTGCGCGCGGCCTCGATCTGCGCCTCGCGGTCGCTGCCCTTCGCCTCCGCCTCGCGGATGACGCGCTTCCAGGTATCGGCGAGCTGCGAGTTGCGGAAGAGCTGGCGCGGCTTCGGAACTTCGCCGCCGGGCAGGAAGACGGCGGCGGAGGTGGGCCATTCGGCTTCGAAGAACTCCTTCAGGCCCTTGATCGTATCCGACACGCGCGGCAGCAGCGGGTGGCCGTGCTCGGCATAATAGATGGCGGGCTCCAGCACCTCGCGCAGCGAGAGCAGGCCGTGGTCGCGCAGAAGCAGCATCCAGGCATCGAAGGCGCCGGGCACGACGGTGGCGAGCATGCCGTTGCCGGGGATGAGCTTGAGGCCCTCGCTTTTGTAATGCGCGATGGTGGCGCCCTTCGGCGCCGTGCCCTGGCCGCAGAGCACTTCGACCTTCTTGGTCTTGGCCGAATAGAAGACGGCCGGAACCTCGCCGGACGGGCCGACCAGATGCGGCTCGACCACCTGCAGCACAAAGCCGGAAGCGACGCAGGCGTCGAAGGCATTGCCGCCTTTTTCCAGCATCGCCATGCCCGCCGCGGTGGCGAGCCAATGGGTCGAGGTGACGATGCCGAAGGTGCCGAGGATCTCGGGCCGTGTCGTAAACATGAATCTGCTTCCAGTTTTGGCGTGTAATTACTGTTCGCGAGGATCGAGCGCGTCGCGCAGACCATCGCCGAGAAGGTTGAAGCCGAGCACGATCAGGAAAATCGCGGAGCCCGGGAAGATCGACATCCAAGGCGCCTGATCCATGAAGTTCTTGGCCGTATTGAGCATGGATCCCCAGGACGGGTTCGGCGGCTGCTGGCCGAGGCCGAGGAAGGACAGGCTCGCCTCGGCGATGATCGCGGCTGCGATGGTAAGGGTGCCTTGCACCAGGATCGGCGGCAGCACGTTCGGCAGAACGTAGCGCAGCATGATCCAGAAGTCCGGCAAGCCGATGGCCCGCGCACCCTCGACATAATCCTCCGCCTTCACCGTCAGCACCTGGCCACGGGTGAGGCGGATGAAGATCGGCATGGCGGAGAGACCGATGGCGATCATCGCATTGGTGAGGCTGGGGCCCAGGAAGGCCGCCAGCGCAATGGCGAAGATGAGGAACGGGATCGCCAGCATGGCATCCGTGGCGCGGGAGATCGCGGCATCGATCCAGCCGCCGAAATAGCCGGCCACGAGGCCGAACGGCACGCCGAGCACGATGGCGATGGTGACCGAGACCACGCCCGCCATGATCGAGGCGCGTGCGCCCCAGAGCATGCGGGAGAAAAGATCGCGCCCGAGTTCGTCGGTGCCGAACCAGAACAGGGCCGAGGGCGCCTTGCGGATGGCAGTGAAGCTCGGCTTGATCGGATCGTAGGGTGCGAAGTAAGGGCCGATGAGAGCGACGAGAACGAAGAACAGGACGATGGCGGCGCCAAGCACGGCGCTCTTGTTCTTCAGGAATTTCGCGAGAACGCGGCTGCGCTTCTTCGGCAGGGCGACCTCATCGGCGACAATGGCTGTGGCGGTCATGACGCGTTCCTCAGACGGGGATTGACGAGGACGTAGAGCACGTCGGCCACGAGGTTCATGAAGATGAACCCGACGGCCGTGCAGAGAACGACGCCCTGCACCACGGCATAGTCACGGTTGAACACCGCATCCACGATGAGCTTGCCGAATCCCGGGATGGTGAAGATCTGCTCGGTAAGCACCGCGCCGGCGAGAAGCTCGCCGAAGAGCAGCGTGGACAGCGTCACGATGGGAATGAGCGCGTTGCGCAGGGCATGCTTCAGGATGACCTTGCGCGACAGGAGGCCCTTGGCGCGGGCGGTGCGGATATAGTCCGAGCGCATCACGCCGAGCATGGCGCTGCGGGTGTGGCGCATCAGGCTCGCTGCCAGACCCGTGCCGAGCACGAAAGCCGGCATGAGCATGGTCTTGATGTTCAGCCACAGGTCTTCCGTCGGCGGCACGTATCCGGAGGCAGGAAGGAGGCCCCAGCGGACCGATACCAGCATGATGAGCATGATGCCGAGCCAAAAATTGGGGATCGACAGGCCCGAGAGGGCGATCACGTTGGCGGTGTAGTCGACGGCCGTTCCCTTTTTCACCGCCGAGACGATGCCGGTGGGAATGCCGATCGCAAGCGCGACGATCATGGCCATGATGGCCAGTTCGATGGTCACGGGCAGCTTGCTGAGAATGAGGTCGAGCACCGGGATGTCGGTGCGAAGCGATATGCCGAGATTGCCGGTGAGCGCCGAGCCGATCCAGGCGAAATACTGAACCGGAATCGGATCGTCCAGGCGGTACTTCTCACGCAGATAGGCAAGAACCTGCGGGTCGCGCTCCTCGCCCGCCATGGTCAGCACCGGATCGCCGGGCAGAAGTTTCTGCAGGGCGAAGACCAGAAGCGACACGATGATCAGCGTCGGAATGGCAATCAGTATTCGTCGTCCGATGTAGCGCAGCATCAGCTCATGGAACCCGTATCGAGGAGAGGGCGTGCCCGGCGAAAGTCGCCGGGCACGCGGTACTTGGTTTTCTTAGGAAGCGAACTTCACGCCCTTCAGGCGGATCATGCCGTCCGGATAGGGCTTGAAACCCTGCATTTTCTTCGAAAGGACGAAGGGCCAGGGCTGGTAGTAGGTGTAGATGATCGGCAGGTCCTGCTTCAGGATTTCCTGCGCAGAATCGTAGAGCTGCTTGCGCTTGGCCTCGTCGTTGGTGCTGCGGGCCTCGTTCAGCAGCTTGTCCACGTCCGCGTTGCAGTAGCGACCGTCATTGAGGGCGCCCTTGCAGGTTGCGAAGGCATGGATGTTGCCGTCGGGATCGACGCGTCCCGACCATCCGATGATGTTGGCCTGGAAGTTGCCGGCCTGCGCTTCCTTCTGCATGGCGGCAAACTCGGTCGGCCGCAGCGTGATCTCGAAGCCCGCCTCGGCCGCCATGGCCTGGATGATCTCGGCGATCTGCTGGGTCGTGGTGCTGGTGCCGAAGGTGATCTCGAACTTCACCTTCTCGGCGCCTGCTTCCTTCAGGAGCTGCTTGGCCTTTGCCACGTCGCGCTTGTTGGCGGCGAATTTCGGATTGTTGTAGGGGCTCGCCGCCGGGAAAGGCTGGCCGGCCGGCGGATAGATGCCGGCGCCCACGACTTCGTTGATCACATCGCGGTCGATGGACAGCTCGAGCGCCTGACGAACGCGCTTGTCCTGGCCGAGCGGCGTCTTCGCCTTGTCGCCGTTGTTGGTGTTGATGGTAATGCCCTGATAGCCGATGCCCGTGACGGGCGCGAAGACCAGGTTGGCGTCGCTCTTCGCGGCGGGAACGTCGCTCGGAGCGAGGCGCTCGAGCATGTCAAGGTTGCCCGATTTGACGTTCGCGAGGCGAACGGTCGTGTCCGGAATGGGCTGGAACACGATGCGGTCGAAGTTGAAGTTCTTCGCGTCCCAGTGCTCCTTGAAGCGCTCGAGCACGATGCGGTCGTTCTGCACACGCTCGACGAACTTGTAGGGGCCGGAGCAGACCGGCTTCTGGCCGAAATCGGCGGAGGCCATGGCCTTGGGCGACATGATCATGCCGGCGCGGTCGGAGAGCTGCGACAGCAGGGTCGCGTCCGGCTGCGTGAGATTGACCTTCACCGTCAGGTCGTCGACCACGTCGACGCTTGCGACCGATGTCAGCTCGCTCTTGCGCAGCGAATCCGGCAGGGTGCGGGCGCGGTCGAGATTGGCCTTTACCGCGGCGGCATCCATCTTCTCGCCGTCGTGGAACGTGACGCCCGGGCGCAGCTTGAAGGTCAGCGACTTGCCGTCGTCGGCCCAGCTCCACTCGGTGGCGAGTTCGGGCGTGAACTTCAGGTCGGGAGTGATGTCGACGAGCTTGTTGCACAGGGAGGTGAACACGATGCGGCCGACGAAGGTGCGGGCGCGGTGCGGATCGAGCACATCCGGGTCTTCGTTCAGACCGATGCGCAGGGTTTGCGCGGAGGCCGCGGTGCTCATCATGAGTCCGGCAGCCGCAGCAAGGAGCAGTCTCTTCTTCATTTCGTAGTCCTCCAATCTTCCTCTGGGTATCGTCCTCTGAGTTCAGGGGCTCGTCGCGACGGGCTTATCCTGCCGTTCGCGCCAAGTTCGGTAGAGCGCCAGGCGCTTGGCGAGCGCCGCGCTCGGGGGCGGGGCGCTGATCGAACCGGCGCCCGCTCCCTGGATCTCGCGCCAGAAATGGCAGGCCACCTGACGCCCGTCAGGCGCCGTCTCCAGCGCTGGGTGCTGCTCCTTGCAGAGCGCACGCGCATGGGGGCAGCGGGTGTGGAAGCGGCAGCCGGAGGGCGGAGCGGCCGGACTCGGCACGTCGCCCTGCAGCAGCGCCTTCGGCTGGCGGTTCGACGGGCTCGGAACGGGAATCGCCGCAAGCAGCGCCTGCGTGTAGGGATGCAGCGGGTTGTCGAACAGCGCGTCCGTATCGGACAGTTCAACGATCTCGCCCAGATACATGACGGCGACGCGGTCGCTCATATGGCGGATGACGGCAAGATCGTGCGCCACGATCACGAGGGTGAGGCCAAAGCGGTCCTTGAGATCCTCGAGCAGATTGATGATCTGCGCCTGGATCGACACGTCGAGAGCCGAGACCGGCTCGTCACCGATGATCAGCTTCGGATCGCCCGCCAGCGCCCTGGCGATGCCGATGCGCTGGCGCTGGCCGCCGGAGAACTCATGCGGATAACGGTCGGAATGCGTCGGAAGAAGGCCGACGGTCCGCATGAGATCGGCTACGCGCTCGCGCTTCTCCCGTCCGGATGCGAGATTGTGCAGCCAGATCGGCTCGGCGATGATGTCGCCCACATTCATGCGCGGATTGAGCGACGCATAAGGGTCCTGGAAGATGATCTGCAATTCGCGGCGCAGCCTGCGCAGCTCGTTCTTGTTGAGCGACAGGATCGAGCGGCCTTCATAGCGCACGTCGCCGCCGGTCGGCTCGATGAGCCGCAGCAGCAGCCGGCCCAGGGTGGACTTGCCGCAGCCGGATTCGCCGACGACGGCGAAGGTCTCACCGCGGTTGACCCCGAGGGACACTCCATCGACCGCCCGTACGATCGTCGGCGATGACAGAAGCCCGCCACCGCCGAAATGCTTCTTCAGGTCGACGCCTTCGAGGATGATGTCGTTTGCTGGCATCACGCTCATCACGCGGCTCCACGGTGAAGTTCGAGAGGGGCATACCAGCACCGCGCCTTATGGCCCGGCTTGATCTCGGCAAGCGGCGGGGGATCGTTCGCGCAATGAGCGTCGGAGAACGGACAGCGCGGCGTGAAACGGCAGCCCTTCGGCATCAGCTCCGCCGGAGGAACCGTGCCGCGGATCGTGGCGAGACGGCCCTGACGGCGGCCGAGGGAGGGGACCGAACCCATGAGGCCGATGGTGTAGGGGTGCTGCGGATCCTCGAAGATGGCTTCGACCGGGCCGCTCTCGACCACGCGCCCCGCATACATCACGGCCACCTCGTCGGCGACTTCCGCCACCACGCCGAGATCATGAGTGATGAGGATCATCGCCGTGCCGGTCTCTTCCTGGAGGCGGCGGATGAGCATAAGAATTTGCGCCTGGATCGTGACATCGAGCGCGGTCGTCGGCTCGTCGGCGATCAGGAGCTGCGGGTCGTTGGCTAGCGCCATGGCGATCATGACGCGCTGGCGCATGCCGCCCGACATTTCATGCGGATAGGCGCGCAGACGTTTTTCCGGCGCCGGAATGCGCACCTTCTTCAACATGTCGAGCGCCCGCTCCCAGGCCTCGGCCTTCGAGACCTTGCGGTGCCGCGCGATGCCCTCGGCGATCTGGTCGCCGATGGTGAAGGCCGGGTTGAGCGAGGTCATGGGCTCCTGGAAGATCATGGCCAACCGGTCGCCGCGAAGGTCCGCGCGCTCGCGTTCGGTGAGCGTCAGCAGGTCCCTGCCGTCGAAGTGAGCCGAGCCTGCCACGATCCGCGCCGGCGGCGTCGGCAGAAGACCCATGAGCGCAAGCGACGTCACGCTCTTGCCGCAGCCGGATTCGCCGACGATACAGAGCGTCTTGCCCTTGCTCACGGAGAACGACACGTCGTCGACGACGTTGATGCCTTTTGGCGCGCCGTCGAAGCGGACCGACAGTCCCTGGACGCTGAGCAGCGGCTTCTCCGCGGCCGAAGCAGCCTTGCTCAGGTCGTGAACGTCGTTGATTGGCTGGCGTGCCGCCTCACGTCCCATGGCGAAGTCTATCCTTGTTATTTGTTGTCACGGGTTCCGGTGGAACGGTTCTGTCGATGCTGTCGGGCAGGGGGCTGGTCATGACCGTGAGAAGGCCGTCCCGCACGAGTTCGAGATGCTCGCGCATTGCCTGTTCCGCCGCATGGGCCTCACGCTGAGCGATGGCGGCGATGACGCGGCGGTGCTGCTCCACATAGATCTGCTGGCGCTCGCCCGATCGCGCCCGCTCGCGCAGGAGGCGCCAGGTCGTGTCCTGCCGGATACGGTCGACGATATCGAAGATCGCAAGCAGAAGAGAATTGCCCGCCGCTTCCGCGATGGTGCGGTGCAGGGCGCTGTCCCAGAGCTCGCGTCCGTCGGCATCGGAGGTCGCCGCTGTCTTTTCCGCCAGGAGCAGGAGGCGCTCGATATCGCCGTTCGAGGCGCGCATGGCGGCGAGCCGGGCGAGGGCCGGTTCGATTTCCAGCCGCACATCCATCACCTCGAGCGGGTGGGTGCGCTTCGTCAGGTCCGCCAAATCGGTTGGAGTGTGGGCGGGGCGAGAGCCGAGAAAGGTGCCCTTGCCCTGCTGCCGCCAGATCCGGCCTTCCGCTTCCATCACCTCCAGCGCCCGCCGCAGGGCACGCCGGCCGATACCGATCCGGGTCGCCAGCTCGCGCTCGGGCGGCAGCCGCTGCCCGGCGTCGAACGAGCTGTCGTCCAGAAGAGCCCGCAGACGCCCGAGGGCGAGGTTGGAGCTATCCGTCAATGGATCGGGATCGGACATGAAATCCAAGTGCTGCGAACCAATGTTGCTGATGAAGCGCCTTTCGCGACCTCTTCTTGCAGCGTCGAGGTCGTTGGCGAAAGGAAACTAGCCCAATTGCGAACCAATTTGCAACTGGTTCGCTGGTGGTTCGGTAGTCATCCCCTGGCAAATCCTTGACCAGTCGGGCCGAAGTGATTGCCACCGCCTTATGCCGGCCGAAGGGCTGTTGCCTAAAATTTACGCAGCGGACTGCCTGCCCAATCAGTGGCCGCGGAGGCTGATTATTTGGCCCGGAACTTGCTTCTCCATGCAGAGCCCTGGACCTCTAGCGCAGTGAGAGCTTTCAAGACCTTGTCCAAAGACAGCCAATCCGGTCAGCGGCCTCTTCGCGTTGCGATCATCGAGGAAAACGGCATCAGGGCGGCGATCCTCGTCGACGGATTGAGGGAGGCCGGGATCCTGGACGTGGAGGTCATCGAGACGATGACCAACATGCTCCGGCGCCTGAGCACCATCGACCCGGACGTGATCATCATCGGCATCGAGAACCCGAGCCGTGACGTGCTGGAGCAGATGTTCCAGGTCTCGAAGCTCGTCTCGCGCCCGGTTGCGATGTTCGTGGACCGCTCGGACGGATCGATGATCCAGGCGGCGGTGGAGGCGGGCGTGTCGGCTTACGTGGTCGACGGCCTGCGCAAGGAACGGGTGAAGGCGATCGTCGACATGGCGGTCAGCCGGTTCAACGCCTTCGACCGCCTGCAGCGCGAATTGCTGGAAGCCAGGAGCGAGCTCGCCTCCCGCAAGATCGTCGAGCGCGCGAAGGGCATCCTCATGAGAACGCGGCGGCTCTCGGAGGAGGAGGCCTACGCGCTTCTCCGCCAGACCGCCATGAACGAGAAACGGAAGCTGGTCGATATTGCGCAGAGCGTGGTGACCGCCGCTTCCCTTCTGGAGAAGTAAGGACGTGTGGGGAATAACGGATATGAGCGGGGATCCCGTGAGCCGGGCGGGGTCCGCGGACGATACGCCGTCGACGACGAAGCGGCGTCGGGCTCCGGAGCGCCTGGTGCGCGTGGGATTCATTCCGCTCGTCGACATGGCGGTGCTCGTGGCGGCCGCCGAGCAGGGCTTTGCTGAGCGCGAAGGCATCCGCCTGCTGCTGATGAAGGACGTATCGTGGTCCAATATCCGCGACCGGTTGGCCTTTCGCCAGTTCGATGTCGCGCACATGCTGAGCCCGATGCCGGTCGCATCCCAGCTTCATCTCGGCTCCAATCCCTATCCGTGCTTCACGCCTTTCGCTTTGGGGCGCGGCGGCAACGCCATCACGCTTTCGCTCGAGCTCTATCGTGATATGCAGGCTTTGGCGGGGCTCGATGGGTCCGAGGGTGCTTTGGCCAATGCGCTTGCTCTCAAGCAGGTTGTCGAGCACAGGCGGCAGGCCGGGAAGAAGCCCCTCGTCTTTGCCATGACCTATCCGTTCTCCTCGCACAATTACGAGTTCCGGTTCTGGCTCGCGGCAGCCGGCATCAATCCCGACACCGATGTCACCATGACGGTCGTGCCGCCACCGCTCACGGTGGATGCGATGACGGCGCGGGCTATCGACGGCTTTTGCGTCAACGCTCCCTGGAACATCATCGCCGTCGAGAAGGGCATTGGGCGCATGGTGGCGACGAAGGCCGATATCTGGCCGTCGGCGCCCGAGAAGGTGCTCGGCGTCAGCCCGGAATGGGCCGATGAAAACCCCGAGACCCTGTCGCGTCTCGTCGTGGCGCTCGACGCAGCGGCGCGCTGGTGCGATGCCCGCGAGAACCATACCGCCTTGGCGGACATGATGGCCGCTCCCGCCTATCTCGGCGTTCCGTCGGACCTGATCCTGCAACTGTTTTCCGGACAGCTCACCGTCGATCCGGACGGGCGCGTGCGGCACGTGGAAAACTACCTGCGGTTCTCCGGGCAGAGCGCGAACTTCCCGTGGATCAGTCAGGCGCTCTGGATCTACAGCCAGATGGTGCGATGGGGCCAGGTTGCCTACAGCGAAGCCGGCCTTGCACAGGTGAAGGCTGCATACCGCCCCGATCTCTATCGACGGATCCTGGCAGGCTCGGGCACGTCCGTACCGCTCCACGACAGCAAGGTCGAGGGTTTGGACGAGACATTCATCGACGGCCGCAGCTTCTCGCCCGACGATATTCAGGACTATGTGGACGGATTCTCGATCCGGGCGGCAGCAAATGCCGCGGTCGACGAATAGGCATTGCAGCGCACACAAGTAAGGCGCAGTGCACAAATTATGACCTTGAGCAGAATATAGGCAGTCTATACCTTTTCTAAGTGAGAGGCGGATCGGACAAAGAGGTCCGAACGACTCTCGAACGACAGGCCGGTCAACGATGACGGGCCGTTGGCCTCGCGAAAGAGGCGTTCCCGACAACGACGTCGCTGGATCAGCTGTGTCCGCTCATGTGTGCGGCATTCAGTTCATCTCGCGGCGTTTTTTGCGTTTCAGGCCGGACCGCATGGTCCGGCAACGGGCGATCCGTGTCTGTTCGAGCGCTGCGCTCCGGGCGGATCCACCCGGCGAAAGTTTCAACCGGTCTCGTCCGCGAAAGCGCGACGACAGGAGCAGGGGAAGCACGATGCAGACACCGAAGATCACTCGTCGAGACGCGCTCCGCGGTGCCAGCGCCGCCTTGACGCTCGCCGCCGTGAAGTCGGCCTTTCCCGGCGGTGCATTCGCGCAGAGTGCTGAGCCCGAAACGAAGACGGTCAAACTCGGCTACATTGCACTCACCGATGCGGCGGCTCTGATCGTCGCCAAGGAAAAGGGCTTCTTCGCGAAGCATGGCCTGCCGGATGCGGAGGTGCTGAAGCAGGCATCCTGGGGCGCGACCCGCGATAATCTCGTGCTCGGCTCTGAGGCGAATGGCATCGACGGCGCGCATATCCTGACGCCGATGCCCTACCTGATCTCGACCGGAAAGGTGACTCAGGGCAGCGTGCCGACGCCGATGTATATTCTCGCGCGCTTGAACCTTGACGCGCAGGCGATCTCCGTCGCCGCCGAATATAACGGCTTGAAGCTCGGCCTCGATTCATCGCCTCTCAAGGACGCTTTCGCGAAGAAGCGCGCCGCCGGCGGCGATCCGAAGGTCGCGATGACGTTCCCCGGCGGCACGCACGATCTCTGGATCCGCTACTGGCTCGCTTCCGGCGGCATCGATCCCGACAAGGACGTCTCCACCATCGTTGTGCCGCCGCCGCAGATGGTCGCCAACATGAAGGTCGGCACCATGGATGCGTTCTGCGTCGGCGAGCCTTGGAATGCGCAGCTCATCAACCAGAAGCTCGGATACACCGCCGCCAACACCTACGAGATCTGGAACAAGCACCCCGAGAAGGCACTGGGGCTTCGCGCCGCCTGGGTCGACAAGCATCCGAAGGCGGCGAAGGCGCTGCTGATGGCCGTGATGGAGGCGCAGGCCTGGTGCGACAAGCTCGAGAACCGCGAGGAGATGTGCAAGATCGTCGGCACCCGCGCCTGGTTCAACGTGCCCGTCGCCGACATCCTGCCGCGCCAGAAGGGCGAATACGATTACGGCATCGACGGCAAGGTCGTGAAGGACTCGCCCGGAATCATGAAGTTCTGGCGCGATCATGCCTCCTTCCCGTTCAAGTCGCACGACCTCTGGTTCATCACCGAGAACATCCGCTGGGGCAAGTTCGAGCCGAACACCGACGCCAAGGTGCTCGTCGACAAGGTCAACCGCGCCGATCTCTGGCGCGAGGCGGCCAAGACCCTGGGCGTCGCCGCAAGCGACATCCCGGCGAGCGACAGCCGCGGCAAGGAGACCTTCTTCGACGGCAAGGTCTTCGATCCGGACAATCCGCAGACCTATCTCGCCAGCCTGCCCATCAAGCGCATCGCGTAATTGTCGGAGAACAGGCTCATGGTTCATTCCGCCCGCGTCCTCGCCCTCCCGAATCCCAAGATTCCAGCGCCAACCCGGCAGACCGCGCTGCATCCGCTCGTGCCGAAGCCCGTCAGCGTTTTCTCCCGAGTCGTTCGGCTTGGAATCAGCGTCGCCACGCAGGTCGCGCCGCCGGTTCTGACCATCGCCCTCCTGCTGCTGCTCTGGCAGATGCTGGCGTCGAGCCCGACCTCGGCGCTGCCGAGCCCGCTCAAGGTGATCGACGACAGCTGGGAGATCATCGTCGACCCGTTCAAGGTCGGAAACGGTATCGATCAGGGCCTTTTCTGGCACGTATCGGCCTCCCTTATCCGCGTCGGCTACGGCTATATCCTCGCCGCCATCGTCGGCATCGGGTTCGGTGTGCTGCTCGGACAGTCGACGCTCGCCATGCGCGGTCTCGACCCGGTGTTCCAGGTGCTGCGCACGATCCCGCCGCTCGCCTGGCTGCCGCTCTCGCTGGCAGCTTTCCGCGACGGCCAGCCCTCGGCGATCTTCGTGATCTTCATCACGAGCGTGTGGCCGATCCTGATCAACACCTCGGTCGGCATCCGCAACATCCCGCAGGATTATCGCAACGTCGCCAAGGTCCTGCGCCTGTCGCCCATCGAGTTCTTCACCCGCATCATGGTGCCGGCGACCGTGCCGCACATGTTCACCGGCCTTCGCATCGGCATCGGCCTGTCCTGGCTGGCCATCGTCGCGGCGGAGATGCTGATCGGCGGCGTGGGCATCGGCTTCTTCATCTGGGATGCGTGGAATTCCTCGCTCATCTCCGACATCATCGTGGCCCTGGTTTATGTGGGCGTCGTCGGCTTCCTGCTCGACCGCTCCATCGCCGCCATCGGCCATCTGCTCACCCGCGGCACCGCTGCGCAATAGGGAGGACGGCACCATGGCCTATCTCAAGATCGACCACGTCGGCATCTCCTTCCAGCGCGCGGGCGCCACGACGGAAGTGCTGCGGGACGTGAACCTCTCCATCGAAAAGGGCGAATATGTCTCGATCATCGGCCATTCCGGCTGCGGCAAGTCGACCGTGCTCAACATCGTGGCGGGCCTGCTTCCGCCGAGCCAGGGCGGCGTGCTGCTGGAGGGCAGGGCGGTGGAAGGGCCGGGGCCGGACCGCGCGGTCGTTTTCCAGAACCACTCGCTCCTGCCTTGGCTGACCGTGCGCGAAAACGTGGAGCTTGCGGTCAACAAGGTCTTTCGCGGCAGGAAGTCGAAGGCGGAGCGTCGCGACTGGACGCGGCACAACCTCGAACTCGTTCACATGGCCCATGCGGAGAACAAGCGGCCGCATGAGATTTCCGGCGGCATGAAGCAGCGCGTCGGCATCGCGCGGGCTCTGGCGATGGAGCCCAAGATCCTGCTGCTCGACGAGCCCTTCGGCGCCCTCGACGCGCTCACCCGCGCCCACCTTCAGGATCAGGTCATGGAGATCCACAGCCGCCTCGGCAACACCATCATCATGATCACCCACGACGTGGACGAGGCGGTCCTCCTCTCCGATCGCATCGTCATGATGACGAACGGGCCCGCCGCCACCATCGGCGAGGACATGCATGTCGCCCTCGAGCGCCCGCGCAGGCGCCTCGAGCTGGTCGGCAATTCCACCTACAACGATGCCCGTGCCGCCGTGCTGGAGTTTCTCTATGCACGCCACCGGGCTCCGACACTCGCAGCGTAAGGAGAGTGACGATGCCCAAAAAGCTTGTCGTCATCGGCAACGGCATGGCCGCCGGCCGTGCCCTGGAGGAGCTGTTCGAGCGCGCTCCCGGTGCCTATGACGTGACCATCTTCGGCGCCGAGCCGCGGGTGAACTACAACCGCATCATGCTCTCGCCGGTTCTCTCGGGCGAGAAGGCGTATGAGGACATCCTCATCCACGACGAGGCCTGGTACGAGACCCATGGCATCACGCTCCACCGCGGCAAGCAGGTCGTCGAGATCGACCGGCAGGCAAAGCGCGTCGTCGCGGCGGACGGCACATCCGCGGATTACAACCAGCTCCTCGTCGCCACCGGCTCGATGCCCTTCGTCGTCCCGATCCCCGGAGCGACCCTGCCGGGCGTGGTCACCTATCGGGATCTCGACGACGTCAACAGGATGCTCGAAGCGGCCGGGAAGGGCGGGCGCGCCGTCGTCATCGGCGGCGGCCTGCTCGGGCTCGAAGCCGCGGCCGGCCTGCAGGCGCAGGGCATGGAGGTCACGGTTCTCCACCTCATGCCGACCCTGATGGAGCGCCAGCTCGATCCGTCCTCGGGCTACTTGCTGCAGAAGGCTTTCGAGGATCGCGGCATCGCTGTGCGCTGCAAGGCGAACACCCATGCGATCCTCGGCGACACGCATGTGACCGGCGTCCGGCTCGACGACGGCACCGAGCTTGCCGCCGATATCGTCGTCATGGCCGTCGGCATCCGCCCGAATGCGGTGCTCGCGAAAGAGGCGGGCCTCGAGACCAATCGCGGCGTGCTCGTCGGCGACGACATGCGCACGAGCGATCCGGACGTGTTCTCCGTCGGCGAATGCGTCGAGCATCGCGGGCTGTGCTACGGCCTCGTCGCGCCGCTGTACGAGATGGCGAAGGTGGTGGCCGCGCAGCTCGCCGGCGACGAGACGGCCGCCTATGCCGGCTCCGTCACGGCGACCAAGCTGAAGGTCACGGGCATCGACCTGTTCTCCGCCGGGGATTTCGGCGAGGCCAAGGACCGGCACGACATCGTCCTTCGCGATGCGGCGCGCGGCGTCTACAAGCGCCTCGTGCTCAAGGAGAACCGCATCGTCGGCGCCGTCCTCTACGGCGAGACGGGCGACGGGTCCTGGTTCTTCGATCTGCTGCGCAAGGAGGCGGATGTCTCCGCATTGCGCGATACCCTGATTTTCGGCCAGTCCTATGTCGGGGGCGCCCCCCTGGACCCTACGGCGGCCGTTGCAGCCTTGCCGGATGATGCGGAAATCTGCGGCTGCAACGGCGTCTGCAAGGGCAAGATCGTCCAGGCGATCACGGACAAGGGCCTGAGCTCGCTCGCCGAGGTGCGGGCGCATACCAAGGCTTCCGCCTCCTGCGGCACCTGCACCGGCCTCGTCGAGCAGGTGATGACCCTGACGCTCGGCGACAAGTTCGCCAAATCGGCTGTGGAGCCCATGTGCGGCTGCACCGACCTCGGCCACGACGACGTGCGCCGGCTCATTCGCGCGGCGGAACTGAAATCGATACCTGCCGTCATGCAGGAACTCGGCTGGAAATCCTCCTGCGGCTGCGCCAAGTGCCGTCCCGCCCTGAACTACTATCTCCTCTGCGACTGGCCCGAGGAGTACGAGGACGACGGCCGTTCGCGCTTCATCAACGAGCGTGTCCACGCCAACATCCAGAAGGACGGCACCTATTCGGTGGTGCCGCGCATGTGGGGCGGCCTCACCAACCCACGCGAGTTGCGCGCCATCGCCGACGTGGCCGAGCGCTACAACATCCCGACCGTGAAGGTCACCGGCGGCCAGCGCATCGATCTTCTCGGCGTGCGCAAGGAGGATCTGCCGGCGGTCTGGGCCGATCTCAACGATGCGGGCATGGTCTCGGGCCATGCCTATGCCAAGGGCCTCCGCACGGTGAAGACCTGCGTCGGCACGGATTGGTGCCGCTTCGGGACGCAGGATTCCACCGGACTCGGCGTCAAGATCGAGAAGTTCATGTGGGGCTCCTGGACGCCGGCGAAGGTGAAGATGGGCGTCTCCGGCTGCCCGCGGAACTGTGCGGAATCGACCTGCAAGGATGTGGGCGTGATCTGCGTCGATTCCGGCTACGAGATCCACTTCGCGGGAGCCGCCGGTCTTCACATCAAGGGCACGCAGCTGCTCTGCAAGGTGCCTGAGGAGGACGAGTGCATCGCGGTGATCGCTGCCCTGACGCAGCTCTATCGCGAGCAGGGCCATTACCTCGAGCGGATGTACAAATGGGCCGACCGGATCGGCGTCGATTCCATTCGCGCAAGCGTGGTGGACGACCTGGAGAAGCGGCGGGCCCTCTATGAGCGCTTCGTCATCTCCCAGCGCAATGCGCAGGTCGATCCCTGGGCCGAGCGGGTCGCCGGGCGCGACGCACACGAGTTCAGACCCATGGCGAATTTGACCCTGGCGGAGGCCGCGGAATGAGCGAGTGGATCGATATCGGCGCGGTGGAGGACGTTCCGGTTCTCGGATCGCGCGTCGTGCAGGCGCCCGGCGGCGACATCGCGGTCTTCAAGGCGGCGGATGGCACGCTGTTTGCCCTGCGCGACCGCTGCCCGCACAAGGGCGGTCCCCTGTCGCAAGGCATCGTGCATGGCCACTCGGTAACATGCCCGCTGCACAATTGGGTGATCAGCCTTGCGACCGGCGAGGCGCAAGGGGCGGATCATGGCTGCACCAACAAGATCCCTCTTCGCATCGAAGCTTCTCGCATCCTGCTCGCGGCTTCGGCGCTCATGGCGCGGGCCGCCTGAGGAGGGGGGATGGCGAGCGGCAACCCGACCCGGACCACATGCCCCTATTGCGGCGTCGGCTGCGGCGTGGTGGCGACGCCGCAGGACGACGGCTCGGTTGCAATCAAAGGGGATGAGCGGCATCCGGCCAATGTCGGCCGCCTCTGCTCAAAAGGTTCCGCGCTCGGTGAGACGCTCGGCCTCGACGACCGGCTGACGCATCCCGAAATCGACGGACGCCGCGCGTCCTGGAACGAGGCGCTCGATCTGGTCGCCACGCGATTTGTCGAGACCATCGCCGAGCATGGACCTGAATCGGTCGCCCTTTACGGCTCGGGCCAGCTCCTCACCGAGGATTACTACGTCGCCAACAAGCTGATGAAAGGCTTCATCGGCGCAGCGAACATCGACACGAATTCGCGCCTCTGCATGGCCTCGTCCGTGGCGGGCCACATCCGCGCCTTCGGATCCGACACGGTGCCGGGGACTTACGAGGATCTTGAGGAGGCCGATCTCGTCGTGCTCGTCGGCTCCAACATGACCTGGTGCCATCCCGTGCTGTTCCAGCGGCTGCTTGCGGCGCGCGAGCGGCGCGGCACGAAGATCGTGGTCGTCGACCCGCGCCGCACGGTGACGGCAGAAGCCGCCGATCTCCATCTGGCGGTCGCACCCAATTCGGATGTCGCACTCTTCGCGGGCCTGCTCGATCATCTCGACCGGATGGGATTGGCCGACAAAGCCTATCTCGACAGCCACACCTCCGGTCTCGACGAGGCTCTTCAAGTTGCGCGCGCATGCGGCTTTCCGGGAGCGCTTGGTGCAACCCGACTTCCGGCCGAACAGCTGCGCGAGTTCTACGCCCTCTGGAGCCGTTCCGAGCGCGTGGTGACGGCCTATTCCCAGGGCGTGAACCAATCGGTCACCGGCACCGACAAGGTCAATGCCATCATCAATTGCCACCTGTTCACCGGCCGCATCGGCCGGCCCGGCATGGGGCCGTTCTCGTTGACCGGACAGCCGAACGCCATGGGCGGGCGCGAGGTCGGCGGGCTGGCGAACATGCTCGCCGCGCATCTCGACATCAACAGCCCAAGCCATCGCGAGCTGGTTCAGTCGTTCTGGGTCAGTCCCGGTATTGCGAAACGCCCGGGCCTGAAGGCGGTCGATCTCTTCCGCGCCGTCGGCGAGGGCCAGGTCAAGGCGATCTGGATCATGGGCACCAACCCGGCGGATTCGCTGCCGGATGCCGATGCGGTGCAGGAGGCCTTGCGCCGCTGCCCGTTCGTGGTGGTGAGCGACGTGGTACGCACCGATACGACGCGTCATGCGCATGTGATCCTGCCGGCGGCAGCCTGGGCGGAGAAGAGTGGCACAGTGACGAATTCCGAGCGCCGCATCTCGCGCCAGCGCTCATTCCTCAAGCCTCCGGGCGAGGCTAGGCCAGACTGGCGCATCATCTGCGATGTCGCCGCCCGCATGGGTTTTGCCGACGCCTTCGACTATCAATCGCCCGCCGAGATTTTTCGCGAGCACGCCGCTCTCTCGGGCCTCGCCAATGACGGAAGGCGCGACTTCGACATCTCCGCCTGCGCCGATCTGAGCGAGAAGGCATACGATGTGCTCGAGCCGTTCCAGTGGCCGCGCCGGTCGGGCGAGGCGCTCGATGCCGGTACGACCCGCTTCTTCGCCGAGGGCGGCTTCTATACCCCCGACAGGCGAGGGCGGTTCGTTCCGACGCCGCTTGCAGTTCAATCCGTTTCTTCCGACTTCCCTCTGGTGCTCAATACAGGCCGCATCCGCGACCAGTGGCACACCATGACGCGCACGGCGAAGACGCCGCGTCTCATGAGCCATTACGCGGAAAGTTTTTGCGAGATCCACTCCGACGATGCCGAGGACGCGGGCATTGCGCCCGCCACCCTGGTGCGCATCGCCACGCCGCAGGGTACGGCGCTCGTGCGCGCCCTCGTCACGGAGCGCCAGCAGAAGGGCAGTATCTTCGTCCCCATGCATTGGACGGACCAGCAGACCGCGCAGGGCCGCATCGGATCCACCGTTCTAGCCGCGCTCGATCCGGTCTCCGGCCAGCCTGGCCTCAAGTCCTCCTGCGCACGCATCGAACCTTTTGAGGCTGCCTGGTACGGATTCGCGGTGCTGCGCGACAAGCCCGAGATCATCCATGCTGATTACTGGGCAATCGCCCGCGCCGAGGGCGGATGGCGCGTCGAGCTTGGCGGCAGCGAGCCGGTCGAGGATTGGACAATCTATGCGACCGACCTGATCCGCAGCGGCGAGGGAACCGAGACCCTGTCGTATATGGATCAGGATCAGGCGAGCTTCCGCCTCGCGACCTTTTCCGGCGACACGCTCGTCGGCGCTCTCTTCATTGCGCCGCAGCCTGTCGCCGTATCGCGGACCTGGGTCGTCGAGCACCTGAAGGCTCCTGCTATCGGCGGAGCCGAGCGCCTGCGCCTGCTGAGCGGACGGCCCGGTCTCGATCAGCCGGATCCCGGCCCCATCGTCTGCGCCTGCTTCTCCGTCGGCGCGAACCAGATCGCGGCGGCTGTCGAGCATGGCTCTACGAGCGTGGAAGCCGTCGGCGCCGCTTTGCGCGCCGGCACGAATTGCGGCTCCTGCCGCGTTGAAATCAGGAGGTTGATCGATGCTGCAGCCCTTAAGAAAGCCGTCTGAGACTGAGCCGGCACGGCTCGGCCGCCTCGCCAAGCTGCCAGTCTTCTTCGATCTGAAAGGGCGCCGCGCGGTGCTGGTCGGCGGATCGGCGGGAGCTGCCTGGAAGGCGGAGCTTCTTGCTGCTGCTGGCGCCGATGTCGAGATCTACGCCGAAAAGCCATCGCCGGAAATGGAAACCCTGCTGGCGCGCGGCGCTGCGGACGGCTCGCTTACGCTGCACCGCTCGGCATGGTCGGCGGAAATCCTGAAAGGCGCTGCTCTCGCCGTTGCCGACATTGACGACGAGGAGGAGGCCGAAGCCTTTGCGGCTGCAGCGCATGATGCCGGCGTGCCGGTGAACGTGGTCGACAAGCCGGCCTTCTGCGATTTCCAGTTCGGCTCTGTGGTCAATCGCTCGCCCGTGGTGATCGGCATTTCGACCGACGGCGCCGCGCCAATTCTCGGGCAGGCGATCCGGCGCAAGATCGAGACCTTGCTGCATCCCTCCGTCGCATCCTGGGCCAGCTTCGCCAAACACATGCGCGAGCGCGTGATGCAGCATCTGCCGCAGGGCATGGCGCGGCGCATTTTCTGGGAGCGCTTTTCCGATCTTGCGTTCCGTGGCAAGGCGCCGGAGGCCTACGGCAACACGACGGAGACGGTGCTGGAGCGCATCGCCCGGCAAACGGGAGACAAGGTCGGGCGCGTCACCCTCGTCGGTGCCGGTCCCGGGGATGCGGAGCTGCTGACGCTGAAGGCGATGCGGGCCCTCCAATCCGCGGACGTGATCCTCTTCGACGATCTCGTCTCCGAGGATGTTCTCGAACTCGCCCGCCGCGAGGCGAAGCGTATGATGGTCGGCAAGCGGGGAGGGCGCGCCTCCTGCGCGCAAGGTGACATCAACGAGCTGATGACGCGCCTCGCCTTGCAGGGCAAGCAGGTGGTGCGGCTCAAGTCCGGCGATCCGATGATTTTTGGGCGGGCAGGCGAGGAAATCGAGCATCTGGAGAAGGCAGGAATCCCCGTCGACATCGTGCCCGGCATCACCGCCGGCATCGCCCTCGCCTCGGTGCTCCGCACGTCGCTCACTCACCGCGATATGGCGCAATCGGTCCGTTTCGTGACGGGCTGCGCGAAGACGGGGCAACTGCCGAGCGGTCTCGACTGGCAGGGGCTCGCCGACCCGAACACGACGACGATCTTCTACATGGCCGGCGGCACGGCAGGCGCCATCGCCGAGCGTCTGATCGCGGCCGGAAGCCCTGCCTCCCTGCCGGCAGTGATGGTGTCGGATGTTTCGCGTGGCGACGAGCGCTGGGCCGGTTCCATCGCCGATCTCGGTTGGGCGAGCGAACGGCGCGACGCGACGAAGCCCGTCATCATCGGGGTCGGCCAGGTCTTCGGACGTGTCGCACAGGCAACGGACCGGAAGCTTGAATCCTGGGCGCGGCTGAGTGCCGAAGCCTAAGACGGATCATTGAGGGAACGAACATGCTGGAAGGTCGCCGCGTCGCCGTCCCCGAGAGCCGCGAGCTCGATCTCTTCACACGGATGCTCGAACGCAACGGTGCCGTTGCGATCCGCTGCCCGCTGGTGTCGATCCACGATGTGGAGGATGCGGCACCCGTCGAGGAATGGCTTGCCCGGCTCGTCGCCGGCGAGCATGACATCCTGGTTCTCTATACGGGCGAGGGACTGACGCGGCTGCTGGGCTTTGCCGAGCGCAAAGGCATCGAGGCCGACGTCGTCGCGGCCTTGAGCAGGACCTTCATCGTCGCCCGCGGCCCGAAACCGGCAAAAGTCCTGCGCGGCATCGGGCTGGTTCCGAACCTGATGGCCGAGGCTCCTACCACGGCCGGGTTGATGCAGACTTTGTCCACCCTCAATCTCGAAGGAAAGCGGATCGGCGTGCAGCTCTATCCTGGCGGCGAGGACGCGTTGTCGGGCTTCCTGCGTGACGCCGGAGCGCAGGAGGATGCGATCCTGTGCTACCGCTATGCCTCCGACGAGGAGGACGAGCATGTGTTGAACTTCATCGCGACCCTCGTCTCCGGTGAGGTAGATCTCATCGCCTTCACCAGCACGGCCCAGGTGCGGCGGCTGCAGGAGGTCGCGCGGCGCTTCGGCAGGCAAGCGGAACTCGATGCCGCGATGCAGCGGATCCTGATCGCCGCTATCGGCCCCGTCACGGCGGAAGCCGTCGAGAAAGCGGGCTGGCCCGTCGGTGCCATGCCGGAGGACAGCTTTCACCTGAAGCCGCTGGTAACCGCATCGGGCCGGAAACTGGCGAAGGCCTCGGACGTCAGCCCTCCCGCCTGATACCGTCTCCGGCCCTCAACAGCGCGCGGAGCCCTTCGCGATAGGTGGGATAGCGAAGCGTTACGCCGAGATCCGTCTTGAGGCGCGTATTCCGGACGCGCTTGTTGTCCGCGTAGAAGGAGCGCGCCATGGGCGTCATCTCGGCCTCGTCGAAGGGAATTTCCGGCGGCGGCTCGCGCCCCAGAAGTTCCGCCGCGTAGGCGATCACGTCCTGCGGCGGCCCCGGCTCGTCATCGGCGACGTTATAGATCGCGTTTTGGCTGGGACGATCGATCGATGCCATCAGAACCTGTGCGATATCTTCCGTATGGATGCGGTTGAACACCTGACCCGGCTTGACGATGCGCCTGGCCGCGCCGTCCGCAACTTTCACGAGCGCATTGCGGCCCGGGCCGTAGATGCCTGCGAGCCGAAAGACTTTTACGGCGATTGCTTTACGCTCGCCCAGATCCAGCCATTGCCGCTCGGCTGCGATGCGCTGGCGGGAGCGGAGCGTTGCCGGGTTGGGCGGCGTGTCCTCGTCGACCCACCCGCCGTTTGCATTGCCGTAGACGCCGACCGTCGACAGATAACCGACCCAGCGCAGGCGGGGCGCTGCGGCGACGGCCTCTGCAAACCGATCCAGCACAGGATCTGTCTCGCCCGGCGGAATCGAAATCAGAAGCACATCCGCCTCCGCGATATCGTCGAGGATGCGAGGATCGTGGCCTGTCGCGTCGAATCGATACGCATCGATTCCCGTCGCGGAAATCTCCTCTGCCTTCTCTGGCGAGCGAACCGTTCCGGCGATGCCGGTGAACCTGTCACGGTAGAGTTCGATGAACTGGCGGGCGGAATAGCCGAGGCCGAAGACGAAAAGCTTCATGACACAAAGTAACGCTGATCTGTTGAATTGCTGCGGAAAGCTACCGACATCCTCTTGAGGCGGCAACCGCGCGCAGCCTCGGCTCTCAACATTGCAAGCAGCGCTTGCATCGCTTCGGGTTGATCCCGCGAGGGCAGTTGGGCCATAACCTGTGGCCGAGAAGGCCGGATCCGATCGGTCGAGCGACATGTGCTCCCGAAGGTTCCCGGCACGGAGGCGATCCATGGTGCTGACCAACCAGGACATGGTCGAGTTGGTGGCGTTCCGGCACAAGCTCCACCGCATGCCAGAATTGTCCCGCGAGGAAGCGCAGACCGCGCAGGAGATCCGCGCGATGCTGGCGGCCACCAATCCGGACCGGCTCATCACCGGCCTCGGCGGTCACGGCATCGCCGCCGTCTATGAGGGCGCTCAGCCCGGACCGACCGTGATGATCCGCGCCGAGCTCGACGGGCTGCCGATCGAGGAAATTTCCGAGATTCCCTATCGCTCCGCCGTGCCTGGCAAAGCACACCTCTGCGGCCATGACGGGCACATGACCATCCTGACCGGGCTGGCTCGGATCCTCGGCCGGCAGCGTCCGCAAAGCGGGCGGATAGTGCTGCTGTTCCAGCCGGCGGAAGAGGATGGATCGGGGGCCGCTGCCGTCGTCGCCGATCCGCGATTTCGCGAACTGACGCCGGATTTCGCATTCGCCCTCCACAATCTTCCCGGTCTGGCGCTCGGCAAGGTGGCCCTGGCGGAGGGGCCGGTCAATTGCGCATCCCGCGGCATGCGCATCGTGCTCGATGGAAAAACCTCCCACGCCTCGATGCCGGAGACCGGCATCTCGCCCATGAGCGTGGTCGCGGAATTGATGCCCGCGCTCACCTCGCTCGGACGAGGCGGGCCCCTCGACGACGATTTCGCCATGGTGACCGTCACCCATGCGAAGATCGGCGAGCCCGCCTTCGGCGTCGCTCCCGGACGCGCGGAGATCTGGGCGACCCTGCGCACGCTGACCGATGAGACCATGGAAGAGTTGTGCGCGAGTGCCGAGCATCTCGTCCTGAGTGCCGCAAGACGGAAAGGCTTAAGCGTCGAGATTTCCCACGACGACATCTTTCAGCATTGCGAGAACGCGCCGGAGGCCGTCGCGCATCTGCGCCGGGCGCTCGATGCCGAGGGAATAGCCCATGATCGCGGCGATCTTCCCATGCGCGCCTCTGAGGATTTCGGCCGCTTCGGCCAGAGGGCGCCCGCCGCCATGTTCTTCCTGGGCGCAGGCGAACACCATCCGAACCTGCACAATCCGGATTACGACTTCCCCGACGATCTCATCGGGATCGGCACGCGGGTCTTCATGCGCACGATCAGGGATCTGTTGGGCTAGTTTCCCTCATCGTCTCTTTATTGGTACGATATATATTTGCTATACATTGCGCCCGTACCGCTTGGGCAGGCCCGCAGACGTCCGCCTGGGCATTTGGGGCTTCAGGCCCAAGCACCAGGGGGCGTCAAATGGCTTTCACCGTTTATCGCGGCGGCAGCGAGATCCAGGTCAATACCGTCGCTGAAGGCGACCAAACCTATCCCAGCGTCACGACCCTGGCGGATGGCGGATGGGTCACCGTCTGGAGCGGGCCGGATGGCAATGGCGCCGGCATCTTCATGCAGCGCTTCAACGCCGGGGGCGAGCGCGTCCTCGACAACATCCAGGTGAACACGCAAACGGCCAGCGATCAATACTCGCCGGTGATCGCCGCCTTGCCGTATGGCGGCTGGGTCGTGGCCTGGCATGACACGAGCGACGATGCCTTGCACCTGCAGCGCTTCAGCGATGGAGGGGCTCCCGTCGGGGCGGAACGCACGATTGCGGGCGTTCTCGCCGGCGATCAGAACATATCGATCACCGGGCTCCCCGACAATTCCTGGGTGGTCACCTGGTCGAGCACGACCAAGGAGATCATGCAGCAGCGGTTCAACGATGACGGCCCGGTGACAGCGCCCACACTCGTTTATCGCAGCCCGGCCACCGACGAGGACTATTCGAGCGTTTCCGCCCTGAAGGGCGCCGTCGAGGGAGAAGTGGCCGGGTGGGTCGTCGTCTGGAGCACCAGCCGCGACAACGTATCTTATATCGGAGCCCAGACGTTCAACGCCAACGGGGCTGCGGTCGGACGGCCCTTCCGCGTGGGACCGGACGACGGCCGGGAGCATACAGGGCCCAAAGTCGCGGCGCTTGCCGATGGCGGCTGGGTGGTGACCTGGCAGGTGGCCGCGTCCGAAACCGGAAAAGACCTCTACCAGCAGGTCTTCAACGGCAACGGAACCCAGCGCACCTTGGCGGCCCTGGTGTCCCACGTGATGGCCGGCGATCAGCACGAACCGAGCGTGACCGCCCTGGCCGACGGCGGCTGGGTCGTCAGCTTCACTTCCGTCGAGGGGATCGTGCAGCGACACTACGATCCTCTCGGCCGGACAATCGGGCCCGACGTCGTGGTAGCGGCTGGCCAGGGCAATCAACGCGCCGGCGTCACCGCCCTGCCGGACAATCGAGGATGGGTCGTCACCTGGGAAAACCAGGACGAGCCGAATTCGGCCGGCATCGCCCAGCGCGTCTTTTCCAAGGCTGGCGATATGACCCTCACCGCGGCGCAGGAGATCGCCGTCGGCACCGACGAGGACGATCTCCTGCTGGTCGAGCCGGGCGGCCTGTCGCGCGACATCGTGACCGGGAACCTCGGCACCGACACGCTCCAGATGGCGAGAGGAGGTCAGCTCGACCTGTCCGACGCCGGCAGCCTTTCGGGCATCGAGCGTCTGATCGGAAGCGATGGCAACGATACCATCCTGGCCGATGCCGACCGTCTCGCGGATGTCACCTTCATCGACGGCGGCCTCGGGACCAACACGCTCGTGCTGAACAGCAACGCGATGCCCTACGAACTCTCGCGGACGACGATCGCGAATTTCAGCCGGATCAACCTCGGCGCGAGGGCCGTCAATGTCCTCGTCGCCGACGCCGAAACGGCGCTTCTCATCCACACCGCCCAGCAGGGCACCATGGTCGAAGTGACGTCGGGCAGCTTCGAACTGGACGAGCGCCTGCAGCTCTTCCGGCAGGGTGTCGACTTCATCGTCGTCGGCAACGAGCGCTACGAGGCCGCTCCGCCCGACATCGGGGGGCTCAACGGCGACCGGGTGACGGTCGCGGGCGGCCATGCGGTCCGCCTCGATCGCGGCGGCGATGCGGTGCTGCTCGATTCCGTCGGGCGCTTCGACACGCTGACCGTAGCGATCACGAACCGCATTGCCGAGGATTCTCTCGGCATCGACGTTGCGAACGGTTCGCCGGTGACCCTGTCGAACGGCCTTGAGATCGACAGCGTGGTTTCCGTGAACGGAACGCGGATCGGCACCATCACCGCCGGCGGTTCCGGCGCGGCCGGATTGGCGGTCGCCTTCGACGATGCCGCCACGATGGCACAGGTGCAGGCGCTCCTTCGGGTGCTCACCTATGCCAACGGCAACCCGGGATCCGTCACGCAGGGAACGCGGGACATCGCGATCACGCTCGCCAACGACGCCGGCCGGGCGAGCACGGTGAATGTGGAAGTCGCCGTTGTGAACGCGCCGCCGGAATTCACGCTCGCCGCCACCTCACTGTCCGGCTTCGACACCGCCCGGCTCTCGCTCTTCGCCGGCGCCGCCGTGAGCGACGAGAGCCAGGCGATCACGCTGACCGTCAAACTCGACGACGAGGCTAAGGGCATTCTCATCCCCGGCAATGGCGGAAGCTACGATACGGAAACGGGGGAGTTCACCTTCAGCGGCAGCGCCGCGGAGGTCACCGAAGTGCTCGCCGCGCTGCAGTTCGATGCCCGCGATCGCAGCGATCCGGTCGGCTCTGTCGAGCGGACGACCTTCACGGTCACGATCGACGACGGGACGCCGGAGGTCACCAAGACCCTGACGGTCGATACCCGCACCGCCAACCGCGCCCCGGCCGTGCCGGATCTCGTCGGCAGCGGCGTGAAGGAGCTGTCCGATCCCGGCACGCCGGTCGGAAGGCTCTCGGCGGGCGATCCCAATGGCGGCGACACGCTCACCTATGCGCTGATCGGTGCGCCGCAGGGCGTGTTCGCGATCAGCGGCGATCAGCTCGTGGTGCAGAACGGCATCGGGCTCGATTACGAGCAGACGCGCTCATACACCTTCACCATCCGCGCCACCGATGCCGGCGGCCTCTTCAACGACCGCGTCGTCACGGTGAATGTCGAGGACGTCAACCCGGAGCGCACCGCCGGCAGCGGCTCCGACGACCGCATCGTCGGCGGCAGCGCGGCGGACGTGCTCTCCGGCGGGGCCGGCGCCGACATCCTCGCCGGCGGCCTCGGCAAGGACATTCTGCGCGGCGACGGCGGCCGCGACGTCTTCGTGTTCGACACCAGGCCGAACAAGAAGACGAATGTCGACACGATCAAGGATTTCTCGGTCAAGGACGATTCGATCTGGCTCGACAACGCGGTGTTCAAGACGATC